>Ga0070728_10005828_pt1 | contig 11956 bp, 9 predicted proteins | sample tdDd471_FD_66723 | JGI IMG/M metagenome (GOLD analysis project Ga0070728, IMG submission 66723) | Marine sediment microbial communities from the Atlantic coast under amendment with organic carbon and nitrate - tdDd47.1 | ecosystem: Environmental > Aquatic > Marine > Coastal > Sediment | place...
AAAGCCCGAACGCAAGGAGCCGTCTTCGACGCCCCCGACCGATGCCCGCCAAACGCCTCGTCGCCCTTCTCCTGCTGCTGATCGTTCTCGGCGCCCTCTTCGGCCTGCCGGCGCTGGGGGTCGACGCCGGCTATGTGTTCAACCTGCTGAGCGACAACCGGGCCTTGCTGCAACGCTGGGTCCATGCCTATGGCCTGGCGATCGGGCTCGCCTTCGTCCTTCTCTATACGGCCTGCACCGCCTTTTCGGTGCCGGGCGGCGCGATCCTGACCGTCGTCGGCGGGTTCCTGTTCGGCACCTGGCTCGCGGCGGCCTATGTGCTGGTCGGCGCCACCCTGGGCGCCACCGCCCTGTTCCTGATCGCCAAGACGGCGCTGGGCGACGCCTTGCGCGCCCGCGCGGGACCGAAGCTGAAGGCGATGGAGGCGGGGTTCAACCGCGATGCCCTCAGCTACATGTTCGTCCTCCGCCTGATTCCGCTCTTTCCCTTCTGGCTGGTCAATCTGGTGCCGGCCTTCCTGGGGGTGCCGCTGCGCGTCTTCGTGATCGGCACCTTCTTCGGCATCATGCCGGGAACCGTCGTCTTCGCCAGCCTGGGCAATGGCTTCGACGCCGTCTTCCACGACTGCGACGCGCTCAAGGCCGCCGACGCGACCGCCCAATGCGCGCCGCCGGCGCTGGGGCCGGTCCTGACGCGCGCCGAGGTTCTGCTGCCCCTCGCCGGCCTCGTCCTGCTGGCCCTGTTGCCGATCGTCTATCGTGCGCTTCGGTCCCGGAAAGCCTGATCGGCGGCGTTGACCCGTGGCATTGACCCACGACATTGATCGGAGCCCCCCTTGCCTGTACAGACCGGCGGTAGGATGACGGAGCGCATCGCGGCGGATATCTGCGTGATCGGCGCCGGCAGCGGCGGGCTGTCGGTCGCCGCCGGCGCCGCCCTGCTGGGCGCGGAGACGGTCCTGATCGAGAAGGACCGGATGGGCGGAGACTGCCTGAACACGGGCTGCGTGCCGTCGAAGGCGCTGCTCGCCGCCGCCCATGCGGCCGAGACGATCCGAGGCGCCGGACGATTCGGGATCGGCGCCGGCGGCCCGGACATCGACTTCGCCGCCGTCAACGACCATGTCCGCGACGTGATCGCCGGCATCGCGCCGACCGATTCGGTCGAACGGTTCGAGGGGCTGGGGGTGCGCGTCCTCCGCGCCGCCGGGCACTTCGTCGGGCCGCGCCGGGTCCTGGCCGGCGAAGTCGAGGTGACGGCGCGGCGGTTCGTCGTCGCGACGGGATCGCGGGCCGCGCTGCCGCCGATCCCGGGCCTTGCCGACACGCCCTACCTGACCAACGAGACGATCTTCGGTTTGCGGGAGGCGCCGGCGCATCTGATCGTGATCGGCGCCGGCCCCATCGGCGCCGAGCTCGCCCAGGCCCACCGCCGGCTGGGCTGCCGGGTGACGCTGCTGGAGGCGGCGAGCCTGCTGCCCAAGGACGACCCGGAGCTGGTCGACATCCTGCGCCAGCGGCTGATCCGCGACGGGATCGACCTGCGCGAGGGCGTCTCGGTCGAGGGCGTCGCCGGCGGGGCGGGACGGGTGTCGGCCACCATTCGCCAAGGCGACGCGACCGACAGGATCGAGGGGTCGCATCTTCTGATCGCCGCCGGGCGCCGCCCCAACATCGAGGATCTGGGGCTCGACGCCGCCGGGATCGCCCATGACGCGCGGGGCATCACCGTCAACGCCCGGCTGCGCAGCAGCAACCGGCGGGTCTACGCCGTCGGCGACGTCGCCGGTGGGATGCAGTTCACCCATCTGGCGGCGCTTCACGCCGGCATCGTGATCCGCAACGCCCTGTTCCGGCTGCCGGCCCGCGCCGACCGCGCCGCCATCCCCTGGGTGACCTACACCGCGCCGGAACTCGCCCATGTCGGGTTGGACGAGGACGCGGCCCGCGCCGCCCATGGCGAGATCCGCATCCTGCGCTGGGCGTTCGCCGAGAACGACCGGGCCCGCGCCGAACGGGACACGGATGGGCTGATCAAGGTGATCACGACCCGCCGGGGCCGGGTTCTGGGCGTCGACATTCTGGGCCCCCATGCCGGCGAGTTGATCCTTCCCTGGGTCCTGGCGGTGGACAAGCGCCTGAAGATCGGCGCCGTCGCCGGGATCGTCGCCCCCTACCCCACCCTGGGCGAGATCGGCAAGCGCGCCGCGGGCAGCTTCTACACGCCCTCGCTGTTCAGCGAGCGGACGAAACGCATCGTCCGGTTTCTCGCTCGCTTCGGCTGACCGCGCAACGCCGACCGAGCGGCGCGTCACGACAAGTTGACTGGCCTGTGAGGCCCTCTCTTCCATATACCTTGACGTGTAATAGGCGGGCGTCGCAGCCAGCCCGGGAACGCGGTGTTCGCGGGGCGCGCCCGGACCCTAGACCGGTCTGGAAGCCAGACAGGTCCAGTTTTCCAACAGGTGAGGATATCCCGATGATCAAGAAGACCCTGACCGCAGCCAGCTTGGTTGCTTTCGCCGCCGCCGTCGCCCCGGCGGCCGACGCCGCGCCCCGCGCCGACCAGCCGGTTCAGATCGCCGCGTGCGGCGCCAAGAACCCCTGCGCGGCGAAGAACCCCTGCGCCGCCAAGAACCCCTGCGCGGCGAAGAACCCTTGCGCCGCCAAGAACCCCTGCGCGGCGAAGAACCCGTGCAACCCCTGCGCGGCCAAGAAGTAGCCGCCTAGCACGCACGCTTGTCGTCCGGTCCGTCGAGACCGGGCAGGGGAGGAGCCGACGGCCATCGCCGTCGGCTCTTTTCGTTGCCCGAACCGACCGGCCCGAAGCGATTTCCCTTGTGGAAGCAATCCTCTAGAGTCCGACCATGGCCGGCGAGAAACGCATGCTGCCGCCCCTGGCCAATGGCCTGTCGGCGCGGCTTCTGATCCTGACGATCGGCTTCGTCATGCTGGCCGAGGTGCTGATCTACGCGCCCTCCATCGGCCGCTATCGCAAGGCTTATCTGGAAGAACATATCGCCTCGGCCCATCTGGCGACCCTGGTGCTGATCTCGTCGCCGGACCACATGATCGACGATACGGTCAAGGAGGAGCTCCTGCGCACCGCGGGCGCGCACGGGATCGTCCTGGAACGGGCCGGCGCCCGGACCCTGGCCTTGAGCAAGGCCATGCCGCCGGCGATCGATCTTCGGATCGACCTGGAAACGGGCGGTTTCTTCACCTTGATCGGCGACGCGTTCATGACCCTCGTCCAGAACCGGAACCGGGTATTGCGGGTCATGGGCAAGCTGCCGGGAACGCCGCGACTGACGGTCGAGGTCGTCATGGACGAGGCGCCCATGCGCGAGGCCATGCTCGATTATTCGCGCCGCATCCTCGCCCTGTCGATCTTCATCTCGCTGATCACCGCCGGGCTGGTCTTCGCCGCCCTGCAATGGCTGATCGTCGCGCCGCTGCGGCGCACGACCGCCGCCATGACCGCCTTTCGCAAGGACCCCGAGAACGCGCTGAACATCATTCATCCGTCGCCGCGCTCCGACGAGCTCGGCACCGCCCAGCGCGAACTGGCGGTCATGCAGGAGGAGTTGCACGCCGCCCTCGGCCAACGGGCGCGGCTGGCGGCGCTGGGCACCGCGGTCGCCAAGATCAACCACGACCTGCGCAACATGCTCGCCACCGCCCAGCTCGTGTCCGAGCGGCTCGCCGGCAGCGGCGATCCCGACGCCCGGAAATGGGCGCCCCGCATAATCGACGCGCTCGACCGGGCGATCCGGCTCTGTAGCCAGACCCTGGACTTCGCCCGCCAGGGCGTCGCCGCCATCCAGCCGGCGCGGCTGTCGCTGGCGGCCCTGATCGCCGACGCGGCCGCCGAAACCGAAGCCGTCGGCGCGGCGGAGGTCGCCTGGGATATCCGGGTGCCCGAATCGATGGAGATCGAGGGCGACCGGGACCAGCTCCTGCGCGTCTTCGTCAATCTGGGCAAGAACGCCGCCGAGGCCGGCGCGACGCGAATCGAGGTCGACGCCGCCGCGCGCAACGGTGCCGTCGACATCCGCTTCGCCGACGACGGCCCCGGTGTCCCCGAAGCGGCGCGCGAGGCCCTGTTCACGCCGTTCGCCGGGTCGGCGCGCGCCGGCGGCACCGGGCTGGGCCTGCCCATCGCCCGCGATATCCTGCGCGCCCATGGGGGATCGATCGAGATCGGCGCCAGCGGCGAGGCCGGAACGGTCTTTCGCCTGACCCTGCCGCGCCGCGCCCGCCGCCGCCGCCGGTTGCGCGCCGCCTGAACGGGATCCGCCGCTGTCACGAGATTGTCACGAAACGGCCATCAAACGGCAACCGACCGTCTCCATTCCTCTACGGTCGCGCGCGAGGATCGCCGCGCGCGAAGGTGTCGTGTGCCCGGACCGAACGCGTCGCGGGGCGAGCTTTGGGAGAAATGTCGGCATGGAGGATCGCGATATCGCGCCGACGCCGGGCGACGCGGACATGCCGGAAACAGCATTCGCCGACGGGGCGATAGCGATGGACTCGCCCGATCGGTTCATCAATCGCGAGCTTTCCTGGCTCGCCTTCAACGAGCGGGTGCTGGACGAATCGGAGAACCATGCGCATCCGCTTTTGGAACGGGTGCGCTTCCTGTCCATTTCCTTCAGCAACCTGGACGAATTCTATATGGTCCGGGTCGCCGGGCTGAAAGGCCAGGTGCAGGCCGGGGTCCGCGCCCTCTCGGCCGAGGGGCTGACGCCGGATGAGCAGCTCGTCGCGATCAACGAGAGCTGCGTCGCTCTGTTGGCGCGCCAGCAGGAGGTCTGGTCCCGGCTGCGCGAGGAACTAGCCCAAGCAGGCTTGTGGGTCGTCGACGCGGACGCGCTCGCCGACGAGGATCGGGTCTGGCTGGAAGGCCATTTCAACGACCAGATCTTTCCGGTCCTCACGCCCATCGCGATTTCGCCGGCGCATCCTTTTCCCTTCGTGCCCAACGAAGGCTCGTCGATCGTCGTGCAGTTGGGGATCGAGGGCGACGATCAGTACCGAATCGGGCTGGTGCCGCTGCCGAAGCAACTCGGCCGGTTCGTGCGGCTACCGGGCAAGGAGGTTCGGCTCGTCCGGGTCGAGCAGGTCGTCCAGATGTTTCTGGACCGCCTGTTCCCGACCGCGACCCAGACCGGGATCGGCATGTTCCGCGTGCTGCGCGACAGCGATATCGAGATCGACGACGAAGCCGAGGATCTGGTGCAGTTCTTCGAATCGGCGCTGAAGCGGCGGCGGCGCGGAACCGTGATCCGCCTGACCGTCGACCCGGACATGCCGTCGGAGCTTCGGGACTTCGTTCGCCAGGAACTGCATGTGGCGCCCGAGGACGTCCTGGCGCTGAACGGGCTTCTCGGCCTGTCGGACATCGACCAATTGATTCCGCACGGCCCGTCGACCCTGCTGTTCCCGCCCTACAACGCGCGCTTTCCCGAGCGGGTGCGCGATTTCGACGGCGATTGCTTCGCCGCCATCCGCGCCAAGGACATCCTGGTTCACCATCCTTACGAGAGCTTCGATATCGTTGTCCGCTTCCTGCGCCAGGCGGCGGCCGACCCGAACGTGGTCGCGATCAAGCAGACCCTGTATCGCACCTCCGAGGATTCGCCGATCATCGCGGCACTGATCGAGGCGGCGGAATCCGGCAAGTCGGTCACCGCGCTGGTCGAGCTGAAGGCCCGCTTCGACGAGGAACGCAATATCCGCTGGGCCCGCGACCTGGAACGGGCCGGCGTCCAAGTGATCTACGGGTTCGTGGATTTGAAGACCCACGCCAAGGCGTCGCTGGTGGTGCGCTCGGAAAGCGGGCGACTCAGATCCTACGTCCATTACGGGACCGGCAATTACCATCCGATCACGGCCCGGATTTACACGGATCTCAGCTTCTTCAGCTGCGACCCCGCCCTGTGCCGGGACGCGGCGCGGCTGTTCAACTACATGACCGGCTACGCGCCGCCCAAGCCGATGGAGAAGATCGCCTTCTCGCCGCTGACCCTGCGCGAAACGCTGATGCGGCTGGTCGAGGACGAGATCGCCCATGCCCGCGAAGGCCGCCCGGCGGCGATCTGGGCGAAGATGAACGCGGTGGTCGATCCGGAAGTCATCGACGGCCTCTACCGGGCCTCGCAAGCGGGCGTGACCGTCGAGCTGGTGGTGCGCGGAATCTGCTGCCTGCGCCCCGGCGTGCCCGGCTTGTCGGAGCGGATCCGCGTCAAAAGCATCGTCGGCCGGTTCCTGGAACATAGCCGCATCGCCTGTTTCGGCGCCGGGCACGGCCTGCCCTCGACGCGCGCGAAACTGTTCATCTCCTCGGCCGACTGGATGCCCCGGAACCTGGACCGGCGGGTCGAATCCCTGATTCCGATCGAGAACCCAACGGTCCATCAGCAGATTCTCGACCAAATCATGGTCGCGAACCTCAACGACGAAGCGCAAAGCTGGATATTGCGGCCCGACGGCAGCTACAATCGTGTCGAACCCAGCGATGAAGCATTCAGCGCCCATACGTTTTTCATGACCAATCCCAGTCTCTCGGGTCGCGGTTGGGCCCTCAAGTTGGCACGAAAAGTCCCACGGTTGGCGCTCAAGCAGTCTTGAGCAAGCAACCGGCCCGGGCCAAGAAGCGAAAGCCGCCCGCCGACGGCCTTCTCGCGGTCATCGATATCGGGTCCAATTCGCTGCGGCTGGTCGTGTTCGATACCGCCGACCGGACCCTGCATCCCCTGTTCAACGAGAAGATCCTGTGCGGCCTGGGCCGCGGCCTGGACAAGACCGGCCGGCTGAACCCCGACGGCGTGCCGCTGGCACAGGATTACCTTCTGCGCTTCACCCGCCTGGCACGCGCCATGGGCGTCGACCGGATCGACCTGATCGCGACCGCCGCCATCCGCGATGCCGAGGACGGGCCGGATTTCGTCGCCGAGGCGGAGCGCGCCTGCGGCTATCCCGTACGGATATTGAGCGGCGAGGAGGAGGGTCGGCTCGCCGCCCTGGGGGTCGCCGCGGGGATTCCCGACGCGACCGGCATCGTCGGCGATCTGGGCGGCGGCAGCCTGGAAATCGCCGAGTTGCGCGACGGCCGGCCGGGCCGGTCGGTATCGCTGCCCTTGGGACCGCTCCGCCTGATCGGCCGGCATGACGGCAATCCCGCCGCCATGCGGCGCGAGATCGACCGGCAGCTCGCGACCGTCGACTGGCTCGCCGAGAATGCCGGCGACGGCGACGGGACCCTCTATGCGGTGGGCGGCGCCTGGCGCAATCTGGCCCGGCTGCATATGGCACAACGGCACTATCCGCTTCACGTCATCCATGGCTTTCGCATGCGCCGCGCCGAGATCGACGATGTCGAGCGGATCGTCGGCCATCTGGGGCCCCGGTCCCTGGCCCGAATCGAGGGAATCTCGCGCCGCCGGGTCGAGACGCTGCCCGCCGCCGCGATCGTTTTGGCGCGCCTTATGCGGACGCTGCGCTGCAAGTCAGTCGTTTTTTCGGCGCACGGCCTGCGTGAGGGCCATCTGTTCGAGACCCTGCCGGCCAAGCGCCGGTCCGAAGATCCCTTGTTTTCGGCGGCCGAGGCGATGGCCGAAAGATGGGCGCGGTTCGGCGGCATGAGCGACGCGCTCGCGGCCTGGACGGCGCCCCTGTTCGCGGACGAGACCGCCGCCCAGCGCCGCCTCCGCCTGGCGTCCTGCAAACTGGCCGACATCGCTTGGCGCGACCATGCCGATTATCGCGCGCACCAGGCCTTCCAGCGCATTCTGTATTTCCCCTTCGTCGGCATCGGCCATGGCGAGCGGGTCTTCCTCGCCCTCGCCGGTTTCGCGCGCTATGGCGGGGCCGAGAAGGCCGACCAGATCGCGTCCTTTCTCAACCTGTTGCCGCGACATGCCGTGGCGCGGGCACGACGGTTGGGCCTCGCCCAACGGCTGGCCTATCAGGTCTCCGGCGCCTCCGCCGACGTGCTGCGGCACAGCGCCTTGAAGCTGGACGCGAAGGGCCGCCTTATATTGCGGCTCCGGGATGTGGGCGTTCCCGCGGGCCGGGGCACCGTGGAACGCCGGCTTCAGGCATTGGGCAACGCCCTCGGCGCCACCGACACCGCGATAGAGGAAAGCAAGGCCGAGAAGGCGTAAGATCACCCGCCGCCCGCCGCCGGACGCCCGCCGAAAGAGGGAACCATGGCCGCCGATTGGGACCCCGACAGCTATCTGGCCTTCGCCGACGCGCGGATGCGCCCGGCACGCGATCTGCTGGACCGACTCGGCGACGCCGTGCCGGGCGAGGTCGTCGATCTCGGTTGCGGCGCCGGCAACGTGACCGCGCTTCTGGCGGCGCGCTGGCCGGACGCCCGCATCGCGGGCGTCGATTCCTCGCCCGACATGCTCGCAAGGGCGGCCGAGACCGGCCCGGCCGGCGTCGCATGGACCCGGACCGATATCACCCATTGGACCCCCGACCGCCCGCCGGACCTGATCTTCGCCAACGCCTCGCTGCAGTGGCTGGACGACCATCCCCGCCTGTTCCCGCGCCTCTTCGGCTGCCTCGCCGCGGGCGGGAGCCTGGCCGTGCAGATGCCGGGCAATTTCGCCGCGCCCTCGCATCAGGCGATCGCCGACACGGTCCGGGACGGCCCCTGGCGGGCGCGGCTGTCGCCGCTTCTGCGGCCCGCGCCGGTGGCCGCGCCCGAGACCTATTACAACCTGCTCGCGCCGATGGCGGCGCGGCTGGATATTTGGGAGACGACCTATCTGCAAATCCTGACCGGCGCCGATCCGGTCGTCTCCTTCACCGCGTCGACGGCGCTGAAGCCGTTCCTGGACGCCTTGGCGCCGGCGGCGCGCGCCGCCTTCCGCGCCGCCTATGGGCGCCGGGTCGCGGCCGCCTATCCGCGCCGCCCCGACGGCACCACCCTGTTCCCCTTCCGCCGTCTGTTCCTGATCGCCGAACGCCCGGCCTAGGCGATCAGTCGGCGAGGACGACGCCCTCGCGGCGGGGATCGGCGCCGCCGTCCAGCCCGTCGGCCGTCGCGCGGATGCCGTGCAGGCCGCTGACGAGCGGCCCGACCTTGACCTCGTGGCCCAGCGCGCGCAGCGCCGGCGCCAGGCTTTCCAGCGCCGTGCCCTTCTCCAGCTCGGTGGCGCCATTGCGGTTGACCAGGCGCGGCAGATCGATGGCGTCTTGCATGGACAGACCCCAATCGAGAACCGCGATCAGCGTCTGCGCCACATAGCCGATGATCCGCGAGCCGCCCGGCGAGCCGACGGCGAGGACGAGCTCGCCGCGCGGAGTGAAGACCAGAACCGGCGACATGGACGAGCGCGGGCGCTTGCCGGGCTGGACCCGGTTGGCCACCGGCTTGCCGTCGATCCGGGGCCGGAAGGCGAAGTCGGTGAGCTGGTTGTTCAGCAGGAAGCCCCCCGCCATCAGCCGCGAGCCGAAGACGTTCTCGATGCTGGCGGTCATCGACACCGCGTCGCCGAAGGAATCGACAACGCTGAAATGGGTCGTCGACAGGCCGCGCCGCACTTCCGCCGGCGGCCGGGGTCCGGCGGCGCGCAGCGGCGGCGCGCCCGCCTTCGCCCGGCCCAGGCTGCGGTCGGGCGCGATCAGGGCGGCGCGGCGGGCGAGATAGCTGCGGTCCAGAAGCGCCGCGACCGGCACCGGGACGAAATCGGAATCGCCGACATAGAGCGCCCGGTCGGCGAAGGCCAAGCGTCCGGCCTCGGCGATCAGGTGGGCCGCCGCGACACCGTTCGGCGTCATCTTCCCGAGATCGAAATTCTCCAGGATTCCCAGCATCTGGAGCACCGCGATCCCGCCCGAGCTGGGCGGCCCCATCCCGCAGACCCGCCAAGCGCGGTAGGGCCGGCACAGCAGTGGCCGTTTCCGGGCCCGGTAACCGGCCAAGTCGGCGGCGGTCAGGCGCCCCGGATTGCGGGCCGCGCCGCGCACGGTCGCGACGATCTCCGCCGCCAAGGGACCGCGAAGAAGGGCCGCCGGCCCCTCGCGCGCGATCCGGCGGAGGCTGTCGGCCAGCTCCGGGTTGCGCAGCCGATGGCCGACCGGCAACGGCGCCCCGTCGGCGTCGAAGAAGTAGCGGGCGGTGGCCGGGAAGGTCTTCAGATGCTTGTCGCGGGCGATCAGCCGGTGCAGGCGCGGCGAGACCGCGAACCCCTCCTCGGCCAGCCGAATCGCCGGCGCGAACAGCACCGGCCAGGGAAGCCGGCCGCCCTCCGCATGGGCCAGCGCCAGCATGGAAACGGCGCCCGGCACCCCCACCGACAAGCCGCCGACGAGGGCGTCGTAGAATCCCCGCGGCTTGCCGTTTGCGTCCAAAAACATTTCGGGGTCGGCCGCCGCCGGCGCCGTCTCGCGCCCGTCATAGGCGAAGACCGCGTTGCGCGCCCGCTCATAACGCAGCATGAAGGCGCCGCCGCCGACACCCGACGATTGGGGCTCGACCAGGGTCAACACCATCTGGATGGCGATGGCGGCGTCCACCGCGCCGCCGCCGGCGCGCAGGATATCGCGCCCGGCCCGCGCGGCCAGCGGGTTGGCGGCGGCGACCATGTGCGGCCCCGCGACCCGGGCGCCGTCGGGTAGGCGGCGCACCGGATCGTCCCGACCGTCGCCGGCACAGGCGACGAGGACCAGGGCGACGAGGACCAGGGCGACGAGGACCAGGGCGACGAGGACCGGGGCGACGAGGACCGGGGCGACGCGCGGGGCGCACAATCGATACGGACGGGTCATGGGCGGTCTCCGGCAGCGAACCGGGTCAGTCTAGCCCATGCGCCCGCCGGCGCCGAAGAATCGCGTTGAACCCACCGGCATTTGCGTAAAGGGTAAGACGACGCGGCCGCACGGCCCCAACCGCGAAGGAGACGCCTCCATGATCGAGGAAGTGACGACCTGCGTTGTCCTCGTCCTGCTGACCGTCCTGGTCCATTACGAGGCCCTGCGGCTGACCTCGGCATTCCTGCCCCATCTGAAGGTGCGGCCCCGGGCGCGCATGATGATCGTCATCCTCGCCGCCTTCTCCGCCCATGTCATCGAGATACTGCTCTATGCCGGCGCTTATTTCCTGTTCGTCGAGGTCCTGGGGCTTGGCGATTTCGGCGGCGCCGCCGCCGACGACGGGCGGCCCGGCTATGTGTATTTCTCGGCGGTGACCTATACGTCGCTCGGCCTGGGCGACGTCTATCCCCTGGGCGGCACGCGCTTGATCGCCGGGGTCGAGGCGTTGAACGGCCTGCTGCTGATCGGCTGGTCGGCGTCCTTCACCTACTTGACGATGGAGCGTTTCTGGCCGCTGCACGCCGATCGGCGGCGGCGAACGGGCTCGGGCTGAAGGGGCGGCGGGCGCCGCCTATTCGGCCCACATGGTGGCGCGCAGGAGCGGCGGCACGATCCCCAGCCTGTCCTCCACTTCGCGCACGCCGGCGGTCGATTCGGCGGCGAGGAGGACGGCCCGGCGGGTCTCCTCGCTCTCGGTCGCGCCCCAGACCTGGACGACGCCGTCATTGACGACGATGTTCAGCAGTTCGGTCCGCACCCCGGCCTCCTTGTTCAGCGTCTCCAGGATCCGGGCGCGGATGTCGCGGTCGTCGGCGGCGGGCTCGATGCGCCGGCCCGCGTTGGCGGCGACCAGGCCGTGAAGGAGATTGGCGCGGCTGACGATTCCGACCGGCTTGCCGCCGCGGACCACCGGCACCCGCTTGATGCGCTTGGTTTCCAGCAGACGGACGATCTCGCCCAGTTCGGTCTCCTCGCCGACGGTGACCAGCTTGCGGGTCATGACGTCGCGGGCCACGCGGCCATGGGCCTTGACGAAATCGCGCACCCGGTCGCGGTCCGACGTCATGAAGGCGAGCCACCAGGACGGACGGCGTTCGGTGTCGGTCTCGTGACGGCGGATCAG
>Ga0070728_10005829_pt1 | contig 11955 bp, 9 predicted proteins | sample tdDd471_FD_66723 | JGI IMG/M metagenome (GOLD analysis project Ga0070728, IMG submission 66723) | Marine sediment microbial communities from the Atlantic coast under amendment with organic carbon and nitrate - tdDd47.1 | ecosystem: Environmental > Aquatic > Marine > Coastal > Sediment | place...
AGATTTCGTATGTTAATTATTCTAAATTATTTCAATAAATAGTTTTATATAAACATAATACCGAATGTTTGAAATTGCATAATATTAGCAAATAACATTCTTAAAACCTAGAAAACACAAAAGCAACTCAATAGATAAATCCTTGATTAAATGACTATAGACACACTATTAGGTATATTTATACTAAAATACGCAATAACACAACACAAGAGTATCAACCCAAAGACTATGTTTCAAATCAAAATAATACTCCTAATATATACGTCTGTATCTCATTTTTTGAAGGCTTTAACTTACGATTTAGATATTAAATAAAAAGAAGGCACGCTATTATTGAGAAACAGCGTGCCTTCTTTTTACTATTATATTATTCTAGTTCCCTACTTCCGAGAGAAATTTAATACGAACAATTCTAACGTCTTCCTCAACATACTGGTCTTCACCTAGCTCTTCCAGTGCTTCCCCAATATCATCCGTTTCTGCATCTTCTTTAAAATAGTAAAAGATATCATCCCGATGATCTTCATCCATAACTTGATCAATATAGTAATCAATATTAACTCTCGTCCCTGAATAAACAATGGACTCCAACTCTTTAATTAAGTCTTTCATTTCCATACCCTTAGACGACGCAATATCATCTAATGGCATTTGTCGATCTATACTTTGTATGATGCTTATTTTATTTTTTGACTTATTAGCCACTGACTTAACAACTAAATCAATTGGACGATCAAGTTCATTTTCCTCAACATGTCGACTAATAAGCTTAACAAATTCCTTTCCAAAGCGCGATGCTTTTCCTGTACCTACACCTGGAATATTTTGCAACTCTTCAATTGTAATAGGATAATAAGTTGACATGGCCTCTAAAGACGGATCTTGAAAAATCACAAATGGAGGCAAACTTAGTTTCTTGGAAAGTTCTTTTCTCAAATCTTTCAACATAGAAAACAAAGCGGTGTCAACAGCAGCAGTACCTCCACTGCTTGGTTCATCCTCAACAACATCAAAGTCATGATCTTTAGTCATTAGCACCGAATGCGGCTTTTTCAAAAATTCATGCCCACTTTTACTAATATGAAGTAATCCGTAAGATTCAATATCTTTTATTATTAACCCTCTCACTAAAGACTGACGAACAACAGCATTCCAATATTTCTCATCGTGCTCATCTCCAGATCCAAAAACGTCAAGCTCATTATGCTTATACGATTTTATGGCAGTATTAATATTACCTATTAAAACATTAATAATATAATCTGATTTGAAACGCTCCTTTAGTAAAAGTGTCATTTTTAGAAGCATAACAATACTTTCTTGAGCCTCAAACTCCTCTTTCGGATTAACACAATTATCGCACGTTTCGCAATCTTTTACATTGTACTTTTCTCCAAAATAATGAAGCAACGTTTTTCGCCTACACACAGATGATTCTGCATACGAAACAGTCTCTAATAATAATTGTTTTCCAATCTCCTGCTCAGCAAGTGGTTTACCTTGCATAAATTTCTCAAGCTTCTGTATATCTTTATAACTATAGAAAGCTATACATCTTCCTTCTCCACCATCTCTACCGGCGCGTCCGGTTTCTTGATAATAACCTTCAAGACTCTTTGGAATATCATAATGCATTACCATACGTACATCAGGCTTATCAATTCCCATTCCGAAAGCAATGGTGGCAACAATCACATCCGTTTCTTCCATCAGAAATTTATCCTGATTTTTAGCTCGCGTTGTAGCATCCATTCCTGCATGATACGCCAAAGCTTTAATACCATTAACCACTAAAGTTTCGGCTAGTTCCTCTACTTTTTTACGACTTAAACAATATATAATGGCAGACTTACCAATGTAATTCTTTAATATCTTAATGATTTCTTTAGATGGATGCACTTTGGGGCGCACTTCATAATACAAATTAGGGCGATTAAACGATGACTTAAATACCATCGCATCTAACATACCCAAATTCTTTTGTATATCATGTTGTACTTTTGGCGTTGCCGTAGCCGTGAGCGCAATTACTGGCGACTCACCAATCTCACTAATTATAGGACGGATTCTTCTATATTCAGGTCTGAAATCATGCCCCCACTCCGAAATACAATGCGCCTCATCTACAGCATAAAACGAAATTTCAACCTTTTTAAGAAACTCAATATTTTCCTCTTTTGTTAGCGACTCCGGAGCAACATAAAGCAACTTTGTCTTTTTAGAAAGAATATCTTCTTTTACCCTATTAATTGCTGTCTTAGTTAACGATGAATTCAGAAAATGCGCAATACCATCGTCTTCACTGAAGTTGCGCATTGCATCCACCTGATTCTTCATCAATGCAATCAAAGGTGAGATAACAATTGCCGTACCAGACAACATAAGTGCTGGCAATTGGTAGCAAAGTGATTTGCCACCTCCTGTCGGCATTAATACAAATGTATCGTTTCCCTTTAATACATTGTTGATGACCTCCTCTTGATTCCCCTTGAAGGTATCAAACCCAAAATGCTCTTTTAAAGAAGCACTCAGATCAACCTGCTTTGCCATAACAAAATCCCTATTTCAGAATATTGGCATCAGTGCCAAATACTATTATTTATCTCGATTATTTGATTGCAACAAAAATAAAATAACCTTTCAATTTTCTATCTATCTGATATTATATTTAAAAGGATACAGTCCATTTGTTTATTACTCCTTAATCCCGTTTAAGTTTCATTGCAACATTTAATGAAGTTAGATATTATCTTTCGCATAACCAAAAAGTTTGCGATTCGGAATAGGTGCACTATCTTCGCATAGGGCTCATATTAGGTGAATAAAGCAGTTGTGTTTAATATTTTTTAACACTTTAATTGTATCCAATCACCTACTTTTGCTAACCTTACAAATGACCTAAATAAAGTATTTCATGTCGGAAAGTACAAAAAAGGAAATGTCGTTTTTAGAGCACTTAGAAGTGCTTAGATGGCATTTAGTACGAGCTTTTGGAAGTGTATTTATATTCGCTATTTTGGCCTTTATCTTTAAAAGCTTTGTATTTGATACAATAATACTTGCACCATCTAATCCTGATTTTTTAACCAATAGATTTCTATCGGATCTAGGAAGTCAATTTAACATGCCACTATTAAGTATCAACCAAATACCACTCAGTTTTCAAAACATAAATATGTCAGGCCAGTTTACCACGCACATCTGGGTTTCGTTTGTAGTTGGTATTGTCCTTAGCTTTCCATACATATTTTGGGAATTCTGGCGTTTTGTAAGGCCAGCACTTTATCAAAATGAAATTAACAATTCAAGGGGAGCTATTTTCTTTGCATCAACACTATTTAGCATTGGTATCTTATTTGCCTATTATATAATATGTCCTTTATCGGTGCACTTTTTAGGAACTTATCAGGTAAGTGATAAGGTTGAGAATATTGTTAATTTGGGTTCGTACATTAGCACGATTACATCTATCGTATTAGCAGGAGGTGTAATTTTTGAATTACCAATTTTCATCTACTTCCTTGCTAAAGTAGGTTTAGTAAGCTCGGGTTTTTTAATTAAATACCGAAAACACTCTATTGTAGTTGCTCTCTTATTAGCAGCTATTATCACACCTCCAGATGTAATAAGTCAATTACTTGTCTGCTTTCCACTCATTATTTTATATGAATCTGGAATTATCATCGCCAAGCGACTTGAAAAGAAAAACCAGTTAGATTTAGCCCAATAAATCAATTACCATGGAAGAACAAGCATTAAAACTACATACAGATACCCTAATAAAGAAATACAAAAGCCGAACAGTAGTTAAAGGCGTATCAGTAAATGTAAAACAAGGAGAAGTAGTGGGTTTACTAGGCCCAAACGGAGCCGGAAAAACGACATCGTTTTATATGATGGTAGGTTTAATAACACCTAACAGTGGCAAAATTTACCTTAATGATGAAGATATAACTGATGCCCCAGTTTATAAGAGAGCACAAAAAGGTATTGGATATCTTGCTCAGGAAGCAAGTGTATTCCGTCAATTAAGTGTTGAGGATAACATTAAGGCTGTATTGCAGATGACTGATTTTCCTAAAGAGTATCAGAAACAACGTTTGGAAGAGCTATTAAATGAGTTTAGCTTAAATCACATCAGAAAAAGTTTAGGTATTCAGTTATCGGGGGGTGAACGACGTCGTACTGAAATTGCACGTGCCTTAGCGATCAATCCTAAATTTATTCTTCTTGACGAACCTTTTGCAGGTGTAGATCCCATTGCCGTTCGTGATATCCAGGAAATTGTTGCTAAACTAAAATTTAAAAATATTGGGATATTAATTACCGATCACAACGTGCATGAAACACTAGCAATTTGTGATCGTGCATACTTGCTTTTTGAAGGTAAAATACTGAAAGCCGGTACGGCAGAAGAATTAGCTGAGGACGAAGATGTGAAACGTTTATACCTTGGTGATGACTTCCAGTTACGCCGTAGAGAGTTTGAACCTGAAAAATAATTTCAAAAAAAATTTGGAGGGTAAGAAAAAGGATTTATCTTTGCACCGCGAAACACGGAAAATGCGGATGTGGCGTAATTGGTAGCCGCGCTAGACTTAGGATCTAGTGCCGAGAGGCGTGGGGGTTCGAGTCCCTTCATCCGCACAGAAAACCGCCTCACTTACGATTTTAATCGATGGTGAGGCGGTTTTTTAAATTTGTACAAAACTGAATTAAAATAGATTTCCCTCCTCAATAACATTTTCAATAAAAGTAGTGAGGATAGGTTCACTTTTAAATTTAAGAAGATGAATATTTCAAAGGAAAACATTGACGCATTAAACGCGGTTATTAAATTAACTATTGAGAAAGAGGACTACGCACAAAAAGTAGACGATGTCTTAAAAGATTATCGTAAGCGTGTAAACATACCTGGTTTCCGTGCAGGAAAAGTGCCAACAGGTGTTGTGAAGAAGATGTATGGTAAGGCCGTGTTAGCCGAGGAGGTAAACAAGCTTGTTTCGGAGGAAATTCATAACTTCATTACGAAAAATGAATTGGATCTATTAGGTGAACCACTTCCATCAGAAACACAAGAATTAATTGACTTTGACACAGCTGAGAAATTCGATTTTGTATTTGATGTAGCACTTTCTCCTGAGCTTGATATTAAATTAACTAAGCGAGAAAAGTTACCTTATTACAAGGTTACTGTTTCTGAAGAAATGATACAACAACAAGTTGATTCAGTAACAGGTCGCTTCGGAAAATCAGAAGTTATTAAAGCTGCTACAGAAAAAGCTTTAGTAAAAGGAAATTTTGCTCAATTAGAAAATGATGCTGTTAAAGAAGACGGTATTGCTCCTGAAGATGTAGTACTTTCAATGGCTATCGTTAAAGGTGACGACGAAAAGAAAAAATTAATTGGTGCTAAAGCAAGCGATGTTATTGTATTCGATCCTAAAAAAGCATTTCCTAATGATACTGAGATCTCTCACTTGTTGAAAATTACACAAGAAGAAGCTGAGGCTTTAACTGGCGATTTCCAATTTACAGTAACAGAGGTAACTGAGTTTGTAGCAGCAGAGCTTAATCAAGATCTTTTCGATCAAGCATTTGGCGAAGGCGAAATTAAATCAGAAGAAGAGTTTAATGCTCGTATTAATGCTGACATTGCTAAGAACTTAGAAATGGAAACTGAATACCGTTTCTCTGTTGATGCAAAAGATAAATTGATGGGAAAAACTAAAGTTGAATTCCCAGAAGCATTCTTGAAGAGATGGTTATTAGCAACTAACCGCGATAACGAAAAGTTAGATGCTGGAACAATTGATAACGAAATGCCACGTTTCTTAGAGGATCTTAAATGGCAGTTAATTCGCAACAGCATTATCAAGAATAATGAGTTGAAGATTGAAGAGGCTGACATTATTGAGTATGCTAAGAAAGCTGCTAAAATGCAGTTTATGCAATACGGCTTAAACAGTGTACCTGATGAGCAATTGGAGAACTATGCTCAGGAAATGATTAAGCAAGAAGAGCAACGTCGTCAGATGGCTGAAGGAGCAATGCAAGAAAAAGTGATTTCTTTCATTAAAGAAGCGGTTAAGATCGATGAGAAAGAAATTTCTCGTGACGATTTCAATAAATTATTTGAAAAAAACTAAACAGAGATATCAATCAGGCTGTTTAATTACTAAATTAGCACATTGCAAACAGAAAATTTTTGAAGATGATTGATCCAAAAGATTTTAAAAAATACGCAACTAAGCATTTAGGCATTAATAGCCTTGCACTTGACCAATATACGTCTGTTACCAACAGCTACATTTCACCAACCATTATCGAGGAGCGTCAGCTAAACGTCGCCAGTATGGATGTTTTCTCTCGTTTGATGATGGACCGCATTATCTTTTTAGGTTTGCCGGTTGATGATTATGTTGCCAATGTTATTCAGGCACAGCTGCTATATTTAGAGTCAGCTGATCCGTCAAAGGATATCTCTATTTATTTTAATACCCCTGGAGGTTCGGTTTATGCTGGTTTAGGTATTTATGATACCATGCAGTATATCTCGTCTGATATTGCTACAATCTGCACAGGTATGGCAGCATCAATGGGAGCAGTTTTATTAACTGCCGGAACAAAAGGTAAGCGTACGGCTTTAAAGCACTCGCGCGTTATGATTCACCAACCAATGGGTGGTGCTCAGGGACAAGCTTCAGATATTGAAATTACAGCTCGCGAGATTGGAAAATTGAAGAAAGAACTTTATACGATCATTGCCGATCACTCGGGTAATACGTTTAAAAAGGTGGAGAAAGATTCTGATCGCGATTACTGGATGACGGCTGAAGAAGCCAAAGAATATGGAATGATTGATGAAGTCCTTGTTCGAAATTCAACTAAGTAAGATTTATAAATAATATAAGCGATGCAGGATCAGCCTTTTGGTTGGCTCTGCATTCGTGTTTTATATCAGGGATAATATGGATAAATGTTCATTTTGCGGTAGAGAGAGGAAAGATACCAACTTATTAATAGCTGGTGTTTCAGGACATATCTGCGATAGCTGTATTGAACAAGCTCATGGCATCTTAGATGAAGAGGTGAAGAAAAAGAACTCTTTTGATGTTGATGAGATTGCGCTTTTAAAACCTTTAGAGATTAAAGCGTTTCTTGATCAGTATGTGATTGGTCAGGATGCAGCTAAGAAATACCTTTCTGTTGCTGTGTACAACCACTACAAGCGCTTGATGCAAAAGAGCAGTTCTGATGAGGTAGAGATTGAGAAATCAAACATCATTCTTGTTGGTGAAACAGGAACGGGTAAAACGCTTTTGGCACGTACAATTGCCAAGATGCTTCATGTTCCGTTTACTATTGTTGATGCAACAGTTTTGACAGAAGCAGGTTACGTAGGTGAAGATATTGAGAGTATCCTAACCCGTTTACTGCAAGCTGCCGATTACAATGTAGAAGCTGCTGAGAAAGGCATTGTTTTTATCGATGAGATAGATAAAATAGCTCGTAAAAGTGATAATCCTTCCATCACACGCGATGTATCAGGAGAAGGTGTTCAGCAAGGGTTATTAAAGCTATTAGAAGGTTCTATTGTAAACGTACCACCACAAGGAGGCCGTAAGCACCCAGAGCAAAAAATGATACCAGTAAACACTAAAAACATACTCTTTGTGTGTGGTGGTGCCTTTGACGGTATCGAACGTAAGATTGCACAACGCTTGAATACAAAGGTTGTGGGATACATGGCTAGTAAATCAAACGATAAAATTGATTCGGAACACCTGCTTCAATATATTGCACCTCAGGATTTAAAATCATTTGGTTTGATACCAGAAATTATTGGTCGACTACCAGTACTTACTTATTTGCAGCCGCTTAATCGTGAGATTCTTCGTCGGATTTTAACCGAGCCTAAAAACTCAATCATCAAACAATACGAAAAACTGTTTGAAATTGATGGTATTGAGCTAAAATTTGAAGATGAAGTATTAGAGTATGTAGTGGACACAGCTGTTGAATTTAAACTAGGTGCGCGAGGTTTACGCTCAATATGCGAAACTATTATGATGGATGCTATGTTTAATGCGCCTTCTGGCGATGAGAAGGAACTAGTTATCTCACTTAACTTTGCTAAAGAAAAAATGGAACATGCTAATATCGCTCGTCTTAAAGCAAGCTGATAATAGCTTTTAAATTATTATTAAAAAGCAGTCTTCGGACTGCTTTTTTTTTGCTCTTTACTTACTTGAAATTGTATTTTTAGCATTGAATTAACTTTGTGATTATGAAACAGTGGATATTTCTGAACTTTGAGTAAAGCTTAAACAAGCTAAAAATTAATAAGATGAATTACTACACAAGTTGAAAAAGATAATCAAATTAAAAATGCACTAACAAACAACAAAAAAGTAGTGATTTAAACGATAAAACTGGTTAGTTTTGTGTATGATTTTGATAAAGTAGTCAAGGCTGTAGAGCAGGCTCAAAACACGTATAGCACCGCATTTAATAAGTTAATTTGATTAACAGAGCAGAGAAAATTAGAGAATTAGGAGATAAAAAACACTACTGCAATCTTTCACCGATAGTTAACAAAGGATAGGGTGGCATTTTGATAAATACAATATCTGGCTAAATGTTACGCGCCTTCCATTTTATCTTAAAGAACAAAGGAAACATAAGAACACTTAATACATAAATTGGGTACAATACTTGAAGCAATACAACAGAAGCAAAACTCAACTTATAATTAAAAAACGTCTTCCCAAGGCGCAGTAAGGCATAATCAACGAAAGATTTAACACCTATGCTTATTCCGAAAACATACAGTAACTGAATCTGCCAGATACCAATAATTAAAGTGCTTAATAGCATAAACGATAAACCACTAACCAATAATCCCGAAATCAAAATCTCTTTATCACGATAGGCAGGTGCCTTAGCAGCCCAGCGTGCTCTTTGCATCAGAAAGTCTTTAATACAACCAACAGGAGCGGTTTGTATTACAGCTTTTTTGGCCTTAATAAAACGAACGTATTTACCATTCTGCTTCATCCATTCCAATAAAAACATATCGTCGCCTGATGCTATATGTGGATTTAATGTCGTTTGCAGGTACAAGCTTTTATTAAACAATAAATTAGCACCATTACACATGATGGGTTTTCCATTAAGAGCTGCTGCTGCCCCGCTTAACTGCAATGCTGTAAAATCAATCCGTTGAAACCAAGATAAAGCACCTCTTTTCTCTTCAATTCGTACAGGTCCAATAATTAAATCGGCATGAGTACTTTTTTGGTATGAGGCCATTGTCTGCAACCACTCCGGATGAAAGGTACAATCGGCATCACTTGTAATAATCCATTCATTATTGGCCTGATGAACACCGTATAATAAGGCCTTTTTTTTGCCATAGTCAGACGAATTAAGCATAGTTACAGGAACTCTAAATTGGTTTATGCAGTCCTTCACAATTTTCACTCCATCATCAGTAGAATGATCATTTACCAAAATCAGTTCCCAATTATTATAGGATTGCTCCTTTAGGCTACTTATTAATCTATTAAGATTTTTGGCTTCATCACGAAAAGGAATAACAAGGGATAACGCCATATCATGGCTCCTGTTTGGTCTAAACTCTTTTTTACTGGCCCAAACCTTCCTCCACCTATCTATTTGCACGCAATAGATGAACAAAACAATACTAAGCGCTATAACCCAAAAATATACCATACTTAAAAAAATAAAGCCGGATACTTTTTAAGGGTATCCGGCTTACAATATCGTGAATTCTTCTTATTTACGTTTAGTCATAATCCAGCTTTCCATACGGTCTCCTAATATTTCTTCTTGACGAGCTTGTGCTTCATAAACCTTAGCGAAAGACTCAATGCTAACCAGAAAGCGGTTGTTATGCTGAAAGCTTGAACACTGATCATAGCCCTTTTCCTTTAGTTTGCTAATCATCGTCTGGGCATTGGCTTCAGAACTAAAACTTCCCACAATTAAATGATGAGGCTTATTAACAACAGGTTCTGGAGCAAATCCAACGTTTTCTTTTACATTGTTTTCTACCCTAGTCTCTGGTCCTGCTTCTAAACCACTCATGTCATCAGTTCCTAATTCTTCAGTTGGTAACTCTTCTGCTATTTCCTTTTTAACTTCTTGTTCTAAGGCAATTTTACTCTGTGTTTCCGCAGGCGAATCGCCTTTGAAGAACAACAGATATATTGAAAAGCCAAGCAATGGCACAAGAATAAAAACAATTACAAATATGGTAATTGAACGATTGCGTTTCTTATTATCTTCTTCTAAGTATTTATTTGCCACTTTTACCGGATCCTTCTTCACGTTTTTCTTTTCCTCTACTTTATCAGGTTTAATTTGTGTTTCTACAAACGCTTGTGGCGTTTCTTCTTCCACCTCAGCAATTGGGGTGGTATCATTAAGCTTTGTTGCAGCTAAGGCACTTTTATCAACGCCTGATGTTTCCTCTTTAAGGTCCTCTTTATTGTCATCTGAGCTTATATCTAAAAGCTCTTCGTCTTTTGCAACATCGGCTGCAGGTTCACCTACTTTCTCCACTTGTTCAAATCGAAGAATACCTGTGGCATCCTTTGTGAACTTACCTAGACCTTTTATAGTATAGTTTCCAACTGAATCAAGGGCTTCTTTAACCATAGCAACATAATCACTCACCTTGTCATGAGCTTCATCTTTGCTAATGTTTTCTTCTTGAACCAAATAATCGATTAAAAGACCATCGTTAAAGCTCAGGAAGTTGTTGAATAATACAGAAAAACCGTTTTCCTTGGCGACAATAAAAGCACCAAATTCGGGAATTATAACACGGTTATTTTCTTTTATTAATGAAAGAATGTAATTTTCCATTATCAGGTTCGTTCGGATTAACTAATAGTATGAAGCATCTAAGATAATCAGATTTCTAAAAAAACGTCAACCCGTATGGCTTCTTTTTGTGTAACTTACTGTTTTATTACCTTATAACGTAACAATATGACAGTGCCCCATAGGGTTGGAAAAACAACATTGCTAAACCATTGGGCGAAGATTGCACCAACAATTAATGGTTCGCTTATGCCAATGGAAGCAAACAATAAAAGAGCCACGGTACCCCTTATTCCCATATCAATTAAGATATACGATGGAATAATAGTAATCAGCATATAGTAAAGCGGTGAATAATAAAAGAAGCTCTCAATACTTAAACTGATGCCTAAAAAGCTCATCCAGAAGTATAACTGCACGTTGTAAACCAAATAGCGTACTATCGTCCAGAAAAAACTCATTAGAACCACCCTGAAACTCAGTTTAGTTAATGTTGCGAGGTACAGACGCATTTTATTACCCCAAAATTTATACGCTATTGTAAATAGAACGCCGAATACAAGCATTAGCAGGCCTAAGTACTCATGTAAAGCGTAATATGATGTTTGAATAAAATGAAGTAAAGGCGAACGAGGCAATATAAGAACAATAGCTCCTCCTATAAGGATAATAAGGTTTTGCATTAATCCTCCAATACTTGTCATAATAGCTGCATTAACCCTATACTGTGGAGCTAATAGTGCCATTCGCCCACCCATTTCAGCAATGCGGGCGGGAGATCCAACTGCAGTAACTGTGCCGGCTAGCACTTGCCTAAAAGCTGACACAACACACAAACTGCAATAAGGCCTTAACAGTGTTTGCCATTTCTTGGTTTCGGCAAAGAGATTAATACCCCAAAATAATACTAAAATAAGAATAATAAGAATGCTGCCAGGGCTGTACGATACAGATGCGAGTAGCTGATCCCAATATTGAAATAAAACTAAACGACTAATAATGTATCCATAAGCTCCAAAGGCAAGAACAATAATGAATAAGCTACTTACCAGTGACCACCACTTCAGCTTTTGAACCATTTGATCGACGGTTAATAATTGG
>Ga0070728_10005832_pt1 | contig 11955 bp, 10 predicted proteins | sample tdDd471_FD_66723 | JGI IMG/M metagenome (GOLD analysis project Ga0070728, IMG submission 66723) | Marine sediment microbial communities from the Atlantic coast under amendment with organic carbon and nitrate - tdDd47.1 | ecosystem: Environmental > Aquatic > Marine > Coastal > Sediment | place...
ACGATCATCCACTCGTCGTAGTCGGGGTCGAAGTCGGCGCTCAGGGCCACCCGGCGCACCAGCTTGCCCGAGGCGTCGAAGACATCGAACGCGCCCACCGTGCCGTCGGGCCGATCACGCATGCCGCGACTGCTGCGGATCCACAGGCTCCCGTCGTTGCGGGGGTAGAGGGTCTGGATATCGCGCAGGTACGGATCCACGGGGGGCAGGTCCACCTGCACGCCATGGGTCTGGAACTGGCCGCGCTGGTCCTCGATGTCCTGGATCTCCTTCTGGGAGCGCTTGACCGAGTCGTACTCCACGTCGAGCACCCGCTCCAGATCGCCGTCGGCGTTGTAGACCTCCACCATGTACTCGTGATCGAGCGGGGCGACGTACACGCGGCCGGCCGCATCGACGGCCCAGTGGCCGGCGAAGTCCTCACCGGCGGCGGACACGGTGACGGCGCCGCCCTGGGTGTCGGCCGCGGTGTTCTCCTGCTTGAAGACGGCCTGGCGCTCGCCCAGGGTGTTGACGCTCTGCAGGATGGCGATGGAGGTGACGCCCTCCTCGTTCATCTTGAGCATGGAGGAACAGGCGTGCACCCGATCGGCCCGGCAGACCACGTCGGTGAGAATCTGCATGGAGCCCTCGCCGGGCAACTCGATGGGATCGGCGGGCACGTCGTCCCGGGTCAGGGTGACGATGCGGGCGGGGAAGAGTTCGGCCACGCCCACGCGGCCGTCGGGCAGGGCCAGGCACTTCTCGGGATTGCGGAACTCGCCGGGGCCGTCGCCCTCGCGGCCCACCGAGTTGATGTACTCGCCGTCCGGGCCGTAGATGCGCACCGTCTTGAAGCTGCGGTCGAGCATGAGGGTGTTGCCGTCGGCGTCCATGACGATGTCGGCGATGACGCCCATGAGCTCGTCGGTGTCGCCGTCGGTGACCCGCCACAGTTCGCGGGCCGGCTGCACCTCCACCGCCGGCGTGGGTTCGTGGCTGCTGACGACGCGGAGGGCGTCGGGGTGGACGGCGACGGCGGTCGACGCCAGGAGCAGGCAGAGGGCGAAACTCGTCAGGGGGCGCATGGTGGTCCTCCGGTTGGTGGGATCGTGACTGCGTGTGGGGAGCTTACGGACCAGCGGGCGCCGGGTTGGGTGAAGGTCGGTGAAGGTGTGTTAAGAGATGTGAACGGCGCTGAAGGCAGTGGGCAGCGGACCCGTGGCGACGTATCATCGAGTCATGGAGATCTCACGCCGTACCGCCGTCATGGTCGTCGCCGCTCTGGCCGCCTCCCTGCTGGGCCTCATGGTCATGCAGGCCGTGCTGCTGGACGGCGTTCGCCGCCAGAAGGACCTCGCCTTCGATCGCGCCGCGCGCACGGCCCTGGCGCAGGTGGCCACCCGCCTGGATTCGGGCGAGGTGGTGGAGCAGATCCGCCTGGCCGCAACGCCCCTCGACACGGTCATCATCATGGACAACGCCACGGTCTATCGGGCGGACGTCGCCCACCGCTCCGTGATGGCCGGAATGTTCCCCGACACGTTGCCGGCCAGGCGTTCGGATAGACTGGTGGCCACCTGGATGACCATCGACCCCGGCGCGGCCGATTCGCTGAACGTCGAGCGTTTCATCAGCAACCTCGGGCGGCAGCAGACCCTGCCGGTGGTCGATCGCCTCGACCTGGATCGCCTCGACACGTTGTTGCCGGCGGCCCTGCGGGAAGCCGGTCTGGATATGGCCGTGGACTACGGTGTCATCGACGTGACCGCCGACTCGCTGGTGGTGCGGCGCGGCGAGGCGGCGGCGTCGATCCTGGCCGGTTCGGCCTACCGGGCCCGGCTGTTCCCCAGCGCCTTCTTCGGCCCTGACTTCGACCTGGTCGCTCATTTCCCCGGCCGCGCCGCCTGGGCCTGGCGCCAGATCGCCCCCCTGTTGCTGGCCTCGGTGGTGCTCACGACCCTGGTCATCCTGTGCACGGTGTACGGTGTGCGCACCATCCTGGCCCAGCGCCGTTTCGCGGCCGAGCTGGTGACCTTCGTGGACAACCTCACCCACGAACTCAAGACCCCCCTGGCCACCATGGCCCTGGCCAGCGAGGCCATGGCCCGCCCCGACGTGCAGGACGACCGCCCCACGCTGGCCCGCTACAGCGGCATGATCACCGACGAGGTGCGCCGCCTCCGCGAGCACGTCGACCGCATCCTGCAACTGGCCCACCTCGAACGGGGCGAGCTGGCCGTGGAGCGTGAACCGGTGGACACCCATGAGGTGCTGCGGTCGGTGCTGGAGGGCTTTGCGCTGCAGGTGGCCGAGCGCGGCGGCCGACTCACCGAGCATCTGTCGGCCGAGCGCCGCATCGTGGACGCCGATCCCGTCCACCTGGCCGGCATGGTGGCCAACCTGCTGGACAACGCCGTGAAGTACTCGCCCGACGCGCCGGCCGTGGAACTGGCCACCGTCGTTCGCGAATCCCATCTCGACATCGTGGTCTGCGACCGCGGCGTGGGAGTGCCGCTGGCCCAGCGTCGACGCGTGTTCGACCGCTACTACCGGTGTCAGCGAGGCGACCGCCACGACGTCAAGGGCTTCGGCCTGGGGCTGAATTACGTGCGGCACATGGCCCAGCTCCACGGTGGCCATGTTCGCCTCCAGGGCCGCGCCGGCGGCGGCACCGAGGTCACCCTGAGCCTGCCTTTGCTGCGGGAGGAGCGGTCATGACCGGCGTCCGCATCCTGCTGCTGGAGGATGACCCCAATCTGGGCCTGATCATCAGCGAGTCGTTGGCTCGCGAGGGGTTCGTGGTCACCCTGCACCCCGACGGCGAGGCCGGCCTGGCCGCCCTGCGCGAGGCGACCTTCGACCTCTGCCTGGTGGACGTCATGATGCCCCGCCTCGACGGCTTCGAGTTTGCCCGCCGCCTGGGCGAACTGGCCGAGCGACCCCCCTTCATCTTCATCACCGCCAAGTCGTTGAGCGAGCACAAGGTCACCGGATTCCGCCTGGGCTGCGACGACTACGTCACCAAGCCGTTCTCCATGGAGGAGCTGCTGGTGCGTATGGAGACGGTGCTCGCCCGACGCGGCGCCGGCGGCCCCTTGCCCGACCCGGTGCAGACCATCGGCCGCTACACCTTCGACGCCGCCCGGCAGACCCTCGGGCTGGGCGACCGGGAGCGAAACCTCACCACCCGCGAGGCCGAACTTCTGGCCCTGCTCTGCCAGTACCGCGGTCGGGTGCTGGAACGCTCGGTGGCCCTGCGCCGCATCTGGGGCGCCGACACCTACCACTCCGGCCGCAGCATGGATGTGTTCGTTTCACGGCTGCGGAAGTATCTTGCCGACGACGTCGACGTGGAGATCCGCACCGTCCACGGCAAGGGCTTCCGCCTCTTCGCCGGCGACGAGTAACCCGCAAAGGAGCCGTCATGGACCTCGGCCTCACCGGCAAGACCGCCCTGGTCACCGCTTCCTCCAAGGGCCTGGGCTTCGCCACCGCGCAGGAACTGTTGCGCGAGGGCGCCCGGGTCATGATCAACGGTCACGACGAGCAGAACCTCGAGACGGCGCTGGACAGTCTGCGCCAGGAATTCGGCCCCGACGCCGACGTGACGGCCCACCAGGCCGACCTCACCGAACCCGCCGCCATCGACAGCCTGGTGGACGCCACCTTGGCCGCCCATGGCGCCATGGACATCCTGGTGACCAACAACGGCGGTCCTCCGGCCGGCACCTTCGAGACCACCGACGTGGAGGCCTGGCGCCAGGGCCTCGACCGCACCCTCATGAGCGCAGTCCACCTGGTGCGGGCCGCCCTGCCGCATCTCAAGCAGAGCGACGCCGGCAGCGTGCTCACCATCACCAGCGTGTCGGTGAAGCAGCCCGTCGGCGGACTGCACCTGAGCAACGTCATCCGGCCGGCGGTGGTGGGGCTGACCAAGGCCATCGCCCAGGAGCTGGGCGCCGATGGCGTGCGGGCCAACTCCATCCTGCCCGGGTGGACGGCCACCGAGCGCGTGGGCTACATCCTCGACCAGCGGGCAGCCGGCGCTGGCACCTCGGCCGAGGCCGAGGGCGCGAAGATCACCGACCACATTCCCCTCGGGCGCATGGCCGAGCCGGCCGAGTTCGGGCGGGTGGCGGCGTTCATGGTGTCGCCTGCGGCGAGCTATCTGAACGGGGCCATGGTGCAGGTGGACGGTGGGGCGTATGCCGGTTTGATGTAGCTGGGCCGAGTGGCCGGTCTCCCGACCGCTGTCTTGACGGCATGAACTTCAACCTTGCCATGACCGGACTGTGTTTACATGTTTGCACAAAGACGCAAACATGCAAATGAAGGACGACGCCATGCCCTCCTGCTGCCGGTCCCTCGAACGATTCCTGGAACCCGACACCTTCAAGGCCCTGGGCGATCCCAGCCGCGCGGCCCTGCTCCTGCAGCTGGCCGGCGCCGCCGGCCCCCAGACCGTCAGCCAGCTGGCGGCCGAACTGCCCATCGACATGTCCGTGGTGTCGCGGCACCTGAAGGTGCTCAAGGATATCGGTGTGGTGGCGGCCGAACGGCACGGCAAGGAGATCCGCCACCGCCTGCAGTGCGGCGACCTCGTGCACAAGCTCCGCAATCTGGCCGACGCCCTCGAGGCGTGCTGCCCACCCGAGATCCAGACCCTGGAGGACCACTCATGAGCCGGAACCGACGCCCCGACGACCCCACCGCTCTGCGCCAGATCGTATCCGAAGGCTACGCCCGCATCGCCGAGAGCACCGGCGGCGGTTGCTGTGCTGGCGGCGGTTGCTGCGGAGGCGACATCAGTCCCGCAGTGGGCTACACCGGGAACGAGCTGGCCGCCATTCCCGACGGCGCCGATCTGGGGCTGGGGTGCGGCGCACCCGTGGCCCTGGCTGCCATCCGGCCCGGTGACACGGTGCTCGATCTCGGCAGCGGCGCCGGCATGGACGCGTTCCTGGCGTCCGGCGAGGTGGGCCCCACGGGTCGTGTCATCGGCGTCGACATGACCGACGCCATGCTGGACAAGGCTCGCCGCAATGCCCAGCAGGCCGGCCACACCAACGTCGAGTTCCGCAAGGGCCTCATCGAGGACCTGCCGGTGGACGATGCCTCGGTGGACGTCATCCTGTCCAACTGCGTCATCAACCTGTCCCCAGAGAAGGCGCGGGTGTTTGCCGAGGCGGTGCGGGTGCTCAAGCCCGGTGGCCGCATGGTGATCTCCGACGTCGTGCTCACCGAGCCGTTGCCCGAAGAACTGGCCAGGCATATCGATGCCACCGTTGGTTGCGTCGGGGGCGCCGTGGTGCGTGAGGAGTACCTGGCCACAGCGCGCGCGGCCGGCTTCAGCAGCATCGAGGTGCTCAAGGAATCGAGCTACGGCACCTCACTGGTGGCCGGCTCACCCCTGGCCGACTCGGTGGTGCGCGACACGTCGTTCAGCCTGGAAGAGGTGGCCGCGCATCTGGGCAAGGTGCTCAGCGTGACGGTGCGGTTCACCCGCTAGCGCCGCCAAGGACCGATCGCTTGAGACCGGAGTGTGTCGATGTGGTATCATTGATCACAGCTCTGGGGGAGGCCGACGCGCCGACGGAGCCATCGCCTGCAACCGTCATCCGCAGTGGGAGGATCGAACATGAAACAATCGACCATCGTCGTGATGATCGTCGGCTCGATACTGGCGATGAGCAGTGCGGCCGGCGCCGGCGTGCCCTGGGTTGGCGACGTGGTGTTCGCCCTGGCCCAGGAAGCATCTGTCCACATGACACCCGACGGCAACGGGGCCCCGCTCTCGGAAGCCCGGCAACTTGACGGCTCGGTCGTCGACGCCACCATCCGTGTGCGGCTGGTGGACTCCTGGCTCAATCCCATCGCTAATTTCCCGTTCGAAGACATGTGGCTGCAATTCGAGCTCGACGGCGGTACCGCGACGGGGTGTTTGTCGTACGGCGGTAACTATGAAGGGGGCGTGTTCCTGGCCGATGCGTCCACGGATGTCGACGGTTGGACCGAGTTCGCCCTGCCCTTGCGCGGTGGCGGCTGGACAGAAGGCCCGGTGTGGATCTACCTCAACGGCGGACCGGCCATGGACCCCGACTTCATGACCTGGCCGGCGCTACCTCTCCGGGCGAACAGCCCCGACCTCAATGGCGACCTGCTGGTGAACCTGAGCGACTTCGCTCCGTTCACCGGGGATCTCTTCAGCGTATACCACTACCGCAGTGACCTGATGTGGGACGGAGTGCTCGATCTCTCGGACGTCGTGCTCTTCACCGGGAGCATCGGTGTGGTCTGCGAATAGGCTGTCAATTTGCCAAAAAACATGATTTACGGTACAATCAATGCAGGCATCGCGCGCCCATACGGCGCGACAGGCTCAGTAGGTCTGGGCGGCCGAACGGTCTGAGCGAGGTGGGTCTCGCTGCACTCTTCCCGCCTGGAAGGAGGTGTCTAGTGGGTGAATTTTTGACCAGCTTGGTGGAGGTGGCGTCCCCCTAGTGCTGGGGTTGCGCTGACCACGGCGGTGAACGGGACCCCTCGGGGGAAACCCAACGCTACCGCTACCAAAGCCTCAGGGCGCCGTCGCGACATCGCGGCGGCGCCCTCTGCATTGGCTCATCAGTGTTGGTCCATCAGCCGGCGGTGATGGCCTCGTTCAGCGACTGGGCCAGCTTGGCGGCGTCTTCATGGTCGATCTCGGCCGACGGCCAGCCCACGCCCAGGCCCTCATCGGCATCGGGCTTGGGGATGATGTGCACGTGCACGTGGAACACGGCCTGGTGGGCGGCCTCGCCGTTGTTCTGCAGGATGTTGTAGTCCTCCACGCCGGTGACGGTCTTCACCGCCCGACAGATGCGCGGCAGGGCCCGGCCCAGGGCGGCGGCCGACTCGTCGCTCAACTCCGCCATGGTGGCCACCTCTTCGCGCGGGATCACCAGGGTGTGGCCGCGGGTGGTGGGGAACACGTCCAGGAACGCCAGCACGTGCTCGTCCTCGTACACCTTGTGGCAGGGGATCTCCCCGCGTAGGATCTTGGAGAAGATGGTCTCGGCCATGGGCTCGTCCTCTCGGCAGGGGCCTCGTTTCGTTCTCTGGCAGACTATCGTTCCCTACGGCGCCGATCAAACCTATCTTGGTCCCATGAACAACGACGAGATCCTGGCGGCCGTCACGGCCCTGCACCAAGAAATCGACGAGTTGGTGGCGCCCCTGGTCGAGCGCCACCTCCCGCGCCTGCAATGCGGCCGCGGCTGTGCCGAATGTTGCCAGGACGACCTCACCGTGCTGGAGGTGGAGGCCGCCCGCCTGCGCGAATGCGTCGGCGACGCCCTGCGTGGCGCCGTGCCCCACCCCACCGGCGGCTGTGCTTTCCTAGCCGCCGACGGCGCTTGCCGTGGCTACGCCGCCCGCCCCTTCGTGTGCCGCACCCAGGGCCTGCCCCTGCGCTGGCTGGAGGATGACGGCGTGGAGTACCGCGACATCTGCCGTCTCAACGCCGAGGGTGAAGATCTGGCGGACCTCACGGCGGACGAGTGCTGGACCCTGGGCCCGTTCGAGCAGCGGCTGGCGTCGTTGCAGCTGGCCGCCCAGGCGTCGGCCGGTTTCGCGCCACCGCGGCGCGTGGCCTTGCGCGCGTTGTTCGTGGAGCTGGCGTCGGAGGCTTGACCTCGGCGTCGGGCTGTCGTGTGATGGGCGCATCGATTTTTCATCTCGCTCCATCCCACGGAGACCGACCATGGCGTGCGACCGTCCCGCAAGCGACCCGGCCGCCGAGCCGGACCCTGTCGACACCGAAGCCTTGCTTGAACTGCGTTTCGCTCGCGCCTCGGCCTGGCGACGGCTGGTGGCCCTCTTCATCGACGTCAGCATCGTCACGGCAGTCTGGCATGCGGTGGAGGATTGCGTCGTGTATCCCGCGCCCGAGATCGTGTTCAACCTCGGCCGCGCCGGGCTCTTCGTGCTCTACTTCTGCGTCATCTTCAATCCGGCGCGCGGCGTGAACTCGGCGGGCAAGGCCCTGCTGAGCATCAAGACGGTGGCCGACTGGGCCCTGCCCGTCCGGCCGCAGGGGCTCGTCATCCGGTCGGCCGTCATGGCCGGCCTGATCCTCTTGAACTGGGGAGAACTGTTGGTGGACATCAGTGGCGGCCGCGTGCCCATGCTCGTGGTCTCGCTGGCCCACGGCGCCCAGTTCGCGCTGCTGCTGACCATGGTGCTGTCCGCTATCACCGATTCCTGGGGCCGGAGCCTGGCCGATCGCCTGGCCCACACCCTGGTGGTCGAGCTGGAGCCGTCGCTGGTCGGCCGTGGCGATGACGGCACCGAGCGCCACGCTCTCCAGGCCTGGATCGTACCCACGGCCACGGTGCTCTGCCTTGCCGGTGGCCTGGGCTTCAGCGCCTGGGGCCTGGCCATGCAGAACGGCGAGGTCCAGCTGCAGCGGTTCCTGGAGCCGGCATCGCAGCAATCGGACCTGGGCTCGTCCATCGAGGACCTCGTGGCCTCGGAGCTGAACCTGCGTGTTGCCGCCACGGTGACCGCCGGCTGGACCCGGCAGGTCGGCGGTCCGCGGCGCACCACCTTCGATATCGACATCGAACTGCCCATGGTGGCCTGGAACGAGCGCTACCGGCAGGCCGTCGCCCAGGTGGTCTTCGGGGCCGTCACCATGAACGAGACCTATGACGAGTGCACGCTGGTGCTCCGGTCCGGGGTCCTGGGGTTCAGTACGAGCTGGACCGTGGCATTCACCGTGGTCGATGGGCGGATGCAATCGGTCTCCGGCGCAGTGGTGGCTCCGTAGATCCCCGCCTATCCTGGGCGCACACATCACCACCCCGACTCTCGACAGGAGCGTCCCATGGAATACCGGCATCTCGGCCGCAGCGGCCTCAAGGTCTCCGAACTCAGCTTCGGCAGCTGGGTGACCTTCGGCGACCAGTTCGGCGAGGACACGGCCCTGGCCTGCATGCAGGCGGCCTACGACGCGGGCGTCAACTTCTTCGACAATGCCGAGGCCTACGCCCAGGGCGAGTCGGAGACCATCATGGGCCGTATCCTCCAGCGCACCGAGTGGCAGCGCAGCGACCTGGTGATCAGCACCAAGATCTTCTGGGGCGGCGAGGGCCCCAACGATCGCGGCCTGTCGCGCAAGCACATCATGGAGGGTATGAACGCCAGCCTCGATCGCCTGCAGATGGACTACGTCGACCTGGTGTTCTGCCACCGCCCCGACCTGCACACGCCCATGGAGGAGACCGTGCGCGCCATGAGCGACACGGTGACCAGTGGCATGGCCTTCTACTGGGGCACCAGCGAGTGGTCGGCCGAGCAGATCCGCCACGCCCACCTCTTCGCCACCGCCAACGGTCTGGTGCCGCCCACCATGGAGCAGCCCCAGTACAACCTGCTGACTCGCGACCGCGTGGAGGCCGAATACGCGCCCCTGTACCGCGACCTGGGCCTGGGCACCACCATCTGGTCGCCCCTGGCCAGCGGCATCCTCACCGGCAAGTACAACGACGGCATTCCCGACGACAGTCGCCTCGGGCACCCCAAGTACACCTGGCTCAAGCGCATCGTCGAGGGCGAGGCCGGCCAGAAGAAGCTGGCCGTCGCTCGTGGCCTGGCCGAGGTGGCCGGCGATCTGGGCTGCACCACGTCGCAGCTGGCCCTGGCCTGGTGTCTGAAGAACCCCCACGTGTCCACCGTGATCACCGGCGCCTCGCGGCCCGAGCAGGTCACCGAGAACATGGGGGCGCTGGAGGTGGCGCCCAAGCTCACCGACGAGGTGATGGCGCGCATCGAGGAGCTGGCGGGGAACAAGCCGGCGGCGGAGGCGGATTGGCGGGGGATGTAGCGAGCGGGCATGTGGGCCGGCCCCGGGTATTCCCGACGCCGGCCCATGACGATTTCTCCAACCTACCGAGCCAACACCATGGCTCGACTTCCCCGAACCTCCCCCGCCACCATCCGCGCCAGGTACACGCCGGAACTCACGGCGCGCCCACGCTCATCCAGCCCGTTCCAGGCCACCTCGTGCATGCCGGCGGATCGCACCCCATCCACCAGGGTGCGCACATGCCGCCCCGCCACGTCGTACACCATCACGCTGACGTGTCCCGACCGGGGCACGTCGAAACCGACGACGGTGAGTGGGTTGAACGGATTGGGACGGTTGACCAGCCGCCCGGCCATCGCGGGCGTCTCGGTGCCGGTGGTCGCATCATGACGGAACATCAGGACGCCGGTATACCGCGCGCCGACGTAGACCATGGATCCGTCCACGGCCACGGCCTCCACATAGCCGGGGATGTCGAAGCCGGCCACGTGCACCGGGGCGGTGGGGTCGGAGACGTCCACCACCCGCAGTCCGCCATCGATCTCGCCGAACTCGGCGGCCGCCACGTAAGCGTATGGCCAGCGGCAGGCCACGGTGTGCGCGTAGCCGGGTAGGTCGCAGCTACCTAGCAGGGTAGGGTGCGACGGGTCACTCACATCCACCACGCTCAGGCCGGACAGGCCGTTGGCCACGTACAGGCGATCGCCAAGGAGGCACGGTTCCTGGGCTCCCGACGGCAGGTCCAGCCAGCCCAGGGCCGTGGGCAGGGCGGGGTCGCTCACATCGATGGTCCGCAGGCCCAGGTGGCTGACGGTGGAGTAGGCCACACCGTTGGCGGCGGCCAGGTCGCCGTGGAAATCCAGGTCCACCGTGCCGATCACCTCGGGCACCGCCGGGTCGCTCACGTCCATGACCAGGAAGTCGCCGCTCAGGTAGGTGTAGAGATGGTCACCGTCCACGGCGTGGGCGTACCCCTCGGTGGTGGTGGGGATCGTCCCCACGACCTCGGGCGCGCCGGGGTCGGTGACGTCATGGATATGGATGCCGCCATACGACGCCGCCATGAAGGCCAGGTCGCCGCTGCAGGCCAGATGCGCGGGCTGGGTGTTGACGTTGGTGCGGCCGATCACCGTCGGCGACTGGGGCGCGGCGAGATCCACCACCAGCAGGCCGGCGTCGTCCGAGCGGGTCGATTTCTCGCCGGCGCAGGCGTAGCCGCCGGCCACCAGCATGCAATCGTTCGCGACCTCGACGTCGGTCACCATGCCCAGCAGCCAGTGTTGGTGCAGGTTCAAGGGCGACACCGGATCGCTGATGTCCAGCACCACCAGGCCGCCGTGGCCGGCCGACACGAAGGCCTCGTCACCCCGGATGGCCGCCGTCATGGTGGTGCCGCGCAACGGCGACCGCACCACGTCAACGGGCGCCGACGGGTCGCTCACGTCGACCACGCCCAGGCCCTGGCCCTGGAGCCCCACATAGACGTGGTGCCCGCCCAGGCTCACCGAGCCCGCCCAGGCGCTGTAGCTCAGGTCGAACTGCAGGACCCGATGGCTCACCGCCACCGGATTGTGGCCGTCGGTCACGTCGAAGACGCGCAGACCGAAGGAGCCGCAGGCCAGGTAGGCCAGGCCGTCGCGCACGGCCACGTCCCGCACCTGCCCCGAGAAGTGCATGGCGTTCATCACCGACGGCACCGCGGGCGTGGAGACGTCGACGATGTAGAGGTCGCTCTCGTTGGCCGCGAGGTAGGCCACGTCGTCGACCAGATCGAGGCCGTGGAACTCGCCCGTGAGCGGCACCGTGGTCACCACCTGCGGGTCGGCGGGGTCGGCCACGTCGATGATGCACAGACCCAGGCCCATGTCCGAGACGATGGCGTGGTGGCCGGTGATGCCGACGCCGCCGGGTTGCGCGGGGGCGGGGCAGGTGCCCACCAGCCGGGGTGCGGCGGGGTCGGCGATGTCGACGATCAAGAGCCCGAGATCCCACACCAGGAGGTAGGCATGGTTGCCGCTGACGGTGATGTCGCGGGCCCAGCCCACTGCCGGCAGCAGGGCCACCTGGCGGGTCTGGGTGGGGTCGGCGATGTCGAGCACGAGCAGGCCGGCCGGCGTGGCGCAGTACGC
>Ga0070728_10005834_pt1 | contig 11953 bp, 9 predicted proteins | sample tdDd471_FD_66723 | JGI IMG/M metagenome (GOLD analysis project Ga0070728, IMG submission 66723) | Marine sediment microbial communities from the Atlantic coast under amendment with organic carbon and nitrate - tdDd47.1 | ecosystem: Environmental > Aquatic > Marine > Coastal > Sediment | place...
ATTCTTGATGTACAGAAATCACATTTTTCCATAACACCACGAGATCTTATCGTTACTTCTGGATTATACATTTGCTGCATTGATTGCGCATAGTAATATCCTTTAGCAAGATTATCTCTAAAATCATAAAAATTAAATCTTCTTACTTTATATGGACAGTTGTTTGCACAATATCTTGTACCTACACATCTATTATAAACCATCTGGTTAATACCGTCAGGTGAGTGAGTAGTTGCTACAACTGGACATACATTTTCACAAGGAGCATTATCACAATGTTGACACATCATTGGTTGAATACTAACTTTAGGGTTATTTTCATCACCGCTATAGTATCTATCCATTCTCATCCACTGCATCTCTCTACCGTGAAGTACTTCTTCTTTTCCAACTACTGGTATGTTTGACTCAACATTACAAGAAGTAATACAAGCATTACAACCAGTACATTTATTCATATCAATAGCCATAGCCCACTTAATACCAGTATATTCATGGTTTGCCATGATAGACTTAGTTGCGTGTTTATGTCTTGCTATTACATCATTATCTTTTTTATAAGTATCTAATTCTGTTTCTTGAATAATATGTCTATCAATATGGAATTCTGAAATCTTATATGCTTTATCACCAAGAATTGCTTCACCAACTAATTCATCCATTTGGTGATGCTCTTGAGTAGAGGCAATTTTATAAGTTCCTTCTGTTTTGCTTACTTTTGCACCAGTAAATATCCAAGGAGAAACTCCATTAGAAGTCATAAATTGATTTACATTAAATCCAACTTCGTTTCCAACATCACCGGCTGCAGTTCTACCATAACCCAAATCAATTTGAACAAGATCATCAGCCATACCTGGTTGAACAACAACAGGTAATTTGATTGTTTTACCATTCAAATTTAATTCGAGCATATCTTGAAATTTTAAGTCTAGTTTTCTAGCAGTATTGATAGAAATATTAGCTGTATTATCCCAAGTTACTTTAGTTATAGGGTGTGGAGTCTCTTGTAAAAATCCATTATTTGCATATTTACCATCACCTAAAGTAGGGCTTTCAGTAAATACAACAGTATAATTTTCTTTTTTAGTTGGCTTCAAGCCAGACAGACTTGAAGTATTAAATTCATATATTGCTTCACTTGAAGACTTCATAGTTACCACACCATCATGTAGTGTATTATTCCAGAAAGTCTCAAAATTCACAGCAGAATTAAATTTAGGGTAAATGTCATTTTTCCATTTATTAGCAACATAGTTGTAATAAATATCAAAACTATACTCGCTACCACCATTTATCCAAGTTAAAAGCATTGCTTCTTTTTCTCTTGTATCATACAAAGGTGAAATTACAGGTTGTTGCAATGACATCACATTTGATCTAGCATGTGCATCACCCCATGATTCTAAGGTATGATTAGTAGGTAATAAATATGTTGAATATCCCGTTGATTCATTTTCTTGTTCAGATAATGTAACAACAGTATTAACTTTTTGGATTGCATCAGCAAAATTCAAATCTGCTGGCATATTAAATACTGGATTAGTATCAATGTTAATTAAAACACCAACTTTTCCGGCATTCATATCTTTTACTAAATTAGTAAAATCACCATTTTTACTAAAATCACCATAAGAAACTGGAGTACTATCTTGTCTGTATAATTCAGTATTTCCAAGTATATGATTCAAGTAATTAATAGCAATATGAGTTGCTTTTGGCAAATGTCTTCCACCTAAAACAATTGATTTACCTTTTGATTTAATTAAATCATCTACAAGGTATCCAATTTTCTGTGCATGAAAACCATTTACTTTTATAAATTTATCTAAAGAATAAGAAGAGAAAGCAGAAGAGTCTGCAGTTAAAGCACCTTTCTTAATTACTTCATTAATTAATCCAGCAACAAATTCAAATTGCATTTCAGGAGATAATCTAAATCTATAATCAGCTTTAGCACCTGTCAATGTCATAGCACCTTCAACACAATACATTTTATTGAAACCATTTACATTGTTTATATCTTTACGAGAAACAAACATTCTTGTGTTTTCAATAGTATCGCCATCTACCCCTAAGAAATCATTTTCTAAAGATAGGATAACATCTGCTTTATCTAATTGAATTGAAGGGAATAAATCTGTAGTGTTATAAGTTTCTTGCCAAGCTGCATTTTTAACATCATTATTAAATGTATTAAATCCGTAAACTTTAGCAGTTGGATATTTAGCTATGAAATCATTTAATAGACTTGCATAAGAAGGTGACAATACTTGTTCGGATAAAATTGCAATTTCTTTTCCAGAATTTACAGCATCATTTAATGCTTTTACAATTGCTTTATCAGCATCTTCCCAAGTTGTTTTTTCAAAAGGAACTAATTTTAATCCTTTTTTTCCTTTGATTTGAGGAGCTTTTAATCTTGATGGGTCATACAAATTAACAATAGTTGAATGAGCCAGATTACTAATTTTTCCTTGATTTACTGGATGTTCAGGATTACCTTCTAATTTGATAGGTCTTCCTTCTCTTGTTTTAATTAAAATACCCCAAGAGTTTCCAGTTATATTTAAAGTAGAAGCATAATAGTTAGCAACACCTGGCTGAACAGATTCTGGCTTAGTAGTATAGTTAATAATCTTGCCTTTATCTTGGTAATCAGTACAAGCTGTAGTTGCAAAGACACCTGACGCAGTCATCAAAGCTAAAAATTTTCTTCTGTTAACAGAAGACATACTATCCAAATTGATTGCTTGATCTTCACCAAAAGGGAATTCAACCTTTTTAGCATCAAGTACTTCTTTCGATTCAGGATTATTTAATACTTCTAAACTTCTCCAATATTTACTTTTCTTAGCTTCTTTTTGACCTTCTTCAGTTCTCGGAAGGTTAAAAAATTGCTCCGGATTTTCTATTTTAGGAAGTTGCTTAACGCCACTTTTTTTCTTCATTTCATTATTACTCATTTACCACTCCTTGCATTTCTCTTCACTGCATTAGGGTGAATCTTTACTTCAAATTTTTCCTCGTCGTTGACAAAAGACTTAGAAATCGATTTAATCGGATTGAATGCGAATAAACCAGTAACAAGCACTCCGCCTGTAATTTTTTTAAAGAAACTTCTTCTATTATCTTTCATAATCATCTTTTCTTATCTGTGACAAGCATTACAATTTTCAGGACCTTTATTGATGTTTTCAGCAATTTCAGGCATTCTTTCGTGAGCGTTTCTATGGCAGTCCAAACAATTACCCATAGTAAATGAATGAACTTGCTCTACTTTATCCATCTTTCTAACATCACCATGACAGTGAGCACAGTCAATACCTTTATTAACGTGAACACTATGGTTAAAATAAGCATAGTCAGGAACTTTATGAATCCTCTTCCAAGGAATTGGTTCACCTTTTTCCCAATACTCTCTTAACTTTTTAATTTCTGGACTATCTGTTTTAACAACTTTATGACAATTCATACAAGTCTCCGCAGGAGGAACCATAGCATGTCTCGTTTTCTCTACACCAGTGTGGCAATATTGACAATCAATATTCATTTCACCAGCGTGAAGTTTGTGAGAGTAGTTTATAGGTTGTTCGGGTTGATAGCCAAGACCGTCTCTTTCTGGTCTTGAAACATAAAAAGTAAGAGCAAACGAACATAGTATTACCACAACAGTAATGGGTAATCTTATTTTCAAAGCATAATCAAGGGCTCTTTTATTCATTCACCTACCAAGTTTTTTGCTAAAATTGGACAATAATTAAAATACTTTTTTCTTTTTGTATTTTAAAATTTCGTAAATTTAATAAACATATTTCAAATAAAACAAAGATTTTTTAAAATATTTTAATCTTCATTATATACGACTGCGTTAGTCTGAATTTGCCGATTTTCGACATCTCTTTATTTATTAATAATATAGTTTAAGATAGTTTTATTCTAAACTATTTTAATATTTTGAAAAATTATTTTAATCTTTTTATTAAATCAATAATAAAAAAATAACTTTTTCTTTCATTACTCGTAGTGCATATCTCTTATCTGATATTTTTAACTTAGTTTATTGGCTCAAACCAATGCTGATAGTTAACTTTTGATTCAATTTCTCTTTCAATTTCATCATCTAATTTATAAAATAAATCAAAAGATAAACGAGATTCTAAAGAATCGACTGAGATAGCAAACTCCCAAATATTCATATCTGTTTTACTATTTGGAATTATAAAAGCAACTGCTTCTTTGCTTCTATAATTTAAAAATGCTTTGAAAAAATACTCTGGTACAGCCACCTTATTCTTTCCAATTCTTTTCATATTATTCGTAAATATTGGTCCAGTTATTATGTATATACTATCATATATACATGCTAATTCACGAGTTCTCTCTTCTAGTTTTTTCCATATACCTCTATTAAAGCTCGCCTCTTGTGGAGATATATTAGAAAAAAGAAAACTCTCATTCATAACTTCCAAATCCCAACTACAATCTGCAGCAGGCATCAGATGACCTCTATCATACCCTGAATTTCTATAGTCATCATCTTCCGCAGAATTAGTAACTATTCTGCTGTCCTCTCTAAATCTATTGGTTCTTTTAACACTACCTTTCGTTTCTTTACATGTTAAACTGTAAGCAACCCAGTTAGCTTGTTCATATTCTTCATTATATGACAAATGAAAAGCTTTGTATTCTATCAAATTTTTATCATCTGGTAATTCTAATAAATCGATATTTTCTATTGTATTTACGTTCGTTATAGTTGTTTCAATGGCATTGCTTTCTTTTCGATATTCCAAATAAACCGAAATAGCAATTACTATAAACAAAATAATAATAATCCACTTCAAAAGTGATTTCATTAAGAAATATCCCAATTTGTAATTTTACGGTATAGAGTTCTTTCGCTCATACCAAGACTATCAGCCGCTTTTCTTCTGTTTCCATCGAACTTGTCAAGTGCTTTTTTAACAAATATCTTCTCTATTTCTTCTAATGTCATATCTTCAAAGTTTGAAGTATCAATTTCTTTCTCTTCTATTATCTTATATTCATACTGCATCTTCTCAAAATCTTCTTTCAATTCAGATACGTCATTCTTTATTAATGAAACATTATGTTTCACTTCATTAAGACTATTTTGAATCTCTAACAAGGTTCTAAATATCAATCCAAGTTCTGACTCGTTGCTTGTGGGTTCATTATATCTAACTGGAGCATACTGACTTGTAGCAAACTCAGTTGATGGTGGTAAAGCAGGTGTTAGGTACTTTCTCAATATTTTAGGTGTTATATCGCTTGTTTTTTCAAGAGTTATAATAGTTTCAATCAAATTTTTAAATTCACGAACATTCCCTTTCCAATGCTGAATTTTTAGCAATTCAACAGTTTCTCTATCAATTGGATGAGCCGTAATTGATAATTTTTTAGATATTTTTTCAATAAAGTAATCAAGTAATATTGGAATGTCTTCAAGATGTTCATTCAAAGAAGGTAATTGCAAGTGAACATTTTTCAATCTAAAAAATAGATCTTGTCTGAAATTATTCTTTTGAACTTCATATTCAAGGTTTCGATTAGTAGCAGCGATAATTCTAACATCTACTTTTTTTAATTCAGCAGAGCCAAGACGAGTAAACTCACCAGATTCAAGTATTCTAAGCAATTTTACTTGTGTACCATAAGGCATCTCCCCTATCTCGTCAAGGAATATTGTTCCTTTGTCAGCGGTTTCAAAAAATCCTTTTCTGCTGCTGTCAGCACTCGTGTAAGCACCTTTTTCATGTCCAAAAAGTTCAGATTCGAGGAGAGTTTCAGGAATTGCTCCACAATTCACAGATACAAATGGCTTATTCTTTCTTTTAGATAATCCATGAATTGCATTAGCAAAAACTTCTTTCCCTGTGCCTGTTTCACCAGTGATAAGTATCGATAAGTCCGTAGGAGCAGATTGCACTAAAGCTTGAATTACATCTCCCATCGGACCATTAAAGCCAACTATACCAAACTTAATTTTTAAGTAATCTATTAATTCTTGAGTTATAAAACTATTCATTTTCTTTTAATTTACTGCCAAAATGTTAGGACAAAATTGCAGAATTTTTATGAGATATGCAAATATAATTATAGTAATTTCATTTTAATTTAAACTTTTCATTTTACAAATAAATTATTTAACTCTGAAACCAATTTTAAAATATTACGTTTCAAAGCAATAGAATTTTTGGAATATATATGATATTTAAAATATTTTTGCTCCTATTTGTTTTTATGTTTTATAGCAAATCATTTGCGAATGTAATCTCTGGAAATATAATTGAAAAAAGTAGTGGTGAAGTTGTAATTGGTGCAACTGCTACTATTTATAAATTTTCAGAAAGCTCTGATTCGTCTGACTATACTCTCATTAATGGTAATAAGTTAGAAAGGTCGCCGTTGAAAGGAGCTTTCTCAAATCAATATGGATTTTATTCTATTGCAAATGTACAAAATGGTAAATATGGGCTTGTTATTCGTAACATTGGTTATGATATCTATTATAAAGAAGTTAACATTTCTGACAATAATGCAAGAATTGATATTGAATTAACTGTTAATTCTGTTTTGACCGATGAAGTGCAAGTTTATGCTGAAAAAGACTTTTCTCCTACTGCCCAAATTTCTTCTATTGAAATATCTCCTACGATGATTAGCAAATTGCCTCAATTTGGTAGTGAAGTTGATGTTTTCCGTACACTTCAACTATTACCTGGTGTTGCTTCTGCTTCCGAATTGTCTTCTGGCTTGTATGTAAGAGGTGGCTCTCCCGACCAAAATTTAGTATTACTCGATGAAGTAATTGTTTATAATCCATCTCACATGGCTGGTTTTTTATCTACTTTTAATGCAGATGCTTTACGTGATATTAAATTAATTAAAGGTGCAATGCCTGCTGAATATGGTGGAAGATTATCTTCTGTTATTGATATGTATATGAAAGAAGGAACGAAAGAAAAAGTATCTGGAAAAGGTGCAATTAGTTTAATTAGTTCAAAATTAACAGTGGAAGGACCAATCACAGATGAATCAACATTTATGTTTTCTGGACGTAGGTTTTACTTTGATTTACTTACTTCCTTAATGAGTTCTGGTGAGATGCCTCAATACTACTTTTATGACTTAAATGGGAAAGTTAATGTTAAATTAGGTGAGAACGATAGATTATATGCTTCAGGTTATTTTGGAAGAGATGTACTAAATTTTGATGAAGAATTTAGCGATGATGGAATTGACTTCGGTTGGGGAAACAGAACTCTAAACCTAAGATGGAAACATATAGCGAGTCCAGTTTTATTTACTAATTTTTCTGCTATTTACACTAATTATAATTCTAAATTAAAAATAGTAGAAGATTACGGAGATAGTGATGACAAAGAAGTTTTCTCAACTCTTTCTGAAATTGAAGACTTTACTTTAAAAGGAAAAGGTGAATACTTCGGAATAGATGATCACCTAATCAAATTTGGTGCAGAAGTAACTAATCATGCTTTTGAATCTGGAGTTAACACAAGCTTTAATGAAGATTTTGAGAATGACTTAATAGGAACAAGAAAAATAAACTCAATGGATGCAGCAGTGTTTATACAAGATGAATGGAATATAAATGATAGATTATCTACTAACTTAGGAACAAGATTATATTATTTCCAACAAGGTAATTATTTAAAATTTGAACCAAGAATATCCGCCTCTTATAAATTAAATGATAATATTTCTTTTATTGCGGCAGGTGCTATTGCTAATCAATTTTTACACTTAATTGTGCGAAATGATATTAACTTACCTACTGATTTATGGTTTCCTTCGACTGATAAAGTAAAACCACAACAATCTTCTCAAGTGGTAGTTGGAACTCATACTAAATTCGGTAGTGATAATTCTTGGAAACTAAATATAGAAGGGTATTACAAGGATATGCAAAATCTATTAGAATATAAAGAAGATGCACAATTTACCCTTGGAATTCCTCTCGAAGATCAGTTTACTTCAGGAGTTGGTTGGGCTTACGGAGTAGAGTTCTTTTTGGAAAAGAAAATCGGTAATTTTGTTGGTTGGGTTGGATACACTTATGCAAAAACTCAAAGAAAATTTGAAGAATTAAATAATGGGAATGTTTACTACCCTCGATATGATAGAAGGCACGATATTTCTATTGCTCTTACTTATGAAATTAATGAAAAATGGGAACTCGGAGCGGCGTGGGTATTAGCAACTGGGCAAGCATATACAATGCCTACTGGTGCATATCAAGGTCTAGGAGTAAATGGCAATAATTATATTGATGAAAATGGACAATATTGGGGAGGTAAATACCAATATTCTGATAGAAATGGACAACGACTACCAAACTATCATAGATTAGATTTAAACTTAATGTATAAATATGAATGGTTTGGACTTCCTTGGGTATTATCTATTAATACTTACAACACTTATAACAGACAAAATCCTTTTGCTTGGTATATTGGAAACGATTATAAATATGATCCAAATACTGGACAAGAAACAAATACTAAAAAGTTAAAACAGATTACTTTATTTCCTATAATTCCAACAATTGGATTTAGTTTTGAATTTTAAATTAAGAAAAAATATGAAAAAAATAATTTTAATTTCTATCTCAATTATATTTTTAATTTCTTGTGAACAAGATGTAGATTTTGACTTGCCTTACAAAGAGCAAGTAGTTATTAGTTCTGTATTATTCAATGATTTAGGATTAACTGAGTACCCTTATATTTCAAAGAATTATTCTTTTGTACATATAGGACGTACAATTCCACCTTTAGATAAAGGAGATACTAACAACTCACTGATTAAAGATGCAAACGTAAGAATAATCAACAATGATGAAGTTTTCCAATTATCTTATTCGATGTTAGGTTATTGGGTTAATGAGAATTTTATACCAGAAGAAGGTGAGACTTATAGAATAGAAGTTGATTACAAAGGTAAAACAACAAGTGCAGAAACAACTATACCTAAATTAGATTATAAAATTGAATCAATCACAAAGACATATCTTAAAAGAAAAGATTGGGATAATACATATTATCATTCTTATTTTTTCTATGCAAATATAAGCACTCGAATGAATGATTTTGCATTTTTCGTATCGGAAGATGATTATTTAACAAGAAGTTATTATTACGGTAGTGTATTATATACTTATACAAAATTACAAAAGAAAGAGTTTGAAGTTGCAATATTTGGAGTTGAGTTTGATGATTTAAAAGATACTATGAATTTTTCTCAAAAAGTGAAATACAGATTAGACTTTTTTGACCCTGCTTTTGAAAGATATTGGGACACCCAAGATTTAGGCAATGAAGAATCAGGTATATTCGGCGGTGGCGGATTAAATATAGAAGGAAATATAAAGAATGGTATTGGATTCTTTTATGGTAGCAATCCAAAAACTGATTCTTTAATTGTATCATTTAATTAATCTTCTATAAATATTTCCCAATTATTTTCATTAATAATCTTTATCCTTAATTTTTCAGTTTGAACCCTATTATTATTTAATAATTTTTTTATAAATACAATATAAGGATCAATAGTTCTCGGGTTATTTGATTTATGTTCTTCAAAAGGGATTTTTAATGGTTTTAATTTGAATTCTAACCCTTTTAGGATTAGTTCACCAAAATAAGTATAACTCCCGTTAACTAAATTACCTTTATCTCTTTGAATTTTTCCTTTTTGCATATACTTTTTTAAAATTTGTACATATTCTTATATCAATTAATAGTTTCGAGGCGATTTTGTTACATTTTTTGTGTAAATATTTTTCATTTTATAAGTAACTATTCTTCTATTTTTCTTTTAAATGCAAGACATTATTACAATTAGTAAGATTAATATTATTTTTACAATTTTCCCAAGTTTTGAAATTACTTAAATAATAATTGAACAAAAAGCATATAATTTCGTTTATCTTGTTATTAAAACAATTTTACCTTAAATTGTGAATTATCTTAAACAAAAAAATAATTTATGAATATTCCTTTTGTTGATTTTTGGAAGTATATTCAATTTACAATTTATGATTATCTCAAAAACTAATTAGCAATGATTAATAGAATTAAAATAGAAGGATTCAAATCTATTAAAAAGTTAGAACTCGAACTCAAGCCAATTAATATTTTAATTGGTGCTAATGGAGTTGGAAAATCCAATTTTATTTCATTTTTTAAATTAGTTAATAATATTTATGAACAACGACTTAGACAATATTCTTTAAAACAAGGTGTTGATAATTTGTTGCACTTTGGTAGAAAGAATACTGAACAAATTTATGGTCATCTTTCTTTTCACTCTCAAAATGGATACTCTTTCAACTTAGTCCCTGCAAACGATGGTACACTATTTATTGATAATGAAAAAAGTATTTTCGTAGGTGGTGGCTCTATGCCAGAAAATGTTAATTATGCGTTAGACGAAAGTAATATAAAAAGTTCTGATAGCTTTAGAGATAAATATCTACGAAAACACTTAAGTAGTTATAAAATATATCATTTCCACGACACAAGTGTTTCTTCTTCGCTTAGAAATTCTTGTAATATAAATGATAATAGAATTTTGAAGGAAGATGGGTCAAATTTACCAGCATTTTTATATTATTTAAAACAGCAACACCCACAGAATTATATAAGAATTGAGAAGACAGTTCAGTCGGTAGTCCCAGATTTTGAAAAATTTAACTTAGAACCAGATAAACTTGATGAAACAAGAATTAGATTAGTTTGGAATGAAATTAATTTCCCAGAAAACTATTTTGACGCAACTAATTTATCAGATGGTAGTTTAAGGTTTATTGCTATGGCTACTCTTCTTATGCAAGCGGAATTACCTGAAATTATTATATTAGACGAACCAGAACTTGGATTGCACCCTTTTGCAATTAATAAACTTGCGGCAATCATTAAGTCTGCAGCACAAAAGAATTGTCAAATTATAGTTTCTTCTCAATCTGTAAATTTAATAAATAATTTTTCGCAAGAAGATATTATTACAGTAGATAGAAAGGACAATCAAAGTATTTTTAATAGATTAGAAAATATAGATTTAAATGAATGGTTGGCAGATTACTCAATAGGTGAATTATGGTTGAAAAATGTAATTGAAGGTCAACCTTAATGAAGAGATTGATTATTATAGTTGAAGGCGATACTGAGTTAGAGTTTGTTAAAACTATATTGAAACCATACTTAAATCAAAATGGTATCTCCTATGTAAGTGCCTCTAAAATTAAACATTCTAAAGGTGGATTGAATAAATATGCACATTTAACTACTGATATATATAATTGTATTTATCAAAGTGATGTAATTGTTACAACTTTAATTGATTACTATGGATTGCCAAACGATTTTCCTAAATATGAAGAAATAAAAAGTTCAAGTATTTCGGCAATTCAAAAAGTTGAAAAATTAGAAAATGCAATTAAAGAAAACATTGAAATAAATAAAAATATTCAAACAAACAACTTTATACCATATATTCAGTTGCACGAATTTGAAGCACTTATATTTAGCAATACTGATACAATTAAAAATTTATATAAATCTAATGAATTTAATTTCAATGGTTTAGATAAAATAATAAGTCAATATCCAAACCCTGAGGAAATTAATGATTCTGTAAATACAGCGCCATCTAAACGTCTAATATCTTTATATAAAGGATATGATAAAGTTTTAGACGGTAATTTAATTTTAAGAGAAATTGGTATAAAAACAATATTAAATAAATGTAATAGATTTAATTCTTGGGTGAATAAAATAATTGAAGAATTTAATAAATGAAATAGCATTATTCATTCGTTACAATCTTGCTTTTAAAATTTTTATAGGTAAATTTGCCTAATAACTTAAACAAAAAAATAATTTATGAATATTCCTTTTGTTGATTT
>Ga0070728_10005836_pt1 | contig 11945 bp, 7 predicted proteins | sample tdDd471_FD_66723 | JGI IMG/M metagenome (GOLD analysis project Ga0070728, IMG submission 66723) | Marine sediment microbial communities from the Atlantic coast under amendment with organic carbon and nitrate - tdDd47.1 | ecosystem: Environmental > Aquatic > Marine > Coastal > Sediment | place...
GCGCTCATGATAGCCGGGCGTTGCGATCGGCCATGCGCCGCGCGGCGCATGCGCGAGGCCGGAGACATAGAATTCCGGCACCACCGCCGCCGAATAGCGTTCGTCCGCCATCAGGTCGAAATCGACGATCTCCTCGACCGTCACCAGGCAGGTGGCCGAGGCGTGGGCGAGGGTCTTCAGTTCCGGCTGGCGTCCGATCCAGACATTGCCGTTGCGATCGGCCAGCGGCGCGTGGATGACGCCCACGTCCGGCTTGATCGGTGGCAGCACGGCGACCGGGTCGTGCGGCGGAAACGGATTGTCGATGACGGTGAAATCGTCCCGGTACTTGAGCACGTCGGACCCGATCAGGCCGCGCAGGGTGGTGAACGGCTGGCCCTTCTCGCCCGCCTGCATTTGCGCGTAGATCGCCGGGCATGTGGCGTCGAGGATCTTGAGCGCCCCCGATTTCACCGCCTCGGTGAAGGCCGGCGCCGGCCCGAACTCGCCCAGCGACACGCCGGAGGTCTCGATGGTCGCCACACAGCCGCCGGCGATCAGCAGTTCCGCCTGGAAATTTCCGGCCGGAATCGTGACCAGGTGCAGGTCGCGCACCTGCCGCCGGATCAGCGCCCGGATCAGGTCCATCGGCACGCAGGGTTCCTTGAACACGGCGAGCTTCGCGCCGTTCGGCACCCGGGCGGCGAGTGCGTCGACATCGACGAGACGGTTGGTCATCGGTCGGCTTCCTTCCCTATTCGTTGCCGGATGATACTCCTTGCCGGACCCGATTCAACCGGGTTTCGATTGCGCGACCTCCGCCGATCGGTGAAGATCGCCGCCCTTTTACGAACCGACGGTCCGTCATGTCCCGATCCGCCCGCCGAGCCCCCCACATCGCACAACGCCTGCCGTTCTTCTACGGCTGGGTGGTCGTCGCCATCGCCTTCGTCTCGATCGGCATCGCGGTAAACTTGCGGACCTCGTTCTCGATCCTGTTCCCGCCGATCCTTTCGGAATTCGGCTGGGGCCGGGGCGTCACCGCCGGCGCGTTCTCCCTCGGCTTCTTCTCCACCGCGGTCTCCACCCCGCTGATCGGGATGATCATGGACCGCTTCGGCCCGCGCGTGGTGCTGCCCATGGGCGCGGCGATGGTCGGCGCCGGCTTTCTGCTGGTCCGCGAAATCGAGACGCCCGTCGGCTTCTATCTCACCATGGGCCTGCTGGTGGTCGGCGGTTCGATTCCGATGACCTATATCGGCCATTCCATGTTCCTGCCCAACTGGTTCGTCCGCAAGCGCGGACTGGCGGTGGGGATCGCGTTTTCCGGCGTCGGCGTCTTCGCGCTTCTGTTTCCCCGCCTGCAGGACGCCATCGAGGCGATCGGCTGGCGCGACGCCTGCCTGATCCTCGCCGGCCTGTCCCTCGTCGTCGTCATTCCGCTCAACGCCCTGTTCCAGCGTCAGCGGCCGGCCGATCTCGGCCTCGAGCCCGACGGCGACGCGGCGGCGCCTCCCGGGCCGCAATCGGCAGACGGAAAGCCCGTCGTTCCGGCGCAGGACTGGACGGTCGCCGCGGCGCTGAGAACGAAGCGGATCTGGTGGGTGTCGCTGGGCTATTTCATGGCCATGATCGCCTGGTATTCGATCGTCGTTCACCAGACCCAGTATCTCCTCGATGTCGGCTTCGATCCCCGCGTCGCGGCCTGGGCGCTCGGCTATGTCGCGGTGTTCGGCGTCGTCGGCCAGATCGGCATGGGCGCTTTGTCCGACCGTTTCAGCCGCGAGGTCGGATGGGGGCTGTCGCTTCTCGGCTTCGTCATCTGCTACGCGCTGCTTCTGATGCTCGAAGGCAATCCGAACCCGGTCCTGATGTGGGGCATGGTGATCTCGCAAGGTGTGCTCGGCTACGGGCTCTCCTCGCTCTACGGCGCGATCACCGCCGACCTGTTCCCCGGACCGCGATTCGCCACGATCTTCGGGCTGACCGCGACCATCGGCAACCTCGGCGCCGCCTTCGGCCCCTGGGCCACCGGACTGGTCTTCGACTATACCGGCTCCTACGCGCTCGCGTTCCAGACCATTATCGGCCTGTGCGCGGTGTCGATGTTCGCCATCTGGATGGCGGCGCCGCGCAATCCGCGGCCGGTCGGACAATGAACGCGCGGCGCGCCCTTTCGACCGCCTTCACCCTCGCTTTCTTCTCCTCCCCGGCGCTTGGCGCCGAAACGACGCGCTGTATGCCGAAGAAAGACAAGCTCTATCGCGTCGCCGAAGCCCTGCCGCCGCAGGCGCTGAAGACCCGCTCGGGGGCGGTCCTCAGGCTGATCGGGCTCGACCTTCCCGACCCGGTGCGGCATGGCGACAATGCGGACATCGCGGCGCTTTCGAAGCGGGCGCGCGACGCCCTCGTCGGGCTCGTCGGCCGGGACGTGCGGATTTCCCGCGAAAAAGGCTCGAAACCGGACCGCTGGGGCCGGATTCCGGCACAGGTTTTTGCCATTTCTACTGGTGGTTCGGGCGCCAAATCGAACAGCGAATGGATGCAGCGGCGGCTCCTCCGCCTCGGGCTGGCGCGGCTGCGCCCGGCCCCCGGCGAGACCCATTGCGTCAAGGATCTGTTCAAGGATGAAGGCTATGCTCGCGCGAATCGCCTCGGACTCTGGCGTCTGCCCGAATTTCGACACCAAGATGCCGAGGATGAGACGCTTCTGACCCGCGTCGGCCGGTTCGGCGCGGTCACCGGCACGATAATTTCAGTTGGCAAGACAAAGCGGAGAGTCTACTTGAATTTCGGTCGCCACTGGTCGACGGATTTCACCGCATCCATGACCGGCAAGGTTTACCGGAGCCTGGCGGCCGCCGGCGTGACCGAAAAGCGCCTGAAAGGCGCAAGGGTGACGATCCGGGGGTGGATTAAGAGCCGGCGCGGACCCTATATAGAGATTACGGTGCCCGAACAGGTCGAGATCGCCGGTGCGATTGCGACCGGGACGCGTTCGCAAGACAGGAAAGCAGGTTCGAAAGACCCGTAGGCAGTGAGAGCAACGATCGCCACCAGATCCGTCGGCCGGAACGACGGCTTCGCGAGAACCGGGCTGCGTTTCGCGGCCCGGTCGGGTGTTGTCGCGCTCCTGGCGCTGGCGCTCTCGGCCTGCCTGCAGACCACCAGGGAAGCCAGCAAGCTCGCACCGGCCTCGATGAAGGCGCCGGACCTGAGCCCCGGCACGGCGATCAACCGCGAGCACGAGCGCATCACCGCGGCCTATGGCGGCGTGTTCCGCGATCCCGGCGCCGAGAAGACCATCGCCCGCATCACCGGCCGGCTGGTCGCGGCCTCCGACCGGCCGTCGCAGAGCTACCAGATCACCATCCTCAATTCGCCGGTGGTCAACGCCTTCGCGCTTCCCGGCGGCTATCTCTACGTCACCCGCGGCCTGCTGGCGCTCGCCAACGACACCTCCGAGGTCGCCGCCGTCCTCTCCCACGAGATCGCCCACGTGACCGCTCGGCACGCCTCGGCGCGGCGCCGGCGCATGAAGAATCAGGAATTCGCCAGCCGCGTCGTCGAGAGCATCGTCGACGAGCGTTCGAAGGCCGAAGCGCTGGCGATTTCCCAGCGCACTTTCGCCAAGTTCACCCAGCAGCAGGAATTCGAGGCCGACCGGCGCGGCATCCGCACGCTCGCCAAGGCCGGCTACGATCCCTACGCCGCCGCCCGCTTCCTCACCTCGATGGCGCGGTTCTCCGGCTACAAGACGGCCCGTGGCAACACCCATGGCGGCGTCGACTTCCTGTCCTCGCATCCCTCCACCCCGGCGCGGGTGCGCGAGGCGGTCCGCATCGCCCGTGCCTCCAACGCGCCGGGTATCGGCGAGCGCGACAAGGGGACCTTCCTCAACGAGATCGACGGCCTGGTCTACGGCCACGATCCGTCCGAGGGCATCGTCCGCGGCCGCACCTTCCTGCACAAGCGGCTCAGGATCCGGTTCACGGTGCCGCCCGGCTTCCGGGTCGAGAACACCGCCAAGGCGGTGCTGGCGACCAACGGCTCGGGCACCGCGATGCGCTTCGACGGCACCGAGTTCGAGGCCGGCACCTCGATGGAGGACTATCTGAAATCGGGCTGGGTCAACGGCCTGATCACCTCGTCGGTCAAGAAGATCACCCATCGCGGGCTCGACGCGGCCATCGGCTCGGCGGCGGCCGACGGCTGGTCGTTCCGGCTGGTGGCGGTCCGCCTGCGCGGCTCCATCTATCGTTTCATCTTCGCCTCGCGCCTGCCCAATGCCGCGTTCGAGCGCGCCTTCAACGCCACATGGCAGAGCTTCCGGCCGATCACCCGCGCCGAGGCCAACTCGCTCCGGCCGCTGTCGATCCGGGTCGTCAAGGCCGGCTCCGATCTTGCGCGCACCTACGGCCGCATGGGCGGCAGCGAACGGCCGCGGCAATTGTTCGAGACCCTGAACGGCCTGGCGCCGGGCGAGAAGGTCAAGCCGGGCACCCCGGTCAAGGTCATCCGCTGAGCGCGGCCGGAAGGCCCGCGAATCCCCCTCGTTTTTCCCCGAAAAGCCCCGAAGACGGCCAAGACCCCAAAAACGACCGAGACCTTGGTCGCGCTTGAATGTGCAGTGCAAAAAGAGTAGTGACACACCCGACGCATTCCCCCGGGAAGAATTTTTCGAAAAGAAGGATCATTCGACACATGGCGCGAAACAAGATCGCATTGATCGGCGCGGGCCAGATCGGCGGCACGCTCGCCCATCTCGCCGGCCTCAAGGAACTTGGCGACGTGGTGCTTTTCGACATCGTCGACGGCGTTCCCCAGGGCAAGGCCCTCGACCTCGCGGAATCCTCTCCGGTCGACGGCTTCGACGCCCGGATGTCCGGTACCTCGGGCTACGAGGGGATCGAAGGCGCCGACGTCATCATCGTCACCGCCGGCGTGCCCCGCAAGCCGGGCATGAGCCGCGACGACCTTCTCGAGGTCAACCTCAAGGTCATGGAGCAGGTCGGCGCCGGCATCAGGAAATACGCGCCAGACGCCTTCGTCATCTGCATCACCAACCCGCTCGACGCCATGGTCTGGGCGCTGCAGAAATTCTCCGGCCTGCCCGCCAACAAGGTGGTCGGCATGGCCGGCGTGCTCGATTCCTCGCGCTTCCGCCATTTCCTCGCCTCCGAGTTCGACGTGTCGGTCGAGGACGTCACCGCCTTCGTGCTCGGCGGCCATGGCGACTCGATGGTGCCGCTGCCGCGCTATTCCACCGTCGCCGGCATCCCGCTCACCGACCTGGTCAAGATGGGCTGGCTGACCGGGGAGCGGCTCGAGGAGATCGTTCAGCGCACCCGCGACGGCGGCGCCGAGATCGTCGGCCTCTTGAAGACCGGCTCGGCCTTCTACGCGCCGGCGGCGAGCGCCATCTCGATGGCCGAATCCTACCTGCGCGACAAGAAGCGGGTGCTGCCCTGCGCCGCCTTCCTCAAGGGTCAGTACGGTGTCGACGACATGTATGTCGGCGTGCCGGTGGTGATCGGCGCGGGCGGTGTCGAGCGGATCATCGAGATCGAGCTCGATTCGGCCGAGCGCGGCATGTTCGACGCCTCCGTGGCGTCGGTGACGGGACTGGTCGACGCCTGCAAGGCGATCCAGCCGTCGCTGAAGTAACGAGACTATTCGAGGGCGGTCCGCCCGTCGGGGCGGGCCGGCCGGGGCAGGCAACACTCAACGGGACGTTTCCATGAACATCCATGAATACCAGGCCAAGGCGCTGCTGAAGGAGTATGGCGCTCCTGTCGCCGGCGGCGTGGCCATCTTCTCGCCGGACGAGGCGCGCGCGGCGGCCGAAAAACTCGGCGGGCCGCTCTGGGTCGTCAAGAGCCAGATCCATGCCGGCGGCCGCGGCAAGGGCAGGTTCAAAGAACCGGGCGCCGGCGACAAGGGCGGCGTGCGGCTGGCCAAATCCGTCGACGAAGTCGTCGAATTCGCCGGCCAGATGCTCGGCGCGACGCTGGTCACCAAGCAGACCGGCCCCGACGGCAAGCAGGTCAACCGCCTCTATATCGAGGACGGCGCCGATATCGACCGCGAGCTCTATCTCTCCATCCTCGTCGACCGCACCGTCGGCCGGCCGGCCTTCGTGGTCTCCACCGAGGGCGGCATGGACATCGAAGCCGTGGCCGAGGAGACTCCGGACAAGATCCTCACCCTGCCGATCGACCCGCTCACGGGCATCACCGACGCGGACACCGACAAGCTGGCCGCGGCGCTGAAGCTCGAGGGCGACGCGAAAGCCGAGGGCAAGGCGCTGTTCGAGGTGCTCTACAAGGCGTTCATGGAGAAGGACATGAGCCTTCTCGAGATCAACCCGCTGATCGTCATGAAAGACGGCCATGTGCGGGTGCTCGACGCCAAGGTCTCCTTCGACGGCAACGCCCTGTTCCGCCACGACGACGTCATGGCCCTGCGCGACGAGACCGAGGAGGACGCCAAGGAGATCGAGGCTTCCAAGCACGACCTCGCCTATGTGGCGCTCGACGGCAATATCGGCTGCATGGTCAACGGCGCCGGCCTCGCCATGGCGACCATGGACATCATCAAGCTCTACGGCGCCGAGCCGGCCAACTTCCTCGACGTCGGCGGCGGCGCCACCGCCGAGAAGGTGACCGCGGCGTTCAAGATCATAACCGCCGATCCCAACGTGAAGGGCATCCTGGTCAACATCTTCGGCGGCATCATGCGCTGCGACGTGATCGCCGAGGGCGTGCTCACCGCCGTCCGCGAGGTCGGGCTGGAAGTGCCGCTGGTGGTCCGCCTCGAGGGCACCAAGGTGGCCGAGGGCAAGAAAATCATCGAAGAATCCGGCCTCAACGTGATCCCGGCCGACGATCTGGACGACGCGGCGCAGAAGATCGTCGCCGCCGTGAAGGAGGCCGCCTGAATGTCCATCCTGGTTGACCGCAACACCAAGGTTCTCGTTCAGGGCCTGACCGGCAAGACCGGCACCTTCCACACCGAGCAGGCGCTCGGCTATTACGGCACCCAGATGGTCGGCGGCGTGACTCCGGGCAAGGGCGGCCAGACCTGGAACGGCACCCTGCCGGACGGCTCCGCCGCCTCGCTGCCGGTTTTCAACAGCGTTGCCGAGGCGCGCGACGCCACCGGCGCCGACGCCACCGTCGTCTATGTGCCGCCGCGCTTCGCCGGCGCCTCGATCATCGAGGCGATAGAGGCCGAGATTCCGCTGATCGTCACCATCACCGAAGGCATTCCCGTGGCCGACATGGTCAAGGTCAAGGCCAGGCTCGACGGCTCGTCGAGCCGGCTCCTCGGCCCCAATTGCCCGGGCGTCCTGACCCCTGAAGAGTGCAAGATCGGCATCATGCCGGGCTCGATCTTCAAGAAGGGTTCGGTCGGCGTTGTCTCCCGCTCCGGCACGCTCACCTACGAAGCCGTGTTCCAGACCACCAACGAGGGCCTCGGCCAGACCACCGCGGTCGGCATCGGCGGCGATCCGGTCAAGGGCACCGAGTTCATCGACGTGCTCGAGATGTTCCTCGCCGACGACGAGACCAAATCGATCATCATGATCGGCGAGATCGGCGGCTCGGCGGAAGAGGACGCGGCGGAATTCATCAAGTCGGAAGCCAAAAAGGGCCGCTCGAAGCCGATGGTCGGCTTCATCGCCGGCCGCACCGCGCCTCCGGGCCGCACCATGGGCCATGCCGGCGCGGTGATTTCCGGCGGCAAGGGCGGCGCCGAGGACAAGATCGCGGCGATGGAAGCCGCCGGCATCAGGGTGTCGCCGTCGCCGGCCAAGCTGGGCAGCACCCTGGTGGAGCTGCTGAAGGGCTGAAGCCCTAAACGACTTGACGGAGAAGCCCATCCGGGGTTCTCCTTGAACACCAGTTGCGTTGGACGGCGGTAGGCGTAGCGAGGCCCCGCCGTCAAACCGGTCGCGGCATGAGGCGGCGGCCACCTCGAATAACCGACCGTTCCGGCGCCCGATCGGGTCGCCGGATTTGCGGCCAACGGACGGATTCATGGCTCGGCAGGACGCGAATGAAGCGTTTGCGAAGACGTCGTTTCTCTACGGCGGCAACGCAAGCTATCTCGAAGAATTGCACGCTCAATACCAGAACGATCCGAACTCCGTGGATGTCGGCTGGCAGGCGTTTTTCGGCGAATTGAAGGAAGACGGGGCGAATGTCATCGCCGAGGCCCGGGGCGCGCCCTGGCGGCGGCCCGACTGGCCGATCCCGGCGAATGGCGAGCTGGTCTCGGCCCTCGACAGCGACTGGCGTCCGCTCGAGAACAAGGTCGACAGGACGATCCGCGCCAAGGCGCAGAAGGCCGGCGTCGAGCTGACCGACGACCAGGTGTTGCAGGCGACGCGGGACTCGGTGCACGCGCTGATGATGATTCGCGCCTACCGCATCCGCGGCCACCTGCACGCCGATCTCGACCCGCTGAAACTCACCGAACAGCCGCATCACGCCGAATTGCAGCCGGAAACCTACGGCTTCACGCCCGCCGATTACGACCGACAGATCTTCCTCGATTACGTGCTCGGGCTCGAATTCGCCACGATTCCCGAAATGCTCGAGATCCTGCGCCGGACCTATTGCTCGACCCTGGGCGTCGAGTTCATGCACATCTCCGAACCGGAGCAGAAGGCCTGGATCCAGGAACGGATCGAGGGCCCCGACAAGGGCGTCGCCTTCACCGACCAGGGCAAGAAGGCGATCCTCAACAAGCTGATCGAGGCCGAAGGCTTCGAGAAGTTCCTCGACGTCAAGTATACCGGCACCAAGCGCTTCGGCCTCGACGGTGCGGAGGCGGTGGTGCCGGCGCTCGAGCAGATCATCAAGCGCGGCGGCGCGCTGGGCGTCTCGGAGATCGTGCTGGGCATGGCCCATCGCGGCCGCCTCAACATCCTCGCCCAGGTGATGGCCAAGCCGCACCGGGCGATCTTCCACGAATTCAAGGGCGGCTCCTACCATCCCGACGACGTGGAAGGCTCGGGCGACGTCAAGTATCACCTCGGCGCCTCCTCGGACCGGGAATTCGACGGTAACAACGTGCATCTGTCGCTGACCGCCAATCCGTCGCATCTGGAGATCGTCAATCCGGTCGTGCTCGGCAAGGTGCGCGCCAAGCAGGACATGATGGGCGACGAGGACCGCACGAGGGTGCTGCCGCTGATGCTGCACGGCGACGCTGCCTTCGCCGGTCAGGGCGTGGTGGCGGAATGCTTCGGCCTCTCCGACCTCAAGGGCCACAGGACCGGCGGCTCGGTGCACTTCATCGTCAACAACCAGATCGGCTTCACCACCAATCCGCATTTCTCCCGCTCTTCGCCCTACCCCTCGGGCGTCGCCAAGATGATCAGCGCGCCGATCCTGCATGTGAACGGCGACGATCCGGAGGCGGTCGTCTACGCCGCCAAGGTGGCGATCGAGTTCCGGCAGAAGTTCAACAAGCCCGTGGTCGTCGACATGTTCTGCTACCGTCGCTTCGGCCACAACGAGGGCGACGAGCCGATGTTCACCCAGCCGCTCATGTATCGGGCGATCAAGAAGCACCCGACGACGCTTCAGATCTATTCCGAGAAGCTGATCGGCGAAGGTCTCGTCACGGCGGAAGAAATCGAGACCATGAAGGCCGATTTCCGCGCCCATCTCGATTCCGAATTCGAGACCGGCCAAGCCTATATGCCCAACAAGGCCGACTGGCTCGACGGCGCATGGTCGAAGATGACCATCGCCAATCCCGGCGACGAGAAGCGCGTCGGCATGACCGGCGTCGATCTCGGCCGCATCCGCGAGATCGGCGAGAAGATCAACAAGGTGCCCGAGGGCTTCAACGTCCACCGCACCATCAAGCGCTTCATGGACAACCGCCTGAAGGCGATTCAAACGGGCGAGGGCATCGACTGGGCGCTGGCCGAATCCCTGGCCTTCGGCTCGGTCTGCCTCGACGGCCACGTGGTGCGCCTTTCCGGCCAGGACTGCGAGCGCGGCACCTTCTCCCAGCGCCACACGGTGATCTACGACCAGCAGGACGAGAGCCGCTACATTCCGCTCAACGATCTCGGCGAGAACCAGGCCCGCTACGAGGTCATCAACTCGATGCTCTCGGAAGAGGCGGTGCTCGGCTTCGAGTACGGCTACACCATGGCCGATCCCAACGCGCTGACCCTGTGGGAAGCCCAGTTCGGCGACTTCGCCAACGGCGCGCAGGTCATATTCGACCAGTTCCTGTCCTCGGGCGAGCGCAAATGGCTGAGGATGTCGGGGCTGGTCTGCCTGCTGCCGCACGGCTACGAGGGCCAGGGGCCAGAGCATTCCTCCGCCCGGCTCGAGCGCTATCTGCAGCTCTGCGCCGAGGACAACATGCAGGTCGCCAACTGCACCACCCCGGCCAACTATTTCCACATCCTGCGCCGGCAGATCGTGCGCACCTTCCGCAAGCCGCTGATCCTGATGACGCCGAAATCGCTGCTGCGGCACAAGCGCTGCGTCTCGCGGATCGAGGAGTTCGGACCGGACTCGACCTTCCACCGCATCCTCTGGGACGACGCCCAGTTGCATCCGGATTCGGGCATCAAGCTGGTCGCCGACAAGAAGATCCGCCGCGTGGTGATGTGTTCGGGCAAGGTCTATTTCGACCTGCTCGAGGAGCGCGAGAAGCGCGGCATCGACGACATCTACCTGATGCGCATCGAACAGCTCTACCCGTTCCCCACCAAGGCGATGATGGAAGAGATGGGCCGCTTCCCCAACGCCGAGGTCGTCTGGTGCCAGGAGGAGCCGAAGAACATGGGCTCCTGGACCTATATCCAGCCCTATGTGGAATGGGTGCTGTCGCAGATCGAAACCAGGAGTTCGCGGCCGGTCTATGCGGGACGTCCGCCTTCGGCGGCGACCGCGACGGGACTGATGTCCAAGCACCTGGCCCAGTTGCAGGCGTTCCTCGACGAGGCCCTGAAGGACTGACCGGGGCGGGGTCGGAAGACCGGACTGGAAGAATTGACCGGCGCGTCCTGTGCGGCGCCCGAAAAACGGAAGACGAGGGACATGGCAACTGAAATCCGCGTGCCCACATTGGGCGAATCGGTCACCGAGGCGACCATCGGGCAATGGTTCAAGAAGACCGGCGACGCGGTGGCGACCGACGAGCCGCTGGTCGAGCTGGAAACCGACAAGGTGACCGTCGAGGTGCCCGCTCCCACGTCGGGGACGCTCGGCGAGATCATCGTCGCCGACGGCGAGACCGTCGAGGTCGGCGCGTTGCTCGGCATGCTCGAAGAGGGCGCCGGCGCGCCCGCCGCCAAGCCGAAGGCCGAGGCGCCGGCCGCCCCGGCGAAGAAGGCGGAAGCCCCCGTGGCCGCCTCAGCCCCTGGCACCGACATGCCGCCTTCGCCGGCGGCGGCGAAGCTGCTCAAGGAGAACGCTCTCGACGCCGGCGCCGTCGCGGGCTCGGGAAAGCGCGGCCAGGTGCTCAAGGAGGACGTGCTGGCGGCGCTCGAATCCGGCGCCACGGCTCCGGCCCCGGCGAGCGCGCCCGCCGCCCGCGCCCCGGCCCCGGCCGGCGACGACGAGCGCGAGGTGCGGGTGAAGATGACGCGGCTCAGGCAAACCATCGCCCAGCGCCTCAAGGACGCGCAGAACACCGCCGCGATGCTCACCACCTATAACGAGGTGGACATGACCGAGGTCATGGCGCTGCGCAATCAGTACAAGGACCAGTTCGAGAAGAAGCACGGCGTGCGCTTGGGCTTCATGTCCTTCTTCACCAAGGCCTGCTGCCACGCGCTGAAAGAGGTCCCCGAGGTCAACGCCGAGATTGACGGCACCGACATCGTGTACAAAAACTTTGTGCACATGGGCATTGCTGCGGGCACCCCGCAGGGTCTGGTGGTTCCGGTCATCCGCGACGCTGACAAGATGTCCTTTGCCGAAATC
>Ga0070728_10005841_pt1 | contig 11934 bp, 4 predicted proteins | sample tdDd471_FD_66723 | JGI IMG/M metagenome (GOLD analysis project Ga0070728, IMG submission 66723) | Marine sediment microbial communities from the Atlantic coast under amendment with organic carbon and nitrate - tdDd47.1 | ecosystem: Environmental > Aquatic > Marine > Coastal > Sediment | place...
CCACACCGACGGCGTGCGCCACCAGCCTTCCAACGCGATCGAGCGCTTCCTCGGCAAGCCGGTCGGCGAGATCCAGCTCGTCGCGCAGCAGACCCTCGAGGGCGCGCTCCGCGAGGTGCTCGCGCAGCTCACCCCCGAGGAGGTCAACGAGGACCGCCTCAAGTTCGCCCAGAAGCTCATCGACGTCGCCGAGGACGACCTCGACAAGCTCGGCCTGCAGCTCGACACGCTGAAGATCCAGAGCGTGCAGGACGACACCGGCTACCTCGACTCGATCGGCCGCCCGATCATCGCGCAGGCCCTGCGCGACGCCGAGAACGCCGAGAACCAGGCGATGCAGGAGATCGCGCAGGCCCAGGCCGAGGCGACTCAGGCCGCCGACGTCTCGAAGGCCGAGGCGCAGACGGTCGTACAGAAGAAGCAGAACGAGCTGCGCCGCGTGACGGCGGAGCTCGAGGGCGCGGCCTCCGCGGTCGAGCGCGAGGCCGAGGCCGCGGCGAAGACCGCGCGCGCCGAGGCCGAGCAGGAGCTGCAGCAGATCCGCGCCCGGTCCGAGAAGCTGCGCCTCGAGGCCGAGGTCGTCATCCCCGCTCAGTTCGATCGGGAGGCGAAGGCGATCGAGGCGATCGGGCTCGCGGCGCCCACCAAGGAGAACGGCGCGGCGGCCGTCGAGGTCCTGCGCATGATGAGCGACGCCTGGAAGCAGATGGGCCCGCAAGCGCGCGAGCTCTACGTCATCCAGCACCTCGAGGAGATCGTCGGCACGGTCGTGTCGCAGCTCGACAACATCACCGTCGACGAGGTGCACGTGCTCGACCAGGGCGACGGCGCGGGGCTGAGCAGCTACGCGGCGACGTACCCGAAGATGGTCGCCGAGGTCATGAAGGCGCTGAAGGAGACGACCGGCGTCGACGTGCCCGGGATCCTCGCCGGCGACGGAGGCGACGGGGGGGCCGCCCCCACGCCGCCGCGCCGTCCTTCGTCCATGCCGTCGAGGAGGGTCTGAGCCATGGAATTCACGCTGCTACTCGCGCTCGCCGGGATCGCGCTCATCGGGGCGGTCTCGATCGTCCTGCTCGTCAAGAACCTGCTCTACGTGTGCCAGCCCAACGAGGTGCTGGTGTTCAGCGGTAGGGCGAAGAACCGCACGGCCGAAGGCAAAGAGCTCGGCTACCGCATCATCAAGGGCGGCCGGACCATCCGCGTCCCGATCCTCGAGACCGTGGACCGGATGGACCTGACCAACATGATCATCGAGCTGCAGGTCCGCGGCGCTTACTCCAAGGGCGGCATCCCGCTCGCGGTGCAGGGCGTGGCGAACATCAAGGTGCCCGGCACCGAGCCGCTCATCCACGCCAGCCTCGAGCGCTTCCTGGGCAAGTCCCGCAGCGAGATCATGAAGGTCGCGCGCGAGACCCTGGAAGGCAACTTGCGCGGTGTCCTCGCGATCCTGACGCCCGAGCAGGTCAACCAGGACAAGGAGGCGTTCGCGCAGAAGCTGACCGAGGAGGCCGAGCACGACCTGACCAACATCGGCCTGGTGCTCGACACCCTCAAGATCCAGAACGTCACCGACGACGTCGGCTACCTCGACGCGATCGGCCGGATGCGCAGCGCGGAGATCCGCCGCAAGGCGCAGGTGGCCGAGGCCCAGGCGCAGGCCCAGGCCAAGATCCAGAAGTGGTCGAACACCCGTGAGGCGGAGGTCGCCAAGCTCGAGGCCGAGATCCAGGTCGCGCGCAAGGACAACGAGCGACGCATCGCGGACGCGCAGACCAAGCGCGAGGCGATGATCGCGGAGGAGCAGGCGGAGGTGCAGGCGCAGATCGCCCAGTCCACCGCGGAGATCTCCATGCAGACGGCGCGGATCGAGCAGGTGAAGCTCAAGCTCCGCGCCGACGTGGTCGAGCCCGCCGAGGCGGCCCGCCGCTTCGCGGAGGAGCAGGCCAAGGCCGACGCGGCGACGATCATCGAGCAGGGGCGCGCGACCGCGCACGTCCTCACCGAGCTGTCGGCGACCTACCGCGGGAGCGGGACGAGCGGACGCGACGTGCTGCTGATGCAGAAGCTCGTGCCGATGCTGCGCTCCGTGGGCAGCACGATCGGCGACATCCGCGTCGACAAGCTCACCGTCATCGGCCGCGGCGGGAACGGGTCGTCCGAGGACGCCGATCTGGCCACCACGCTGGTGAAGGCCAACGAGCAGATCAAGGCGGCTACCGGCGTCGACATCCCGAAGATGCTCACCGACAACTTCGGGGGCAGCTCGAGCAAGGCGCCGCCGCCGCCGCCTCGACAGGCCCCGATCGACGTCGACTGAAGACGTCGACCGAAGGGCCTCGCGGGGGGAGGGAAGAGATTCCCTCCCCCCGTTCTCGTTCGGTGGCACGTGGGTTGCCAATACCGACGTGCATGTCGTCGGAATCCCTCGCGATCGCCTGGTACCTCCACCGCAGCGTGCCCGAGCGCCTCCGCCTCTCGAACGAGTGGCCGCCGGGCGCCCGCCGGGCGGCGCCCCCCGAGCCCTCGGAGCGGATCCCCACCCGGGAGCTGGCCGAATTGCTGGAGTCGCTGGTCCGCGCCGCCGATCCCACCGTGCCCGCGCGCGCCGGCGTCGAGGCGGGCGAGCGCCCCGCCACCGCGCTGCCGCTCGCGCTGCGCGCCGCGCCGGACGTGGCCGGGCAGCTCGATCTCGCCGCGACCTTCTGGCGCACGGTGGGCTCCGGTCGACTGGAGCGCCGGACACTTCGCGACGCGACCGAGGTCGTGGTGGTCGACGATCCGCGCGAGCGCCGACCCGGTCACGAGCACCTCGCGGCGTTCTTCGTCGGGCTGCTGGTGGGCGCGCTGCGGCAGGCGTCGGTGATCCCGATCGCGATCGAGCTGCCTGGCCGCGGGCCGGGCTCGCTCAACGGCTCGTCGACCCGCGTGTTCGGCGTGCACGCGCAGCCGGGCGCGGACCACGCGCGGGTGCGCATCGCCAGCCGCGATCTGCGGCGCGCGCCGAGCGGCGCCGACGCGCGCATCGCGGAGTACCTGCGCCGTCAGCTCGCGGCCTCGCTCGAGGGGCTGCGCGCGGCGACCACGTGGCAGGTCGACGCGCTGCTCCGCGACCACCTCGCCGACGGGCTCTGCATGCGCGCGACGGCGCGGCGGCTCGGGCTGTCCGAGCGCACGCTGCGCCGGCGCCTCGACGAGGAGGGCACCTCGTTCCGCGAGCGCCTCGATCACGTCCGGCGCGCCCGGGCGCTCGAGCTGCTCGCGCACGAGGACGTGAGCGCCGTCGCGCGGCGGCTCGGGTTCGTCGACGCGCGCTCGTTCCAGCGCGCGTTCCGTCGATGGATGCGCGTGACGCCGGCCGCGTACGTCCGGAGCCTGCGCGCGCCCGCGATGGCCACCGCGCACCGGTGACGAGGGCGACTACTCGCAGCGGCCGCCGGCGAGCTCGGCGAGCCGCGCCTCGGCGTACTCCTCGCCCGCGGTGACGAAGTCCTCGGTCACCGGGCCGCCCTCGATGCGGACGACGCTCACGAGCGCGCCGCCCTCGAACGTCAGCGATCCGGACAGGTCGTACTCGCCCATCGCGGGGATCGAGCAGCTGCGCCCGCCGCAGCGGACCTCGGCGGCCCACGCCTCGTCGTCGAGGCGGCGCTCGATGTCGGCCGCGAGGCGCTCGAGCTCCGCGTCGAGCGCGGCGCCGCACGCGCGGGCCGCGGTGCGGATCATTCCGTGCTCGTCCGCGCGCGGATCCTCGTCGCTCGGATCGGAGGCGTAGACCACGAACACCACGCCCCGGCCCGCGTCGATCGCGTCGCGCGAGCCCGCGGCGAGCGCGCGCAGATCGTCGACGTCGGGCGCGGGCGGCGCCTCGGCGACGGGCTCGGCCGGCGGCGGCTCCTCGGCCCGGGGCTCGGAGCCCCCGCAGCCGGCGAGCGCGACCGCTACGGGTAGTAGCAGCAGCGGAAGCCGGTGTTCGGGAAGAGGAAGGAGTTGTCGCCCACGGTGAAGTCGAAGCTGCACGTTCGCCCCTGCTCGACGTTGTTGTACGCGCCGCCGCGGATCTCGTGAACCCCGGCCGTCGGCGACGTGTTCGTCCACTCCTTCACGTTCCCGCTCAGGTCGTAGATGCGGCCCGCCGCCAGCCAGTTGGCGTAGCAGGCGGGGAACGCCGTGGACATCGTGTCGAACACCGCGTCCTGATCGCCCGGCGCGCCGCTCGAGTCGAACTCCTCGCCGTTGCAGGTCATGGGCGCCGAGGTGGTGCAGCTCGAGGCGTAGCTCCAGCTGCACGTCCCGGCCGACGCCTCGCACGCCTGCTCCCAGGTGCTCGAGTCGCACAGCCGCCAGCCGCGGGCGCCGCAGGTGCCGCTCGGGTTGAGCGCGCAGCACGCGTCCCGGGCCTGCGGCCACGTCACGTTGGTCCACGGGCGAACGTTCGGGTTGCTGCACGCGTGCGTCTCGACCGTGCCCGCGTCGCCCGACGCCGCGTCGGGGCGCGACGCCTCGTACTGCATCACGAGCACGCCGCCGCCGATGTCCACGGTCGAGATCGCGCTGTTCGGGAGGTCCTCGTCGGTGGTGCCGTCGCAGTCGTCGTCGACGTTGTTGCAGGCCTCGACCGGCATGCCCATCGGGGGCGCGGGCGCGGTGCACCGGGTGCCCGACATGTCGGACGTGCACTGGATGGTCCCCGTGGTCCGACACGCGCCCGCGCCGCGGCTGCAGCTGGTGCCGACGCCGGGGAACGGGTCGTCGACGACGCCGTTGCAGTCGTTGTCGAGCATGTCGCAGCTGACCTCGGTCGGCTCGTAGTCCGCGCCGTAGCTGCACTGCCAGCCCATCGCGCCGCCGCACGTGGGCGTGGTGCCCATGCAGACCCCGTTGGGGTTGCAGAAGTCGGGCGGCGCGGTGAGCCCGACGTCGACCGTGCCGTCGCAGTCGTCGTCCATCCCGTTGCAGATCTCGGTGCCGCGGAACGAGCACGCGTACTCGCAGCCGTTGGACGGATCCATGTCCGCGTCGAAGAAGCCGTCGGCGCAGGCGACCAGCGCGCACATCGACATCGAGCAGCCCGCGATCCCGTTGGGGTACGAGCAGACCGTGCCGCAGCCGCCGCAGTTGTTGCGGTCGTTGGCGAGGTCGAAGTTCTCGTCGACCGATCCGTCGCAGTCGTCGTCGAGCGTGTTGCACGTCTCGATCACCGGGCCCGTCGCGCCCATGCACTGCAGCGCGCCGCCCAGGCACATCTCGGTGCCGCCGGCGCACTCGCCGACCGTGATGCCGCACGCGCCGCCGCCGCCGGGGTTGCCCTCGTCGATGGTGCCGTCGCAGTCGTCGTCGAGCGAGTTGCACGACTCGCCCGCGGGGTCGGGCCCGGTCGAGCCCATGCAGACCAGCGACCCGGAGGTGCACTGCTGACGCCCGGTCGAGCAGACGCCGAAGTCGGTCCCGCACACCGCGCCGCCGCCGGGGTTGCCCTCGTCGGTCATCCCGTCGCAGTCCTCGTCGCTGCCGTTGCACGTCTCGGTCGCCGGCTCGACCGCGCCGCTGCAGACGATGGAGCCGCCGACGCACGCCTCGACCCCGGTCGTGCAGTCGCCCATCGACATGCCGCACGCGGCGCCGCCGCCGGGGTCGCCCTCGTCGATCATCCCGTCGCAGTCGTCGTCGGCCAGGTTGCACGTCTCGACCGGGGGGTCGGCCGCCACGCAGTTGTATTCGCAGCCGTTTGCGACGACGCCGTCCACGTCGAACCACTCGGCGTCGCACACGCCGAGCGCGCACGCGCCGGTGGCGCACGACGCGGCGGCGTGCGGGAAGGTGCAGACCACCCCGCAGCTCCCGCAGTTCATCACGTCGCCGTCGAGGTCCACGTCCTCGTCGACGTCTCCGTCGCAGTCGTTGTCGCGCAGGTCGCAGACCGCGTCGTCCGGCGTCTCCTCGATGCAGCGGTACTCGCAGCCGTTGTCGGGGTCGCCGTCCAGATCGATGCGGCCCGGCGCGCAGGAGTCGATCCCGCACGCCCCGTCGGTGCACGACGGGAACGCGCCGGCGGGCGAGCACACGTTGCCGCACGCGCCGCAGTTCTCGACGTCGCTGCTCGTGTCGATGCCCTCGTCGACGTTCCCGTCGCAGTCGTCGTCGGCGTCGTTGCACCGCTCCTCGACGCACTCGTCGGTGCCCGCGTCGACCCCGGCGTCGCCCGGCCCGGCGTCGCCCACGCCCGCGTCACCGGCGCCCGAGTCGGTGCCCGCGTCGTCGCTCGTCGCGCCGCCGTCCTCGCAGTCGAGGCAGAACGGCTCGGTCTGGCAGCCGGTGCTCAGCAGCAGCGCCGCGGCCACCACCGCGGCCGCCGCCGCCGGCGACGCCGCGCCGCCGCGCCGCCGCCGGCGCCAGGTCATCAGCCCCACGAGGCCGACGAGCAGCAGCCACGGCGTGCCCCGCCGCGTCGGGGCCTGCCCGCCGACGCGGCAGTTGCAGCCGCCCGACGCGAGCACCCGGTCGCGCTCGTCGGTCGAGACGCCCGCGTCCACGCCGCCGGCGTCCACCCCGGCGTCGATCATCGACATGTCCGTGACGCACTCGCCCGCGACGCAGACCGTCTCGGACGGGCAGTTGAGCGCGTTGCACGGATCGGCCACGCAGTTGCCGGTCGACAGCTCGCAGACCTGACCCATCGGGCAGCGGATCGGCAGGCACAGGTCGTCGACGCAGTCGCCGCTCGCCGGGTCGCAGACCTGGCCGGTCGCGCACGACGGGTCCGCGCACAGGTCGGTCTCGCACGCGCCGCGACGGCAGACCTCGCCGGCCGCGCAGTCGACGCCCGCGCAGGTCGCCTCGCACTCGCCGTCGCGGCAGGCCTCGCCGGCCGCGCACGTGACGTCGTTGCACGGGTCGCTGTCGCACTCGCCCGTCCCGATGTTGCAGATCGAGCCGCTCGGGCAGCCGAGGCCACGGCACGAGTTCTCGACGCAGCGCCCGAGCGGGTCGCGCGGGTTGCAGACGGTGCCGTCCATGCAGACGACGCCCTCGCACGCGAACGTGCACTCGTTCGCGCGGCAGACGCAGTTGGCGACGTCGTCGCTGTCGGGGGCGCAGCGGGTCTCGCCGCCCGTCTCGACCGTCTCCATCGCGCACGCGTCGTCGTCGCAGGCCTCCGCCACGCAGAAGCAGCGGCCGTCGTCCTGCTCGACCGCGGTGGTCCCGGTCGGGCAGATGAACCCGAACTCGCTGACCATGCACTCGGCCGCGCACTGACAGTCCACGCACTCCGAGCCCGGCGGGCACAGGACGCCCGTGTCCGGCGCCTCGTCGACCGTTCCGTCGCAGTCGTTGTCGTCGCAGTCGCAGCCCTCGCGCGTCGGCCCGACCTCGCCCTCGCAGACGAGCCGACCCGAGATGCAGCGCTCGGTGCCCGGCATGCACAGGCCCTCGGCCGAGCCGCACGGGCCGCCGACGCCGAGGCCCTCGTCGATCGTCCCGTCGCAGTCGTTGTCGAGGTCGTCGCAGACCTCCATCTCCATCGGGATCCCGCCCTCGCAGACGATCGCGCCCATCCGGCAGACGTTGCGCCCGGGGACGCACTCGCCCACGTCGCTCCCGCACGGCGCGCCGACGGGGATTCCGTCGTCGATGACGCCGTCGCAGTCGTTGTCGAGGTTGTCGCAGATCTCCATCGTCGGCCCGACGCCGCCCATGCAGGTGAGCGTCCCGCCGACGCACGCGAACGTGCCCGACATGCACTCGCCCGTGTCGTCGCCGCAGGCGCCGCCGCCCTCGGGGTCGCCCTCGTCGATCGATCCGTCGCAGTCGTTGTCGACGCCGTCGCAGATCTCCATCCTGGGGCCGACCGCGCCGACGCACGTGATGGCGCCCATCACGCACCGCTCCATCCCGAAGGAGCACGCGCCCACGTCGGTCGTCCCGCAGGACGCGCCGCCGCCGGGGTTGCCCTCGTCGACCAGACCGTCGCAGTCGTCGTCGATGGTGTTGCAGGTCTCCATCGGATCCGGCCCGGTGCCGCCGGTGCACACGAGCATCCCGCCCATGCACTCGAGCGTCCCCGGCGTGCAGATCCCCAGCGACGTGCCGCACGCGGCGCCGCCGCCGGGGTCGCCCTCGTCGACCATGCCGTCGCAGTCGTCGTCCTCCGCGTCGCACAGCTCCGGGGTCGGCCCGACCGAGCCGACGCACATGCCGAACATGCCCGCGGTGCACACCTCGTTGCCGGGCACGCACTCGCCCATCGACTCCCCGCACGGGCGGCTGAAGCCGTCGATCGTCCCGTCGCAGTCGTTGTCGAGGTTGTCGCAGACCTCCGTCGTCGGAGGCGTCTCGCCCACGCACGGGCCGAACGTCCCGGACCCGCCGACCACGCAGGTCTCCGTGCCCGACGTGCACTCGCCGACGTCGCTCCCGCAGCCGCGGGTCACGCCCTCGTCGATGGTGCCGTCGCAGTCGTTGTCGCGACCGTCGCAGATCTCGGCGGTGGGGATGCAGCCGGCGCAGATGTCGCCGCCCATGCCGTCCTCGTCGATGATCCCGTCGCAGTCGTCGTCGCTGCGGTTGCAGACCTCGACCGGCTCGGGCGCGCAGTCCCCACACGAGTTGGACACGCCCTCGTCCGTGGTGCCGTCGCAGTCGTCGTCGTCGCCGTTGCACGTCTCGGACGGGACCATCCCGCACTCGCCGCACGCGTTGAGCACGCCCTCGTCGATCCGCGTGTCGCAGTCGTCGTCGGCGCCGTTGCAGATCTCGGTGCGCAGCGAGTCGCGGATGATCTGCGACAGGCCGGCTGACAGCGTGACGAGGTTGTCGGCGAAGAACGCGGTGTCGCCGCCCGGCGCGCCCGCGTCGGTGCCGCCCGCGGTGGCGATGTTGTTGAGCTGGGCGCGCGACCCGCCGCTGATCGCGAGGCCGACGACGTAGGTGCGGATCCCGGCCGAGCGCAGCGCGGTGGCGGAGGCCACCGGATTGTTGGGCGAGCACGTCGGGCTCTGCTCGCCGTCGGTCAGCAGGATGACGCTGTAGTCGCGGCACGAGGCGTCCGGGTCGGCCGCCCGGATCGGCGACATGTAGCCGCCGAGCTCGTTCAGCAGGCCCGCGAGCGGGGTCCCGCCGCTGGGGCGCAGCTCGCAGTCGCCGACGCCCGACGCGACGTTGCAGAAGTTCCCCTGCGTGGTCGAGTTGACGAAGTTGGTCTCGGCGTTGTCGAGCCACGACAGGATGCCGAGGGTGTTGTCCATCCCGGCGTAGGCGCCGCGATCGGGGAAGCCGACGAGGATGTCGCCGCCGCGGCTGCCGATCGAGCAGACGCCGGAGTAGTTCACGCAGACGGTCGGGTCGCCGCCGGAGAAGCGCATCAGGTCGCGGCGCCCGCCGGTGCCCGGCCGGCACGCGGCGGGGAAGGCGCCCGGCCAGTCGAACGGGCACGCGCCGCTGGGGATGTCCGAGCCGGAGTTGCACTGCGGGTTGCCGTACGACGTGACGAAGGGGCCCGACGTGTTGCACTCGAGGCCGTTGATGTTCGAGCACAGCGCGTTGACGCCTTGGGTCTGCGGGAACCGCGCGAGGAGCCAGTCCACGTCGCCGAACGCCAGGACGGTGTTCCGCACCGCCTCCTTCGCCACGTACATGCGGCTGTCGTCGGGGAGCCCGTTGCAGTCGGTGTCGATGCCCGCCGTGCAGTTCGTGCCGCAGTAGTAGCCGCCCGCGCTCGAGCAGCCGGTGGTGATCCCGTCGCCGAACGTCGGGACGCCGTCGAGGTCGACGGCCATCGATCCCGAGGTATCGAACGCGATCGCGATGCGGGGCGGCACCTGAGCGCGCGCCGGAGTGGCCGCGAGCGCCGAGGCGAAGAGGAGCGCGCCCACCCAGCGCGCCATACTACCTGTTTTCATTGTAAGAACCCGACAAGATCAAATCACGCACCCTTCAAAGGGTCAACGTCACCGGAACCTTTTGCGCGACGGGGGGCGTTTCGGTGAGACTTCCCAGAGGTGGTGAAGGCTGGCGCGAGAACCGGGTCGGCGAGCGACCGCCCCACGCTGCTGATGGTCGGGTCCGGCGACCCGATGGACGCGGCGTTGAAGGTGGCGCTGGACCGACGGGGCCTGTTCGTGGAGGCGGTGACGCTCGACGGGCTCGCGGCCGCCGTGCACGTCACGGCGCCCGACGTGGTGCTCCTGGTCGGGGACGCCGCGGCCGACGGTGGCGCGGCGGCGCTCTCGGTCCTGTCGGCCGACGCGTCCGCCGCGGTGCCGGTGGTGCTCCTCGCGCGTGACGAGCGGCTCGAGAGCCGGATGCACGCCTTCCGGCACGGCGCCATGGCGGTGGTCCCGCGCTCGGCGAGCGCCGACGCCGTGGCCCGGCGGATCGTGCAGCTCGAGCGCGACCTGTCGGAGCACTTCGAGGAGAAGACGGGCGAGATCGGCGAGGCGACCTTCGACGAGCTCGTCGAGCTCGTGAAGAACGAGCTGCGCAGCGGGATCCTCTCGGTCCACGCGCCGGGCAGCCCGGGCAAGACCACGCGCGTGGTGCTCGGCGCGGGCCGGCCCGTGGCCGAGGCGGTGAGTGAGTTCGTCCAGCGGCTGCGGCCCCACGTGCAGGCCGCCTCCGAAGAGACGATGTACTACCAGTTCCACACCAGCGCGGGCGGCCCGGTCGGCATGCTCGAGCTGGGGTCGACCAAGTCGACCGAGCTCGTGCGGCTGCCGAGCCTGCGCGCCCTGGTGATCGACGACGACCCGACCCGCGCCGACACGCTGGCCCAGGAGCTGCGCCAACGCGGCGCGCTGGTGTTCGTCACCGACACCAAGGGCAGCGGGCTGCAGCGGGCGATCGGGCTCGACCCGCAGGTCGCGATCATCGACTCCGAGGGCCTGCAGGGCGTGGGGTTCGACGTGATCCGGCGCATCCGCAAGGACATGCGGCTGCGCTGGGCGTCGATGCTCGTCGCCGACTGGTCGGAGCTGTGGCCCCAGGAGCAGTCCACGCCCGACATGCACCGGCTGTCCGGTCGCATCGAGGTGCTCCTCGGGCACGAGCGCGACCTCGCCGAGCGCGCGGCCGAGGGTGAGCCGTTCGACGTGCGCCTCGAGTCCATGGGGCCTGCGCGCATGCTCCGCGTCCTCGTCGAGTCCGGATCGACGCTGCACCTGTCGATCCGAAACCCCAAGGCGCGGATCGAGCTCGACCTCGCCGAGGGGCTGATCGTCGGCGCGATCAGCCACCTCGAGGACGGGACCGAGCTGACCGGCACGCGCGCGCTCGCCTCGCTGCTCGCGCTCGGATCCGGCCGCGTGCACATCGAGCACCGCGCCAACCCCGCGGTCGCCAACGTGATGACGCCGGTGGACGAGGCGCTCTCGGCCGCGACCGCCGAGCGCGACGCGCTGCGCGAGTACGGCTCGTTCGCCGAGGACGAGCCCGCGTCCGACGCGCACACCGCGGTCAAGAACCTCGAGAAGATGGCCAAGGCGCAGGAGAAGGTCCTGCGCAAGGTCCGGTGGTCCGAGCCGGGGATGCCCTCGGTTCCCAAGCCGAGTGACCCTCCTCCGCGCGGCCGGACGCCGCGCGGCAGCACGCCGCGCGTGCCGCGCCCCGACGCGTCGCGGTCCGTCACGCCCAAGGCGGGCAAGGCGTTCGTGCCCAAGCCGGGCGGGCCGCTGCCGCCGCTGCGCACGCCGCGCAACTCCCCTTCGGGCGAGCAGGCGCTCGACCCGCCGGCCCCCGAGCCGGTGCTCGGCGGCCCGGTCGCGGCGGGAGAGCGCTCGCTCTCCAAGCGCAAGCCGCGCCGCAAGAAGACGCTGGTGATGGGCGCGGCCGTGGTGCCGCCGCCCGACCCGGCCGCCGCGGACTCCTCCGCCGCGACCGAGCGCCCGGCGCCGCGGCGGGCCGCGTCCAAGGCGGGGATCCCCGGAGCCCAGGCGCCGA
>Ga0070728_10005842_pt1 | contig 11933 bp, 12 predicted proteins | sample tdDd471_FD_66723 | JGI IMG/M metagenome (GOLD analysis project Ga0070728, IMG submission 66723) | Marine sediment microbial communities from the Atlantic coast under amendment with organic carbon and nitrate - tdDd47.1 | ecosystem: Environmental > Aquatic > Marine > Coastal > Sediment | place...
ATACCCATCAAAAATTAGACAATGCAAATACCCAATTGATGGCTGAGATTAGCGACATACTGTAAATAAACTGTCAACTTTATGATTTTCATGAGATCGGCTTATTCCAGCGTGAGCAAATAAGCAATGATGTCATAAATTTCATCTTCACTATAAATGTCTGTCCAATTTGGTGGCATCAATCCATCAGGGAATTCTGGCACAACAAATTCACTTGGGCTGGTAATTGATATATAGATATATTCCAGTGCTGATTGCCCTTGAACCCGTGTTTCAGCACGAGTCCCCACATTGAGTAACCCCGGTCCTATTAAACGGTCTTCCGAATCAGATCGATGGCAAGTTGAACATCCAAATCCAGCATCTGGTTGGAATGTCTGAAACAATACTGACCCATTATCAGCATCATGTGATACAACGATACTTTCTAAAGGACTCAATACCGCAGTCGGTTCGAGTGTTAGGGTTAGCTCTTCCGTGGGAATTGCAGTCGATTCAAGTGTCGCTGTTGGTCGCTCAGTGGGAGTAGCCGACGGTAGCAGCGTTGAGGTTGCTGTACGAGTCGGTGTGGAGGTCGTTTGCGTTTGTGTAAGGTACACTTCGGCAATAGATGTTGTGGTGATAACCTGCTTGATAGTTGGTGCAAATGTGCCACACCCTGCTAATATAACCACAATCAATAACCAACTATAGTGAAAAAGGGCACTCATAGAAAATTCTGCTCCAGCTTAAATCAATAGAATCGTACTGTTCCATACTAAAGGATGACGATTTACATCAATGTTGTCCTGCCAACATTCAGAGCAAACCAAAAGTGATATTCTGCAATTGTACGCTTAATTGACTTAATCTAATTTGGAGAATGAACTCTATGAAAACAATACTTTCCCGTCGCCACTTTTTAAAAAATCTCGGACTTGGTGCTGGTACAGCGTTAATGGCAAATGCAGGTTTATCGTCAGTTTTCGCCCAAGACAAAGCAAACCAATTGAACACACTCCAAAATGCTGGTTTGGATTTGCAGATGCAGATGAACCATCATCCCGATGTTGAATTACTTGTTGGTGATGTTATCGGTTTTGAACTTGAAAGTGATTTATGGACAGGTAATTTTGGTTCAGTAACTTTCCGACTGCACAAAGCATGGTATAACGGCGAAGATGTATTTTACATCCGCACCGACGCGTCCGATGCTGATTTCGCAGCAGAACATAAACTCGTTCATGTTCCATTATTAAATGCGGCAATGGCAGCTGAAGGCGCAACATCACAACTCTATACCTTCGATAATGGTACAGATGAACAACTACCTATTGTCAGCACAACCCCTGCTAACGAAAATTATAGCTCTGCATGGCAAGTCCATACGGTAACCTTTAACGGAACAGCCGAAGTCTTAACTTCTGTCGAAGCGATTATGGATGCTCAAACAGCTGGTGATGTCACCGTAGAAGCATTACCATTAATTGTCAATTATCCTATGGTCAAATGGAACGGTGGAGAACTTGCCGAAGATACCGAAAAAGAAAGCTATCTGGGTACAGGTCCACTGATTTCACCCGTGAATATTGATGCAATGCGGGTCACATTCAAATTGCATCAGTGTTACCCCGGTAGTCGCTACATCGTCACCGATACCTCAGCTGTTCCTATGGCACCGATGATGAGTATTGCCCCCGCTGGACCAACACAAGCCCTAGTCGACGTAGGTGCAACCGATGAAATATGGGTATTTGGTAATGGGATTGCTGGTAGTGGTGTGATGGGATTCCAACCTGCAATCTTTGATCATGCGGCAGGTAATCCAGTCTGGAGTCCATTCTGGAATCACTTTACTGCTGTCTGGGTAGATGAAAGTGAAGCAACTGTCGTTACATCTGCCGATGAACTCCGTAGTCTTGTAGAGGAAGGTAAATTAACGATCTTCAATGGTACACCCGATACTGATCCACAAGGATTTGTCGTTAACTGCCCTGTCCCGATTAAAGCCGCCAATACATTCGCCGCAATGATGTAATCTAATCCGCAACCATACGGTGGGTAGAACAACATCTATCCACCGTAATTTAAACGAGAACTTCACGCCCATGATAATTTAGAATCGCCTCGATTTGTGAAACATGAACGATAATTTTGCGACGTGTTCCACTCAAGATACCCTCGCGCCTGCCTTCATTGATTAAAGAACTGACGGTACTCCGATTCAAGCCAGCCATATTGGCTAAATCAGCCTGTGTAATCATTGGATGCAGACGAAATTCATTGCCGATTGAACAACAAATACTCCGTGCAAGCACCGCCAATAATCCGAGTAACCGTAATTTAGCATCAGATCGCGATAAAGCGTGCATTCGTGCAAATGCTTCTCGCTGAGAATCCACAAGATGGATAATAAAATTATAGTTAATTTGAGGATAAGATTTGCTGAGATCAAATAAACATTGTTCTGATAATTTATAGATGGTGCAATCGGTTAAAGCCTGAGCAAAGCCAACCCGATGCCGATACCGCCCTAAGAATAGCTCCCCGAATATATTGCCATCCTCCCGAAAATCAATAATCCGTTCATCGCCATCTGCTGTAATATAATAAATTTTGACTAATCCGCGTTGTAGAATATACAAATTATCAGCACTTTCTCCTGTCAAGAAAATGAATTCACCTCGTTTGAAGGTTATCTTTCGCATAAATGATGTGACATGCCTAATTTGTGATAGCGATAATCCGTCAAATAGTTGAATCTGCTGAATATTGCTCATACGCTAACTCCTAAATAAACTCGTATTGATTGAACTCTATAAATGAGATGTTATGAGATTCTTATGGGCAATATGTATCATCCGCGATTGTAAGCCTTTCGTAATCTAATATACAGAATTACAGATTCAAATTAATTAAAATGTTGGAATATTAATGATTGGTTCATTCGCAAGAATTCTAACCTCAGCTATGCTACACTTTGTAAAATATGGATATATGCATAATCTTGTTGAGCAGATAAGATCGTTTTCAAATGAATAAAGAAAGGTTTTTGAGATCAATGAAGAAATTACAATGTATTGTGTTGGTTCTTATCGCACTTGTTGCATTGCCAATATTTGCACAAGAAGTTGATGAAGCACCCGGTCCCGGCTTGGGTGGTGTGATTTTATGGGATAATACAGGTGGTGACCCTGCTACCTTTAACCCTCTTATTAGTAGTGATACATCGTCAAGTTCTGTAACAGGTTGGTTATATCCTGCGATTATTGGGGTTAGCCCAGAAACGGGATTGGAAGAACCGAATCTCGATGGTGCGATGGCAGAAAGCTGGGAATATGACGAGTCAGGCACAGTTCTGACCATTAATCTACGTCAAGATATTGCATGGAATGATGGTACACCCATCACTTCCGCCGATTATCTATGGGCAGTTAATGCAACCCGTAGTGGTGAAATTGATTCTCCCCGCGTGAGTGCGTTTGCCACACTAGCAGATGGCACACCAACAGGTGGTAACATCGTCAGTGTTGAAGCACCCGATGATTACACGGTTGTTGTCACCTTTGAAGAGGCAGATTGTATCTCATTCAGTGATGTGAATGATGTCACCCCCGTACCAGCCCATATTTTTGAGGAACTATACGGCGATAATTATGCTGCTATGCTAGACGACCCACGTGCAATTCCCACAGTATCATTTGGTCCTTTTAAAGACATCGAATTTGCCGCAGGTGAACGTGTCAGCTTGATCGCTGATCAATCTTATCCTGATACGATTCTGGATTTTGTCAGCCCATCGGAGTGGGTTTACTTGTCGGTCGCGGATGAGAACGTAGCAACAGAACGCTTCATCGGTGGTGAATTAAGTATTATCGGTGTACCTTCCACTCGTCAGGAAGAATTCCGCACAGACCCTATTTTAAAAGAATTCCCACGCTACGAATTTACAGGGAATGGATTTGTATTCTTTGCGATGAATCATGCCAATCCAGAAAATCCACAACCCGGTGTTGATGAAGAAGGTAATTTAATTCCACAAGAACCACATCCTGTATTGGGTGACAAACTCGTTCGTCAAGCGATTTCTCATGCTGTAGATATGGATGCCCTGATTGAAGGGATTCGTGATGGTAATGGTTTTAAAGTTGCAACTCATACCCTTCCAACATCATGGGTCTACAATCCAGAAGCACAATATGTGTATGATCCTGAACTTGCTATGGAACAACTCACCGAAGCAGGTTGGATCGATCATGACAATGATCCAGATACCCCTCGTATTTGTGAAGATTGCCTCTATGCTCAACAAGTAGATGCAGATTTTAACGGGAGCGAATTAACGCTAACCTTACACGTCCCTGCTGGTGGTGACATCGCTTCACAAATGGGGTTATTCTTCCAAGCGGAGATGAATAAAGTTGGCTTTAATGCAGAATTTGAAGCAATTGATTGGGGAAGTGCATTCCTACCCGAATTAGATGGTCAAACATTTGATATGAACATGTTGTCATGGAGTCTTGGTCTTCCGATCAACCCAGATATTTCGAGCTTCTACTATCCAGAATCCGACATACCGGGGTCTGGTTTTAACTTCGGTTCTTACTATAATCCTGAAGTTGTCGAACTCAATGAGCAAGCACGGGTATTCCCCGGTTGTGATGTTGAAGGACGTGCAGAACTCTATCGTCAAGTACAAGACATCTTGTTTGATGAGATGCCTTACTTCTATATGTATGTTGCAGAATCCATGACAGCTGTCCAACCGGGCACACTGAACTGGAATCCGACTCCATTCTCACGGACATACTCGACGGATGCATGGGTATCTCCGACTGTCGCACAACCCTAATAAATAGAAACACAAACGACTATCAGAGGGCTTTTGGCTCTCTGGTAGTTTTTAGAAAAATCTTTTCGCCTGAAAATTGAATTAGGTTTTATAACCATGCAAAAGTACATCGTCCGACGATTCCTACAAGCTATTCCCACCTTTTTTGGCATTACAATCTTATCGTATTTTATTATGGTGATTGCCCCCGGTGATCCTGTATCCATTTTGTCGTTTAATCCCAGCATGAAACAAGAAGATAAAGCACGTCTTGCCATTCAATTGGGTGTGAATGATCCCGTACCCATCCAATACTTACGCTGGTTAATTGGCGATGATTGGATGATGTTGGATACCAACGCTGACGGTGAAGTTGATGCACAGGGTGATAACTATGGGATATTGCGCGGTGACTTTGGTACCTCATTTAAATTTCGTGGCTCAAATCCCCTTGTGTTGATTAGTGAACGGCTTGGTGCAACATTTGAGCTTAATGTTGCTGTGCTACTCGTGGGTTTGACCGTCGGCATTGTAGTCGGGGTCTTGGCAGCAGTGTACCGTGGACGACTTTTTGACAATATGACCCGTATCATTGCCGTGATTGGTGACTCTGTACCCGCATTTTGGTTAGGATTAATGGCAATCGTATTCTTTGGTATCTTTTTACCGCGATTATTACAAGCTCAGGGTATAGGCGAAGGTCGTCCGATATTGCCGATGGGTGGACGTTGTGCCCCTGTTCGTGGTGGTTGTCCCCCTGTTTTTCTACGAATGGAATATTTACTTCTACCAACCTTTGTTAGCGCCTTGGGAGTCATTGCAGGGTTTTCGCGTTTTATGCGTGCATCCATGTTAGAGACCATCAATAGCGATTATATCCGCACTGCACGGGCAAAAGGGCTCACCAATAATCAGATATGGTTTAAACATGGCTTACGAAATGCGTTTATCCCGTTTACGATATTCCTCGGTCCAACCCTCGTGGGTCTCATCGGAGGATCGGTCATCATCGAAAGGGTCTTTTCGTGGCCCGGTGTCGGATTATTGTTATTTGAATCGGTTGTTAGCCGAGATTATCCCGTCATCATGGCATCAGTCGTGATTGGCTCAGTATTAACGATCTTCGGATATATCATATCGGATATTTTATACGCGGTGTTCGATCCTCGTGTTCGATTTTAGGTCAAGGAGATTACAATGACTAAACCCTCAAAATCGAAAATTGCGAAAATTGAATTACAAAAAGACCAATTTGTGCCTTCACTTAGTATGTGGCAAAAGGCAATGATACGGATTCGTCATGATAAAACGACCCTGATCGCGATGGGGATTATCTTATTCTTTGCGATCTTAGCGATCTTTGCACCATTTATCAGTAACACCATTTTCCAAGTTGACCCCATCGCACAAGATTTACGGAACAATTATGCACCGCTATTTTCCGAGGGACATCCACTAGGTACAGATGAACTCGGTCGAGATCACCTCAGTCGGCTATTATACGGGGCACAAATTTCTCTAGGCATTGCTTTTGCGGCGGCATTTCTGTCAATCGCAATCGGCATTACAGTAGGTGTCTTTGCAGGGTTTTACGGCGGTATCTTAGATGACCTCATCATCTGGTTTATCACAACCCTCAATTCCGTACCAAGCTTGTTCCTCCTCATCATCATTAGTGCTGTTTTATCACCCGGTCCGTTTTCATTAGTATTGGTTTTTGGGTTTTTAGGATGGACAGGCACAACGCGGCTTGTGCGTGGCGAAACTTATTCGATCAAAGAACGTGACTTTGCAATTGCCGCAACGGCTATGGGCGCATCCGATAAACGCATTATGTTCGTGCACATTGTTCCGAATATCCTTTCGTTGTTAATCATCACCTTATCACAAGCGATGGGTGGATTGATATTAGCAGAATCAGCATTGAGCTTTCTCGGATTTGGTATAAAAGCCCCTCTACCGACATGGGGAAACATGTTAGACGGTGGACTAGATTATATACGACGCGCTCCCCATCTAGTGGTGTTACCGGGTCTACTAATTACCGTTACAGTCTTGTGCCTCTATATTATTGGTGATGGTCTACGTGATGCGTTTGACCCTAAAATTGCTGATTGATAGCTACACCTCAATAGGAAAGTCATGTTAAAATAGAGGCATAAAGTCAGCCTCATACAGTGGCAGGAGAATTAGCGATGAGTGCAAATGTAGAAGCAATGGTGCGTGCAGGTATCGAAGCCTATCGCGCTGGGAAAAAATCTGAAGCCCGTAAACTACTCGAAAAAGCCATCGAGCTTGATGATTATAACGAACAAGCATGGATGTGGTTGAGTGCTGTTGTGGAGACCGAAGAGGAAAAACGCACCTGTCTCGAAAACGTGGTGGTCATCAACCCTGATAATGCTGAAGCCAAGCGCGGACTCAAAATGTTAGGGGTGGAAGGCAGTCCTCCCCCTGCACAGAGTAGCACATCGGACGCCAATCCGTTCACCGATACAGGTATGGCAGATTTTGGAGATGTTGATTTCACAGCAGATACAGGTAGTAACAGTGGAGGCTTTGACACATCAATTGCAACTAGTAGTGCCAGTTCAGTTTATCAAGGTCCGGAAACATCAGCAGGTGAATATGATTCGTGGGTTGATAATCTGAATTTAGGTGGCAGTAGTAGTCAATCTGAACAAGATGAAAGAATCGCTTCTGCAGGGCCGTTGGATGCAAACAATATTCAAGATATGTTTGGGTTAGATGATAGCGATGATATATTCGGCACTAACGACCCCTTTGGTAGCGAAGCTTTATTTGACGACGATGATTCAGCATTCCTATCGGGACCGTTTGGAGGGAATACTGAAGTTGATGATTTTGAGTTAGAAAGCACTCCTCCACCCCCAGCAGCACGAAAGCCAAAAGCCGCCCCTGTGACCTCACCCGGCGCAGAAAATCTCGGTAATGACACCTTTTTGACTGAATTGGAAGATGCTGATTTATCGGGTGGTGATTTTATTATGGGGGATGATGATTTTGAAGCTGGCGGACAGCCCGATTTCACTCCAGATGAATTATTTTCATTCATACCCGATGAAATATCAGCCACTCGTCTACCCGGTACAAAACAAGGTGTTTCACCTGTCTCAATGATCGCATTAATTGTTTTAGTACTATTGAATTTCGGGGCAATCTTTTTAATCGTATCTGGGCTTAGTTAATATCTATGACAAACGCTAGACAATCAACGCTATTGGTGATATGATTTTGTTTTCTTTAGAAGAAAACCCAATGGCAATGTTGCCTGATGATAAACTTACGGAAGGAGTCGCAGGAATAATTGATTTCCTGCTAGTGGAATATGGCTAATCATAAATCTGCACTAAAACGTATTCGCCAAAACGAAAAACGTCGTGAACACAATCGTACCTATCGCAATCGTACCCGTACTTTGATTAAACAAGCACGTACCTCAATTGAGGGTGGTAATGCGGAAGAAGCAAAAGAAGCAACCCGCGTTGCGATTCGTGATCTCGATATGGCAGCAAGCCGCGGTATCATTCACGCTAAGAATGCTGCACGTCGCAAAAGCCGTTTGATGAAACAATTGGCACAGCTCGAAGGCTAAAACCTTTATCGCAATGTAAGACTCAAGAAACCGACACATATTGTCGGCTTTTTTGTTTTACGGGGTTGATCTCGAATTAAATATCTAAGCGATAGCCAACCCCACGAACCGTTTTAATGTAGTGTGGGGTTTTGTTGCCATTCTCCAGTACATTCCGTACATGGCGAATATGCACATCCAAAGTTCGTGTATCACCCATATAGTTCGTGTCCCAAACCTGCTTCATAATAGTCTCACGGTCTAGGACTTCATTAGGATGAGTAAAAAATAATTCAATCAGATTCGCCAATTTAGGATTCAGTTGAATTTCTTGTCCATGCGCTACTAATATCCGTGTGGTCGGATTCATTTCAAATGGACCACAGTGAATCGTATGAATCTGTTTAACATTCAACAAGCGGTTAATCACACCGACGAGCTTTCGTGATGACACCGGTGAACATAGTGTAACATCAGCTATCTTTTCGGTATCATGATCCGTTTTAGGTTGAATATGAATCATTTGTGCGTCAGGAAATCTATTCTTTAAAGATCGGCATATTCGTACACCAGATGTACGCATCGATTTCGCATCGACTACAATCAAGTCAAATGGATGCTGGTCACCATAGTCCAATGCTTGTTTACCACTTGGAGCAATGATGACTTCCCAATTGCGTTGTAATGACGATCCTCGTTTTGCGTCGCCAATCAATAATATCCTAGCAGACAAAATAGATACTCCCTGTATATCATCCATGATTATCATGTTATTAGTGCACGATTCAACTTTATACGTCATAATGACGGTAGTTATATTAAGCAGAGTCGATAAAATATTGGCAATATATTCTGCCAATGTGGTTTAAAATTTAAGTCACAATCAGTAACGGATTAGGGTATAAACCTAATTATGAAGTAGTCGAATTATATCACGTAAACCCAACAGGCAAAGTCCTGAACTCAAGAAATGTGATCATTATGAAATCTTATATCAAAACACTTTATTCACAACAAGACTGGAACACTCTACCAAGCCTTGCTAGTTGGGTGATTGAGGAAGCCATCCGCGTTCAACAAATCCCTGCCCCAACCTTTGCCGAGGCTGAGCGTGCAGCATATGTCTCCGTACAATTTCAAAACTTTAATCTGAACGAGGTTATGATAGATGATGTTTACAATGTTTACGGACGATTAGTCGGTAAATCAAGTGACACTGCAATTATGATTCTCGCACATACAGACACCGTATTTTCCGCCGATACGGATTTAACCATTCACCGAGATGATAATACCATCTCAGGTCCGGGACTTGGTGATAATAGCATGGGTGTTGCAGGACTTCTTGGGCTACTGAAAAACCTACATGACACTCAACATCAACCAGATTGTGACATTTGGTTCGTCGCGAATAGTTGCGAAGAAGGTCTAGGTGATCTCAAGGGGATCAAAGCCGCCTATGAAAAACTACAATCCAAAGTTAGCGCGGTCATTAACTTAGAAGGACTGGCATTGGGTCATATCTATAATGCGGGGATTGCCGTCCACCGTTTACATATCAAAGCAACTGCCGACGGTGGACACAGTTGGTTACATTATGGTCGTCCCAGTGCGATTCATGGCATCATGGAGCTTGGCGCACAAATCAGCAAACTAACCATCCCGTCGCAACCCCGTACCACGTTTAATATTGGTATGATTGACGGTGGACACGCCATCAACGCAATTGCAACAAATGCTAGCCTATGGCTGGATATGCGATCTGTTAGTCTCGTTGCACTTGATGCGCTACGAAAAGAGGTTTACGATCTCATCCGCAACATTGAACATGACGGATTACGATTTGAAGTTGATGTTGTAGGAGATCGTCCAACCGGGTCTATTGACGATGACCATGTACTGGTACAGGGTGCATTAACGACCCTTGCGGAATTGGATATTCGGGGCGTACTTGAAACAGGTAGTACCGATGGTAATGTCCCACTCGCACATGGTTGTCCCACCGTCACAATTGGCATCACACGGGGCGGAAATGCTCATCGACTGGACGAATATATTGAAGTCGCACCAGTACAATTAGGCATGAAACAATTAATTGTACTGGCACTTGCTACAGCAACCTATTATTCAAAGGCGTGATCATAAATTCAAATGGGCGGATAATCGTTTTCGTCCAACACATGCGATTTAAAGCGATTCCAAAACTTCTAGGGTGCGATCAATCTCTTCGGCAGTGTTATATTGTCCAATTCCGATCCGCACCATGCCATCAGGGCGGTCAAGACGTTTCATGATTTCAACAGCATAATAATCACCACTCCACACATAGATATGATGCTGTGCAAGGTACATAGCGATTTCATCAGAGGTGTGTCCCTCTTTGACTAAAGCAACCGTCGGGACACGGAAATCATAACGCTGTTGGTCAGTGATTCCCGCAATCGTCACCCCATCCAATGCTTGTAATCCATCAATTAAACGAGATACCAAATCACGTTCATATTCTTGCACAGCCATCATGCCCTGCTTCATTCGCAAAACACGTCCACTATACTGTGGCAAATTAGCGTCTCCAAATTGTTCGCCTAACATTTCCCAATGATCCAAACATGCAGACATACCGTTGTAGGTTTCATAACTTGGTGTACCTGTTTCCCAGCGATTTGGAGATTTATCTTTTGATGGGCGAACTTTATACGCTGGCAATGTTTCTAGGAGATGTTTACGTCCCCACAGAATCCCTAGATGTGGTCCATAGAATTTATAAGCCGAACACAATAAAAAGTCGCAACCGATTTCTTGTACATCAATTGGGACATGAGGCGCGCTTTGGACAGCATCAACTACATGATATGCTCCAACAGCGTGAGCCATTCCAGCAATCTGTTTCATCGGGTTAACTGTCCCAACCGCATTAGACGCATGAACTGTCGCTACAATTTTTGTTTTTTCGGTAAGGGCTTCTTCTAGTGAATCCATATTTAGGGTGCAATCGGCAGTATTGATGTCTACCCATTTGACAACTAGACCATAGTCATCAGCAATCCGTAACCACGGAGACACATTTGCATCATGATCCATGCGTGTGAGTATAATTTCATCGCCAGTTGCTAATGTTTTCGCAATTGCACGACTCAGCGCAAAGTTAAGGGTTGTCATGTTTGCGCCAATAACAATTTCATCTTTACTAGGTGCATTGATGAAATCTGCCATACGCTGACGAGTTCCTTCAACCATCGCATCATTGCGTTTACTAGTAGCAAATGTCCCACCAGAATTTGCATTCATCGTCATATAATAAGTAGTAACTGCGTCCATAACTCGCTTAGGGACTTGAGTTCCAGCAGGATTATCCAAAAAGATCGGAATCGTACCATCGTCAGTAGGAATAGTTATAGATGGAAACATTGAACGAATGTATTTAGCATGAAAACTCATAAAATCTCCCGTGGTGTGGTATCATTACAAGAATTATTTAATGTTTGTACTATAATTGAAACATAGTAAAATTCATACTCAGCGTTTTAA
>Ga0070728_10005844_pt1 | contig 11929 bp, 8 predicted proteins | sample tdDd471_FD_66723 | JGI IMG/M metagenome (GOLD analysis project Ga0070728, IMG submission 66723) | Marine sediment microbial communities from the Atlantic coast under amendment with organic carbon and nitrate - tdDd47.1 | ecosystem: Environmental > Aquatic > Marine > Coastal > Sediment | place...
GATCGTCTGGTAAATGTCGAATTTCACCTCGTCAAACTGCCGCAGGCCGCCGGCCAGTCTCTGATTAATCCGGAACAGGAGAACCGCCTCTTGCATTTCTACAGGGTCACTGTACCCGCCGTCAGCTACAGCTTTAATCGCATCAAGAAATTCGGGGTTTAGATCAGCATAGGCAACCTTACCCATGTCGCTCCCCGTGGCGCCATAGGTAAGATTGTAGCTGTCCACTACCTGGTCGAAGTCTTCATTGTTGCGCAAACGCTCCAATGCCTCGCGGACAACCGATTTGATTTTCTGTCGCTCCTGCTCCGAAGCCTTTACCGAAACCGGGAAAGTGACCGCACTGAGATCAACTTCGGGAGCCAGGCGATAATCATCCAGGTGAGCGCGATAGTATTCGACTATTTCCCGTTCGGGCACGTCAACCTGGCTACGCACCTCTTCGCCGATCAACTTATAACGCAGAATCTGCTCAGCCAGGTTGTCGCGATAGGCCTGGAAATCCATTCCCTGTACGGTAACGGCATCCTCAAGTTCCTCCCTGGTCAGCTGGTTCTTTTCCTGCACATCGAGCAGGGCGGTTTCAATCTCATCTTCAGAGACACTCAGCCTGAGCGCCTTGACTCGCTGCTGAACCAGGGTTTCCTCGATCATGCGTGATAAAAGGTCCTGGCGCAGCGCCCCGAGCTGCGCCGGTGACGGTTGCTTGTCCTGCTTTGCCAATTGCTCCTGAAGCTTCTGGTCCAGCTGGTAAGTCGTGATAACATCCGTGTTGACGACTGCGGCAATCCGGCTGACGACAACAGCTGACGCCGTATTTAAGCCGATGCAGAGCAACAACAACAGGGCTATTCCGAACTGTTTCATGTGATCCTCTTTCTTATCTGCTTTTGTGGCTGTTTTCTTCGAGCTGGGTCCAGTCGACATTGATCACGGCCCGGGCTCGCATTTCCTGCAACCAGTCAAGATAAACAACCTCTTTTTTCTGACTTTCCAGGATCGCGCGGATTTCGTCCGACACTTCCTTTTTCTTCAGTCGGGCCGCCTTGCGCTTCTCTTCGACGAGGAAGATATGGTACCCGTACTCACTTTTGACCAGGTCGCTCAGACGGTTGACCGGTAGGTCAAACACGACATCGTCAAACTCCGGAGGCATCTCTCCCCGGGCAAAAAACCCGAGGTCTCCACCCTGCTCGGCATCCGGTGAAAGGGAATATTCCGCAGCAACCTCGGCAAATGGTCGTCCCTGGCGCAGCAGGCCGAGAAGCTCCTGACCCTCGGCTTCATCGGCCACGACAATCTGTCGGGCCCTGACCTGGGCAGGACGGTCGAACTGCTTGCGATTGGCTTTATAGTAGGCGTCGATTTCCTTGTCCGTCACATCAACTCTGGAATAAACCGCCACCTCAAGGAGTTTCTCCATGATCAGGCTTTCCTTGAGCTCCTCGCGCCAGCCCTGCAGGGTCACTCCCCGTTCCTGGAGCATCGTCTCGAAACTGGTTCCGGAATAGTCCTGGCGATATGCCAGCAACGCTTCATCAATGTCCGCTTCGGTAACCTCGATATTGAGGCGCCGAGCGTCATCATGGATCAGTTCACGGTCAATCAGCTGAACCAGAAAGGAGCGCTGCAGTTCCTCGCGTTCGATGCCGGTCAGCGGTTGGTCCTTCTGCAGGCTCTTTTCGAATTCGGCGATGAATTCCGCTTTGCTGATTTCCCGCTCGTTGATGACAATCAGCGGCGGCATCGGTTTGTTTTCCGGCTCCGCTTCACATCCGGATGAAAACAGTCCGGTGCCGAGAAGCAGAATAAACAGCAATGTGATGCGCAACAAAGACATGGGATTTACACCTAAAGAGTTGGAATCAGGATGCCAAACTATCATAGCCGGCAAAATCCTTGCAATTCCTTTTTGGCGGCGGCCAGCACCGCATCACGAGGGATTCGGCCGAGCCGGACCGTCAGGCGGTAATCCGGGCTGAAACGGTATTTTTTGCTATCTTCAAGAAGGGCCAGGATCTGTTCCGGGGCGACCTTGGTTGATGCCGGGAAAGCAAAGATCAGGTTGTGTCCGTCGTACTCTACCTGTTCGACAAGAAGCTGCTTCATGAGCACACGCAGCTTCATGACTTCCAGCAGCAATTCGGCTTCTCCGGGCAGTTCTCCATAACGATCTCTCAATTCATCGCCAGCCTGGTAGATCTCGACATCTTCGCGGGCCGAAGCCAGCTTGCGGTAAAGCACCAGGCGCTGATTGGGATCGGCAACATACCGCTCCGGCAGGAACGCCGAAAGCCCCAGGCGAATCTCGGGATCAACCCGCTCTTCACGAGCCTGACCCTGCAATTCCTGGACGGTCTCCTCGAGCAGATCGGTATACATCTCGAAGCCGATTGCAGCAACCTGCCCGGCCTGCCGGGCACCAAGCAGATCTCCGGCACCGCGCAGTTCCAGGTCGTGACGGGCGATGCGGAAGCCGGCACCCAGTTCGGCCTGCTCCTGCAGGACCTTGAGTCGTTCCCGGGCATCCTTGGTCAAAACCCCCTCGCCCGGGATCAACAGGTAGGCATAGGCGCGCTGATGCGAGCGCCCGACCCGGCCGCGCAACTGATAGAGCTGGGCCAGGCCGAAACAGTCGGCCCGGTTGATAATCATGGTATTCGCTGCAGGAATATCAATTCCGTTCTCTATGATCGTCGAACAGACCAGCAGATTGGTCTCCCCCTCGATGAAATCGAGCATGACCTTTTCCAGGTCCTTTTCCGGCATCTGGCCGTGCCCAACACCGATTTTCGCCTGGGGGACCAGCCGACGCAGGAAATCGGCCATCGCATCGATCGACTGCACCCGGTTATGGACAAAATACACCTGCCCACCGCGACGCAGTTCGCGCAGGATCGCATCACGGATCAGGTCATCGTCAAACCGGGTGACATAGGTGCGAATCGCCTGGCGATCAACCGGCGGCGTATCGATAATCGACAGGTTACGCAGACCGGCCAGACTCAGGTGCAGGGTGCGCGGTATTGGCGTCGCGGTCAGCGTCAACACGTCGACTTCGGCGCGCATCTTCTTCAGTCGCTCCTTGTGAGTCACACCGAAGCGTTGCTCCTCGTCGATCACGATCAGGCCAAGGTTTTTAAAATGCAGGTCTCGCTGCAACAGACGATGGGTACCGATCAGGATATCCACCTGCCCCTTGGCGGTGCGCTGAATGATCCGTTTCTGCTCGGCCGGGGTCCTGAAGCGTGACAACATCTCGACAACAACCGGGTAATCGGCGAAACGCTGCCTGAACGTCTCGAGGTGCTGTCGGGCCAGCACAGTGGTCGGGACCAGAATCGCCACCTGCCGACTGTCGAGCACCGCCTTGAACGCCGCACGAATCGCTACCTCGGTCTTGCCGTATCCGACGTCACCGCAAATCAGGCGGTCGACGGGACGCTCAGAAACCATATCTTCGATGACCGCTTCGATCGCCTCCAGCTGATCGGGGGTCTCTTCGTGGGGAAAAGAGGCTTCGAATTCGCGGAACAGACGATCCGGAGGGGCGTAGCTGAAACCTTTTGCCATCTGCCGTCGAGCCTGGATCTGCAGGAGATCACGGGCCAGTTCCTCGATGGTCGCCCGCGCTTTCAGCTTGGCTTTTTCCCAGGCACCGCCACCCATCTTGTCGAGTCGCGGCGAGCTGCCGTCTGACAGATACTTCTGGACCTTCTCGATGCGCTCAACCGGCAGATAAAGCCGGTCATCCCCGGCATATTCCAGATGCAGGAAGTCTCCGGCGACATCACCGGTCTGCAGGTGGGCCAAGCCAAGGTAGCGACCGATGCCGTAATCTGTGTGCACGACCAGGTCATCCTGTTTCAGATCAGCTAGCGACGATTCAAAAACCCTTTGCCGGCGACGTACCCTGCGATGGGTGCGTGGACCGAAGATTTCATCGTCGCAGATGATCGCCAGCTTTTCCTCAACCAGTCTGAAGCCGTTATCCAGGCTCCCGGTAGTCACGGTCAGCCCTACCGGCACCTGGCGTCCTGGCACCAGTTCCGGGACCCAGTTCACCGGCAGTTCGCTTGGCGCCAGCAGGTCGAGCAGGCGTTCCGCCTGGCCACGTTGATGACAGACCACGAGAATTCGCCACTCTTCGTTCAACCAGTCTTGAAGCCGCTGGACCAAAGGAGCAAGGCTGCCGTCATGTTTAGCGTGGTCCGGCCGTAAATCAGTGTTCCCCGTGACCGGCACACGGTAAATCGGGTCTTCATTTTCGAGCCGGTAAACCTGTAGAGAGACCAGGTCGATACGCGGGCCCTTTGCCAGGCAATCTTCCAGGTCCCGATTGGCGAGATAAAAATCCTCAGCCGGAACAAAAGGCTCACCGCTCCGCCCCGCCCGCTCGGCCCCATCACGAATAGCGTCACTGAACTCGTCAGCGGCCGCGGTAATCGCCGGGGGGTCGAGTAACAGCCAGGTGAAACGTTCGAGATAATCGAACAGAAGTCCCAACTTTTCATAATTCAGCGGCAGGAGGTTCTCCCGACCGGGAGCCAGCAACCCTTCTCGGGTTTCCTCGAGAATCATCTCTCGTTGACGACGTGGTATCTCCAGATCATCACAGCGTTCCTTGAACCGCCGGGTGAAGGTCTCCAGGTGCTCTCCGGCAAGGATCATCTCCCGGGCTGGCACCAGGTCAAGTCTGACCATGTGACTGTCAAGGGAGCGCTGACTGGCAGGATCGAAGGCTCGGATCTCTTCGAGCTCATCACCGAAAAAGGTCAGCCGCACCGGTTGCTCAAGCATCGGCGGGAAAAGGTCGACCAGGTCACCACGCACGGCGAAGCAGCCCCGGTCCTCGACCAGGGAGACCCGCTGATAACCGAGGGCAGTCAGGCCCTTGAGAAGCTCATCACGGAAAATCTCTTGACCTATTTCAAGCTGCAGGGCCAGGGCATCGAGAGCACTGCGCGGCAGGACTTTTTGTTGCAAAGCTTTGACCGTGGTTACAACGGCCCTGCCGCGACCTGTGGCAAGTGCCGCCAGAGTTGAAAGCCTGGTCGCTTCGATTTCAGGGTGGGGGCTCAGCGGTGCGTAAGGTTCGGTTTCCCAGTGTGGGAAGAAAAGAATATCTGCGGCAATGCCGTGATAGAAAACCAGGGCCCGATGGAAGCGCTGGGCCGTAGCCTGATCGGGTGCGACAACCAGAAGGGTCGAACCGGAGTCTTCCCGCGCCAGCAGTCCGGCGCTGAACCAGGCATCGCTGCTGCCGTTCAGACCGAGGATTTCCGTACGACCGGAAGAACCTGTTGAAAAAGGTTCCAGCAGACCCGACAGGGTAGAATGCTGAATGCTTGGTTCCGTCGTTTCGGACATGCAGTATCCGGTTATCGCCTTGATTCTGCGGTCAGGGTAGTGGTTGAGTTCGATCGTGGAGCGGCTGATATCAACCGGAGAAATTGCCGGAAGATCAGTCGCGCGGGACGGCCAGCATGCGATCCAGAGCGACCCTGGCCGGGATCCTGACTTCTTCGGGTACTGTCACCTGTGGACTCATGGTCTGCAGGGATTGCAGAACATCTTCAAGCGACGTCAGCTTCATGTTCGGGCAGATCAACCGGGTGGTTGGCAGGATGAACTCCTTGCCCGGGTTCTCCTTGCGCAGACGATAGAGGATACCGGCTTCGGTGCCGACGATGAACTGTTGCGCCGGATTTTCATTGGCAAAGGTGTACATGCCGCTGGTCGAGCAGATATGGTCCGCCATGGCCAGAACTTCCGGAGGACACTCCGGGTGGGCCATGAACAGTGCGTCAGGGTAATCGGCCTGGACCTCCTTGACATCTTCAACGGTAAAGCGCTCGTGGGTCGGGCAGTAACCATCCCAGAAATGACAGATCTTGTCGACCTGGGCAGCAATGTAGCGCCCCAGGTTGCGGTCGGGCGTCAGAATCACCTCCGGCCCGTCGAGTGAGGCGACCACCTTGACGGCGTTGGCGCTGGTACAGCAGATATCGCTCTCCGCCTTGACGGCGGCACTTGAGTTGACATAAGTCACCACCGGCACTCCAGGATAGCGGCTCTTCATCTCCCGCAAACCGTCTGCGGTGATCATGTCGGCCATCGGGCACCCGGCATCCAGCCGGGGCAGGATAACCGTTTTGTCAGGGGCAAGAATTGCGGCACTTTCCGCCATGAAATGTACGCCGCAGAACACGATCACCGACTTCCCGGTCTGCGCCGCTTCGATCGACAGCGCCAGAGAGTCGCCGGTGATATGCGCCATAGCCTGGATTTCGTCGCGTTGGTAATTATGGGCCAGGATCAGGGCATCGCGCTCTTCTGCCAACCGGAGGATTTCACTGGTGATTTCGTTCTGATTCATAACTGCAACAGCTTCCTTACCTGAAAGATTGCCGTATACTAGAGTAAAAACCCTGATATGTCAAACGCTTATACCCGAAGCAAGCAGTCTTGACAGGACCCGTTTTTGCCGGTATTCTCAGCACACTTTAAAGTCTTTTAACTCTGGCCGGGGTGACATCCTATGTTTGGTATCGGCTTTCCTGAACTACTCCTGATTATGGCGATCGCCCTGATTGTGCTCGGCCCGAAACGCCTGCCTGACCTGGCCCGGGCGCTTGGCCGAGGCTTTTCGGAGTTCAAACGTGCCACTGATGAACTGAAGCAAACCTTTGAAGCAGAAACCCGCGCCAATGATTTCAAACGCCCGAAGGATTCACCGGGCAAATTGACACCACCTGGCGCCATGCAGGAGGATTCTCCGCAGGAGGCCAGTCCTGTCGAAGCAGCGCCGGTTGCCGAGAACGCACCTGCCAGCGAAGACAGCAACCCTGACCCTGCTGACGACACCGAAACCGCAACCAAAACCGGGGGCATCCCGAATGAGTGATGACCGGATGCCCCTGACCTCGCACCTCGAGGAATTGCGGCGCAAACTGATCATCGCCGGGGTTTCCTGGCTGGTGGCTTTTCTCGCCTGCTATACCTTTGCCGAACCCCTGTTTGATCTAATTGCCACACCGGTCCGTACAGCCCTGCCGGAAGGCACCTCGCTGGTTTTCATCACCGCCACGGAGCCTTTCTTTACCTACCTGAAGATCGGAGCTCTGGCGGGCCTGTTGGTTTCAATGCCGGTGATCTTCTGGCAGATCTGGTCATTTGTCGCTCCCGGATTGTACCAGCACGAAAAACGCTACATCTTTCCTTTTGTCCTGGCCAGCACCCTCTGCTTCGCGACCGGTGCTTTTTTCGGCTATCAATACGTCTTTCCCATGGCATTCAAGGTTCTGATCGAATTCGGGACCGGTAGCGGTGATATCAATGCCATGCTTTCCATGGGTTCTTACCTGTCTCTCTCCGGCAAGCTACTGCTCGCCTTCGGTCTGGTTTTCGAGCTCCCGGTCGTGATCTTCTTTCTCGCCCGCATGGGCATAGTCGATCACAAGATGCTGGCACGCAACCGCAAGTTCGCCCTGCTCGCGGCCTTTCTGACCGGTGCCATGCTGACCCCCCCGGACGTCTTTTCCCAGACGGCCCTGGCCGTTCCCTTTATCGTCCTCTATGAAATCGGCATCATCGTAGCCAGAATATTTGGCAAAAAACGTGACGTTGCCACCGAAAGCGCCGACACACCGACTACCGAATAGCTCCCGCTGTCTCCAGCAAGAGAAGCAATTGATCCTGTCTGTTTTTCTTGTTTTAACGACATCTTAGGTTATAATCTCGCAAACTTCGCATTTTGTGAGACATCCTTATGTTCCTCAATTATCTGACCGTACTGTTGCACGAGAACCAGGCCCTGCTGTTCTTTGTTGTGCTTGGTTTCGGTTTCCTGCTCGGCAAGATAAAAATCAAAGGGTTCGAGTTCGGGCCCGTCGCCGGTGTGCTATTTGTCGGGCTGGTCTTCGGCCATTACGGCTACGGTGAAAACCTGCCCGTACAGAGCATCGGCTTCATGATGTTCATCTTTTCGGTCGGCCTGCAGGCCGGTCCACGTTTCTTTTCGGTCTTGATGCAGGACGGACTGCGCTACTTCGTCCTCGCCCTGGTAGTAGCCGTCAGCGGATTTGCCGTCGCGGCGGTGACCACGCAGATGTTCTCTCTCGAGCCAGGCTCTTCCGCCGGAGTCCTCGCCGGGGCGTTGACCACAACACCGACCCTGGCCGCAGCAGAAGACGCGATCCGCAGCGGCACGATCTTGCCCCCGGAAGGCTTCTCAAAAGAGATGATGCTGAGCAACATCATGACCGGCTACGCGATCACCTACCTGTTTGGCCTGATCGGCCTGATCCTGCTGATCCGCCTGATCCCGATCGTGACCAAGGTTAACCTGGTGGATGAAGCCAGGGCCCTGGCCGGCGAAGATACGGCGTCGCACAACAACCAGATGGCCGACCTGGGCAAGATCGTCACCCGGGCTTTTGTCGTACAAAAGGAGGATTACGTCGGCATCCCGTTTGAAGAATTGATGAAATCCGGCGTCGGCGCGATGACGGTACACAAAATCAAGCGAGGAGAAGACTTCATCCCGGTCAATGGAGACACGACTTTGCAAATTGGCGACAAGATCTCCTTTGTCGGCGCCCAGAACCGGTTGATCACAGGCCCGGAGGTCCTCGGCCCGGAGATCATCGACCCGGACCTGCTCGACGCGGGAACCGAATCCTGCCTGATCGTCATCACCCGCAGAAGCGCCATGGGTATGAACATCAGTCGTAAAAGTATCAGTCACAAATATGGTTGTGTTCTGGCAGATGTAAAGCGCCTGGGGATTGCCGTGCCGCTGGACCCTCACGTTGTCTTGCAACGCGGAGATGTCCTGAACGTTACCGGACCGATTGCCAGCATCGAACGCATGCAGAAATCTCTGGGCCATGCCGAGCGCGATATCGATGAGACCGACCTGCTGACCTTCGCCCTCGGCATCGCTGCCGGGATCCTGGTCGGCAGCTATACCATCCAGGTGATGGGTGTTGATGTCGGCCTCGGCACTGCCGGTGGCCTGCTGTCCGTTGGCCTGGTGATCGGGTTTTTGCGTTCGGTTCACCCGACCTTCGGCCGTATGCCGAGCGCAGCCCGCTATGTGTTGATGGAGCTCGGCATGCTCTTCTTCATGGGCGCCATAGGCCTCAAGGCCGGCCACGGTATCGTTGCGGCGCTGGAGCAGTCCGGTGTGGCGCTGATCGCCGCTGGGATGCTGACCACGGTGATTCCGGTTGTGTTCAGTTATTTCTTTGGCCGCAAGGTTTTGAAAATCAACCCTGTCCTGCTCCTCGGGGCAATAACCGGGGCAATGACCAGCGGGGCCTGCCTGAGTATCGTCAACAAGGAAGCGCAGAGTACGATTCCGTCGCTCGGCTACACCGGCGCCTACGCCTTTGCCAACATTTTCCTCACCGTGGCCGGCAGCCTGATCCTGCTGATCTAGCCGCGCTGCGTCATGCTCATCCGCTGCGAGGAATTTCGATGCCACAATATGGCTTTGTGAGAATTGTCCTGAATGGGGTTTTTCGGGCAGGCAAGGGTTCTCTGCGCCGGCCACGACAGGGCCTGCCGACAGGAACATCGAACCAGGTCTCAAACAAATGAAAACGGGTCATTACGCGGAGTGGTGACAGGTTACACTTTATCCGGTCGGTGACAGTTGGGCGGGTGGTATCCTCATGGCATTCTTGTTCAAGACAAGATCGACACAACGACCGGTCACAAAGACACTCAGCATGCTGAGCAAGGCAGGTTCAACCTTGCCAAAAACAAAAGCAGACGCAACAACGATGGCTGCATCCATGAGGAGGATCAACTGCCCCGGGCGGATATTGCTGTGTGCCGCAACGATACGGGCAATAATTGTTGGCCCGCCTGCCGAAGCCCCCCCTTTCAAAATCAAGCCGACGCCGAGTCCGATTGCAGCACCACCGGCGATTGCTGCCAGAACGGGCAAATGACTCACGGCAGGGACATGTAGGACTTCGCGGAAAACATCCACCATTGCAGAAATCATGATAACGGCAAGCACGGTTCGCCAAACAAACTTCTGCCCCAGGGAGTAGCCCCCGAGGACAAGCAGGGGGAGATTGATAAGGAGCATGATCGTACCTGCCGTCAGGTCTGTCAGCTGACAAATCAGAATGGCCATTCCCGGCGTTCCACCTCCGGCGATCTGATTAGGCTGGAGAAACACTGTCATACCCAGAGCAAGAGACATGGAGCCGAACAACCACAATCCGCCATTTACGAACGAGCGCCGCCAGACTCTTTTGTTTAACATCGTTGACATTTGATGCGCACTTTCGGGAAACGTTTATCATCAACAAATCAGAACGCTTAAAACTTCGAAAACGTAGCAAAAGCCTGTAGACAAAGCTTTTAACGTGAATTATGCTTATTGTCCAATGATACTTTTCGCATGGAGTGTTCGAAAAAACAGAACGATAAACTTGGCGGTTTTATGACTCTTACCCAGCTTCGCTCATTTTTAGCCATTGCCCGGGAACAGAACCTGACCCGCGCAGCAGAAAGCCTGAACCTGAGTCAATCGGCGATTTCCAGTCAACTGAAAGGGCTGGAGGAGGAACTGGGGATTTGTCTGTTCGAGCGCAATGCTCGCGGCATGACCCTCAGTGAATCGGGTCAAACCCTGCTTTCTCATGCAAAGGACGTTTTGGCTGCGTGCAGTTCTCTGCAACGCTGTGCCGAAAGCCTGAGCCGGGGGATCACCGCCTCGGTCACGATTGGGCTCAACACAGATCCGACATTTTTGCAGGTGAGTGCAATTAACAAAAGGTTGTCGTTGCTGCATGCTGACTTAAACGTGATCTTTCATGCCAGCGAAACAACCAGTACGGCACAACAGCTTAGAAAAGGATCTATTGACCTGGGTTTTTATTTCGGTGATCTTTTTGATGCCGACATCGATGAACAATTCATCTCAAACGTAAGGATTTGCGTCGCTATTCCAGGCAACCTGACCGATCGGACGGAAACACTGGCCTGGGAAGACCTGATGAATCTTCCCTGGGTATGGGTCGACAAAGAGTTTCCGTTTTACCAGGCACTGTCTGACAAAATAGGTCCGATCACCCGCTCCCCGCAGCAGGTTGTCACTGCCGCGAATGAGCAAATCGTACTTGAACTTGTCATAGCCGGCCAGGGCATAGCTTTAATGCGGGAAGACGAGGCCCGGCCCCTGGCTGCTGAAGGCAAGGTCATAATATGGGAAAAAGGCTGGTGTGATATACCTCTCAAGCTTGGCTGGTTGAAAGAAAAAGGGTCTCTAAACCATATCCGGAAAGTCCGTGAAGCAATTTCCCATATCTGGACCCCGGCCACCGAACAGGAAAATTACAGCGAAGCCCTCACAGACAAATTCTGGGTTTAATACCACTCTTTTTGGCCCCCGGCCTCCTGAAAACCTGCTCACAACACGTTCCCGGGTTGTTCCGGGATTGCGAATCACCATTTTTCAACTTTAAGTGCATAATTTCGATGCGCTAAAAAATCTGCCGCTTCAACAGTGAAGGCCAAATGGCCTCAAAAAAACGGCACCGTCGCGGCGCTGACCGGTTAACCGGTCATGCCGCCCTTCGATGCCGTTTTCTGTTTTGCGGAACCAGGGCCTGTGCAAAAGCCTGTCCCGGAATTACTTCAGCTCTGCGTCGATCGCTTTCCTGAACCCTTGCAAGCTGCGGTCCTTGAGTTGTGCCCCGTTGAGATAAACCGCTGGTGTGCCCCGAACACCGGAGTCGGTTCCCAACTGCAAATCGGCGGCAACCTCCTGTTGCAGTGCCTGATTTTCAATATCCTTGTCGAAGCGGGCCATATCGAGCCCAACACTTTCGGCCAATTCCCGGATCTTGCTATCGTTGAGCTTGTTGTAGTTGGCAAACAGCTGATCATGCATCGGCCAGAACTT
>Ga0070728_10005846_pt1 | contig 11927 bp, 12 predicted proteins | sample tdDd471_FD_66723 | JGI IMG/M metagenome (GOLD analysis project Ga0070728, IMG submission 66723) | Marine sediment microbial communities from the Atlantic coast under amendment with organic carbon and nitrate - tdDd47.1 | ecosystem: Environmental > Aquatic > Marine > Coastal > Sediment | place...
GCGAACCCAGTTCGCGGTCGGACCCGTTCAGGGCCTGAAGCGCGCCCGCATAGAGGGTCGGCACCCCGAAGAACAAGGTCGGCCGGAAGCGCTCGATCATGTCGAACACGGTTTCCGGCGTCGGCGGGCCGGTCATGAACAGGGCCTGGGACCCGATCCAGAGCGGGAAGTAGTTGGTGCAGCCCAGCCCGTAGGCGAAGAACAGTTTCGGCGCCGAAAAGCTGACATCCTCGGCGGTCATGCCCAGAGCGTCGACCGCGTAGTACTGGGCGGCGACGACCATGTCCCGGTGACGGTGGACGGCACCCTTGGGATTGCCGGTGCTGCCCGACGAATAGAGCCAGAAGCAATCGTCCGTCGCCGTCGCCGGATGACGGTCCAACGCCGTCGGCGCCGCGGCGAGCAGCGCCCGAAGCGTCCGCCCTTCGCCCTCAACGCGAAGGCCGATCTCGCTCAACCCCGCCGCCGCCAGCGCCGGCTCGACCTCGCCGGCGAAGGCGGCCGAATAAATCACGGCCCGGCAGTCCGAATCCTCGAACATGAACCGGTAGTCGTGGGACTTGAGCAAGGTGTTGATCGGCACCGGGACGAAGCCCGCCTTGATCGCGCCCCAGAAGACGTAGAAGAATTCGGGACAGTCGGCGACCACCATCGCCACCCGGTCGCCGGGCGCGAGTCCCAGGGATCGCAATAGGTTGCCGGCCCGGTTCTGGTTCTCCGCCAGATCGGCATAGGTGATCTCGTCATCGAAGGACCGGGCGAAGACCCGCGCGCCCCGCCCCTCCTCCAGATGTCGGTCGACGAAGACCCGGGAACAATTGAAGTTGGGCGCGAAGGCGATCCCCGTCGGCGTCCGGCCGGTGTCGATGGTAACGGTGTGATCGCGCATGACGCCTTCTCCCTGACCTGCCTCGCCCGGTCCCGTCGGTCGACGTCCGCGCCGACCGGATGGAACATCCATAATTTTTTTAAGGGTAATTCAGCGCGGGAAGGCCTGGCAAGACGTCACGCGCATCGCCTTAAAGGGCGGCCGCGAGGGCGCGGAGGCGATCGATCTCGGCGGCGCGCGCGGCGTCCAGATCGGCGCAGGCGCGATCCAGCCGGGCCATGTCTTCGGGCGGCAGCGCGTTTCGCGCCATGACATAGAGGACGTTGTCCTCCTTATCGATATGGCCGCGCAGCATCGCCGCGAAATCGCGCGCCGCGTCGATGACGCCCGCCCGCGCCGCATCGTCCCGGTCCGCCGGGCCGGACGCGGCATCGCGCAGCGCCCCCACCAACGCCCGCCCCTGGTCATGCTCCGCGAGCATTACCGCGATGGGACCTTCGGCGACCGGGAAGCCGTTGTCGGCCATGGCCCGAAACAGCAGGTCCTCCTCCTTGCCGTGATGGACCTTGTCGGCGAAGTTGGCGAAGAAATCGACGAACCGCGCCAGCCGTTCCCCGGCCGCGGCGCCGGCCGCGCCCGCTTCCAGCTCCGCCCGAAATCCGTCCAGGGCATCCAGCGCCGACAGGATCACCCGATGTTCGTCCATCATCGTTTCGATCGCGTCCATATCGTTCCCGTCCTTTCTTGGGCTTCGCCCATTCTCCGGAACTGACCGACCAAACGCCGACCAGCGACGCGCACCGCCTAGAAACGGCCGGTCCGACCGCCCCGAAGGTGCGTCTTCAACCCCGAGAATTTGGCGACCCCGGCAGGACTCGAACCTGCAACCTGCGGATTAGAAGTCCGCCGCTCTATCCGGTTGAGCTACGGGGCCTTCGAACGCGAGTCGCGCCCGCCCGATCGGCGGGTTCGGAAGCCGCTCAGGCGGATGGCGCCCGGTAGCGGAAATTGTCGGCGTAGCTCTTGAACTTCAGCCGCCTTTCCCGCGGCGCCTCGACCGACACGGCGATGCCGTTGCGCGCGGCGAAGGACTCCGCCGCCTCGCGGCTGGGAAATCTGAGCCGCACCTGACGGTTGGTGTCCGACGACCCGATCCAGCCGGTGAGCGGGTCGTGGGTCCGGCGGTCGGCCGGCGCGTACTCCAGCACCCAGTCATGGGTATTGGCGCGCCCCGATTGCATCGCGGTCTTGGGCGGTTTGTAGATGCGCGCGTTCACTGCGGTTTCTCCCCTGGCGCCGCCCGATTCGGATCGGCCGGCGCAAGGCCCGAATGGGGCCGCCTCCGTCTGGTCGGGGCGAGAGGATTCGAACCTCTGGCCTCCTGCTCCCAAAGCAGGTGCGCTACCAGGCTGCGCTACGCCCCGTCGCGCCGAAACCTATGAGCTTTTCGGCCCGACGGCAAGCCGGCAGGCGGTCCCCGCCGCCCTCGCTTCTACAAGATGGCGTCCGTTGCTAGACTGGGCCGCCCCGCATTCGAAAGAACAGAGAGGTGCCGCCCATGCCCGCCGAAATCGATCTGGATGCGTTGCGTCGCAATATCGGGCGCACCATGTCGGTCACCGATACGGTGTCGGCGGTACCCGCCAATCTCAACATCCTGGTGTTCGACCTGGACATGGCGCCGCTGGCGGCCGGCGATCCGCTGCCCGAGGGCTGGCACAATCTCTATTTCCTGCCCGCCTTCCGCCGCGACGCGCTGGGGGCGGACGGAACGCCCAAGGACACCGGCGTGATTCCGGAAATGCCCCTGCCCCGGCGGATGTATGCGGGCGAGCGGCTGCGCTTCCATGCCCCGCTGCGCATCGGCGACGAGGTCCGCCGCGACACCGAGCTGCTCGACATTTCCGCCAAGTCGGGCAGCACCGGGACCCTGGTCTTCGCCACGGTCATCAACCGCTTCCACACGCCCGAGGGCCTGGCGCTCGAAGAAGAGCGCGACACGGTGTTTCGCGAAGAAGTCGCCGGCGGCGCGACCAACGCCGTGCCGAAGCGCGAGGGGCCGCCCGCCGACCTGCCCTGGCGGCGGACCGTCACGCCCGATCCGGTCAACCTGTTCCGCTATTCGGCGCTGACCTTCAACGGCCACCGCATCCATTACGACCGCGCCTACGCCACCGAGGCCGAGGGTTATCCCGGCCTGGTCGTGCACGGCCCGTTCACCTCCAGCCTGTTGATCAATTTCGCCCGCGACAACAATCCGGGACGGCGGATGATCAGCTACGAGATGCGCGCCAAGGCGCCGTTGTTCGACATCGCGCCCATCGAGTTGGTCGGCGGCCCGACCGGGGACGGCGGCCAATGCGCGGTTTGGGCCGTGACCCCGGAAGGCGGGATCGCGATGGCCGCCCAGGCCGGGTTCGAATAAGGCGACGGAAAACGGGAGACGGGCAAGCCCGTCTCCCGCACCGACCCGCCGCCGCTTAGCTGGCGCCCGCCGCGGCCTTCAAGATGAGATCGAGAAGCTCGCGACCGGGGATGCCGTTCTTCTCGGCGTCGGCGACCCAGGCGTTCCACACCGGCTCGCCGCCCTGGCGCACGAGTTCGGCACGCTCCTCCGGGGAAAATTCGATCCGAACGAGGCCCTTCTCGGCGAATTTGGGCAGATACTTCTTATCGGCGTCGTGGTAGGCGACCTCCTGATGATCCAGGGCCGCGGGGATCGCATCCTCCATGATCTTCCGGTATGCGGCGGGCAAAGCGTTCCACGCTTCCTTGTTGACGATGAACGGGCAGTCTCCGCGTCCTAGGTTCAAATCCGTCGTGTACCAATTCGAAATTTCATGCAGACGGTAGGCGCCGGACGCGTAGGTCGGAAAGGCGACGGCGGTGAGCAGGCCCCGCTCCAGCGCCGCGTAGACTTCGGGCGCCGGCATCGAGGTCGGCGACGCGCCCAACGTCTTGAGGGCGCCGCCGATGCCGCCGCCGGCACGGACGCGCACGCCTTTCCAGTCGGCCAGGGTCCTGGGCGGGTTGCCCGTGCCCATCGTCTCGTACTGGGCCAGCAAGGTCGGCATGACGAGCCGCACGTTCCAGCGGCCATATTCCTCGACCAGGGCCGGATGATCGAAGAAAGCCCGATCCACCGTCTTCTGGGCGTTCAGGCTCGAAATCGGCAGGAATGGCAGGAACAACGCCATGCTCGCGGGCAACTTGCCGGGTGCGTAGTGCGGGCAGACCAATCCGGCCTGGAAAGCACCGAGCTTGACCCCGTCGATATTCTCCTTGGGCGGCGACAACGCGCCGCCATAGTGAAGCTTGATCGCGAACCGTCCGCCCGTTTCCTTGCCGACGATCTCACTCATCTTCTCGACATTCGCGGTCAGCGCGCGCGACTTGCCCCACAGGGACAGGTCCCACGCCACCTTCGGGCTGTCCGTCGCGGCATGCGATACCGCCGGCGCGCCAAAGCAAAGCGTCAAAGCGGCGGCGAAAGTCAGGACAAGCCGACCGCCCATTCTTTTTCCCTCTGCGATCCGATGAATCATGTTTCTCTCCCTTCCCGATGTCCCATTTTTCATGCCGCCCTTGCGGCAGCACGTTATTTCGATTGGACATGTGGACCTCAGCTCGCCCGTCGCGACCGGCCACGATCGTCAGTCTGGCGTATTTTCCATAACCGGCCAAGCGTCAATGATTCGCCCCGAAATCGGCGCGCCGCCGTTATCCGCGCTTCATCGCGAACCCGGCGTCGGGATATAAGAGTTGGACCCTTCTCGATCGGAAGCAGGACGCGAAACCGGTGGCAAAACGCGAACGAGGCCCGACCGGGCAGTGGCGGCGGCGCCTCGCGCAGACGCTGCAAACGGCGGTCGCATACCCGCCCTACTGGTTCCTGCGCCTCCTGCCGTTGGACATGGCGTCGGCGCTGGCCGGCTGGCTGGGCCGGACCTTCGGCCCCAAGCTCGCCGCCAACCGGCGCGCCGAGCGGAACCTGCGCCTGGTCTTCCCCGACCTGAACGACGCGGCCCGCCGGCGCATCGTCACCGGCATGTGGGACAACGCGGCCCGGGTCGTCACCGATTACATCCATCTGGGCGCCCTGCTCGCCCAGCCGGACCGGATCGAGGTCCGCGGCGGCAAGGTCCTGGAGCGGCTGCGCCGGGACGGCCGCCCGGCGCTGTTCTTCTCCGCCCATCTGGCGAATTGGGAGATGGTCACCCTCGCCGTCCGCCGCGCCGGCCTGCCGCTCTGCGTCGTGTATCGCCGGTTCAACAATCCCGGCGTCGACCGGGTCGTCCGCCGCCTGCAGGGGCAAAGCGGCGTTACCCTGGTGCCGAAGGGAGGACGTGGCGCCCGGCGGCTGGTCGGGCTGATCGAGGATGGGATGTCGACGGTCATGCTCGTCGATCAGCGCCTGAACAATGGAATCGCCGTGCCCTTCTTCGGCTATCGGGCGATGACCGCGCCGGCGCTGGCCCGCCTGGCGCGGCGGTTCGACGCGCCCATCGTGCCGGCGCGGGTCGAAAGGCTGGCCGGCGCCCGGTTCAGGGTAACCTTCGAGCCGCCGCTGGAGGTTCCCCATGGCGAAGATCCCGCCGCCGAGGAACGGGCGGTCATGGCCCGGGTCAACGCGCGCCTGGAAGCCTGGATCCGCGAACGGCCGGAGCAATGGTTCTGGCTGCACCGGCGCTGGCCCAAGGAGCCCGAAGCCATGACGTCGGAAAACGGAGATTAGCCCGTGCCCGTGCAAGGAGAATTGACGTCGCTCGCCATCGTCGTCCTCGCGGGCCTTCTGTGCGGGATGGCGATGACCCGCCTGCGTCAGCCGGCGGTCGTCGGCTACATCCTGGCCGGCATCGCGCTCGGCCCGTCGGCCCTGGGTCTGGTCGCGGACCGCCACCAGATCGAATTGCTGGCGGAACTCGGCGTCCTGCTACTTCTGTTCGTGGTGGGCATGGAGCTCTCCCTGCGGGGGTTCCGCGCCGTCTGGGTGCGCGCCCTCGCGACGGCAGGGCTGCAGATCGGCGGCGCCGTCGGGCTGATGATCCTGCTGTCGTCGCTGTTCGATTGGCCGCTTGGCGTCGCCATCCTTCTCGGCTTCGTGGTCGCGATCAGCAGCACCGCCGTGGTGATCAAGATGCTGGAGGACATGAACCTGCTGCGCACCCAGGTCGGGCAGATCACCGTCGCGGTGCTGATCGCCCAGGACCTGGCCATCGTGCCGATGCTGCTGGCGATCCGCATGTTCGCCGGCGCGGGCACCCTGGCGGAGGGGCTGGCACCCATCGCCGGCGCGATGATCCTACTCGGCTTTCTGATCTGGTATCTGAGCCGTCGCAAGCGGATCGTCCTGCCCTTCTCCGGCCTGATGGCCCGCCACGCGGAATTGCGCCCGGTCTACGGCCTGACCTTCTGCTTCGGCGCCGCCGCGCTGTCGGGCGTTGCCGGGCTGTCCGCCGCCTATGGCGCCTTTCTGGCCGGGCTGGTCGTCGGCAACAGCTCGGCGCGGCGGCCCATGCTGCGCAGCGTTCAGCCGATCCAGGACCTGCTGATGATGGCCTTCTTCCTGTCCATCGGCCTGCTGCTGGACCTGACCTATCTGTGGGAGAACCTGACAACGGTCCTGTTCGTCCTGTTCGTCGTGACGGTGGTCAAGACCGGGCTCAATATCGGGATACTGGCGCTGTTGCGCGAACCCTGGCCGCACGCCTTCATCGCCGGCCTGCTGCTCGCCCAGATCGGCGAGTTCTCCTTCCTGCTCAGCGCAGCCGGCGCCGATGTCGGGCTGATCGGACCCGAGGCGCACCAGCTGGTGATCGCCGTCACCGCCTTGACCCTGCTGGTCAGCCCCCTCTGGCTGGCGACCGCGCGGCGGCTGCTGCGGATCGCCCTGCTCAGCATCTCCTCGGCCCAGGAAGGCGTGCGCCTGCTTCTGCGCGGCGGCTGGGCCGACCTGTGGCGCGCCGCCATCGGCCCGGCGCCGAACGCCGCCGTCGCGGCCCGCTTCTTCGGCCGCCCGGGACGCAAGCGGCCCGCCGCCCCGCCGCCGCCGGACGCCCCGCCGCCGGACGCCCCGCTGCCGGACGCCCCGCTGCCGGACGCCCCGACCGAGCCGGACGACGACAGGGGGGCCTGACCGGCGATACCGGGCGCGGCCTTGCCCGCCGGCGGGCGCGGTCCCATGTCGCCCTCATATTCCACCGCCGCCTGAAGAGGGAGCTTGCCATGTCGTCCGGCCCGTTGGAGATGACCGACGCGCTCTACGCCTATTTCCGCGCCCATGCCTGCCGCGAGCCCGACATCCTGCGCCGGCTGCGCGAGGAAACCCAGAAAATGCCCGAAGCACGCATGCAGATCTCGCCCGAACAGGGCCAGTTCATGTGCCTGATCGCCGAATTGATCGGCGCCCGAAAGGCGCTGGAAATCGGCACCTTCACCGGCTATTCGGCGCTGTGGACGGTCCTGGGCATGGGACCGGAAGGGCGTCTGGTCACGTTGGACCGGGCCCCCGCCTACACCGCGACCGCCGAGCGCTACTGGTCCGAGGCCGGGATCGCCGAGCGGATCGACCTGCGGCTGGGCGAAGCCCATCTGACCCTGACGGAAATGCGGGCCGCGGGCGGCGACGGAAGCTTCGACCTGGCCTTCATCGACGCCGACAAGACCGGCTATGGCGATTATTTCGAACACGCCCTCGCCCTGCTGCGTCCCGGCGGCCTGATCCTGGTCGACAACGTGTTGTGGGGCGGCGCGGTCGCCGACCCCGAGGACGACGAACCCGACACCCTTGCCTTGCGCGTCTTCAACGACCGGGTCCTGGGCGACGACCGGGTGAGTTTGAGCATGATCCCGTTGGGTGACGGGCTGACCCTGGCCCGCAAGCGCGGCTGACCGGTCTTTTCGATCACGCGGTCGAGATCGACGGTTAATCCCCCCTTAACCGAGTCGGCTTAAGGTCGCATCCCCGAAACTGGACCGCCCAAGGTATGGGCGAGGAGGATGGCCATGCTGCGACTCACAGCCTTTTTGGCCTTGCTGCTCGCGGCTGTGCCAGCCGCGGCACCGAACGCACAGGCGATGTGCAACCAAAGGGCCGAGGTCCTGGCCCAGCTTAGCGACCGCTACTCCGAGGCGCCGGTAGCCATGGGCTTGGCCAGCAATGGCGGGATGATCGAGATCCTGACCTCGAACTCGGGCACCACCTGGACGATCATTCTGACCATGCCCAACGGCCTGGCCTGTCTGGTGGCGGCGGGCGAAGGCTGGGAAACGGTCCCCGTCCCGGCCAACGCGCCGCGGGTCTAGGCCGCCGCGCGCGGCATCAGCGCGGACGCGCGCCCGCGACCGCGACCGCCGGGTGCCGCAGAAGGTCGCCGACGGCGATCCCGAGCCGCGCCGCCGTGCCGGCGTTCACCTCCAGCACCCCGCGCACGGCGCCGCCCGACGGGATCCGCGCTTCCGACAGCGGCACCGCGCGCTCGACGATCCGGGTGATCCGGCCATCGCCCGCGAAGAAGATCATGTCCAGCGGGATGTAGGTGTTACGCATCCACATGACGATCGGGCGCGGCGGATCGTAGAGAAACAGCATGCCCGCGTCCGCCGCCAGCCGGCGGCGGAACATCAGCCCCCGCGCCTGCGCCTCGGCGCCGCGCGCGACCTCGACCGCGAAGACATGCCGCGCCGCGTCCGTTTCGATGATCAGCCGGTCGGCGGCCCGGACGGGCCCGGCAACGACCGGGACCAGCGCGACGACCGGGACCAGCGCGGCACCCAGGGTCAGGGCGGCAACAAGCCATCGGCGCGAACGGGCGCGAAACGAATTCATTCGCCTTCGATAGCGGCCCCGCGGCGGCGCGTAAATCCCCGCCCGCCCCGCCGCCCTTGCCAAGCGGCCCGCCCGAACCCATAGTTGTCGGGTCACTCGGGGGCGCCGGCGATCCGGCTGAGAGGTTTACCCCTAGAACCTGATCCGGTTCGTACCGGCGTAGGAAGCAGTGCGACATGGCCGCGAACCAGGCTGTTCCATCCCCGTCGATCCGCGTCCGCGACGCCTCCCTCGCCTATTCGGGGACGTCCCTGTTCGACCGGCTGGATTTCGACCTCGCCGGCGGGGTCTGCACCTGCCTTCTGGGGCCGAGCGGGATCGGCAAGACCAGCCTGCTGCGCCTCGTCGCCGGCCTGGCGCCGCCCGGCCTTCGCGGCGAGGTCGCGACCGGCGACGGCGCCCCCCTCGCCGGCCGTGTCGCCTATATGGCCCAGCAGGATCTGCTTCTCCCCTGGCTCGGCCTGCTCGACAATCTCACCCTCGGCGGCCGCCTGCGCGGGGAGCCGGCGGCGACGGACAGGGCGCGCGACCTGCTGGCCCGGGTCGGGCTGACGGGCCGGGAGAACGCGTTGCCGGCGACGCTGTCCGCCGGGATGCGCCAACGCACCGCCCTTGCCCGGACCTTGACCGAGGGCCGGCCCGTGGTGCTGATGGACGAACCCTTCTCGGCCCTGGACGCGATCACCCGGCTCAAGCTTCAGGCGCTCGCCGCCGAGCTGCTGGACGGGCGCACGGTGCTGCTCGTCACCCACGACCCCTTGGAGGCCCTGCGCCTCGGCCACCGCATCCATGTCATGGCCGGGCGCCCGGCGCGCCTGGACGATGCGCTGGTGCCGCCGGGCCCGCCGCCGCGCGATCCCGCCGACCCGGCACTGCTCGCCTTGCAGGGCGAGCTGCTCGACCGCTTGGCGGCGGCGGGAGGCGCGGCATGACGGGCTTGCGCGCCCTGACGGTCGGCGCCGGCCTCGTCCTTCTTTGGCAGGCCGTCGTCTGGCTGACCGGGGCGCCGCCCTACATCCTGCCCGGACCGGCGCTGGTGCTGGAAACGCTGCTGGGGCGCTGGCCCTTGCTGGTCGGCCATGCCGGGACCACCCTCGCCGAAATGCTGCTCGGCCTCGCCCTCGGCGCCGCGCTGGGCACGGCGAGCGCGCTGGCGATGGCCTATTTCCGCCCCGCGCGCCGCTGGCTGATGCCGGTCCTGGTCATCAGCCAGGCGGTGCCGGTCTTCGCCCTTGCGCCGGTGCTGGTTCTATGGCTCGGCTACGGCATCGCGTCGAAGGTCGCGATGGCCACCCTGATTATCTATTTCCCGGTGACCGCCGCCTTCTTCGACGGGTTGCGGCGCACCGCCCCCGGCTGGCTGGACCTTGCCCAGGTCATGGGCGGCGGGCGCTGGCGGACCCTGCGCCATATTCAGATTCCCGCGGCCCTGCCCGCCTTCGCGTCGGGCCTGCGGGTGGCGACGGCGGTGGCGCCCATCGGCGCCGTGGTCGGCGAGTGGGTGGGCTCGGCGTCGGGCCTCGGCTACCTGATGCTGCATGCCAGCGGGCGGATGCAGATCGACTTGATGTTCGCCGCCCTGTTCGTCCTCGCCGTCATGGCGGTGGGGCTCTATTTCACGGTCGACCGCGCGATGCGGCGCCTCGTGGCCTGGCAGCCGGAGCGGCTGCCCTTCTCACCCCCCACACCCTAGACAACCGGGAGACCCGAATGCGTCCCTTCCTCCTTGCCCTGACCCTGCTCGCCGCCCTGGCGGCAGCCCCCTCGGCGCGTGCCGCCGACAAGCTGACCGTGCTTCTGGACTGGTTCGTCAATCCCGATCACGCGCCGCTGATCGTCGCCCGCGAGAAGGGGTTCTTCGCCGCCCGGGACCTGGAGGTCGATCTGGTCGCCCCGGCCGACCCCAACGATCCGCCCAAGCTGGTTGCCGCGGGCAAAGCGGACATCGCCGTCTCCTACCAGCCGCAACTCCATGTGCAGGTCGACCGGGGCCTGCCGCTCAGGCGCATCGGGACGCTGGTGGCGACGCCGCTGAACAGCCTGGTCGTTCTGCGCGACGGGCCGATCAAGTCGATCGCCGACCTGAAGGGCCGGCGGGTCGGCTTCTCGGTCGGCGGGTTCGAGGACGCGCTGCTCGGCGCCATGCTCGCCAAGCATGGGCTGACGCTCGACGACGTGACCCGGATCAACGTCAATTTCGCCCTGTCGCCGTCGCTGATCGCGGGCAAGGTGGACGCGGTGATCGGCGCCTTTCGCAACTTCGAGCTCAACCAGATGGATATCGTCGGCCGTCCGGGACGCGCCTTCTACGTCGAGGAGGAAGGGGTCCCGGCCTATGACGAGCTGATCCTGGTCGCCAATCAGGCCAAGCTGCGCGCCCCAGAGCTGCCCCGCTTCCTGGCCGCGCTGGAGGACGGCGTGCGCTATCTGGTCAACCATCCGGACGCGAGCTGGAAACTGTTCGTCGCCGCCTATCCAGACCTGGACGACGAGCTGAACCGGCGCGCCTGGCGGGATACCCTGCCGCGCTTCGCGCTGCGCCCCGCGGCGGCGGATGCCGGGCGCTACGAGCGCTTCGCCCGCTTTCTCGCCGCGCAAGGCTTGATCGACAAGGCCCTGCCGGCGGGCGCCTACGTCATCGAGCTGCGCTGAACGGAGGGCGCCCATTGCCAAGGGTCGGGGGCGGGGCTACGGTGCCGCCCCCATGGCCACCGACCCAAACGCGAGAGCATCATGAGCGACATCAAGACCATCCTCGTCCATCTCGCCGACGACGACGCCCATACCGCGCGGCTGGATGTGGCGTTCGATTTGGCGACGCGGTTCGACGCCCATATCACCGCGCTCTATGTCACCACGCCGGTGACCATGCCGGCGGCGATCTCGGGACGCGGGGCATCCTATGCCTACATCGCCGCGGCGACCGAAATCGCCAAGGAAAAGGCGACGGCCATCGAGGCCGAGTTCCGCGCCCGCAGCGAAAAGGAAGGCCGGTCCTGGGAATGGCTCTGCGAGGAGGGCGACCATATCGACCTGCTCGATTTCCACACGCGTTATGCCGATCTCGCCATCGTCAGCCCGTCCAAGCATCACAGCGCCGAGGAAGAAGTCGCGCTGCATCTGCCGGAACAGCTTCCCCTGGTAGCGTGCTGCCCGGTCCTGATCGTCCCTCAGGGCTGGACGCCTGTGCCCGTCGGCAAGACCGTCCTCATCGGCTGGAAATCAAGTCGCGAGGCCGCCCGCGCCGTGCACAACGCCGTAGACTTCCTC
>Ga0070728_10005848_pt1 | contig 11920 bp, 8 predicted proteins | sample tdDd471_FD_66723 | JGI IMG/M metagenome (GOLD analysis project Ga0070728, IMG submission 66723) | Marine sediment microbial communities from the Atlantic coast under amendment with organic carbon and nitrate - tdDd47.1 | ecosystem: Environmental > Aquatic > Marine > Coastal > Sediment | place...
CTTACTTCGGCTATTTTTGGCACCGTAGCGCTGCTATGCTGCCAAAAATGAGTCTCGCAAGAACACTTAACTTAATATTTTCGCTACCAAAGCCTACCTCCAAACAAGCCCTAACCATCTTACCGGTATGAATTAGCTTTTATTGATACCATATAATGGGTGTTGCAGCTATACAAGGTAACAATTGTAATCACCACTAGCTTTTACCGCATAGCTCCTACCCATCGTATGCTTAAACATTGCAGAAGATGAAAATCCTGATTATTGGAGGTGGAAATATGGGGCTTACCTATGCACAAAGTTTCCTCCGCTCTCATATTACGAGTAAAGAAGATATGATGATTCTGGAAAAATCTCCAGAAAAAGCCCTAGAGATCGCTAAAAAAGATATTGGTACAGTCTACGGTGATCCCAAGGATTGCCTAGGCACAGCTGATATCATCATCTTGGCTGTAAAACCACAGGATTCTGCTGTCCTATTTGCTAGCTTGGCTCCCTTGATCGACCCACAACAGGTTTTCCTGTCGATCATGGCCGGTGTCAAAATAGAAACGATTGCTCAATCACTGAATGCCACCAAGGTGATTCGCGCTATGCCGAACTTACCTGCACAGATTGGTATGGGGATGACTGTCTTTACTTCATCGGAAGCCGTAACCCGTATCGAGTTGGTGATGGTTCAAAACCTGCTGAGTACAACAGGTAAGGCCATCTACGTAGAAAAAGAGCGGGCCATAGATGCGGCTACCGCGATTAGTGGCAGTGGCCCGGCTTATGTTTGGTACTTCATGGATGCGATGATGGAAGCAGCCGGTAAAATGGGATTCAGTGTTTCTGAAGCCGAATTGCTAGTCAGTCAGACTTTCCGAGGAGCGATAGAACTCTATAACAAATCTGATTTTTCCTGTGAGGAGTGGATCCAAAAGGTCTCTTCCCGAGGCGGAACCACCGAGGCGGCTATGCGTTCCTATCGGGCCAATGCCGTTCATGAAGATATTATCGCTGGTGCAGAAGCTGCCTTGCAACGAGCCGAAGAACTAGGAAAGTCCTAAAAGGCTATTTTGATCCTTACAACAAATCCCTTAATTTGTCGTATTATCTACAGGATATACTAGATTTGGGTCAACTTTCTTTATTTCGACAGTATGGAGCAAAAGGCAGTCTTACAGCAAATTAGGGCAGATATTTCCAAAGCCAAAACCAAAGAGGCGTTGGCTACACTAACGAGCTACTTGGATCAAGCCGGAAATGAAACCGTAGAAGCCTATAATCAAGCGGTTCAATTGGCCGCACAGTATGAACAAACCCAGCGTTCTGAAAAACTCGGAATGGTATCCTTTGAGGATGCAAAGATCAGTTATAATCAGATCAACAATGGTGTTTTAGCTATTTTACAAACGCTGGAAGGAACCACCCCTTCCGCAGACACCAAGCTGGCTTTAAAGACAAAAAAATCTAATAGGTGGTTATTCTGGGCTTTGCCTGGAGGAGCCGTCGTGCTTGCTGCCCTTGCCTATTTTCTTTGGCCTGCTACAGAAACAGAGACCTGTCCTAACTTTAACCCAGATACTGCATTTGATATTTTAGTGCTTCCGTTTCGGCCCATTATCGATGGGGATGAATTCGTGCCTGTCCATCAATTATTTGAAATCGGCTTGAATAATCTGATCGATCAAAATGAGTTGTCGGGTAAAGCCAATGTAGATTCTTATGGTTTGTCCATTGCGCAAAGCGAGGACTACCCCACCAGCACTTTAGGTGCCACAGCAATCAGTACCGGTTGCAATGCCCAATTAATTATTTGGGGGATTACCGAAAAGATAGAACCGGGAAATCAGTTGATCCTAAGTACCGATTACCTTTTTCTCGATGAGGGTGGCATTCAGTTGGATCGACAGGAAATCGGAATGGATAACGAACTAACCTCCACCACTATCAACCTAGATTTTCCTAGGCGTGGTCGACAAATTGATACCTTGGGGAATTTATCAAGTATTACAGAAAACATTCCGAGCCATCTCCTCTCTCGCTTAAAGTTTCTCTTAGGTGTTTTTGCCCACGAGAGTGGAAATATGGCGGCTACCCAGAAAATTTTGCAGGAATGGCCTGAAGAACCCCTGGATGATGAAAGCACAAGAATTTGGGGTAACCTATTGGCCGATAGCTATATCCAGACCAATAATGATGAACAGGCAGAAAATACCTACACGCAATTACTGACGAGAGATCCTGATAATGCCTTCGCTCGTAACAATAGGGCCGTTATTGCCTATAAAAAAGGGAAATTTGGTAGTGCCATCAATGATTTGAATACAGCGATTGAAAAAAATGATAAGGATACCCTTGCCCTATTGGCCCGTGCTTACATCTACTTCCAAGAAGGGCTTTTGAATGAAGCCGAAGAAGACCTGAGAGAGGTGGCAGCAATTGATCCTAACCGACATGCTATAAACCCTTTAAAAGAGAAATTGGTGAAGAAGGAGAGGGAGGAGCAGCAGAAGAAAAAGGAAGCTGCCCAGAAAGTAAGCAAGAACCCCAGAAATGTAGATGCTTTGGTCGCTCAGGCCACGGCAGAACGCAACCTAGGTAATTATAAGATCGCTAGAAAACTAGCCGAAAAAGCCATCCAACTCGATCCCAAGCGAGCGGAAGCTTATAGTATCATTCAGGAACTTGATATCCTCGAAAAGAAAGACAACAAAACCATACAGCGGGCACGATCAAAGGGCGTCACCCTAGAGAAAGTGGCAAAAGATCGCCGTCTTTTGGACTTCATGATCAAAAAAGAATAAATTTTCTGCTTGTTACTCGCCTAGCTTTAAACTACCTTTAGGCCCGATTTCATAGTACTGGACAAAAGGAGAGGCCAGAAGCCAGAGGACGGAGGAGAGATGGGCTAGCTACAAGCCAGAAGCCCCGCTACAGCAGTCTCACTTCTCGCTTCTGTCTTCTAAATGTCCAATAGCATGGCCCGATTTTAAACTGACTAGATGCCTTATTCAAATAAAACAGTGGGAGTCATAGGTGCCGGTAGTTTTGGTACGGCCATTTCCAACTTGTTGGCCTATAATACAGATGTGTTGTTATATAGTCGGAATCCGCAAATTGTGGAAACGATTAATAATACCCGCCGACATCTCGATGTCGACCTCTCTGCCAGAATAAGTTGCACCAGTAACTTGGCAGAAGTTGCCCAAAGCTGCGAATTGCTCTTTCCGGTCGTTCCTTCGATTCATTTTCGGAAAATGATGCACCAATTGGGGCCTCATCTGCGCCCCTATCACCTGCTCATTCATGGCACCAAAGGTTTTGACCTGACGGGGGTGGATGAGCAAAATCCCGATTTCAAAGATATCAGACGTTCCAATGTACATACCATGAGTGAGGTGATCTTGCAGGAAAGTGCCGTGGTACGCGTGGGATGCTTATCTGGCCCCAACTTAGCCCAGGAAATCATGGATGGCCAACCTACGGCAACCGTTATTGCCAGCAAATTTAGCGAGGTCATCAAAGCCGGCAAAGCAGTACTCTCCAGCAAACACTTTCACGTCTTTGGCAATCATGACTTGCTGGGAGCAGAACTCGCCGGCGCGCTCAAGAATACCATCGCGCTAGGCTCTGGCATCCTAAAAGGAAGAGGCCTAGGTAAAAATATTCAGGCGATGCTAATTACGCGTGGCTTGATGGAGATGATCTACTTCGGCAATGCCCTGGAGGCTTCCAGTAGTGCATTCCTGGGGACTGCGGGAATTGGCGACCTGGTCGCTACCGCTACTAGTCAAAAAAGTAGAAACTACTCTTTTGGTTATCGTTTGGGGCAAGGAGAAACGATGGAGGCCATTACAGCTTCTGTTCCTGAATTGGCCGAAGGTCTTAGAACCCTTCAAATTACCAGACATTTAGCAAAATGTTATAAATTGCGCGTTCCGATTACAGAAATGATCTATCGCATCATATTCGAGGGATTTGAGATTGATCGAGCTTTGGATTATTTGATGACTTATCCTTATGATGTCGATGTCGACTTTCTGAACTTATTGCCCAATAAAATACAGTATTCATGACCATTGCCTGGCAAAAAATATTACCTCATGTGGCTGCACTTGGCCTATTCCTAGTCCTAGCTTGCATCTACTTTTTCCCTCAGCTGAAGGGGATGCAAGTCTCTCAGCATGACCTCAACCAATGGCGAGGGATGGCGCAAGAGAGTAGAGAGTTTAGAAAGGAAAATGGAGAAGAAACGCTTTGGACCAATGGAGCCTTTGGGGGTATGCCTACCTATTTGATCAATACCATCGCTGCAGGTAATAATATCAGGCATTTTGATAAAATATTCAGGCTGGGTTTTAGTCGTCCTATTGGTCGTTTTGTGACGGCGATGCTAGGGTTTTATATCATGATGATCTTGCTGGGCGTAAATCCTTGGTTGAGTATGGCGGGAGCCATCGCCTTTGGCTTTATGACCAATAACCTCGTTTTATTTGAGGCCGGCCATGCTTCCAAACTCCGAGTTATTTCCTTCCTACCTTTCATCACGGCCGGGATTTTGTTGGCCTTTCGGAAAAAATACTTACTCGGGGGGACGCTATTTGGCTTTGGCATGGGCCTAGGCATTTTTGGCAATCACCCACAGATGTTATACTATTTTGCGCTGACCTTACCCGCTTTTGGCATTGCCGCTTTGGTAAAGCATGTCAAAGAGAATGAAGTGCCTGCCTTCTTTAAAGCCTGTGGGGTATTGTTGATTGGGGCACTATTGGCATTGGGCTCTACCGCTTCCAATTTACTGCCTACCTTGGAGTACCAAGAGGATACCATGCGTGGGGCCCCTATCCTAGAAAATACCGGAGCAGTTGACCCCAATAATAGCAGCCAGACCGAAGGTTTGGCCTGGAATTATGCGATGGCCTATAGCAATAATTTTAATGACCTTTTTTCTTCCTTTATTCCTGGTTTCGTGGGCGGTGGTTCTGCGGAAAGAGTAAGCACTTCTAGTCCAGTGGCGAAAAATCCACAGTGGCGACAATTGGTGCAGGCCTATCAAATGCGTGCTCCCTTGTACTGGGGTGGCGTCGGATCGACTAGTGGACCGATCTATTTCGGTGCCGTTATCTTTTTCCTCTTTGTTTTAGGCATTATCGTGGTAAAAGGGCCAGTCAAATGGTGGTTAGCTATTGGAACATTAATCACCTTCATGATTTCTTTGGGTTCCAATTTTGAGGTATTCAACCGCTTCCTGTTCGATTACGCGCCGCTATTCAATAAATTCCGGACACCCAACTCAGTCTTGAGTGTGACCTCCTTCCTGGTTCCCGTATTGAGTGTACTAGCTGTTCAACAGTTTCTAGATAAAAAAATCGACAAAGCGGCCCTTCTAAGAGGCACCTTCATTGCTGGAGGGATAGTCGGTGGCTTTTCCCTATTGATGGCAGTAATGGGGCCTAGTTTATTTGACTTTGCCAACCCAGGTGATGCCAGTTACACGCAGGGAGGCCTATCCCTGGATCCCTTGATTGATACGAGAAAGAGTCTCATGCGTTCTGATTCTTTCCGTTCCTTTGTACTCATCGGTTTGGCCGTAGGTTTGCTTTATTTATTCTTGAAAGACAAACTCAAGGCTACTTATATGATAGCTGGATTTGCACTGCTGTTTACCTATGATGCCTGGACGGTTGGCCATCGTTATGTCAACAGTGATGACTTCCAGGCCAATCGTCGACTGGAAACGGCTTTTGCTCCTCGCCCAGCCGATCAAGAGATATTAAAAGACCCAACGAAGAGTTTTCGCGTCTATGATTTGAGTGTTGGCAATCCTTTTGTCTCCACGATCGCTTCTAACTTCCATCAGTCACTAGGCGGTTATAGTGCGGCTAAAATGCAGCGCTACCAGGATATTATGGATAAGTACCTGATGCGCGGCGAGCAGAAGGTTATCAATATGTTGAATACGCGCTATTATATCGTGGGGGATCAGCAACAGCAACAGCCTGCCACCGCACAGCTCAACGCAGGTGCGATGGGTAATGCCTGGTTTGTTAGTCGCTTTGTCAATGTCAACTCTGCCAATGAGGAGATTGATGCACTGGCCAACTTTGATCCCGGCAGTGAAGCCGTCGTACACCAAGAGTTTAATGATTATATTGCAGGTATAAGTCCACAGAAAAATGGCACCATCGTGTTGGATGAATACCAACCTAACCACCTGACCTATACTTCCAATACAGCTTCTGATCAATTTGCTGTATTCTCGGAAATCTGGTATGGCCCCGATAAAGGTTGGCAGGCTTATATAGATGGAGAAGCCGTAGACCACATTCGGGTCAATTATATATTGCGGGGGATGAAAGTTCCTCCTGGTCAACATAAAATTGAGTTCAAATTTGATCCTAAAGTATATACTAGAGGAAAAACCATTTCTTTTATTTCCTCTTTACTCATCCTTTTAGGTCTTTTGGGTGTTATAGTTAGAACTTATCCGACTTGGAAAGAAGAACTAACTCAAAAGCCTACAACAGTCGAAAAGAAAACTATTTCTCCGACGAAGTCGACCGCATCAGTAAAATCCTCTAAAGGCAAAACAAAAGGTAAAAGAAAAAAGAAGTGATGAACACATGAAAGCTTATTATTATATGTGTTTTTTCAATAAAACCCTTTTCCCGTTTTTGTTTTTGTTCTAATTCTACTACATTAGATAGGAATTAGCCTTATTCTCTTACCTTACCCAAGTTATTAATGCATGTAGGTTCCCCTACATCACTCCTTACTTACGTACTGTTTTATGAAGAATTGGCTACTTTATATAAGACTACTTGTTCTTAGCGGCCTGATGTCTAACATCAGTGTTTTGTATGCATTCAACCTACCAAGCCCCTCTGTTGATAGCCTCAATCAATTAGCGGCTGTTGACACCCTTTCCTTTTATGAAAGAATCAAGATCAGTGAACGGGCTTTCTCGATTGCACAAGAGAAGAATTACCCTGCGGGCCAGTACAAGGCGGCATTGATGGCGGGCATGTCTCACATGGGATTGAGCCAATTGGAGGAAGCCATCGGTTATTTTCAGTCGGCCTATAAACTTGGAGAAAATACAGGAGAACCGGCCTGGGTAGCCGAATCTCGTTTCCATTTGGGCGAAGTTTATTATTACCTCAACAATACCGCACAGGCTAAAGCGGCCTTCAAAGAGGCCTTGGCGCAATTTGAAGTCTTGGACAGTACCAAATGGATCGGGGTGGTGAAAAATGCCCTGGGTGTAATCCTCTATTATGGCGACGATGATAAAGCAGCTGGCGCAAAATTATATGAGGAAGCCTATCAAATTCTTTCCTCCAATGGTTTTGAGGAAGAGGCACAAGGCGCACTGAACAACTTAGCGGATCATTATTTCAATGAAGGTAAAATCGAACAGGCACAACAATACTTCGAAAAGGTATTAGCTATTGATCGAAAGTATAAATTAGCCTTGGGAGAAACCTTATCCTTGCTCAACCTCGGCTGGTGCTATCGCAAGAAAGGACAACATGATGAAGCCATCGCATTGATCCAGGAAAGCCTAAAGATTTCCCAGCGCGAAGGTATCAATCAACACCTGATACTTGGATATTCTGAATTGAGCCTCACTTACAAAATGAAAGGAGATTTTGAGCAAGCCTTACTAGAGTCGGAGAAATATATCCAACTGAAAGATTCATTGGATCGCATCCAGAAAGATCAGCGGTTGAATGATTTGATGCTACAGTTTGAAACGGAGAAGAAGGAACAAGAATTGGAATTGAGTCAACAGAGATTAGCCCAATTTGAAGACCAAGAAATGATTCGTCGGCTGACCACCTATCTTTTGCTGGGAGCAGCCTGCTTAAGTTTTGTGGTGGCCTTTCTATTCATTTCGCGTAATAAGGTGAAGCGACAATTGGCCGAAAGTGAACTACAAAATGAAAAATTGACCAGTCAGCAATTGCAATTGCAGCTTAACTCTAAGAAACAAGATCTCACCAATTTGGCCTTAGATATATCCCGAAAGAATCGATTTTCAACAAAGGTGCATGAATCCTTACAGGATATCAATAGGACCAGTGATGCGCAGGAACGAAAAAAGAAAATACAAGCTTTAGTTCGGCTGACGAGTAACCACTTGCGAATCAATGAAGATGCGCAAGAGTTTCAAATTAACATTGATACCGTAAATAATGATTTCTTTAATAAATTGGATAAACATTTTGCAGGACTAACCGCCAATGATAAAAACCTTTGCGGTTTGATTCGACTCAATCTTTCTTCCAAAGATATTGCTGCCATTAAAAATATTTCACCCAAATCGGTGGAAATGGGGCGCTATAGGCTTCGAAAGAAATTGAACCTAAGTTCGGAGAAAGATTTATCAGAATTCCTGCAAAAATTCAAATAATCAGTGAAAATACGCTAAATAGGGGGCCTTGTAGGGGTTTTGTAGGGGTGTTTTTTTATCATTCTGCTGTTTGAAGTCCTACATTTGTTACCAACAAGAAAAAAAGTAAGTAGCCAATAAGTTCTTTCGATAAAGGCATGGGCCTTTAACCATAAACAACGACACACAAACACACTTAAACGATTACGAAATATATCCCTAGCGATAAAGATTAATATTTGGGTTTTTAAGGAGAGAGTTTATAACGCCTTGCCGTTCACCGGCAAGGTTTTTTTATTTTGTGTCCGCACCAAAACATATCCTAAGCCTATTCAGACAACTCAAGGCCGCTACATGTAGTTTAGTTATCATAGCACGGATCATTCCTATTGTTGTACAGTGATTCGGGTAAATGTTCAAATCACTTTACTAGTAGCACATTGATATGCTGTCAACCCAAGTCTGAATCTATTGAATTGACAGGGTACTAACCAAAATCAAGAAAAATGAAGTATTTATCTCAAATCGGCTTGTTTGCATTTATTTTTGTCTTTACAAGCTGCCAGGCTGGCCCAGAGAATCCGAACACCGCTGCACCTACACAAAAGGCTGTTGTCTCTACGGTACAATTACCCAACGAAAGAGCAGCCAAGCCGGTAGCTAATGTGTCCGAAGAAGACAGTCAAAGTTCCAAGCTAACAACAGCTGAAGCTCCTATTGAAGCCAAAAGTCCAGCAAAGCAAGCTCAAAAAAGAACGAATAAAGCCAGTTCGATTGAAGCCGTTCCGGCCCCAGCCATCCAGGAAGAAGTCAAAGAAGCCAAAACAAGTACAAGTACAACAAGTATGGAAACCGCTCCCCCCTCTCCTACCCCTACCGTAGAGACACCGGCGACAGAAGTGCCATCCACTGCAGTAAGTGCACCTACACCTCCAGTTGAGGAAGAAGCCCCCGTAGCTACGCTTGCGGCTCCTTCTCATAGCGGTTGGAATACCTTATTGACCCAGTTTGTAACGAGTAGTGGCAAGGTCAACTACAAAGGATTAAAGGCTAAGCAAAAAGACTTAGAAGCTTACCTAAAGTTACTAGCCGATAATCCAGTACAAACCTCCTGGTCCCGCAATGAGAAAATGGCGTATTGGATTAATGCCTACAACGCCTTTACCGTCAAATTGATTCTCGATAATTATCCCTTAAGTAGTATTACCAACCTTTCCGGCGGAAAGGTCTGGGATAAAAAATGGATTCAGCTGGGCGAAGAAACCTACAGCCTCAATAATATCGAAAATGACATCCTCAGACCTAGGTACAAAGACGCCCGCATTCACTTCGCAGTAAACTGCGCCGCCAAGTCTTGCCCCCCGCTCCTCAATCGTGCCTGGACTGCCAGCAATCTCAACACATATTTGGATCGACAGGCCAAGCAATTCATTAATAACAGCCAATACAATCAGGTAAGTGCTCGTAAAGTAGTGATATCGAAGATTTTTGAATGGTATGCCGCTGATTTTGGTGATATTGTGACTTATTTGAACAAATATTCCACCACCAGCATTAAAGCCAACGCCCAAGTGAGTTACCAAAATTACGACTGGGCTTTGAATCAGTAAATAACATGCAACTGCCCGCTGCCTTTCAAGCCGCCATGAAAATACAATTAGGAGGAGTCTATGGGGAATTCGAAGAAGCCCTGTCGACTCCTCCTTCCGTTAGTATCCGTTCTCATTCTTCGAAATTAAAAAATTGGAAAGAAAATTTAGACGGAGTAAAATGGAACACCAAAGGAGTATACCTACCCAAGCGTCCTGTATTCACCCTCGATCCTAGCTTTCATGCTGGTGCCTATTACGTGCAAGAAGCTTCTTCCATGTTTGTAGCGGAAGCCGTCCGACAAATGGCTCCCGAATCAGGAGAAACGGGCTTAAAGGTGTTGGATCTTTGCGCAGCCCCCGGCGGAAAAAGTACCCTCCTATTGGATGAGCTACCTGCGGGTAGTTTCCTGCTCAGCAATGAGGTGATTAAGAATCGCTTCCAAATTCTCAAATACAACTTGATCAAATGGGGACAGCCAGCGATGGCAGCCAGTCAACTGGACAGCGCTCGACTCAAGCCCTTAACTGGCTTTTTTGACATCGTATTAGTAGATGCCCCCTGCTCTGGAGAGGGGCTATTCCGCAAGACGCCAGAAGCGATGAAGGAATGGTCGCCAGATAATGTGCAGCTCTGCGCCGCGCGACAGAAGAGAATCCTGGCCGAAGCCATGCCGCTGGTAAAAGCGGGCGGCCATCTCATCTATTGTACTTGTACTTACAATCGGCAGGAAAATGAGGAAAATGCTGCATGGATTTGCCAAGAAGGTGATTTTGCGCCTTTCTCCTTAAGCATACCAGCGGAATGGGGAATTTTACCCCAGTCGATAGGATATCAGTTTTATCCACATCGGGTACGGGGGGAAGGTTTTTATTTGGCAAGTTTCCAAAAACAAGGCACCCCCAATAGGATAGACAAACGACCAAAAAGACGGACGGGGAGTGGCTTGGTAGCTATTAGCAAAAAGGAGCGCCTCGCCCTATCCACGTGGATCGACTCACCGGAAGCCTATTTCTTTTTTAAGGATAAACATGAAGGGATTCGTGCCCTGCCCGCTCAGCAATCGCAGACCGCTGAGCAATTGTACCAACATTGGCCCTATCTCTTTATGGGTTTGGAGGTAGGTACTTTTAAGGGCAAAGATTTTGTCCCAGCTCCTTCCTTAGCCCTCAGCACCATGGTACACCCCGATGTTCCTCGCTTGGCTTTGGATTTGCCGCAGGCTCTAGCTTATTTACGAAAAGAAACGATGGAGGGCTTGGAAACGATTCCTCGGGCTTGGCAGCTCGTCACTTATGATGGATTAGGCTTGGGTTGGATCAAGGGCTTGGGCAATCGCTACAACAATTATTATCCCAAGGATTGGCGGATTCGGATGAAAAAAACGTAGAATTATGACTTGGTGCAAGATTACACCCAGAATTAGGGCGACAATTCCTCCTAAAAGTTTTTGTAGCTTTTCGCTCATATTGGATTAGTTTTTTGGCAGCCTAATACTGAGAAAATCACGATCTAGATTGGAGGTAATTTGTGATGGCTTGCGCTAATTCTTCTTTTCTTTTTATTAGGTGAGGACTGGCTATACTAGCTTGCTTAAGCTCCAGGATCAAAGCTGGCATTTCTCTTTCCATTTTCAATTGCTTCATCAACTGGAATTTCCTACTGAGGTAAGGCAATTCTGCTGTTTGCTGCCATTTCTGATCGCTAAGTTGGAGCAATTCCCCAAGCACTTCTTTCTGTTGATAACTTTTTCCCATTTTTTCATACATGCTGGCGATTTGTAGCATTATAAAATAACGATCATCTGCCTTATTAGCTGATTCTTTCAGGCGAGAAATGGCTTCATCATACCGACCTAATGCTTCTAAGTGGCGCATGAGTTCTCGCTCTATTTTTTGCCGTTCTTTTTCTTGTCTTTGGGCACTGAAATGGGTAGGAATTTTAGAC
>Ga0070728_10005856_pt1 | contig 11906 bp, 8 predicted proteins | sample tdDd471_FD_66723 | JGI IMG/M metagenome (GOLD analysis project Ga0070728, IMG submission 66723) | Marine sediment microbial communities from the Atlantic coast under amendment with organic carbon and nitrate - tdDd47.1 | ecosystem: Environmental > Aquatic > Marine > Coastal > Sediment | place...
AACAATCGGCTCCGGATCTCGTCGTCCATCCCGCAACCGGAGTCCCGCACTTCACAATAGACATAGCGACCCGGTTCGAGAGACGTTGCGGTAGCAGCAGACACCAGATCGGTCGCGTCGAAGTGACTGCAACCGGTGCGCAGAACCACCTCGCCGCCATCTTCGGCCAGGGACTCGGCGGCGTTGCCGACCAGATTCATGATGACTTGACGTATCTGCGCGGCGTCGATACGAACCTCCGGCAGATCATCAGCCAGTTCCAGTCGAATCTCGCACTTTCCCAAGACCTGGATCTGGAGCAGGCGAGTGATCTTCCCGATCTCGGCATTCAAATCTCCGGCCTTCACGGCCAGTTCGCCCCGCCCGGCGTAGGCTTGCATCTGGTGACAGAGATCGGCCGCCTGGTCCGAAGCCTGTAAGATGGCTTCGATACTTTCGCTCATTCGGGTGCCCGGAGCCTGGCTATCCTGTATCAGCTCTGCGTTACCCATGATGGTTGCCAGCAGATTGTTGAAATCGTGGGCGATTCCACCGGCCAGGATTCCGAGGCTCTCCAGTTTCTGGGCATCGCGCAGCCTGCTCTCCATCGCCATACGCGTCTGCTCATCCCGTTTCCGCTCCGATACATCCCGGCCCAACACCAGCACCTGAGGCTCTCCTCCACCGCTGATCGGACCCGGAATCAACGTCGAACTCACTTCGAACGGAATCTCCTCGCCGTTGGCCGCCAGGAAGCGGGTTTCGAACAGGACCAGTCCCCCTTCGAGTTCGGCCCGCATGCGATTGCGCCCCCGGAAATCGTCCCTCATTTCGGCGGTGACGAGGTCGACAACCGTGTGGCTTTGCCAGTCCTGGGGAGCCCACCCGGTCAGGTCCAGGCCGGCCTGGTTGATGTAGGTGATGCGGCCCTCGAGATCATGACAGAAGATCACGTCTTGGGCCGTCTCTACCAGCAGGCGATAGCGCTCCTCGCTGCGGGCGAGAGCTCGCTGGGCCAACTTCAGTTCCGTGATATCCGAGGTGGCCATGACCAGCAAGCACGGCTCGTCTTCCCGGGCAGGGATTCGGGCTCGATTCCAGGTGAAATAATGCCGCCCGTTCAACGAGCAGTACTGGGCCTCTCCCTCGTAGTACTCCCGACCGGCTGCGATGTCGGTCAGGATCTCCTTGAAACTCTCCAGCGTCTCGGGAAGGACCAGACGATCCAGAGAGACCAGCAACTCTTCCCGGGATCGGGCCTCGTTGAGACGTACCGCCGCCTCGTTGACGTCCACGACCCGGATCAAACCCAGGACCCTGGTGATGAATTCGGGATGGGCATCCAGCCAGGCGGCGAAGTCCTCGACGCCGCCGGCGATGATCCCGTCCACGGCCCGGAGCACTGCACCGATGTCTTCCACCCACATGGGCACTTGCGCCGTGCGGAACACATGCTGCCAGTGGGACGATTTCAGGTCCACCGCCCGCATGGACGGCTCAGTCTCGTCAAACCTGTTGCTTCTCATGAGTCCCCTTAGCCTCGGCGGCGCCTTTCCAGCGACGGTGCACCCAGAACCACTGGGCGGGTTCAGCCAATACATACTGCTCAAACGCTCGGGAAATCCGTGAGGTGTACTCGCGAACTCGGACCTCGTTCTCTCCCTCACCGGGAGCCTGCACTGGCTCTCCGATCCGCAATCGGTGACCGCCACCGACAGTCCGGGTGATGGCCATGGGTATCACCGGACAGCCGGTGTGCAGGGCGATCCGCGCCGCGCCCGGCCAGGTCGAAGCAGGCAGGCCGAGGAAATCCGTGGCCACTCCCGAGCCTCCGGCGTCCTGGTCCACCAGCAGTGATACGAGCCCGCCGCGGCGCAACTGTCGCAACACCGGGCGAATCGAATGGTCCATGGTCACGGTCTCGATCCCCAGGGCATGGCGCCTGCGTTGCAGGAACCGGTCGAATGCGCGGTTGCGCTGGGTCTTGACCACATCCAGCAGCGGATAGCGGCCAGCCAGCACCGCTCCGCCCAGTTCGAAATTTCCCAGGTGGCCGGTAGCGACGATGCCCCCTTTACCCCCTGCGAGAGCCCGATCCACGGAGTCCCAACCGGGAACAACTTCCACCTCGGTCGCGGTCTTCGCCAGATCGGTGCACAGAACTTCCGCTGCAGTCCGGCCCAGAGCGTCATACACTTCGGTGCGTAAACTCACCAGCTCGGCATCCGTCAGCTCGGGGTACACGGACCGCAGTTGTTTCTCGACCACCTGGCGCCGAACTCCCATGGCTCCTCCGGCCAACCGGGCCGCCCGCCGGAGCATTGACTCGCTGCTCTTCACAGGCAGGCGGCTCAGGAGCGCCAGGGCGCCTCGAAAAGCAGCGTATTCAACTGCACTTTTGAAGTCCATGCCGCCGGTTTCGCATTGAGAACGTCCTCTGTCGCGCGCAAGCCTTCCCCGGGACGGAGCCTGCAACCCGATACTTCATCTCAGCTTACAATACTGCCGTGTAGGTGCCGAAATCCACCATGAATTCGATTGATCCGGCCAACGGGGATCGAACGGATTCATCGGTCCGCGCCGGGAGGCCCAACAGACACGCCAGAATCTCTCGACGACTGGACGACGCTTCCCTCTGGAAGCTCCCGGCCAGTCGGTACCGGCTCTCTTGCAACCCTCCGGGAGGGCTCGGCAGAGCTGCACGACGAAAAAGCGGAGTCCGATGACGGAGCGCTCCCTCTAGCCCTCTCCGGCACCGGCTGCGACTAGATGCAAAAAAGTCGCTCGATATCCTGGCGATTCACAGACACAATCCTATTCTGGACATAATGATCCTATTATCCAGTTAAGGAGCGTATTCACCGGCAAACCAAACGAAAAGCGATTGGCAAACTCTCCGAAAGTAGTTTACTGCCAGGGCTTCGTTGACTTTGCAAATCATTTTCGTATCACGAAACTCCAAACACGTCGGGATCTGACCGGGCCCCTGTCACCATCCTGTCACATAATCTATTGACCGTGCCCCCACCTTTGCTCAAGCTTGTTATCACGTTCACAACCTGTTCAGTCAAGTATCCCAGGATAAGGAGCCCGACGATGAAACGAACGCTGATCGCCGTAAGCGTCCTGGCCCTCCTGCTGTCCGGCGCGGCGCTGGCCGCCCAGGACGGGGTGGCCGGCAAGTGTATGACCTGTCACAAGGAGAAGTCCCTCGGTCTGTACAACCAGTGGTACAACTCCGAGCACGCCAAGCACAACGTGACCTGCCTCGACTGCCACCACGCCGACAAGGCGGATGTGGACGCCTTCCAGCACGAAGGCGCCTGGATCGCCACCCTCGTCACGCCGAAGGATTGCGGCGTCTGCCACGAGAAGGAGACCAAGGAAGTCACGGCCAGCTACCACGCTCACGCCGGTGAGATCCTGGACTCGAAGGACGCCTACCTGGCCCACGCCGCCGGCGGCAATCCGGTGGCCATCGCCGGCTGCGAAAGCTGCCACGGATCCAAGGTCAAGATCGACCCCAACAGTCCCAACAAGCTGAGTCGCCTGAGCTGGCCCAACAGCGGCATCGGGCGCCTCAACCCGGACGGCAGCAAGGGCTCCTGCACGGCCTGTCACACCCGACACGCATTCAGCATCAAGCAGGCCCGTCAGCCGGAAGCCTGCTCCAAGTGCCACCTGGGTCCGGACCACCCTCAGAAGGAAGTCTACGAGGAGTCCAAGCACGGCAACGCCTACTACACCCACACCGACGAGATGAACCTGGACGCCAAGCGCTGGGTCGTGGGCGTGGATTACTACGAAGCGCCCACCTGCGCCACGTGCCACATGTCCGCCACCAGCAAACAGCCGGTCACCCACGATGTGGGTCAGCGCATCAGCTGGACTCTGCGTCCGCCCATCTCGGTGACCAAGGACAACTGGAAAGTCAAGCGCAAGAACATGCAGGACGTCTGCCTGAATTGCCACGGCCAGGTCTTCGTGGACGGCCACTACGCTCAGTTCGACGGGTTGGTGAATCTCTACAACGAGAAATTCGCCAAGCCGGGCCTCGCGCTGTACAAGAAGGCCAAGGAAAAGAAGCTGGGCGACGGTACTGCCAACTTCTCCAACAAGTACGAGTGGATCTGGTGGGAGATCTGGCACCACGAAGGCCGGCGAGCCCGACACGGTGCGGCCATGATGGCGCCGGACTACACCTGGTGGCACGGGATCTACGAAGTGGCTCAGCATTTCTACTTCAAGTACATCCCCGAGCTGCGCAAGTTCAATGATCCGGACATCAACAAGATGATCGATGAGATCCTGGCCGATCCGTACCACGAGTGGCTGAACCGGCCCACTGCCGATATCAAGGCGGACATCAAGTCCGGCAAGACGCAGGCAATGTACGAAGACATGTACCAGGTAAACACCAAGTAGGGGGCTGAGCAGATGAAGCGATTCCAGCTCTTCATCCGCGGGATATCGACGAACTGGACCGGAACGCTGGGGGTCGTATTCACGACCTCCGCGTTCCTGCTCTTCGTGATCTTCGAGCTCCTGCACGTGGCGGGAATCCTGACCAATTCCTATGTCGGGCTCATCAGCTACATGGCCCTGCCGGCCCTGTTCATCGTGGGCCTGATCCTGATCCCCCTGGGCTGGTGGCAGTTCCGGCGGGCAGCAGGGCACTCCACATCGGAATTGCTGACTCAGAGATTCCCCGACGATATGACGAAGGCCAAGCGCCTGGGGTCATCCCTGTTGGGTACATTCGTGTTGCTGACCCTGGTGAACATCCTGTTCCTGGGGGTCGGTGGGGCACGGATGCTGCACTTCATGGACGGGCCCGAGTTCTGTGGCACAGCCTGTCACCCGATCATGGAACCCGAATGGGTTGCCTACCAGAATTCCCCCCACGCCCATGTGCGCTGTGTCGATTGCCACGTGGGTGAAGGTGCCGGAGCCCTGGTCGACGCCAAATTGAATGGTTTGTGGCAGGTGATCTCGTCGACCTTCGACCTCTACGAGAAGCCGATCCCCACTCCGGTGCACCAGCTGCGGCCGGCCAGGGAGACCTGCGAAAAGTGCCACTGGCCGGACAAGTTCTACGGTGACCGCATCAAGACCTTTGCCAAGTTCGGCATGGACGAGGCTTCGACGCCATCGTTCTCCACCCTGGCTCTGAAGGTGGGCGCCGGTACCGGCGAGCACGCCGGCACCATCCATTGGCACATCGCCGAAGCCAACGAGGTCCGCTACCTGGCCGCCGACGAGCAACGGATGGTCGTGGAGTGGGTCGAGGTCCGCCGTGGTGATGAATTCCACCGGTTCACCAACCGGGTTCTGGATCTGACCACGGTGAACCATCCGGTGGCAGCGGAAAACAAGGCGATGCGTTCCATGGATTGCGTGGATTGTCACAACCGAGCCACCCACATCTACAAGGATCCGGAGTCCGCCGTGGACGAGGCGATAGCTGCCGGACGAATCAGTCGCGATCTGCCTTTCGCCAAGAGAACCGCCCTGGGTGCGTTGCTGGGTAATTACCGGGACAAGGACGATGCCCTGCAGGGTATCGACCGGTCGGTCCGCGGCTATTACAATCGTACCTACGGTGCTCGAGCGGTGGCCATGGGATCGGACATGGAGCAGATGGTGGGCGAGCTGCAGGCCATCTACAGCCGCAACATCTTCCCGGCCATGAATGTGGAATGGAACACCTATCCTTCGCACCTGGGTCACCAGGACCAGGCGGGCTGCTTCCGCTGCCACAACCGGGACATGGTCGATGAGCAAGGCAAGGCAGTGCCCTACGATTGCACTCTGTGCCATTCGATCCTGGCCCAGGACAGCCCGGAACGATTCCGCTTCCTGATGCCGGCAGGCGAAAAGGATCCGGACCGCAAGATGCACCTGTACTTGCAACAGGAATTCCTGGGCAGTAGCCAATAGCCCACGACAAAGGAAACTGGTCGATGACGGGGCGGCTTGCGAGTCGCCCCTTTTCCTCTCCCGGCAGAATCTGCATATTTACCGGAACAGTTGGGCACCGCCGACGTAGAATCGCAACCCTCCCTGGCTGCCGCAACAGGTCCGACCTGGTTGGACCGGGAGATCACATGCAGCGACCGTCTGGTCATCGCCTCCACGGGCTGCCGGGACTGCTCTGTCTGGCGTGTCTGGGCTGCTTCAACCCGGCGTTGGGCCGGAGCCAGACCGAACCTCCGCTCTACAATGAGATTGCCTCCCCGGATCCGAAGGCCCGGCAAACCGTGGCCTTGGACCGCGTTCTGCTCGGGATCCCCGTCGACCGTCGCCTGGAGATCACCACTCTGATCGGAAATGTAGTGACCGGCTTTCGTTACGAGCTCGGAACCGAAACGCTCACCCTGGTCAGGCCCGGAGACACGGACCGGACGGCTCTGATTCAGGTGCCGGTCCGGGAAATTCTGCTCGTCCGGGAAGAGGTCTCGGCAGCGGGCCGCAATGCAATCTGGGGATTCACCACCGGCGCTGTGATCGGCGGCGCCGTGGGCGTATTGATGGGTCTCGTGATCACCAGCATGAACGACGTGCACAGCAACGATACCTGGCCGGTTGCGGGCGGCGCACTGGTCGGTGCAGTGGGTGGGGGAGCAGTTCTGGCCGGCGCCGGCGCGCTGATCGGATCTTTTGACGATCTTTGGCGAGAGGTGTACCGGCGAGGTGTCGATTTGGACCCCGCTGGCACTTATCCCGCGGCGGTCACCGTTCCCGAGCGCTCGGCTAGACTGGGTCTCTATGCCGGGTTGAGCAGCCTATACGACGACACCCATATCAGTTCGGGGGGGTGGGTGAAGGCCGAGTTGATGAAGGATCTCGGTGGCATAGCAGCCCTCGGACCCGAATTGGCCTACTACGGGCTGGGCGGATCCAGTACCACCGAGGAGTCGGACGGGACGGTCCGGTATCGATCCTACGGCGACGTTCTGCAGATCGGGCTGGGAATTCGCTGGTCTGCCCGAGGTTCTGGATTCAAACCCTACCTCGCAGCAGGTCCCGCTCTGTACATTCGCAATGATGCCTATTTCGGCGCCAACTTCGGCGGAGGGCTGGAGTGGCGATTCAAGCAGGGTCAGGCCATCGGCCTGGATCTGCGGTACCACATCTCGATCACCGGGACCAACAGGGCCGATTCGGCCGATATTCTGACTCTGGGTCTGGCCTTGAGCGCAGGACTCTAGACACATATCTATCGACAAGAGGTTGCCATCATGCGCAAGCGAATCCTTTATCCTATCCTGTTGCTGAAGTCATCGTTGCTGGTGAGCGGTTGTGCGCCGGGCCGGGTCGACCACTACGACGAATTCGACCCTTATGGCGGCCGTGCACCGACGGCGGACACCGTGACTACCGAGTTTGACGCCCTGATCCTGCTTTCACGGTTGTCGGAGGAGCGGCGCGTTCAGGTCCGACTGGACGACGGGCGGGAGATCGTCGGGACCGTTGCGGAATGTGAAGGCCGCGATGTCTGGCTGGTAGACCAGCCGGAATCCGAGACGGCTGTCAGTCACCGCTTCGGCATCGAAGAAGTGGGGCGAATCAGGGTTCAACGACCCGGGGGGAGCTCGGGCGGTGAAACCGGCGCGAAGTTTGGCGCTGTCACCGGCGGCGCATTCGGCCTGGCCGTCGGCATAACGGTATTCAACAACGGGTTCATGTACGGTAGCGGCAAGGGTGAGCTCAGCAGTATCATCGTTCCCACTGCTGTATTCGCGCTCCTGGGCACCGCGGTGCTGGGCACCGTCGGACTGGCCGTCGATGGCATGGGAGCCGTACTGGGCGCAGACCCGGTGGGCTGGGAAACCGTCTATGAACGCTCTGGATTCGGAGACACGAGAAAGCAGGGAGCCGATTATGGCTACAACGGCGCTGGTGCCCATCACTGACGGCATCGAAGAGATCGAGGCGGTGTGCGTCATCGACGTGCTGCGGCGCGCGGGCGTGGATGTGACCGTGGCGCGGGTACCCTCGCCCACGAGCAGCGATCCGACGGTGAGGGCTTCCCGCGGCGTTTGGCTGCGGGCGGAAGTGCCGCTGAATGAATGCCTGGACCACGAGTGGGACGCCATCGTCTTGCCCGGCGGCTTGCCAGGAGCGGAGTACCTGCGTGATGATCCCGAGCTGACGGCATTGCTCGAACGCCAGGATGAAGCCGGGCGCTGGTTGGCGGCCATCTGCGCCAGTCCGGCGGTGGTTCTGCAGCGCCACGGGCTGATCCGTGGGCGGGCGGCTACCTGCTTCCCGGGATTGAGAGACCAACTGCCCACCGCGGTGCGCAGTGACGACCGGGTAGTGATCGACGGAAACCTGGTCACCAGCCAGGGTCCGGGCACCGCCCTGGAGTTTTCCCTGGCAGTCGTCGCGTGCCTCGCGGGGCCCGAACGCCGCGCCGAAATCGCCTCCCAGTTGCTCACGGATTGAAAAGATACCGGTGAACCAAAGGATGTCAGATGTCCGACTACAAGCACGAGCCGCTCGCAGAACTGCCCGTCTTTGACGAGGATGAGATGTTCCAGCGCGCCCGGGACTTTCGCCGGTACCTGGCGAGGCGACGAACGGTGCGGCATTTCAGCGACCGCTCCGTGCCCCGCGAAATCATCCTGGAATGCTTGCGAACTGCCGGCAGCGCGCCCAGCGGCGCCAACAAGCAGCCGTGGCACTTCGAGGCCATCTGTGATCCCGAGCTGAAGCGACAGATCCGCCACGCCGCCGAGGTCGAGGAGCGGATGTTCTATTCCAGCCGCGCATCCGAGGAGTGGCTCACAGCCCTGGCACCTCTGGGCACCGACGACGACAAACCATTCCTGGAGATCGCCCCCTGGCTCATCATCATCTTCGAGCAGCGACACGGCCTGGATGAACAGGGCGAGAAGGTCCGGCACTACTACACCAAGGAATCGGTGGGCCTGGCCGCGGGCTTCCTCATCGCCGCCTTGCACAACGTCGGCCTGGCCAGCCTGACTCACACGCCGAGTCCCATGGGTTTCCTGAACAAGCTTCTGGAGCGCCCCGCGTACGAGAAACCGTTTCTGCTGCTGGTGACCGGGTACCCCGCCGCCGATGCCCGGGTACCGGTGATCACGCGCAAGTCCACGGATCAGTTCATCGGATTCCGCGAAACCGGAGACTCGTAGCCACACGCAGCGGTAGGCGATTGTCCTCTCGACGAGCGTATGGTATCATTGAAATCAGCACGACCCCCTGATCGTGCCACAGGATACAGGGTCCGCTTGGCTGGACCATCGATCTTCTTTTTACAGGGGAGCCCGTCATGTCACTTTTCTATCGTTCATTCCTCGTCGCATCCCTTTTACTTTTCATTCCGACTGGATATTCCCTGGCGGAATGGGACTGTGGCAACCACATCGTCTCCGTGGCGTCGGATGCCGCTCCATTGTTCCTGTCGGTAGCCCCCGATGGTTCCGGGGATCCCTTCACTTCAGCTGCCCTTTTCCCCTACGGGGCGCGGGTCGATGCCACGGTGACGGTCCAGTTGCTGGATTGCAATTACGACGCCATCGCAGGGTACCCGGCGGAGGACCTGTGGCTGAACACGGAGGACTACGCCCTGGTCACCTGTCTACAAGGGTCCACAGCCGATGGACCGACCGACAGTGAGGGATTCACCCACTGGACACAGCCTCTGCTCGGCGGCGGCGCCAGCGAGTCGGGTCTGAAGGTTTATCTGAACGGAGACCCTCTGGATGTTCCGCCCCTGCCGTTCCTGTTCAACAGCCCGGATCTGAACGGCGACCGGACGGTGTCGCTGTCGGATGTGTCTGCGTTTGCGGCGGACTTCCACGGCGACTACGACTTCCGCTCCGACTTGAACGGGGACACGCAGCTGTCGCTGGGCGACGTGGCAAAGCTGGCCGCGGCTCTCGGTGCGAATTGCCCTTAGCTGGATGACCGGATGAAAAGCCGGGCTGCCAACCAGAGGACCCGGCCTGAAAAGGCCGGGTCCTGATTCTGCCCACCATAATTCGCCGCTGCTGGTTGCGTCAGTTGCCGATCTGCTCGGCGATCGCCGCATCCACCGCCGCGAGAGCTCCGTCGATGCTGCCGGAGTCCGGCAGGCCCGCCTGAGCCATGTTGGGACGGCCGCCACCCCGGCCACCAACTGCTGCGGCAATCGTCTTGACCAGATTGCCGGCGTGGATCCGTTTGCTTGCGACCAGATCCGGCGTAACGGTGACCAGCAGCGTGGCCTTGCCCCCCAGTTCACCGGCCAGAACGACCACTCCATTGTCGGCCAACCGGTCCCGGACATGGTCCCCCAGCTGCATGAAGGCATCCTTGTCGTCCGATGGCACCCGGACCGAGACTACCCTGAGTCCCGCCACTTCCCGGGGAGCATTCACCGTATCTTCCAGGGACGCGGCCGCCGATGCCTGCTGGGCACGGGAAAGCTCTTTGCGCAATTGCTGGCGTTCATCCAGCAGGGTCTGCACCTGCTCGGCGTAACTGCCGCCGTCAGGTCGCAGCAGGCCGCCCAGTAGTTTCAACTGTTGCTGATCGGCAAGATCCCGGGCCTGGGCCACATCCCCGGCAACAGCTTCGATCCGACGAACGCCTGCCGAAACACTGCCCTCGGATTCGATCCGAAAAAGGCCGATATCACCTGTGGCCAGGCAATGGGTTCCCCCGCAAAGTTCCAGAGAGAACAGAGGTCCGGCGTCCTTGGCGCCGACGACCGTCTGGGCCTCACCGTGGATCTCGATGACCCGGACCCGATCGCCATACTTCTCACCGAAGAGCGCCATGGCACCCATCTCACGCGCCGTATCCAGAGGCACGTCGTCGTGACGAATCACCGGACGGTTGGCCAGGATCTTTTCCTGGACCAGGGTCTCGACCTGTTCCAGTTCGGCTGGACTCATGGCCTGATCGTGGCGGAAGTCGAAGCGTAGGCGCTGGGGCGAGACCTCGCTGCCGGCCTGCTCGACATGCTCGCCCAGGATCTCACGCAGGGCCGCGTGCAAGAGGTGCGTCGCCGTGTGGTGGCGCATGGTGGCCAACCGCGCTTCACCGTCGACCTCCTGCCGGACTTCCGCGGCAGTCCGCAGGTCCGCCAGTAGTTGAGCGGTCTCCGCGGCCACGACCAGCACCTGGCCCTCTTCGGAGGCCAGCGTGGTCACCACGTCAAGAGCCCGACCGCCAGGCTGCAGAACCAAGGTCCCGGTGTCGCCGACCTGTCCACCTGACTCACCGTAGAAGGGGGTCTCGTCCACCAGGATGTGAGTCAGAGTCCTTTCGTCCGCTCCGGTTCCACCATCACGGACGGCCACCGGACGGCCCGCTCCCGATAGACCATCGTAACCGGTGAATCGGTTGCGGTAGCCCGCAAGATCCACTTCGGCAATCGACTGCCACGCCCCGATACCAGCCCGGAAAACTCGATCGCTCCCGCTCTGGGCCCGCTGACGATCCATGCAAACGCCGAATCCGTCCCGATCGACCGTGAAGCCGTCCTCCTCCGCCACGACGGCGGTCAGATCCACGGGGAAGCCGAAGGTGTCATGGAGCTTGAAAGCCTCTTCGCCGGAGAGCTCGGTGCGGCCCTCGGCCTGCATGGCCTTCTTGAAGTCCGCGTATACCTGAAGCCCTGAAGTGAGCGTGCGTCCGAATCGTTCCTCTTCCTGGCGGATACCGTCGAGGATGCGCTGTCGGCGTTCACCCAGTTCAGGATACGCGTCCTGCATTTCGTCGATGACCACGGCGGCAACCTTCCAGAGGAATGGCTCCTCCAGTCCCAGCAGATGTCCATGGCGGGCGGCCCGGCGCAGGATGCGGCGCACCACGTAGCCCCGACCTTCATTGGCGGGAATGGCACCGTCGGCCAGGGTGAAGGTCACGGCCCGGGCATGGTCGGCGATGACCTGCATGCTGATCCGGGC
>Ga0070728_10005857_pt1 | contig 11903 bp, 7 predicted proteins | sample tdDd471_FD_66723 | JGI IMG/M metagenome (GOLD analysis project Ga0070728, IMG submission 66723) | Marine sediment microbial communities from the Atlantic coast under amendment with organic carbon and nitrate - tdDd47.1 | ecosystem: Environmental > Aquatic > Marine > Coastal > Sediment | place...
GATCCGACGGTGCACCCACAGCCCGAGAGCTACCGTGGCAATGTCAACACGCTCGGGCCGCGTGCGTGTTACGATGAGGGCAAGCGTGCGGCGGAAACACTGTTCTCCGATTACAAGCGTCTGCACAATATCGATGGCGCCATCGTGCGGATCTTTAATACCTACGGCCCGCGGATGCACCCGTTTGACGGGCGTGTCGTGTCGAACTTCATCATCCAGGCGTTGCAGAACAAGGACATCACGATCTTCGGGGATGGCTCGCAGACACGGTCGTTCTGCTACCGCGATGATCTGGTCGAGGCGATCATCCGCATGATGGATGCCGATCATGTGTTCGGGCCGGTGAATATCGGCAACCCCGGTGAGTTCACCATCAGGCAACTCGCGGAGATGGTGATCGAACTGACCGGGTCGTCAAGCTCGCTGATCTTTGCGCCGCTGCCCGAGGATGACCCGATGCAGCGCCAGCCGGACATCACGCTCGCCCGCGACCTGCTCGGGTGGGAACCCTCGGTGAAGCTCCGAGACGGGCTGATCAGCACGATCGCGTATTTCCGGTCGATCGATCTTGCGGACTACCGTGCACCGACCCCCAATCACTAGGCGTGCGGATCCTGCGCTGCACGGGCTTCTGGATCGGCAATTCGGGTGTTCGCAAGCGGAAAAAACACCTCGGTTGGGGCCGCGGCGGCCCACGGGCTGCAGGAATCCGATAGAATCCGCCCTATGCCGACCCCACGGTTGACCAACGAACGATGCCTGATTCTCTCCGACGGCGGGCTGGAGTCCGCTGTGGTTGCAGCGATCGCGGCCGAGCAGACTGCTCGTGCGGACACCGAGCCCCCGGTCGTGATGGCGGCGTGGTGGGGATCGCTCGCAGATCTTGACCTTGTGCTCCCCTCGATCGACCGAGCGGTTGCACGCCAGGCGGATCTCTTCGGGCTCGCGATGGTGACCGATCAGACCGCCTACCCGCCCGAGCAGTCACCGGATTCGTCGGCCATGACGGATGGTGCGATGCACTCGCAGATGCTTCTTCAGGCGGCGAACTACGCCTCTGGCTTCGACATCCGGCGGGTCATTTGGCCGGTTCGTGTCGCCAGCTCATCGCACGACTTTGAGCCCGCGCGGGATCTCGAAAAGCTGGCCGCGACCATCGATCGCTCGGTGCTCGCCGGTCGGCTCGCAACCCTCGATGCCGGTGGTGGTACGGGTGATGCCGAACTCCGAGAGGTGATTATCGAAACGCCGCTGGTGGACTTTACCAACGCCCAACTCGCGGACCTTGCAGGCGATCTCTCCGTACCGCTCGATGGATGCTGGTGGTTCCATGATCGTCAGATCCTGCCGGCCGCCCATGCCGAGTACACCTATTGGTCCGGGCTCCCGGTGCTGAGATCCCGATCGGGCAGCAGCTCGATCGAGGTGAAATCCGCCCGGATCGACGACCTCATCGGGCGTTGATCAACCAGCAATTCGGGGTTCTTCGCTCGTCGCCCGATGGGTCCGAACGGGGATTCTGCGTAGACTCTCGGACTATGTCCAGCGCCAATACCCAGTCGTGTCTCACGCGTGCCCACAAGGGCAGCATCCAGCGGTGGTCCCAGACCCTCATCCCGACGGTGCGTGAAGCGCCCGCGGACGCGGAGATGCCCTCGCATGTGTTCATGATCCGGGCTGGGTACATCCGCCAGGTCGGCGCGGGGATCTACAACTACCTGCCGCTTGCTCAGCGGACGCTCAGGAAGATCTCGGACATCGTGCGCGAGGAGATGGACGCGGCGGGGGCTTCCGAGATGCTCATGCCCGCCCTGATGCCTATCGAGCTCTACAAGGACACCAAACGCGACGAGAACTACGGTGATCTGCTCTTTACCCTCGAAGACCGCCACGGGCGGAAAACCGCGCTCGGCCCGACACACGAGGAGGTCATCACAGACCTCATGTGCGGTGCGCTCACGAGCTACAAGCAGTTCCCGCTCAATCTGTACCAGATCCAGAGCAAGTTTCGCGATGAGTTCCGTCCGCGTGCCGGGCTGCTGCGTGGGCGTGAGTTCATTATGAAAGACGCGTACTCGTTCCACCTTGATATCGAGGGCGATGCGGGGCTCAACGCGACCTATGACAAGATGTACCAGGCGTACACCAACATCTTCACACGATGCGGATTGGACTTCAGCGCCGTCGAGGCAGAGGCAGGCCCGATCGGCGGGTCGGCGTCGCACGAGTTTATGGTCAACTGCGAATCGGGTGAGGACACGATCCTCGTGTGCCCGGTCTCCGGGTATGCCGCGAATGTCGAGAAAGCAGAAATCGGCGAGCGTCCGTGGTCGTTCGATGTCGCGCCATCGGCGGAACTCGACATGCGTCACACTCCCGGGATGCCGGGGATCCTGGGGGTTGCTGAGCACCTTGGGATCACGCCGCGCGGGATGCTCAAGTCCATTGTGTTCCGTCGCGTCGGTACGGAATCCAAGTGGGTCGTCGCTGTCGTGCGCGGCGATCACGAGGTCAATGAGGGCAAAGTCCGCGATGCCGTGGGCACAGGCGTTGAACTCGCCCCCGAAGCAGAGGCAAAGGCCGCGGGGTTCGCGATCGGGTATGTTTCTCCCCGTGTTTTCGATTCGATCAAGATGACGCTCGTCGTCGACCCGGATGCATTGGCGGGATCTTCGTGGGCGACCGGTGCTGACGAGACGGACCATCATGTGACCGGGTTCAACTGGTCGCGGGATATGGCCGCCGCGATCGCTGCGGAAAAAATCAAGGTCGCGGACATCCGCAACGCCGAGGCGGGCGATCCTTCGCCTCGCGCGGCCGCTGCGAAGCTGGAAACCAAGCGTGGCATCGAGGTCGGGCACATCTTCAAACTCGGGACAAAGTACTCCGATGCGATGGGTCTGAGTGTTCTGGACAAGAACCAGAAAAAGCAGTCCGTCATCATGGGCTGCTACGGCATCGGGGTCTCCCGCACCCTCGCGGCGTGCGTCGAGTCCGCACACGATGACAACGGCATCGTCTGGCCCGCCGCGATTGCGCCTTACCATGTCCACATCGTGGTCATCAAACCCGACGAACCGGAGGTCGCCGCTGCGACCAGCGAGATCAGTTCGGCGTTGAGTGAGCAGGGTATCGATGTGTTGATCGATGATCGCAATGAACGCCCGGGTCCGAAGTTCAAGGACGCGGATCTGGTGGGCCTCCCCGTGCGTCTGACCCTCTCGCCCAAATCTCTCGAGGAAGGCTGCGTGGAGTTCAAACTCCGCACCGATCCAGGCAAGGGCGATCTTGTCGCGATTGCCGATGTGGTGGGTCGCTGCGTCGAATCCGTCACCGGGCAGATGCAGTAGAACACCGGGTAAGAACCCCCGATCCCCTCAACTTCGCATCAGGAATCCTTGGTTTGATCTTGACATATGTCCCGAAAAACGGGACGATAGCGGGGCACCCACCATTCTCGGTCGGGTTGTGTTCGTGCCTGACCGTAATAAATACCAATCACCAAGGGAGTCCATCACGATGCGTCGTTCAAAAGTTTCCGGGAACTCCGCCCGGCTCGCAATCGGTCTCACTCTACTCGCTGGCACCGCCGCGGGTGTCTATGCACAGTCCTCTACACCCCGCACCACATTGATGCGTTGGAGCTCGGGAATAACCGAACAGGTCCGTGCACAGACACCCGCGCAGATCCAGTCAAGCCTCACGGAACTCGCCGCCCGAGAGGACGCGACGCATGTGGTTGTTCACTTCGCACGCCCGCTCACGGCTGATGAGAGGTCGGGGCTCAGCGCCGCGGGGCTCAGCCTGCAGTCCTCCCTGGGTGGTACAAGCTACTTTGCCGCGCTCGACGCCAACGCTGATATCCAGTCTGTCTCGCGTTCGGCGATCGTCGCGATCAGCGAAATCGAGCCGACCCATAAGCAGCACAAGGACTTCGTCAACGGGCTGGTCCACCCCTGGATGCTCTCGAATGAAGAGATCGCCAAGCAGCCACAGCTCAAGCGGCTCGCAGATTCCGGGCTGATGACCCGCACCGAACTCATCGAGAACCGGCTCGATCCGATGATCGCGGTCGTCGTGATGTTCCACACCGATACGAACTACAAGATCGAAGCGAGCCGACTTGCCAACGCCATGGGCGGCGAGGTTGCATCGGAGATCTACTCGATCAACTCCGCGGTTATGCACATCCACGCAAGCGATCTCGATACCCTGGCCGCGGACGACGCGGTGATGTGGGTCGAGCCGCCGCTTCCTCAGATGTCGCACCTCAACGCCGAGAACCGTGCGCTGACCGGCGTCAATACGCTGCAGACCGCGCCCTACGACTTGGACGGCTCGGGCGTGGATGTCATGATCTACGACGGCGGGAAAGTGGTCAACCACAACGACTTCGCCTCGCGTCTGACGATCGGTGCGTCTGACACCGCCGTGACCTCGGACCACTCGACGCATGTCGCGGGCACCGTTGGCGGCGATGGCACATCGAACATCAACAACCGTGGCATGGCCCCGGGTGTCCATCTGATCTCCTACGGCTTCGAGCAGGAGGGCGGGCTTTCGCAGGGTTTCCTCTACACGGATCCGGGCGACCTTGAAGCGGACTACACCGAGGCAATCTCGCTCTACGGCGCCGATATCTCCAACAACTCCATCGGGACCAACACCGCGCCCAACGGGTACCCCTGTGACTGGACCGGCAACTACGGCGTCACCGGCGCACTCATTGACGCGGTCGCCCGCGGCTCACTGGGCGACCCCTTCCGCATCGTCTGGGCGAACGGCAACGAACGCCAGACTTCCCGATGCCTCGGCGATGACAACGGCAACTTCGGTGAGTTCTTCTCGACCGCACCACCGGCAGGCGCGAAAAACCACATCACCGTCGGCTCGGTCGACGCCGACACTGATCTGACCTCCTCGTTCAGTTCCTGGGGCCCGGTCGATGACGGTCGCATCAAGCCCGACATCTCTGCGCCCGGCTGCCAGGCAGGCGGCGACGGCGGCGTCACCTCGACCTCGTCGTTCGGCGCTTCGAGCTACTCGGTCAAGTGTGGCACCTCGATGGCAGCGCCCACCGTGTGCGGCATCTCCGCGTTGATCCTCGAGCAATACCGGCTCACCAACCCGGGCAAGTCCGACCTGATGAACGCAACTCTCAAGTCGCTGCTCGCCAACACCGCGGTTGACCGCGGGAATGTCGGGCCCGACTACAAGTACGGCTATGGCTCGGTGCGTGCGGACGCGGCTGTTGATGCCGTGATCTCCGAGAATATCATCGAGGGCCAAGTCGCTCAGGGCGGCGTATACCAGTTCATCGTTATCGTCGGCCCCGAAGACAACGGTCTGCAGGTCACCATGGCTTGGGACGATGTCCCCGGAACGCCCAATGTCGACCCGGTCCTCGTCAACGACCTCGACCTGCGTGTGCTCGACACCAACGGCAAAATCTACATGCCCTGGACCCTCAACCCCGCGAACCCCGATGGGCCAGCTACGCAGGGCTCGCGTGATGGGATCAACAACATCGAGCAGGTCACCATCCCCGGCGCTGCACAGGGTGCGTACACCGTTCAGATCTCCGGGTTCAATGTTCCCGTCGGCGGGACCCAGTCCTTCGGCGCGACCTCCAATGGGTTCCTCGTCAACTGCTCTTCGGCGGGCCTCGTCTCGCTGGCCGGCGGCGTCGTCCCCTGCTCGGGGTCCAGCGCCGTCCAGGTCATCGATTGCGATCTCAACTCTTCGGATGCTGTGGTTGATACCGTTGATATCCTGATCGCTTCGGACACCAATCCCGGCGGGTTCATCCTGACCCTGACCGAGACCGATCCGGCGTCCGCGGCCTTCGCTGGCACGTTCTCCTACTCGGATTCGGGTGGTGCGGACCTCATGGTTGCAGAGGGTGATTCCATCACCGCGACCTACATCGACCTTGACGACGGCAATGGTGGGACCAATGTCCCCGTCGTCGCTTCGGTCACCGTCGACTGCACGCCCCCGATGCTGCTGAGTGCTGGTGCGTCGGAAATCGGGCCGCGGGCCGCGACGATCGATGTTGAGTTCGATGAGCCCGCATCGGCGACCGTGTTCTACGGCACCTCGATGGGCGCACTGAACGATTCGGTCTCTGTGAACTCACGCAACACCATGCACTCGATCTCGATCAGCGGGCTCACAGACAACACCTCTTATGTCTTCTCGGTCGAGATGACGGATGGTGCGGGCAACAGTTCGTACGACGACAACTCGGGTGTCGGGTATACGTTCATGACCCCGGATATCCCCGACTTCTTCACCGAAGAGTTCACCTCGTTCGACATCGTCGGGCAGCGCCTTCACCTCTCACCCAACGGGAACTTCGAGGGCTACGACGCATGCCTGACCGCGCTCGATGGTGGGGTACTGCCATTCGATCCAACTCTCGGAACCGCGGTCTCACTCTCGGATGATGACTCCGAACCTGTGAATATCACCGGCGGGATGTCGGTCACGCTCTACGGGCAGTCGTACACATCGTTCTACATCGGGTCCAACGGCTACCTGACCTTCGGTGGGTCCGATACGGACTACTCCGAATCCATCGAAGACCACTTCGATACCCCGCGTATTTCCGGTCGCTTCGACGACCTGAACCCGAGCTCGCAGGGCACCGTACGGTACCTGCAACTCGAAGATCGCATGGTTGTTTCGTACGACAATGTCACCGAGTACAGCCAGAGCAACAACAACACCTTCCAGTTCGAGCTCTTCTTCAATGGCGAGATCGCGATCAGCTGGGAGAGCCTCGAGGGTGCCAGCGGCGACGATGGGATCATCGGCCTCTCGGCAGGCAACGGCGTGGACCCCGACTTCCTCGAGTCGGATCTCTCCACCTATGCCGAGTGTGCTGATGCCTGTATCGCCGACCTCACCGGCGACGGGCTCCTCGACATCTTCGATGTCTTCGGGTACCTGGATCTGTTCAACGCTGGCGATCTCGCGGCGGACTTCACCGGTGACGGCGCTCTTGATATCTTCGATGTCTTCGCCTTCCTCGACGCGTTCAATGCCGGCTGCCCGTAAGCCGGACTGATTCCGTTCAATCCAAGCCGGGAGGGCCCCCGTGTCCTCCCGGTTTTTTCGTGCGCCGAGAGGCGGATGGACCGCCCGGGCCTAGGATCGCGCATGGTTCTTCAAAGCCCCATTAATGTGCTCCTGATCGGCTCAGGAGGGCGTGAACACGCCCTCGCCCTCGGACTTTCGCGCTCCCCCAACCTCGGCACGCTCTACGCGACCGGGATGTCGAATCCCGGCATCGCGGCCGTCGCCCAGTCCGTCGATGTTCCGGTGAAAAAGGACGAGCTCTACCGGCTCAACCAGTTCTGCGACAAGCACAAGGTGGATCTGGTTGTCATCGGACCGGAGGACCCGCTCGCCGAGGGCTGGAGTGACGCCCTGCGTAAACGAGGCGACGGCAGCGAACGCTGGATCTTCGGACCCGGTGCCCGCGGTGCCAAACTCGAGGCAGACAAGGCATACGCCAAGCAGTTCATGCGGGCCGCCTCGATTCCGACCGCCGAGGGACGGGTCTTCGATCGCCAAGACCACGCCGAGGATTACCTGAAGAGCCGCGACGAGGTCTATGTCATCAAGGCCGCCGGGCTCGCCAAGGGCAAGGGCGTCATCGTTCCCAAGACCAACGAGGAAGGGCTTGAGGCGATCCATTCGATGATGGGCAAGCACGCCTTCGGTGACGCGGGAAAGAAGATCGTTATCGAAGAAATGCTCAACGGAACCGAGGTCTCGGTGCTCGCGTTGATGGATGGCAAGAATATCCTCATCCTCCCTCCCTGCCAGGATCACAAACGGCTCGGCAACAACGACACCGGACCCAATACAGGCGGCATGGGCGCGTTCTGTCCCGCCGAGACCGTCTCAGACGCGGTGATGCGCCAGCTCGAGACGGATGTGTTTGTCGCCGCCGCCGATGCGATGCGCCGTGACGAAATCGAGTTCCACGGTGTGCTCTACGCGGGCGTCATGCTCACACCAGGTGGGCCGAAGGTCCTCGAGTTCAATGTCCGATTCGGTGACCCCGAGTGCCAACCGCTGCTCTCGCGGCTGGAATCCGATCTTCTGGAGTTGCTCGTCGCGACAGCCGCGGGGAAACTCGACGAGGTGGATGTGCGATTCTCGGATCAGCACGCCGTCTGCATCGTGCTCGCGAGCCCCGGCTACCCCGATTCGCCCGAGATCGGCAAGCCCATCACCGGCGTTGAAGACGCGGAGTTGATCGATGGCGTCACGGTCTACCACGCGGGCACGAAGATCGACACGGATGGCCAACTCATCACCAGCGGGGGCCGGGTGCTCGGTGTCACCGCACTCGGTGACACCATCGAGCAGGCCCGCGAGCGAGCATACCAGGCGTGCGATGAGATCCACTTCGAGGGCATGCAACTGCGGACCGACATCGCTTCGGCGAGTGCGGCGACAAAGCACTAAATCGATCAGGGTGCCCGTCGGCTGGCCATCGCGGTGAGCCACGCTCCTGTGCCCCGAGCCTCGTCGGAGGTGCAGATCCAGACGATCTGCCCGCCCGCGTCGAGGTCCTCGGTCACCAGCAGCCGGAGCCCGGCGTCAGATGAATCTAATCCGAACCCAAAGCGCATGAGCAGGTTTCCCTCGGCACCGAATGCCCGGACGGTGCCCATCGGTTCGCTCGGTTCGGTGTCCGGCTTGCGTACCTGTACTCCGGAAGCGGGCTCGACGGTCAGGACCTGCATCAACCGGTTGATCGCCTCGCTGTATTGTGTGGTTGCCGGCGTACCGTCGATCATCCAGCCGCCGAGTGAGCGTGCCGCGGCGAGACGGGGCTTGTTATCCGTGCCCAGAATCTCCAGTCGGGTAATGTCGGACAAGGCGATCCTCGACGGGGTTCGTGCGATGTAGGCCTCGGGTGTTGGCGTAAGCTTGGCGAGGTTCTCGGCGAGCACGCGGACAATCGCTTCGCCCGTCGGTGTCGTGATCCTCGCAAAGACCTGCTGCCCGCCCATGTCGGCCTGCGAACCAATCCGCATCCAGGTCACGCCGCCCTCGTGGGTCATCGAGACGACCGCGATCGGGCGGTCGAACCCGGCATCGATTCCGTCGTCGGTTGAATCGACAAACCCGAGCGATTCGAGACCGAGGAGCGTCCCGACGAGTTCCTCGGCCTTGCCGGACTCCGCCAGAGACACGAAGGGGCTTGTGATCATCCACCCGGTTGGATCACGCAGGAGTTCGACATGGTGCTCTCCCGCGTCGAGTGAGACGCCGGTGACCTGCGCCGGAACACCCGCGAAGAGCTCGTTGGAGCGCCAAGGAAGAAACCCGGTGGCGATGAAAGCCTCGCGGACCTGGGACTGGATCCGCCCGAACCAGCGGGACTGGACGATCCCGGTCGAATCACGCTCATCGACGCGGATCGGGACATACCCGCCGCTGGCGATCGAGCCGAATGTAATCTCGATGTCTTTGCCGTCGGTGTCCACGATCTGAACGGATCCCGCGGGCTCGGAGAGTGTGTCCTCCTCGGTCTCGCTGATCTTCTGGGTGCTCAGATTCCGCGTACCCGCCCGAACCCGCATCGGGTCCGCGGGCCACGACATGGCGGTTTCCTCACCGCCCCAGCGGACGACCCACGACTCACCGCCCGCTCCGCTTCGTTCGACGACCTGATCGGGTTGCCCGCCGATCGAGCGCGTGATCCGGATCACGCGAGCGGGGTCGATCCCGAGGGACCGCCACTGGTCATCGCGTTCGGCGATGGGACTGAGCGTCTGAGACGGGCGGGTGAGCACGACGGCCGCGCCGAGGATCCCGGCGATGATCACCCATAGAAGAACGGTGCGGATCTGCATGGGGATACTCTATCGTTCGTGAGTGGACTTTGCCCGCCCTCCGAGCCGACAATGAAGCAGATGCCCGTCCCAAGCAGCCAAACTCGCCCACTGATCGCGATCTCGCCGGATCTGCTCGACCGCAACGGGCATGAGACCATCCGTGTGACCAGCGCCAACGCCCAGCGGGTCTGGGACGCGGGGGGGCTTGGTGTTGTCGTCCCGCCAATTGTCGCGACGATCCCCGATCTCCTCGCGAGATTCGATGGGTTCGTCTTCACCGGTGGCGATGACCCCAAGACCGAGCCCTTCGGCAGGACGACACACCCCGAGACCACCCCGGTCCACCCGGTGCGCCAGCACTTTGAGACAGAACTCCTCGCAGCCCTGCAGAGCCAAGCACCCGACCGCCCCGTCCTTGGTGTGTGCCTCGGCATGCAGATGATGGCCCTCACCCGCGGCGGGTCGCTCGACCAATACATGCCCGACACCACCCCTACACATCGTGATCACTGGGAATCGAATCACACGGTTGCTGGTGAGCACGGTTACCCGTCCGGGGAAGTCCGATCCAAGCACCACCAAGCGGTGAGCGACCCGGGCTCAACGCGTGTCGTTGCCCGTGCGCATGACGGCGTGATCGAGGCGATCGACGATCCTTCCCTTCCGTTCTTTGTCGGGGTTCAGTGGCACCCCGAACGTACGGATGATCCGTCCATGGGGCAATGGTTCTTCGATCGGCTGGTTCAGGCGTGCCGGCGTTAGAACGGGAGGGTCGCCCCCGATCCGAGCTGCCCGGAATCTCGCACGCCAAGCGTTTTGTAGATATCCATCGTCGCGGTCGATGAGTTGAGTGTGTAGAAGTGGATCCCGCGGACGCTGTTGTCCAGAAGATCCCGGCTCTGCTCGGTTGCCCAGTGCACGCCGATGCGCCTGATCGCTTCGCTGGAACCGTCCGTTCTGCGAATCGCGCGGAGCAGCGGGGCGGGGAAGTGCATACCCCGTGCGAGGTCCGCCATGCGTTTCATGCCCGCGACGGACTGCACGGGCATGATCCCCGCGATGATCGGGATGTGGATCCCCGCGAGCTCGCAGCGTTCGCGGAAGTCGTAGAAATCGTGGTTGTCGAAGAACATCTGCGTGATGATGAAGTCTGCCCCCGCGTCGACCTTCGCCCTGAGGTAGTCCATCTCGACGAGCCGGTTTGGGGTATCGGGGTGCCCCTCGGGGAAGCCCGCGATCCCGATCCCGAACCCGCCGGGCACGCCGTGCGAGTCCTTGAAGTTGCGGATCCGCGCGACGAGGTCCGATGCGTGCTTGAACCGTTCATTTCCCCACTCATGGCTCTGATCCTTGGGTGCGTCGCCACGCAGCGCGAGGATGTTGCGGATCTTGCGGGAGACATACTCCTCGAGGATCGCGTCGATCTCTGCTTCGGACTGGTTCACACAGGTCAGGTGCGGAATGGTGTTGAGCCCCGTTTGCTCTCGGGTCCGGTGGACGATCTCTGTTGTGAGCTGCCGCGTCGATCCGCCCGCGCCATAAGTGATCGACACAAAGGCGGGGTGGAGAGCCTCGAGTTGCACGATGTGCTCGAACAGTTTGTCCGCTCCATCCTTGTCCTTGGGCGGGAAAAACTCGAATGAGAAGGTGGTTGGGTGGACCTGGAGGATCTCGTGGATGTGCGCCATGAGGCGTCCTTTCTCGAAGGATTCATGTTCTATTCGGGGGTATCGGACCGGGGTGATGAAAATTGAGGGGCATTCGATGCGTCCGGCTGGTACACTCCATGCGAACCCCTTGTGAGGAACCTCCCGCCATGTTTGCCGATGTCTCTGCCCGCGATGTGCATGATTGCCACCAACTGATCGGCGAATGCCGGGAGCTTGGTGCGGATGTCGACGCGTGGCGGATGCATCTGCTCAATGCTCTCCGCAAGGTCGTCGGGGCGCAGGTGGTCATCACCTCGGAGATCGAAAACTTCGGTGCCGAGACCGATACGCCGCCCAACTCGCTCGGGCTTCATCGCGCCGGATGGATCTC
>Ga0070728_10005858_pt1 | contig 11901 bp, 10 predicted proteins | sample tdDd471_FD_66723 | JGI IMG/M metagenome (GOLD analysis project Ga0070728, IMG submission 66723) | Marine sediment microbial communities from the Atlantic coast under amendment with organic carbon and nitrate - tdDd47.1 | ecosystem: Environmental > Aquatic > Marine > Coastal > Sediment | place...
ATCGGTCATGGTCGGGGCGCCGCCGTGGGGGATGCCGTCGCCTCAATCCTGCAGGCTACAGGTTTCGATGTGCAGCGCGAGTACTACGTCAATGATGCCGGTAACCAGGTCGCTACTCTCGGCCGCTCGATTTGGCTGCGCCTTCGTGAACTGCACGGAGATGACATCAGCTTTCCAGAAGACGGCTACCAGGGAGACTACATCCGAGAACTGGCGGTCAGCCTGCGCGACGAGAACCCGGACGTAATAAAGAGTAAAGACGCCGATGCGATCAAGCTTTGCTCCACTTATGGTGTGAGCAAGGTCCTTGACTGGATAGCCGTTGACCTGAAAGCTTTCGGCATTACTTTTGACAACTGGTTCAGCGAGCAGAGCCTTTATGACCGAGACATGGTGGCGACCGAACTCGCCAAGCTGGCGGAAAAGGGTCTCTCATATGAGCAGGAAGACGCTCTCTGGCTGCGCACGACCGATTTCGGTGACGATAAGGACCGGGTGTTGATCAAGTCGGATGGCAGCCCGACCTATTTTGCCTCGGATGTTGCCTACCACATGGAAAAGTTCGACCGTGGCTTCGAGCGCGTGATTGATGTATGGGGAGCGGACCACCATGGCTACGTGCCACGCATGAAAGCCGTCGTTGCCGGGCTAGGGCACCCGCCGGAGGACCTCCAGGTTCTGCTCATTCAGATGGTCAACCTGCTGCGTGACGGCCAGCCTTACACAATGGGGAAAAGATCTGGAAACTTCATTGCCTTGCGCGACGTGGTCGATGAAGTCGGCAAGGATGCGTGCCGTTTCTTCTTCCTGATGCGTCGCTCGGACAGCCAACTTGATTTTGATCTGGAACTGGCCAAGCGCCAGAGCAACGACAACCCGGTTTACTATGTTCAGTATGCCCATGCTCGTGTTTGCAGCATCAATCGCACGGCAGCAGAGCAGGGTGTCGACTTGCCGGGGCACGGCACGGCAGATCTAGCACGCCTGACGCTTGCCGAAGAGCTGGCCTTGGCCAAACAGCTGGCACGCTACCCTGAAACGGTCGTCGGTGCAGCCCAGAGCTGCGAGCCGCACAGGATCGTGTACTATCTGCAGGAGCTCGCCGCCCAGTTTCACAGCTACTACAACAGACAACGCGTTCTGGTGGAAGATGCTGAGGTCAGCCGGGCCCGCCTTTACCTGGTCAACGGGGTCAGAACCGTCCTGGCAAATGCTCTGAACCTGCTCGGGGTGGATGCCCCGGAGCGCATGTAGCCGGAAACTCGGGAGATAGATTAGATGATGGCGCAGCCGGTGGTCTCACGCAGCCAAAGACGCATTGAACGAAAACAGCTTGTGCTGGCTGTGGTCCTGATTCTGGCTGTCGCCGGTGTCAGCTTCTCTCTTGGGGTTTTGTACGGCAAGCGGAGTGGCGTCGCGACGGGAGTTGCCGAAGGAACGGAAAACTCCGGGCTGCCTACTGTCGCCCAGATAGAAGTGCCGCCCAAACCGGCTGAAGAAGCGGCTCCCGAGAAGCCGGAACAGCTGACTTTCTATGACAACCTGCCGAAAGGCAATCAGGCGCCTCTCGGCAGCGGCATCAATCTGCCCCCCGAGCAGAAGGCAAGCAGCACCAGCGTCGAGAAAAAGACGGCGGTCGCGGCGGCCAGTCTGCCGCCCAAACCATTATCAAAAGCCGGGGCCAAACCACCGACTGCCGCAGCAGGTGCCTTCGTAGTACAGATCGCGTCTTTTCGGACGAGTGAAGATGCTGCCAAGCTGGCTGGTCGACTCAAAACCCATGGCTTGACAATTTTTATCGAAAGGGCGGACCTTGGGGAAAAAGGGATCTGGCACCGGGTTCTGTCAGGGCCTTTCCCTTCCCGAGAGAATGCTGACAAGGCTGTCGATTTCCTGCGTAAAAAGGAGAGGTTGTCTGCTATTGTACGGCAGCGTTAGCGGGCAGTTTTTTCTTGACATCCTCAGGGCGGACGGGTAAATTCCAAAATCCTGTTGCGGGGTGGAGCAGTCAGGTAGCTCGTCGGGCTCATAACCCGAAGGTCGGAGGTTCAAATCCTCCCCCCGCTACCAAATAAAATATACGGCCGCCGATGGGCGGCCGGCTGGTTTTCGGCGGTGTAGCTCAGTTGGTTAGAGCATGCGGCTCATATCCGCAGTGTCCGGAGTTCGAATCTCTGCACCGCCACCACTCTGACAGAACCCCCTTCCAGCACCGGAAGGGGGTTCTGCGCTTTCAGCACGGCTGTTGCCATATCGCAACGGGCAACGAGCCGGCTTGGTCGCACATTCATGTCTTTGCCGAACCGGTTTCATAAAGCTCTTCTTCAATCCGGTTGCATTCCGATCGGCAGCCGTCTGCTGGTTGCCGTCTCCGGTGGTGCTGATTCGGTCGCGCTCCTCAGCCTGCTGCATGGACTGACTGATACGCTGAATCTCTCCCTGGTGGGCGCACACCTTGATCATTCTTTGCGAGCTTCCAGCCCCGATGATGCATCCTTTGTCGCGCAACTCTGTCGTGACATGGATATCCCTTTGGTGATGACGTGTCAGGATGTTGTGAGTATTGCCCGCCAGCGCAAAGGTAATTTGGAAGAAGTTGCCAGGGATGTGCGCAGGGAATTTCTCCAGGCCGCTGCACAGGAACACAGATGTGACCTGGTTGTGCTGGGGCACCACGCGGACGACCAGGCCGAAACTTTCTTGATGCGCCTGATGCGCGGTGCCGGTACGGCAGGATTGGCAGGGATGCGCCAGGTTGATGGGCAGGTAGTACGTCCACTTCTGTCATTTCATCATGAAGAGCTGGTGGCGTACCTCGAAGAAAGCGGCTTTGTCTGGCGTGAAGACGAGAGCAACATCGACCATGCTTTTACCCGCAATCGGATCCGTCATCAATTGCAGCCGCTACTGGAGAGCTTCAACCCTAACATCACCGGCCAGATCGCAGGGTTGTGCGAACAGCTGCGCCTGGATGAGGACTTCTGGTCTGAGCTGACAAATCGTACCCTGACAGAGCTCGGGACAAGGGTTGATGGAGGTTATTCTATCCAACGAGGAGCGCTTGCCGAATTGGCCCCATCGCTGGCCAGCAGGGTCATCAGGGCCGTACTGCATGAAATCCGCGGCGATTTGCGCAGTATCACGGCAACCCATATCGGGGATGTCATGCAGCTTGTCTGTGCAGGTCCTCCCCAGGGCGAGCTGCACCTGCCGGGATCCTGGGTCGCCTGCCGATACGAAGAGCTGTTGCTGTATAAAGAGCCACCCGAGGTGGTCACTGCTCTTGAGCTCGTGCTGGATGGGCCGGGGACATATCCGCTTCTGGATGGGCGTAGATTGCAGCTGTCTGTTTCTGATCACGCATCGGGAGAAAATCATGACGCCGTGGAGTTTGATGCGTCGATCCTCCCGTTCCCACTGACGCTGCGGCACTGTTTGCCTGGAGATCGTTTTCGGCCTTCAGGGATGGACGGAACAAAAAAAATCCAGGATTTTTTTGTCGACCTCAAGCTCGCCATGGAAGACCGCAAAAAAACGCTGCTGTTGATGGAAAATAAGACAATTTTGTGGGTCGTCAGTTTGCGCCGTTGTGAGGGTTGTCGACCGGTCGCCGGAAAACCTGTTTTGCGTGTTCAGGTCGTGCAAAAGGAGTCATAAACGGCTTGTGATAAGGAACCCGGTATGGTAAAGTTTCCAGTGTTTTTACAACGCCAAACACCGCATTTTTCTGGTGTTTTCAGATTTAGGGGGTTATGTGAATCAGTTTTATAAGAATCTAGCGCTCTGGCTGGTCATCTCTCTGGTGATGATCATGCTTTTCAATATGATGACCCAGCAGGGTCGCGAACTCAAGCCGATCCCTTATACGACCTTCCTGGCAGCCCTCGATGAGGGTGAGGTTGTTGACGTGACGATCAAGGGTTCGAACCTTGAAGGCACCTACACAGATGGTTCTGCCTTCAAGACCTATGCTCCGGATGACCCTGACCTGATCAACCTGCTGCGCGAGCAGGGCGTCGCCATTCAGGCCGAGCCGGACGAAAGCAACAGCTTCTGGATGTCAATTCTGGTCTCCTGGGGCCCGATTCTGCTGTTGATCGCCGTCTGGATTTTCTTCATGCGACAGATGCAGTCAGGCGGTGGCAAGGCTATGAGCTTCGGCAAGAGTCGCGCCAAACTGCTCAGCGAATCCCAGGCCAAGATCACCTTCAATGATGTTGCCGGGATCGATGAAGCCAAGGATGAACTCGAAGAAGTTGTCTCGTTTCTGAAAGACCCGAAAAAGTTTTCCCGGCTCGGTGGCCGGATCCCGAAAGGCGTGCTGCTGGTAGGCCCTCCGGGTACGGGTAAAACTCTTCTGGGCAGGGCGATTGCTGGCGAGGCGGGCGTACCCTTCTTTTCGATTTCGGGCTCCGATTTTGTCGAAATGTTTGTCGGCGTCGGTGCCAGCCGTGTTCGGGACCTGTTCGTGCAGGGCAAGAAGAATGCCCCCTGTATTATCTTTATCGACGAAATAGATGCCGTTGGCCGTCATCGTGGCGCCGGTATGGGCGGTGGCCATGACGAGCGTGAGCAGACCCTCAACCAGCTGCTGGTTGAAATGGACGGCTTTGAGTCCAATGAGGGAGTTATTCTGATTGCGGCGACCAACCGGCCCGACGTCCTTGACCCCGCTTTGCTTCGTCCAGGTCGTTTTGATCGCCAGGTAGTGGTACCGAGGCCCGATGTTCGCGGCCGTCTGAAAATCCTGCAGGTCCATGCCCGCAAGGTGCCGTTGGGTGAGGATGTTGAGCTTGAGGTGATTGCGAAAGGGACGCCAGGTTTTTCCGGAGCGGACCTCGAAAACCTGGTTAATGAGGCCGCCCTGCTTGCGGCACGCGCCAACAAGAATGAAGTGACCCGCAACGATCTTGAGAAAGCCAAGGACAAGGTGATGATGGGAGCCGAGAGGCGCTCCATGGTGATCACCGATGAGGAAAAGAAGGTCACCGCCTATCACGAGGCAGGTCATGCCCTGGTGGCGATGTATATCCCGGGTGCCGATCCGGTGCACAAGGTTTCAATTATCCCGCGTGGCCGGGCCATGGGCGTCACCATGTACCTGCCCGAGGAAGAGAAGTATAACGAAAACGAAATGGGCCTGAATGTCAAGATATGCACCCTGCTCGGCGGTCGGGTTGCAGAGGAGCTGATCTTCGAAAGCGTTACCAGCGGCGCCTCGAATGACCTGGAGCGTGCCACCGCAATTGCCCGCAAGATGGTTTGCGAGTGGGGGATGAGCGACAAGCTTGGACCATTGTCATACGGTGAGAAAGAAGGTGAAGTTTTTCTCGGTCGTGACTACGGGCACGTCAAGAATTACAGCGAGGCCACCGCGATGGCGATCGATGACGAGATCCGTAGGATCGTCGAGGAGTGCTACGAGCGTACGACGGACATTCTCTCTCAGCACAAAGATGCCTTGATCATCGTATCCGAAGCGCTGCTCGAACGTGAGAACATGGACGGCAGTGAAATCAAGGCCATGATCTTCGGTGATGAGCAAGTAGCCGAAACTGCGGCTGAAGGTGTCGCCGAAGAAGCTGGTGAAGAGGCTGGTGAAGAGACTGCTGCTGCGCAGGATACGGTTGCCCCGGCTGAAGGCCCCTGTGTCGACGAGGCCTGATGTCAGGCCTGGTCCGCGGTTCCGATCCCTCCAGGGTCATACTGAGCGGGCGAAACTGCTCACTCGTTATGGACCGGCCTTACATCGTCGGGATCCTCAACGTAACCCCTGACTCTTTTTCCGACGGTGGCCGGTTCCTGGGGCTGCGACAGGCGATTGAACAGGGCCTCAGGATGGCTGCAGAAGGTGCCGACCTGATCGATATCGGCGGTGAGAGTACCCGGCCGGGTGCTCCCCGGGTCTCCGAGCAGGAGGAACTGGACCGGGTTATCCCGGTTGTCGAGAAGCTCGGCCGCGAAGTCGGTCTGCCCTTGTCCATCGATACCTCGAAAAGTGCTGTCGCCAGGGAAGCGATATCCGCCGGCGCAGATTTTGTCAATGATGTCAGTGGACTGACCTTCGATACGGAAATGGCCGGGATTGTTGCTGATTCGGGAGCGGGGCTGGTTATCATGCATACCCGCGGCAGGCCCGAGGTTATGCAACAGGATACGCGCTACGCTGATCTCTTCGCGGAAGTTGTCGATTCCCTGAATAGCAGTATCGAGGTCGCAGAATCGGCAGGTATCGCCATTGGCAAGATCGCGATTGATCCAGGGATCGGTTTCGGCAAGGATGTCGCCGGGAACCTTGAACTGTTACGCAGGATCGCCGATCTGGTCGAGTTGGGCCGCCCGGTCATGCTGGGGACATCCCGCAAAAGTTTTATAGGTCGGGTGCTAGGCAAGGATGATCCTGCCGGGCGCCTTGCCGGAACCCTGGCCACCGTTGCCCTGGGTTATGCTGGAGGGGCCCGGTTATTCCGGGTACATGATGTTGCTGCGGCACGCGAGGCAGCACGGATGGCGCAGGCAGTCTGCAACGGTGTAGACTGGGTTGGTCAATGACCTGATTTATCGAGAGGGCGTTCCGGATGTTCGATATGCTGGAAAATTTCAGGTGGGTTCTGGATCTGCTCGACATCCTCCTGGTCGCCTTCATTATCTACCGGATTATCTTGCTTATCAAGGGCACGCGGGCCGTGCAGATGCTGGTCGGTCTCGCAGTCCTTCTGATCGTCTACGTCGCCTCCCAGGTCGGTGGCCTCTATACCCTTAACTGGATACTTAACAACTTCCTTTCATCCATCATCCTGGTGATTGTCGTGATTTTTCAGAACGATATCCGCCGGGCGCTGATCCATGTCGGGCGCAACCCGTTTTTCGCTGATCTGTCATTCCGTGAAGAGACCCAGGTTATCGACGAGTTGTGCCGGGGCTGCGCGACCCTTGCCCAGAAACACCTGGGAGCACTGATTGTCATCGAGCGTGAAACAGGAATCAACGATTTTCTCGAAGTCGGTGTCGAGCTGGATGCGAAACCTTCAGGCTCCCTGATTAACTCGATTTTTCATCATGCTTCGCCGCTGCATGATGGGGCAATAGTCATTCAGCGCGGCCGGATCACCAGGGCCGGTTGTTTCCTCCCCCTGACCCAGGACCCGGGAGTCAGCCCGCAGTTCGGGACTCGTCACCGGGCGGCGATAGGCCTGACTGAACTGGTTGACGCCGTCGTGATTGTGGTGTCCGAGGAGACTGGACGGATTGCGGTCGTGGTCGGGGGAAAGATCACGCGCGACCTGGAAGTGACGACCTTGAAGAAAGTCCTCAACCGCTTGCTTGAACCACGCCGTCTGCGCGGCAAGAAGAGTTAGCCATGGCCGAAAAGATGTTCGAAAACTGGCTGTTGAAACTTATCTCCCTGGCCTTTGCAATAGTGCTCTGGTTCTTTGTCATGGGTGAAAGTCGCATGGAAGTCAATCATATCGTGCCACTTGAATACGTGAATCTGCCCGAGGGCCTGATGATTGCCAGTGAAGTGCCAAATTCAGTCGCGCTGCGGATCAATGGGCCTCGTGCCTTGCAGGTAAACCTTGACCAGGAAGATATCGTGTTCAGAGTTGACCTGAAGGGTGTGTCGGCCGGCGTGACATCTTTCAAGCGTCTTGATGAAACCCTTGATATCCCCGGTGGTCTGAAAATCACCCGCATTTCACCTTCTTATGTTGATGTCAGGCTGGAAAAGGTGCGTGAGCGCGGCGTGCCGGTCAAGGTTGTTCTGAGCGGTGACCCGGCACCCGGGTTCCTGGTCAAGTCGGCCAAAGCCGCTCCTGACAGGGTTGTCATCATCGGTGCGGAGGGTGAAATCAAGACGGTTTCGGAGGTTGTGACCGAGGGTATCGACATCACCAATGTTCAGGAGAATTTCACCCAGACTGTAGCCCTCAGTTATGTTGGTAATTATACGGATCTGAAAGAGACAAAAACTGTCGAGGTCAAAGTGGTTTTAAAGCCTGACCCCGATTATGTCCCCCCCCCTCCGGAGGAAAAGCCGGACGGGCAGGCAGCCGCCGAGGTTGAAAAAAAGGAAAAATGACCAAAAAACTTTTTGGGACTGACGGGGTGCGCGGCATTGCCAACAAACATCCCATGACCACAGAAATGGCCATGCAGTTGGGCCGTGCTGCAGCTTATGTCTTTAAACATGATGACCGGCGCAGCCGGATTGTAATCGGCAAGGACACACGCCTTTCCGGATACATGATCGAGAATGCCCTTGCCGCCGGGATCTGTTCGATGGGGGTAGATGTCCTGTTGGTTGGTCCTCTACCGACCCCGGGTATCGCGTTTATTACTGCTTCGATGCGTGCCGATGCCGGGGTGGTGATTTCCGCCTCGCACAACCCCTATCAGGACAACGGCATCAAGTTTTTTGCCCGTGACGGCTTCAAACTCCCCGATGACCTCGAGCTGAAGATCGAAGACCTGTTTTTTTCCGAGCGGATCGATTCGCTGCGGCCAACTGCCGAAGAAGTCGGCAAGGCCTTTCGTGTTGATGACGCCATTGGGCGCTATATCGTTTTCCTGAAGAACACGTTTCCCCGGGAACTTGACCTGACTGGTCTGAAAATCGTCCTTGATTGCGCCCACGGAGCAGCCTATCGGGTTGCCCCGGCAGTCCTGGAGGAGTTGGGTGCCCAGGTCTTTGCTTATGGCGTTACTCCGGATGGAACGAATATCAACGCCGGTTGCGGTTCGACTCACCCTGAGGTGATCTCCAGGGCCGTCCTTGAGCATGGTGCGGATCTTGGCATTGCTCTTGATGGCGATGCCGACCGTTGTATCTTTGTCGATGAGTGCGGCAATGAGGTTGACGGTGACCACATCATGGCTATCTGCGGTATCGAAATGCTGAAATGCGACACGCTGCCGCAAAAAACGGTCGTCGCCACGGTCATGTCGAACATGGGGCTCGACATTGCCCTGCGCAAGGCCGGCGGTAGAGTCATCAAGACCGACGTAGGTGATCGTTATGTGGTCGAAGAGATGCGCCGCAATGGTTACTGCTTCGGCGGGGAACAGTCCGGGCACATGATATTCCTGGAGCACAACACGACCGGTGACGGCATTATCTCAGCGCTTCAGGTCCTGGCTATCATGCAAAAAAGCGGCAAGAGCCTCTCCGAGCTGGCATCAGTCATGCGACCGTTGCCACAGATTCTCGTTAATGTCCGGGTGCGGCAGCGCTTGCCCCTCGAACAGCTGCCTGACGTCCAGCGTCTGATCGAGGATGTCGAGGGGCGACTGAGTGATAGCGGTCGTGTCCTGATCCGTTACTCGGGGACCGAACCTTTGATGAGGATAATGCTGGAAGGGCAGGACCAGGACGAAATTACCGGCATGGCCAACCAAATTGCCAGGTTGGTGAAATCCTCCATCGGTGAAGATTCAGGAGTATAAAATGGCAAAACTGGGAGTCAATGTCGATCACGTTGCGACGATACGCCAGGCTCGGGGCGGGACTGAGCCTGATCCGGCTTCAGCTGCGGCGATTGCCGAGTTGGCCGGCGCCGACGGCATCACGGTGCATCTGCGTGAAGACCGCCGACATATCCAGGACCGGGATGTCATGATCCTGAAACATACGGTGCAGACCCATCTTAACCTCGAAATGGCAGCGACCGATGAAATGGTGGCAATCGCCATGAAGGTCGTCCCGGATTACGTCACCCTGGTGCCGGAAAAACGCCAGGAGCTGACCACCGAGGGCGGGCTTGACGTTGCCAGGCATATCCAGCCCCTGACCAAGCAGATTGAACTGCTGCATCAGGCCGGGATAACGGTCAGCCTGTTTGTCGATCCCGACCTTGAGCAGCTGAAAGCCAGTGCACGGACCAGGGCCGATTGCATAGAGATTCATACCGGGTCCTACTGCGAGGCCAAAGGGCATGAAAAGACATCTGAGTTGGCCAAGATTGAAGAGGCTGTGAAAGCTGGCCGGAAGCTCGGATTGCGAGTTAACGCCGGACACGGGCTTAACTACCAGAACATCCGACCGGTGCTCGCTCTCGGAGGGATTGAGGAATACAATATTGGTCACAGCATCATCTCGCGGGCGGTTCTGGTCGGACTCGACCGGGCGGTGCGCGAGATGGCTGAGATGATCCACGGGAGCTGATTATGCCGATTGTCGGTCTGGGAACCGATCTGGCCAGGGTCACGCGTTTCCGGAAATTTGTAGAAGATCAAAAGACCGCTCTCCTGGAGCGGCTTTTTACCCTTGGTGAACGGCAGTATGCTTTTGCCAAGGCAGATCCATCCCCACACCTGGCGGCACGCTTTGCTGCCAAGGAATCGTGTCTCAAGGCCTTTGGCACGGGCTGGCGTGATGGCATCAGCTGGCACGACATGGAAATTGTTCCCGATAAACTCGGTCGCCCAGATCTGGTTTTGTCCGGCAGAGCAGCAGAGATAGCGGGCGAAAAGCGTGTTGAGATGGTACACTTGTCTTATAGCCATGATGGTGACTACGCTGTTGCTACCGTGATTCTGGAAAGCTTATGAAGGTACTGACCGCACAACAAATGCAGGCGGTTGATCACCGGGCGATTGATGAAGTTGGAATCCCCGGTGTTGTCCTGATGGAAAATGCCGGCCGACGTGTAACGGAGGAAATCGTCTCGCGTTATGCAACGCGGGGTATCCAGCGCGCGCTGGTGTTCGCCGGTAAAGGCAACAACGGTGGCGATGGCTATGTGATAGCCAGGCATCTGCTGGATAACGACTGGGACGTCCTGACCCTGGTTTTTGCCGGAGCGGAAGAGATCGTCGGTGACGCTGCAGTCAATGCCATGGCGCTAGCCAACTGTGGCGGGCAGATTGTTCATGTAAAGACCGAGGACGAACTTTACGCCGTCCTTGATGATGCAGATGAGTTTAGCGTCGTTGTCGATGCTCTGTTCGGTACCGGGCTCGCAAAGCCTCTGGAAGGTCTGTTCCTGGAAGCGATTGGCTGGATAAACTGCCAGGTTTGCCCGGTGATCTCTGTCGACATCCCGTCCGGGATCGATGGCTCGACCGGCCGGGTCATGGGTGACGCGGTCAATGCCGACCTGACGGTCTCGTTTGCTTTTCCCAAAATAGGCCAGGTGACTTTCCCTGGAGCAAGGCATGTTGGTGAATTGGTGATTGCCGATATCGGCATTCCGAAGCAGGTGATGTACGAGGCCACCGCCGAGTGCTTGTTGATCGATACAGAGGCAGCAAAACCTCTTCTGCCGATAAGAAGTATGGATGGACATAAAGGCACCTTCGGCCATCTGCTGGTGCTGGCAGGGTCCACAGGTAAGTGTGGCGCAGCAGTCATGGCTGCTGAAGCTGGTATGCGTAGTGGTGCCGGTCTGGTCACTTTGGCATGTCCGGGAAGTGTCCAGCCAGGTATTGCTGCCAGGCTGGCTGAAGTTATGACAGTGCCACTGGATGAACTGATGGGTGGCGCCTGCATGCTGGCCCTGGAAGATCTCCTGGTCCTGGCAGAAGGAAAACAGGCACTGGCCATAGGGCCGGGGTTAGGTGTCGGGGAAGAAGTAAACAGCCTGGTTCGCGGTTTACTTCAGGCCACCGAACCGCCCGTGGTTATTGATGCGGATGGTTTAAATGCTCTGGCTGGAAATCTGTCGATACTGGGCCAGCAACCAGGACGTGAAATTGTTCTGACCCCGCACCCCGGTGAAATGTCACGCTTGTCTGGGCAGTCGGTCGCAGAGATCCAGAATGATCGATTCTGCGTAGCGAGAGATTTTGCTGTACAGCACAAAGTGGTCCTGGTGCTCAAGGGAGCACGGACCCTGATTGCTGCGCCAGATGGCAAGGTACATGTGAATATGACCGGTCATGCCGGTATGGCCAGCGGCGGCA
>Ga0070728_10005859_pt1 | contig 11900 bp, 6 predicted proteins | sample tdDd471_FD_66723 | JGI IMG/M metagenome (GOLD analysis project Ga0070728, IMG submission 66723) | Marine sediment microbial communities from the Atlantic coast under amendment with organic carbon and nitrate - tdDd47.1 | ecosystem: Environmental > Aquatic > Marine > Coastal > Sediment | place...
CCGGGGAATTACCTATCAGGAATTGGCTTCGCGCCTAGACACGCTAGGTGTTTCGGAATCCCCAGAGAACATCGCAAACAAAATTAGTCGCGGCAAATTCACCACAGTTTTTCTTTTGCAATGTCTTGAAGCGATTGGTTGTCAAACCTTGCGGCTGGAGGACTGAGGCCAAATGCAAAGTGATGGCGCCGATTTTTTGGATCGTGCCATCGAAGGGTAAAGAGAATTTCTCAAACCGTTTTATACGCCTATCAGGCTTAGTCAGTATGCAACTGACTAAGCAGCGTAAAGGTTTTTGACAATCGTCTGCATCACAGGCGGACAAACTCCGTTGCCCAACAGCCGGATCTTATCTCGACGAGATCCAACTGGCAGTTCGTAGTCGTCTTTGAATCCCATTGCTCTTTTTAGTTCGGGTACCTGGAGCATACGCATGCGATGTCCGTCTTCTGACGGCTCTATAAGGGCGAAGCGGTCAACCGTGGTGATTGTCCGTAATGGACGATCAATGGGCTGCCACCCCCCGCTTCCATCTGAGCCGTAGTAGACAAGAAGAAATGGCGTATCCAGTCCGACATTTTCAAAACCACGTGCTGCCCGTTCTAGAGTGGCCTCAGCCCGTCCATCTTTAAACAGGGGTGTTGTTCGCCACGTGCCGGGCCGGTCCAGAAGATCCTGTACCACCGGTGCCTTCATCCGCTTGGGGGGGGAGATGTCTGGTGGGGTCCCTTTCTTGTCGCCAACGATGAATAGCCGGCGTCTCTTTTGGCCAACACCAAAATCTGAAGCGTCAAAAACGAACTCTTTAAGATTGTACCCAAGCCCCTGCAAGCCTTCGAGAAGCTCGCCGTATCTTGACCAAGGGCGCATATGGACAACGTTTTCCAGGACGACGAAACGAGGTTTGAAGGCCTCGGCAAACCGCATTGCCTGCATAGCAGTGGCTTTACTCTCCTCGGAGCGGGGCGCTGCACCCTTAGCGCATGTATGATTGGTGCACTCGGGTGATGCCAGAAGGAGGTCGATATCACCAATTTCGTCTCTGAGAGACTTTGGACTGACTTTTTCGAGGCGGGATGTTTTGACTACGGCGCCCGGAAAATTATACTCAAATGTTGCAGTGGCAACGCCGCAAAGATCAATTCCGCCGATGATTGTAGCGCCTCCGGACCTAGCTCCGTAGCTGCTACCACCTCCTCCGCAGAAAATGTCGAGTACGCGCATGTCAGAGTCCGTTTTGGTTGTATCATCTTGCGCCAGGCTACCAGGTCATTTTCAAGGATACCAGGCTGAATATATTCCTGAAAAACAGACGCGCAACGAACGTGCCGGGGGTAAGTGATGGCAGACGTTATGACGCCACCGCAAAGAAGCCGATGCATGTCTCGGATCAAGGGCAAGGATACTAAGCCGGAGACAACTCTGCGGAAGGCCTTATGGAGGAAAGGCCTACGGTACAGGCTGCACTACAAAATTCCAGGTCGGCCTGATCTTGTCTTTGTGGGCGCCCGCATAGCCGTCTTTGTAGATGGTTGTTTTTGGCACGGCTGCCCTGACCATAGTGTTCAGCCCAAGAGTAATGCGGATTTCTGGAAGAAGAAGCTTGCAACCAATATGGAGCGGGATAAACAGATCAACGCGAAACTGTCCGGCTTAGGGTGGAAGGTCATACGGATTTGGGAACACGAGGTCTCTTCGGAGCTAGACGCGGTCGTCAGAAGAATTGAGAAGGCATATCACAGGTCTGCGCTCCCAAAAAAGGGGAGCTAAATCACTTAACGGTTGTAAATATGAGCTGATCCAACCACTATGTCCCTTGGAGTGATGGAGGGGGCATGGACCGTATGGTTCAGGATGGCGGCTACGGTTACCAGTTTCCAGAACTGGTGTCTCGGTATCCGTTAGTGGAATCTTTGACAGTTGATTTCGGTGGTGGTGAAGAACAGATTCCCCCTCTGATTCCGTTACTTTGCGTGCTAGCAAATACCGATTCATCCGACCCCATTTGTGTCGTCATTCCTGAAGCTGGTGAACTCGCCCGACTTACCGCAGTATTTCTTTCTCTGATCAAACTTAGCTCTGGCTCGAATGAAGAGGCGCTGGAGCGGCATAAGGAGCGCCTCACCATAGGCGAGAAGGTCCGCGTACTTCCCGGTGGACATATATATGAGTATCGCGGACCGCATCCTGATTACCCAGAGTTTCTGGTTCTGAAGATACTGAAAAAAGGTGGTGGAACATTCACCATCCGCTCGGTAGAGATCGGACGTCTTCAGCCCACGGACTCATCAAGGCCATTGGGAGATGGAAAGAAAGATCGTGGCTCCATTCAAAAATCCCCGTTGGACGCGCTTTGCCAGACGGTCACGGGTGGAAATACGGGGCTGATTTCCAATGAAGTGCTCTTGCTCGGATACCGCTCTGCGTTTCAGAACACTCTATCCGGTTCTTCTCTTTCCTGCCGCGCTCTTTCGAGTGCAGCCCGACTGGATGATGTCCTGCCTTGGGGCAGGCTAAAAGCTGACGGCAAGCCGGTTCTCTTAAACCCTTCCGGCGCACGAGGAATGCCGCTCGTTGCTGTGTCCAGTGATACCGATGCTGTTGCTTCCTGTTGTGAGGCCCTGCCGCCGGGAAAGGGCGTCGTTGTCGCAGATAATGTTACAGCGCTTGTAAATAACCTTCAGGACTATGACCGAATTGCAGACAGCCAAAGTCTGTTGGTTTTTTGCAGTCCCGATGATCTGGACAAAGCCTTCGTTCTTTCCGAAAGAGGTGCCGTTGTCTGGGAAGTACATCCAGATGAATCAGCATCAGGGATGCAACGTTGCGAGGCGGATGAACTCAGTATCTTTGGCAGGGTTCTGAGCCGTCTAGAAGTGCTGAATGGACTCAACCTGTCGGTTTCCCAATGTAGGTCAGATGATGTCGAGGCGCTGGCGAGGGTGCTTGAGGTCGCCAGTGATTATGACAGGGAAAGCGATGATGCTGAGCAATTGGATGCCCTGTTGAAGCCTCTTTTCGGTTGGCTCAACAGCATTGTCGAACTGGTTGATAGCCCCCCAGAAGAAACACTCTTCAAATTGAAAAAGCGAACGGATAAAATTCGGAGGGATTTTAATGCGGCTTCGGCCTGGATCAGGCCTGAACATCAAACTCCGATCAGGGACGCACTCGAAATTGCAGACCGGATGACCGCCTCAGCAAGCGGTGCTTCGGGAGAAGCTAAAGGGATATCCCTTTTATCCTTCGTTCAGAATATCCAGAACGGCGGAAAGACCGCAGTTGTTACAAAAAGCCCTGAGGCAGCTCGCTCTCTTTCTGATTGGCTCGGGGAAAACAGCGGCGTCGAGGCTTATGCGATTTCCGGAATGCCGGAAAAGAGGTTCGATCATATTGTCATGTTCTCATGGCCTGGCCGATATCTGGCCAGTCGGCTGATACATTCATATATGGCGTCCGAAATTCGGCTCATCGGTTATCCTCATGAATGCCGGTGGTTCGAACGGCTGATTTCGCGTTTAAAGGCGGAGCATAAAAAAGCAGGTCTGACCTCAAATGACAGGTCTAGGATTCTGGGTATTCAAGAAGCTCCAGCGCTTACTTCTCCGTGGGAAAAGCAGTCCGTAGGCAGCGGTCTCCTTCCTGGCGACACGTCAGACAAGACTGTGGACGCGGTTCTTGAATACGAGGCGCGGTTGAGGACCATCAGGCCCTCGGTTTCACGGGATAACGGGACGGAAACCCGCGAGGCCAAGTTTGTTCGGTTTGTAGGGTCTTCGAGTTCCTTTTTCACTGAGTGGCATAGCGTTCCGGTACTGAATTCATTGCTGTCTGAAGGGGAAACTGGCCGCGGTGTCCCCTCACGCTATCCAAATGATCTCCAGGTTGGCGATTTCCTCCTATTCAGGGAGGGAGCCGATAAAGATGTTGTCCGTTATGTGGCAGAGGCTGAGGTGACCGAAGCCAAGTATCAGCGGATTAGACAGGTTGCGGATATGTGGCGCCCGGCGTTGGAGGCCATTGCAAGAGATCCCTGGACCGTATGGACGCGTCTCAGGGATCAGGGACTGACAAAAGGGGAGGCAACCGTTCGCGGATGGATGCTGGACACTTACAGAATTGGACCAGGTTCTGCGAGTGACTACGAGATAATCGCGACTGTCTCGCCGGACCCTCAGTTCAAGAGCCGATGGAGGGAAGTCTGGGAAGCTGTCCGAAAGGTCAGAAGAATGCACATACGTGCTGGGCATAACCTGTCCCGTCTGCTTCTCGGCGAGTTGCCGAAGCACCTGGACGAGATCGGGATGAAGGAGACCAGCATCGACCTCGGCTTTGGACAAGTGTGGATCGTACAGGTGGAGTACATCGCCGATGGCTTTGAAAACGTGCCCTATACAGCGGTGAACCGCCTTCTGTGGGATGAAGAGGAAGCTCCATTGCCTCTGCTCACGTTGGATGACTTGGACCTTGATTTGTAGGTGGATGCAACATGGCGAAAATGATTCCATCCGAAATTGACCCAAATACCAAAAGCGGAGGAGAAAGGCGGCTGTTCAAACTCTTCGAGAACGATCCGGATACTGCGGATTGGACGGTCCTTCATTCCCTGGGGCTGGCCAGACGGGGAAAAAAGAAGCCGTTCGGTGAGGTCGATTTCGTCGTTCTTATACCAGGGAAAGGCGTGGTGTATCTCGAGGTGAAAAGCGGAACGGTGCGGTGCAAAGACGGGATATGGAAAACCACAAACAGAAAAACCAAGAAAACAGAAAGAATGAAGCGGAGCCCTTTCCTTCAAGCGCAGGACGGTATGCAGGCTGTGCGAACCGCTATCGAGAAGAGGTTCGGGAACAAGTCTGCGGAACATAATTGCCCAATGGGTTACGGCGTGGTTTTCGACAGCATTCCGTGTCCGCCGATCACTCCAGAATTTGAACGCTCAGATGTGATCGACGAGGAGGACCTACGCCATCCGGTCTCACGATCGCTTCTCCGTCTATGCCGGAAACAGGAGGGGATGAATATGTCTGTTAGCCCTCCCGAACCGGACATACTCAAAAATATCAGGAATTTTCTCAGGCCTGATTTCGACTTGGTTGTGGCGAAGTCGACAATGATTGGCCATACAGAGGACTTGCTGCTGAAGCTTACTGAGGAGCAGTACACCCGTCTGGACGAATTGGAGGAAAATCCGCGCTGCCTTTTTGAAGGAGCAGCCGGAACCGGAAAGACCGTTTTGGCCGTTGAGTACGCGCGCAGGTCTGCTCAGGAGAAAGGCAGGAAAACCCTGTTGGTATGCTTTAACCGCCTTCTGGGCAGGTGGTTGGTTAGCCGCTCACCTGTGTCAGGCAATACGGGATTGGTTGCTGGCAGCTTCCATGCTCTGGTCAGAGACAGAGTTTCTCAATCCGAGTTGGCAGACGAGCTGCAAAGCGCTGAAAAAACAGAGCCAACAAAAAAGTTATTTGACGAAATTATCCCCGAGCTTGGTGAACTCGCCATTGAGGATATGGGGGAAACGTTTGACACGATTGTAGTGGATGAGGCGCAGGACCTGATGCGTCCAGAATTCCTGAATGTTCTCGACCGTTGGTTGGACGGCGGGCTTGCTGGCGGTAATTGGGCATTCTTCGGTGATTTCACCCGCCAGGCATTGTTCGGCATGCCAGAGGAAGGGCTGAAGGAATTTGAGCAGAGATGTTCGTATTTCACCAAAGCGAAGCTGCGCCAGAATTGCAGGAATACTCGTCGGATAGCCTCAGAAACAGCGTACCTGTCTGGCTTTCAGAATCTTCCGTATGTTGTCATGTCGGTAGAAGGACTTCCGGTCGAATATCATTATTGGCGTAAAGACACAGATAGGCCTGCGCAGATCGAAGCGGCCATAGAAAAATTGAAGTCCGGTGGAGTGGATGTGGCAGACATAACCATCCTCGGGACACGAAAACTCGCAAACTCCTCCCTTGCTTCGACACCCAAAATGGCGGGCCATCCAATAAGTGACGCAAATAGCAACAGTGCTCCGCAGAGCGGGGATGGGCACATTGTCTATTCGACTGCGCATGGTTTCAAAGGGCTTGAAAGTCCGGTCGTAATTGTTATCGACGTGGATGATGTGGCGCTGGATGCGAACCAGTCATTACTTTACGTGGCCATGTCCAGGGCCAGAAGCAGCCTTAGCCTTTTTATAGATGAAGCAGTGCGGCAAGGTGTCGACGAGAAAATTCGTGATGGCATGAAAAGGGAGTTGGGCGTATGACCGATGCTCTTTCCGTGCGGGAACATATTGTTGATTTTCTCCGCAGAGAACTAGTTGGCCCTGCACCGGGGTTTCCGGCAGTTCAGTTGAATGGAGACGAAATTCTTCGCCCTCAGGACCCTCCAAGGCAACGGTATGGTGCGGGGATATTGTTTCCGTCACAGGCATTGACTGAGGTGGAGGGTGGCGTTGACGAAAAGGATTTTGAGTCAGATGCAGAGGTACCAGATGATGCAGGCCCGAGACCGACGGAATCTGAAGCCGCTGGGGAGAGAAATCGCAACGAAGTTCCTCCTGAGACAGACCAGGAGATAAAAAAGGCCAACGAGTTTCTGCCTTCCGCTATGGGGGTCAGTGTTCTCGTTGATGTTTCAAATTCTCTGACGGTAAAGGTTGGGGCGGCACAATATGAGCATGAACCATTGCCTGGGTGGGACCGGATTAATAAAGAAGGAAAGATTGAAGCCCAGAAGGGATGGTGGCGGCGGGCGGTTAGCATTGAGGTTCAGTTTGATGCGCCAGAATTGAACAGCCCTGATGTTTGTGTGAAAGAGAAGCCTGTATGCACTTCCGAAAACGGCGGTGGTTTGTGCGTCCATATTGTCAGCCGACCTGTCGAAGGAAGTCCTTCCAATATACGCCTTATGACCGTCACCTTGGTAAACCGGACGTTGGCATCTGGCCCGGCGCCTAAAAATGAAGAATGCTTTTATCAATGTGGCTTTACTCTACGTGATTCTGCAAACCGTCCATGTTTTCTGCCGTACCCTAACCGGCCAGATAGTGAATTACTCGAGGAGGAGCTTTCTTTGCGTCTTCTCTACCGGCATCGCAATGTGTTTGGTGTCGGGCACGGGTGTTCAGCAGATTGGGAGGGAGCAGAAGAGAACCGTGCCGTCGAAGTTAGAAGCGAGGTTCTTCCCACATTCGAGATCAAGCCGGTCCTGCCGAAAGAAGTGCCAGGACTGGACCTTTCAATGCTTGGTTTGGCGTCGAGGGATAGGAAAGAGTCGCTTGAAACCTGTATGGCATTGGCGAGCGCTTATGGTGGATGGATTAAACAACAAAGAGAAACTGTTGCCGCTGACGATACCCTTACAGATAGTCTGAGAGTGACGGCTGACCGTCACCTGTCATCCTGCGAAAGCTGCCTTTCTCGTATAGAGGCGGGAATAAATATTCTGAGGACGGACGATGAGGCGTGGCGGGCCTTCCGTCTGATGAATAGGGCAATGTTGCTTCAACAAATCCATTATAGGATTTCCTCTGTAGAAATACGCCGATGGCTTCCAGACGGTGAAGAGCTGACGTTGGAAAGGCGTTTCGTATCGCCAGACCATGATGATCAGAGCAGGAAGTGGCGCCCCTTCCAGTTGGCCTTTGTGCTGATGAACATCACCTCCATGGTTGACCCCACTCATGAAGAACGAGAACTTGTCGATCTGATCTGGTTCCCGACGGGTGGTGGTAAAACTGAAGCCTATCTTGGTCTGTCTGCATTCACCCTCTTTCTCCGGCGTCTTCGTGACCCTGAAAATGCCGGCACGTCGGTTCTGATGCGTTATACGCTCAGATTGCTGACGACCCAGCAATTCCAGAGGGCGGCTTCACTGATTTGTGCGTGCGAAACTCTTCGGCGGGACGATCCGGAAAGGCTAGGTAATGATCCGTACTCCATCGGACTTTGGGTCGGTGGCGAGGTCACTCCCAACAAGGACGATTCAGCTGTAGCGGCGTTGAGCAACCTGTTGCGTGGGCAAGGAGACAATAAATTCATTGTGAGTGCCTGCCCGTGGTGTGGCGCGGAGATGGGACCGGTAGAGTTCAGAGGAAGAACCCGAACGCCAGGGTACGAAAGAATAAAGGCGCCGAAGAGTGTTCGTTTTCGGTGTTTCGATCGAGACTGTGAATTTCATGATGAACGGGGTTTACCCCTTCACGTTATTGACCAGCGGATTTATGAAACGCCTCCCAGTATGGTGATCGGCACCGTGGATAAATTCGCGATGCTACCGTGGCTCCCTGATTCACGACATATGTTCGGCCTTGATTGCGTAGGAGACGTTTCTCCGCCTGATCTTATTATTCAGGATGAACTTCATCTTATCTCCGGCCCTCTGGGGTCAATGGTGGGGCACTACGAAACTGTTATTGATGAGCTATCCATTCATCATCAAGAAGACGGAACTCGATATCCGGCGAAGATTGTTGCTTCAACGGCTACTATTTCCCGGGCGGAAGAGCAAATTCAGTCCCTCTACGGGAGAGATGGCTTTTTGTTTCCTCCGCAAGGTCTGAAAGCCGGGGACTCTTTTTTCGCCGAGGAGAAGGAGGATGCTGTCGGACGTCTATACACGGGTGTTTTGGCCTCTGCGCTTCCTTCTCATGTGACAGCCCAAGTTCGGGTCATGTCAGCCCTTTTGCAGTCTGTGAAACTCGTACCTGATGCGGAACCCGAGGCCATTGATCCGTACTGGACTATGATGGGCTATTTCAACGCACTCAGAGAGCTGGGGCATGCGGCGACGTTGGTGAGGGCCGATATCAGAGAGTATCTGAACGCAGTGTGGGATCGACTGGGTCTGACGGCTGATATTGGAGGGGATGAGGCGAAAGCCTACAGGCGGTTCATCAACAGGGATGTCGAGCTGACCAGCCGCGTTCAAAGCAGTCGAATACCGGGAATCCTACAGGAGTTATTCGATACCTATCGTGCAGAAACGCCATCAGATGCTGTAGATGTTTGCTTCGCAACAAATATGATCCAGGTCGGCCTTGATGTGTCGAGACTAAGCCTCATGACCATCATCGGCCAACCGAAGACCACATCGGAGTATATTCAGGCTTCCAGTCGTGTCGGGCGCGACAGTGCGAAGCCTGGGTTGGTAGTCACGAACTACAATCCCTTCAAGCCGCGCGACAGGTCTCATTTTGAGCATTTCCGTGCTTATCATGAATCCATATACAGTTTTGTCGAACCTACCAGCGTAACGCCGTTTTCAATCCCGGTGAGAGAACGTGCGCTTCATGCTCTTATTGTCACTCTTGCACGTTTCTGGGGAGGAGACCGTTTGAGGGAGGTGCCATCTTCACCACCTGATCAGGAATTACAGGGTCGGATCAGAGAGGTTTTTGAACGCCGACTGGAGGTTGTTGCCGAAGACGAACTGGTCGGGACGCTGGAGTTGCTGGAGGAACTGTTCGAGGCTTGGGAAAATCTTGCGCCGCCAGTCTATGGCGGGTTCTCCGCGCCGGACGAGCAAATGCCGTTGATGTATCCGGCTGGCTCACAGTGCCACAGCGCTTGGCATGTAGAGCCATGGCCAACCCCTTCGTCCATGCGGAACGTGGATGCCGACTGCGATGCCCGGCAAATTTTTTCCTATTCAAGACCAGAATAAGGGGTAGCCGTTATGCTCAAAAAAATCCAGGCCAGTAAGTACCCTAAGCGTCCGGTTCGTCGCAGCCAACTGATCTCACCTTTTGGCGTCGGGGCGATGGTGGATTTCAGGAACGACGAGTCCCTCATGACGGCCGGCTTGGATATGTGGCCCCATGCAAAGGATCCGTGCCCATCTGATTGGAAGGTGATTGAAGAGCGCCTTCAGCTACGGCTGGGCGTTGATCATTTCAGGTTGCCGCCCGACTTTAGGGCCGAAGGGGAACTCGCGCGGCAATCTGTTCCGTATGTCCGTTTTCCGCGGTGGCATTACTGCCCGAAGTGCGGTGCAATGGAAAAGCCAACGATCTTTGGATCAAGGGTGCGTTGTCCTGGGAGGCAAGGGACAATGTGTGCCTCAAGTAAGGATGTGCAAAGGCCATTCCTGATTCCAGTGCGAATAGTTGCGGTTTGCCCCTCTGGACATATTGAGGACTTCCCCTTTCAGGCCTGGGTTCATCATGGGCAGGACCCAGGTGAAGGAAAACATGAACTCAGGTTCCTTGCTGGCCGAAGCTCGGCCAGCTTAGCCGGTATTAAGATTAGCTGTTCCTGCGGTAAGAGCCGGTCCCTTGCCGGTGCGTTCGGTTTTGACGAAAATGACGGTGGACCTCTCCACCAGCTGGGTCTTGACTGTTCATCTCAGCGGCCCTGGTTGGGGGATGCCGAACCTGACCAGACGTCTTGTGGTCAACACCTTCGTGTAGTCCAGCGAGGCGCCTCAAATGTATATTTTCCAATTGTTGCTAGTTCTATCTATCTGCCTCTGTGGGGAGAGCAGACAAAGCGGCCGGTCATCAAAGTGTTGGAGAACGAAAAGTACTGGTCCGCGCTTTCTAGCGGTGTAGATGGCGACGGCAAGATTTCGGCAGAAAGGTGCAAGACAGTTGCCGAAATAACAGACGTAGACCCCGATGAACTTCGCGAGGCTGCACAGAAAAAACTCGATGAAGAACCGGATACGGAACAGGGGCAAACAGAGGAGGAGTTCCGCCGACAGGAGTATGAAGCTCTGAGGACGGGCAGGGGAGGGGAGGCGACAGAGCTTTTTGTTGACCTTGTGGATGGCGACGAATACGGGGAAGCCGCGCGATTTCTGAAACGCGTCGGCTTGGTCCGGAAACTTCGGGAGACGCGTGCGCTGACAGGATTCTCCAGACTACTTCCTGTGGCTGATTCCAATGCGGAAGGTGCACAGCGATTGGCATTGGATGGCGGCCTTCGCTGGCTGCCGGCGAATGTTGTTCGAGGTGAAGGGGTTTTCCTGGAGTTTCGGCGCGAGGTTGTTGATGACTGGCTCGCCCGCCCCGCTGTTGTAAATCGCATTGATCCGCTGGTTTTTAACTACAATGAGTGCCGCTTGGAAAGAGGATTGGATGAGCGGGAATTGGATGCGGCTTTTGTCCTTTTGCATACTTTTGCACATGCCCTCATTTCAGAGCTGGCCTATAGCTGTGGATACGGAAGCGCCTCTCTGCGTGAGAGGCTATATTGGAGTCCGTCCGAGCGTTCAGATCCAATGATGGGGGTGTTGATTTATACGGCATCAGGCGATAGTGAGGGCACCCTGGGGGGACTGGTCCGGCAGGGTGAGAACGACCGACTTCCATTGACGATCTCAGAGTCGTTGAGAAAGGCGGAGTGGTGTTCAAGCGATCCGGTGTGTGTTGAAAGCAGTGGCCAAGGCATCGACAATGCTAATCTCGCAGCTTGTCACGGCTGTGTGCTTTTGCCGGAAACAAGCTGCGAAGAAGGAAACCGGCTGCTTGACCGGGCACTTCTTGTGGGTAAACCGGATGTAAGCGACCTACGGTTCTTTTAGCTTGAGCTTCTAGATGTAGCTGGGCATTGCCAAGTGGTCCTTTGCACTATGCCATGTGTTGAGAGCCCCGGTGGAGATAACATGATATGGCATATGTGCTCGCTCAAAGCACAAATATGACGTTTTTGAAGGTATAGGGCGGCCAGCTTGAAAGACCGTCGTTGTTGGTTCGTTCTGTTTGAGGTGTTCCAATAAAATCAACGACCTATAGTTCTCTGTTGTCACTTAAAGCGCGCGAATATTCACTTAAAGTGCTCAATATTCATTTACAGAGAATTCCGACAACGACAAAACCCCCGGCTTTTGGCCGAGGGTTTCGATGGTGGGCACGACTGGGATTGAACCAGTGACCCCTCGCGTGTGAAGCGAGTGCTCTCCCGCTG
>Ga0070728_10005860_pt1 | contig 11897 bp, 8 predicted proteins | sample tdDd471_FD_66723 | JGI IMG/M metagenome (GOLD analysis project Ga0070728, IMG submission 66723) | Marine sediment microbial communities from the Atlantic coast under amendment with organic carbon and nitrate - tdDd47.1 | ecosystem: Environmental > Aquatic > Marine > Coastal > Sediment | place...
GGTCGCGGGTCAGGCGGTTGCCGCGGAGGGTGACCTCACAGCGCTCGAGGGCAGCCACGAAAGGGATCCCCAGCCGGGCGGCCACGGGCTGCCCGATCAATGCGCCGAAGGGGCCGCCGCCGACCACCGCGTCCCACTCGCCTTCGGCGAGCAGAGCCTCGAGCTGGACCAGGCCAGGGGTGGCGCTCAGGAGCTCGTGCGAGGTCGGCGTGGAGGCCGAGGGCAAGGCCCCGGCTTCGAGCGGGATCCGCGTGGCGGCTCCTTCTGCCACGCGCCCGGCGTGGAGCAGGTGCACGTCGACGCCCGCGGCGGCGAGGCCGTCGGCGATCCGCTCGGCGTAGCGCAGGCCGCTGACGCTCGGCGGACGAGGGCCCACGGAGACGACGGCCACCCGGGCCTGCTCCAGGGCGGGTGCCTCCAGTGGCGGGAGGAGGCGCACCGACGGCGCCGGGGGCGCGAGCAGCTCTGCCGAAGCGCCTCCACCCGTCCCCGCACCCTCCCGCGCAGCGAGGAGCTGCTCCACCTGCCCGACCAGCTGATCGACTCGAGCCCGCGTGGTGTGGTGCTGGGCAAAGTGCGCGGTGGCCGCGGCTTCGATCCGGCTCCGCCGCTCGGGGTCGGCCAGCAGCTCGAGCACCAGGCGCTCGAGGTCGGCCTCGTCCTTGTAGAGCAGGGCGTGCTCGCCGTCGCGCAAGAGCTCGTACTGCCCGTTGTCCTGGGCGTCGGTGAGCAGCACCCTCCCGCAAGCCATGGCCTCGAACACGCGGAAGTTGAGGTCGTTGGTGACGTGGCGGTTGAAGACCAGCTTGGCCCGGGCGTAGAGGTCGGCGGTCTCGGTCTTCTCGCGCGGCCCGCTGGTGCAGGCCACCTCCAGGCTCAGCCCGTGGCGCTCGGCGATCCGCCGCAGGGGGTCGGCGCGCCAGGGCTGGCTGCCCACGAACACCAGGTCCAGGTCGCGCTCGCGCTCCTGGGGGAAGAACAGCCCCGGGTCGGCGTGGAGCGGGAGCCACACCCGCGGCTCGGCGAGCACGTGCGCCCAGCGCGCCATGGCGAAGAAGCAGAGGTCGACCTCGTGCGAGAGCTGGCGGTGGAAGTCGGGCTTCTTGTGGGTGTCGACCAGCCAGGCGAAGCGCGGGCAGGGGATCGCCAGCCGATCCCGGGGCGTCGGGAAGGCCCCCGACGCCGAGTCCAGCTCGAGGTAGAAGCGGACCCCGTCGAGGTCGTAGTCGAGGGGGTCTTCGACGCCCCAGCCCGGCCCGCAGGGCAGCACGCGGTAGCTGCGTTCGAGCTCTCGCACGACGCTGGCGCAGAACGACTCGTTGTCGAGCAGCTCACAGAAGACGACGATCTTGGGCTTGGTGGCGGTCATGCGAGGCTCCGTTGGGGGTCGAGGCGCGGGCAGGCGCAGGCCGAGACCTGGCGCACGAGCTCGCGCATGCGGTGGGCGTAGGTGTGGTGGCCGAGCACGAGGGCCTGGCCCCGCGCGGCGATCGCCTCGCGGGCGGCGGCGTGCTCGAGGGCCCAGGCGACCTTGGCTTCGAGGTCAGGGTCGTCGTAAGCCACGAGGTGCTCGCCGTCGGCGAACAGGGTCTCGAGCCCGTTGTGGGCGCGGTCGGTGACCAAGAGCGCGCCCGCAGCCATGGCTTCGTAGACGCGCATGTTCACGTCCCCGGCCAACGAGCAGTTGAAGGCGAGCTTGGCCCGCGAGAGCAGGCGCGCCATGTCGTCGCCCCACACGTCCTGGGCCACGGTCAACTCGAAGCGCTGGGCCAGGCGTTCCAGCAGCCGTCGGCGCCGCTGGTGGAACGGGCGCACGTGGCCGACGAACACCAGGTCCAGGTCACGAGCGACCTCCTGGCCACGGTGCAGCTCCGGATCGCAGGCCAGGGGCAGCCAGCGGGCCTCGACGCCGCGGGCGCGAAACGCGGGCAGATAGTCGGGCTGGGCCACGAACACGTGGTCGAAGCCCTGGGCTCGCTCCAGGTGCCAGCGCGGGGCGCGGGCGACGTGGAGGTGGCTGTCGATCGCCCACCACGCCGTGGGGCAGGGGCAGGCGGACAGCTCACGCGGGGTGTAGTTCTCGCCTTCGATCGCGAGCAAGAGGTCGGCGCCGCCCGCGGCGGCGACGACCTCGGCCGCGGTCGCCTCGGGGCCGAGGTCCTGCTCTTGGCCGGGGCCGGCGGTGACCAGGTCGTGCTCGGCGCGCAGGGCGCGCTCGCAGTAGGCGGCCGTGGTCGTTTCGGACGCGCCGTAGCAGAGCACGATTCGCAGCCGTTCAGCGGCGTCGGGCGTGGCGCAGCGCGCGGCCTGGTCGGCGGCCAGCTGCTCCCCCCAGCGCTCGAGGAACAGCGCCTGGTTGCGCGGGAACTGGCCCCACACGTCGAGCTCACCGCGCTCGGCGACCAGCGAGCTGGTCGCCTTGGCGTGGTGGTAGACCTCGCTCTCGGCCGCGTAGTGCAGGCTGAAGCCCGCGTCCCGTGCTCGCAGGCAGAGGTCGGAGTCCTCGAAGTAGCCCGGGCTGAAGGCCTCGTCGAAGCCGCCCACCGCCGCGAGCAGCTCGCGGGTGAGCAGCATGCAGGGGCCGCCGGCGCTGGTCAGCTCCCGGTCGCGGGTGACCTCGGGGCTCAGGCGGTCGGCGCCAGAGCCCGGGACCACGAAGCGGCCGTCGGGGTCGTGGAGGATCCCGCCCGCGCTCTGGACCGTGCCGTCGAAGTCGAGCACCTTGGCCGTCACGATCCCGGGGGCCGTCGCGGCGCGGCGGCAGGCAAGCAGGGCTTGCAGCCAGCCCGGGCGGACCTCGGTGTCGTTGTTGAGCAAGACCACGTCGCGCGCGCCCGCCGCCGCGATCCCCTGGTTCGCAGCCACTGGGTAGCCGAGGTTCTCGGCGTTGCGGACCACGACCACGTCCACCCCAACCGGCGGCGCCTGCTCGAGGCGGTCGAACAGCGCGGCGGTTCCGTCCTGAGAGCCGTTGTCGACGAGCACCAGGCGATACGGCGGGCGGGTGTGGTCGACCAGGGCTTGGAGGCCGTGTTGGGTGACTGCGCGTCCGTCGTAGGCCACCATGACCACGGCCGGGGCAGGCTCCAGCGGCTCGAGCACGCGGACTGGGGTCGCCGAGCGCCACAGCGGGCCAGCCTCTCCCAGCCGCTGGGCGAGATCCGCCAGCGGCCCTTCGCCAAGCTCGTCGAGGGCGCGCTGGAGCGCGTCACGGCGCACGAGCAGCGCGTCGAGGCCCAGCGCCTCAACCCGGGTCGGGGCCCCGGCTGCGGGCGGAGCGCCGGGTCGTGGCGGGTCGGCGGGGGTGCCGTCGGGCAGGCAGAGGGTGGGCACGACGGCCCCCGCGTCCAGGGTCCGGTGCTGACGGAGCAGGGTCTCCAGCCAGCCGGACCCGCCGGCGACGCCGCGCCCGACCACACACACGTACTCGCCGAAGGCGCGCTCGACGGCCGCGCGCAGCGCTTCGACCTGAGGCGTGTCCGCCGACGCCTCCACGTGGGCCAGGGACGTGGGCAGCGCTCGGGCCGGTCCGACCCAAAGCGCGTCCACGGCTTGGGTCTCCGCGAGCGCGCTGGCCAGCCGCGCCGGGTCGCCGCCGAGCTGGATCAGGCTCACGTCCAAGCCGAGGCTGGCGGCGGGTGGAGTGTCGCGGATCGCGACGGGATCGTCGACGGCGTCGGCGTAGAGTTCGAGCGCTTGCCGGGCGAGGGCGTCCCACGACCCCACCTCCGCCGCGGCGTCACGCGCCGCCTCACCGAGGCGCGCCGCCAGCTCGGGGTCGTCGCCCAGGCGGCGCAGGGCTTCGCTCAAGGCCTGAGGATCTGCAGGAGGCACGAGCAGCCCGTCTCGCTCGTGGGTCACGACCTCGCGCAGCCCGCCGCTGGCAGCGGCCACCACGGCCGCGCCAGCGCGCTGGGCCTCGCGGGCCACGAGGCCCAGGGGCTCGTAGGCGCTGGGCACGACCACCGCGTCGGCGACCTGATACAGCGCCGCGACCACGTCGCGGGGCAGGTAGCCGAGGAAGCGCACGCGTTCCGCCAACGGGGCCAAAGTCGACTCCAGCCAAGCCTCCCACGACCCGCGGCCGGCGAATGCGAACCGCACGTCGTGACGCTCGCGTCCCAGGGCCAGGCACGCCTCGGCGAGGGCCTCGAGGCCCTTCTCGGCGTCGAAGCGGCCGACGTAGACGACGAGCTGCTCGTGTTCGGCGGCCAGCCCAGCGCGGAACACGGTCCGCTGTGCCGCTGAGAGCCTGGGCGCGAAGGCTTCGTCGACCCCGCCCTGGGCCACGGCGACCCGCCGCCCGGGCGCCCCGTGCTGCAGGCGCAGCTGAGTGGCAATGAAAGCGCTGTTGGCGATCACGCGGCTCGCGTCGCGGCAGGCGAGGCGCTCGAGCTCGAACACGGTCTCGGACGCCGGGTCGAGGGCGCCGAAACGCTTGCCCACGATCTCGTCGTGGACGGTGAACACCAGCGGGACGTCGAGCCGGCGCGCGATCTCGCGGGCGCTGAGTACCGTCAGCCAGTCGTGGGCCACGACCAGTTCGACGGTGTGCAGCTTGGGCCGCGCGAAGAAGCGGGTCAGCGCGCCGTGGTTGAACTGGAACACCTCGCCCTGGCCGTCGGGGGGCTGAGGCGGGTTGGGGAACGGGATCCGGTGCAGGTGCACGCCCTCGACGAGCGCGTCGTCCTCGCGCCCGCCGCAGGAGTTGGTCAAGACGTGGACCTCGTGCCCGGCCCGGGCCTGGGCGCGGGCCAGGCCGTGGACGAAGCGCCCCAGGCCAAACACGTGGGCGGGCGGATACTCGGACGAGACGTGGAGCAGCTTCACGAGCGCACCCCCTGGCGACGCGTCGCCAACAGCTCGTGGTAGAGGTGAGCCAGCCGCTTGGCGGCAGACGCCCAGCTCCAGCTCTCGGCCACGTCGCGGCCGAGGGCCACGCACTCCGCGCGCAGCTCGCGGTCGTCGAGCAGGCGCTCGATCGCGGTCGCGACCTGGCGCGGGCTCTCGGGCTCGACCAGGAGCGCCGCCCCGTCGGTGGCCTCGGGCAGCGAGGCGCGGTCTGCGGCGACCACTGGCGTGCCAGCAGCCATGGCCTCGACCGGAGGCAGACCGAAGCCCTCGTATTCGCTCAGGTAGCAGAACACGCTCGCGTTGTGGTAGAGCTCGACGAGGCTGCTGTCGGGGACGTGGCCCAGGTAGTGCACGCGCTCGGGGGGGACGCCCGACTCCGCGACCGCGGCCTCGAGGTCGAACCCGGGCTGGATCGCGCCCACGAGCAGCAGCACGTGAGGCAGCTCCGGGCGGCGTCGGCAGAGCTCGGCCATGCCCCGCAGCAGGTGGCGCACGTTCTTCTTCTCCTCCAGCGAGCCGACGTAGAGCAGGTAGGGGGGAGCGGCCGGCTGCTCTGGGCCCTCGTCGACGAAGAAGCGCGCGTCGACGGCGTTGTGGATCACCTCGATCAGGGGCGAGACCGGGTAGAGCGCCTCGATCTCGCGGGCCGAGAAGGAGGAGACGGTCACGAGCGCGTCGGCGACCTCGCAGCTCGCCTGGGTCGCCGAGTCGAGGTAGGTCCGCAGCCACTCGGGGACCAGTTCGGGGTGGCGGCGGAAGACCACGTCGTGGACCGTGGCCACCCGGATCATGTCGGGGTGGGCGACGACGGGGACGGCGAAGCACGGGTTGTGGTAGAGGTCGGCCTGGCAGTCGTCGAGCAGCTCGGGCAAGAGCAGCTGCTCGAACACCGGGTCGATCATGGCCGCGTCGGTGACGAGGTCCTCGACGTTCTTCGCCGTGGAGAGCGGGGCCTCAGGTCGGCGCGCGCCGTGGAGGTAGACCAGCTCGGCCTCGGGGAGGGCGGCGGGCAGGAAGCGGGCCAAGGCAGCGGTGGCGCGGCCAATGCCGCCCATGCCGGGGAACACGCTGCGACAGTCGAACACGATCTTCACGGGGGAGTCCTTTTGCTAGCGGGAGGGAAGGGAGTCGTAGAGGGAGCGCAACGCGTCGCACACGGCGTCGGGCCCGAAGCGCTCGGCGAGGCGCGCCGAGCCGAGGCGTCGCAGGGCGTGGCCCCGCTCGGGGTCGTCGAGGAGCTCGGAGAGCGCCTGCGCGAGGCCGTCGGCGTCGCCCGGCTCGAACAGGAGCCCGGCGTCGCCCACCACCTCGGGCAGCGCTGTGGCCGCCGCGGCGACGACCGGGGTCTCGCAAGCGAAGGCCTCGACCACGGGGAGCCCGAAACCCTCGGCGCGGCTGGCCGTGACCAGAGCCAGGGCGCCGCGGTAGAGGCAGGCCAGCTCGCAGTCCGCCACGTGGCCGAGGGCGTGCACGCGCTCACCGAGGCCGAGGTCGGCTGCGCGCTCGCTGAGGGGAAACCCCGCGTCGGGGCCGACGAACACCGCATGGAGCCTGTTTGGAGCCAGGCGCAGAGCCTGGAGCACGGTTTCGGGGTCCTTGCGGGCTTCGAGCGACCCGACGACGAGGAGGTAGGCGTTGGGGATCCGGCGCGCCGCGAGGGTCGCCTGGACCTGATTCGCGGGGACCGGGCGGAAGCAGCCGGCGGGCGCCTCGGGGACGACCCGAACCCGCGCGCGGTCGAGGCCGAGGGCCTGGCTGACCTGCTCGGCGGCGTGTTCGCTCGGGGTGACCACGCAGGCCGCGCGGCGCGCGGCGGCCCCCGCCTCGCGTTGAAACAGCTCGGCGAAGCCGGGCTGAGTCAACTCGGGGTGCGTGCAGGGGATCGCGTCGTGGATCGTGATCACGGCCGGGCACGGCAAGACCGGCGGGAGCGAAAATAAGGCGGAGTGATAGACGTCCACGTCCAGGTCCTGGAGCAGACCAGGGAGGGTCAGCGCCGCCTCCAGCGGGTCACGCGGGCGAAACTCGGGGGCGGCCTCGCTCAGCGCACGCACCTGGAGCGGCAGAGCGAACTGTGTCGCGAGCTGGGCCAGCGTCCGGGTGTAGCGCCCGATCCCGGTCTGGTTCACCGCCGTTCGGTCGTCGATCAACACGTTCATGCCGCGCTCCTCATGACCCAAATTCTGCTGAGCGAGGGCCTCGGTCGATATGCACGACCCCGTCCAAAGACGTGACCTTTGGGCGGCGTAAGTCACCTGTTGGTGGGCGAGTCGAGGGAAGACGTGACCTCTCCGCAGAGGAACGTGACCCCACCTCCCAACGAGGCTTTAATGCGAGGGGAGGTACCCCCGTGAGCAAGCCCTCGACCCCCTACCACCGGATCCGCAGCGTGGAGTTCCGCGGCGGGTTCCTGCGCGGGACGTCGCTCGAGTTCGGGCCCAACCTCAACTGCGTGATCGGCGGCCGGGGGACCGGCAAGACGACGGTGCTGGAGGCGATCCGCTTCGCGCTCAAGCGCCTGCCCGAGCACGACAAGCGCCGTCGGCGCAAGATCGAGAGTCTGATCGAGGCCAACCTCGGCAACGGCACCGTGCGCGTCGAGATCGAGACCCAGGACGGCAGCCGCTACTACGTCGAGCGCGGGCGCGGCGAGGAGCCGCTGGTTACCGACGCCAAGGGGGAGCCCGTCGCGCTCAGCTTCGACAGCGGGCTGCTCTTCGACGTCGACGTGTTCAGCCAGCACGAGATCGAGGAGATCGCGACGGACCCACGCTCACAGCTGACCTTGCTCGACCGCTTCGTGAGCCGCGAGCTGCGCGAGCTGGAGGAGCCGCTGCGCGACACGGTGCGCGAGCTGAACGAGAACCTGCGCGCGACCCTCCGCAAGCAGCGACGGGAGAACGAGCTGCGCGACGACACCCGTGACTTGCCCAACGTCCGCCGTCGGCTGCAGGAGCTGACCATCGACGGCGACGACGAACGCTCGGATACCCTCCGCGGCCAGAACGAGTTCAAGCGCTTGCGCGAAGCCGAGGTGCGCTTCTCCGACCGGCTGGGGACGCTGTGCGAGACGACCCAGCAAGACGCCAGCGCCATGGCCGAACGCACGCAACGCGACCTCGAGCGCGCGCTGGCCGTTGAGCTCGACGGCTCCCCCAACGTCGAGCTGACCGACCATATCCGCGAGGTCACCGAGCGACGGATCCGCAGCGCGATCGAGGCCTACCGCGTGGCGGAGCAAGAGGCCGAAATCGCGCTCGAGACCCTGAAGTCCGGCCACGAGACCCTCGCCCAGGCCCACCTCCGCCAGGAGAAGAACTACCGCGACACCATGGACGCCTTCGAGGAGGATCGCGAGCGGAGCCGCGAGCGGGTCCACCTGGAGAACCGGCAGGCGACCTTGGAGGACCTCAAGGCCGAGCTGGAGCGACACGAGACCGACCTCCTGACCCTCGCCGAGCAGCGCACCGAGTTGAGGACACGGCTCTCGGACCTACGGGACAAGCGTTACGAGCTGCGGGCGCAGGTGGCGCGCCAGCTGAGCGAGGACCTGGCGCCCTTGATCCGGATCCGCGTCGAGCCCCTGGGCAACCGCGACGCCTACCGCGACGTGTTGACTCAGGCCTTGCGCGGGTCACGCCTGCGCTACGGGACTCTGGTGTCGCAGATCGTGAAGACCCTCTCGCCGGCGGAGCTGGCGGGCATGATCCAGCGCGAGGACCGCGAGGCCTTGCGCCAGGCGCTCCAGATCGAGGCCGACCGCGCCACCCGGTTGATCATGCAGCTCAAGGACAGCGAAGACGTCTGCACGCTGGAGACCGTCGAGCTGCACGACAAGCCCGTGATCGAGCTCCGTGACGGCAACGCCTGGAAGAGCTCGGAGGAGCTGTCTACGGGGCAGAAGTGCACCACCGTGCTCCCGATTCTGCTCCTGCGCAGCGAGCGCCCGCTGGTGATCGACCAGCCCGAGGACAACCTCGACAACGCCTTCGTCTACGAGACGATCGTGACCAGCATTCTGGCGGTCAGGGATCGGCGGCAGCTCGTGTTCGCGACCCACAATCCGAACATTCCCGTCTTGGGGGAGGCGGCGCGGGTGTTCGTGCTCCGCTCCCACGGGCGCAGCGCCGAGCTGGCGAAGGTCGGGGACGTCGACGAGCTGCGCGGCGAGATCGAGGGGCTGCTGGAGGGGGGCTCGGAGGCCTTCCGCATGCGCATGGAACGCTACGGGTACTAGCGTGAGCAGGCGGCACCCCCTAGGTCAGGCTGCGGAGGCGCTCGAAGACTCGAGCTGGGCCGTGCGACGCGAGGCCGCGATTCAGATCGCGGCCTGGACCCAGTCGCTGAGCCAGCGACAGCACGACGCCGTGCGGCGCGCCCTCTGCAAGGCGGCGGCCGACGCCAAGTGGGAGGTGCGCAAGGCCGTGGCTACGGCGCTCGGCAACCCCGAGCTGGAGGCCAACCGCTCCCTCGAGCGCGCGCTGGCCGCGTTGGAGGACGACCCCAACGGCTGGGTGCGCGAGGCGGCGCGCGCGGCGCTCGCGCGGCGCCAGGCCCCGCCGCCCGACCACCCCGGGCGCAGCGATCCCACGCTGGAGTTCGTCGCGACCCAGGTCGCCGAGTTCGGGCGCAGGGCGCGGACCCCGCGCGCCGCCTACGAGCTCGCCCAGGCCGTGGGCGGACGCTACTACCGCGACCTGAGCGCCGAGATCGCCCACGAGATCCGGACCCTGGTCACCCCGATCCAGGCCAACGCCCAGTTCCTCCAGCGCTACCTGGTCGACAACGCCTTGCACGACGCCCAGACCGAGCGCGCCCTGGGGACGATCCTCGAGCGCACCGAGCTCTTGGAGCAGCTGCTGCGCGACCTGCAGGAGTACTCGGGGCCCAGCCGGGAGACCCACCACGAACACGGGCTGCGGGAGCTGTTGGAGCGCGCCGTACGCTTGGCTCAGGACCGAGTCGCCGAGCTGGGCGGAGAGCTCGAGCAGGTCGAGCTCGAGCTGAACTGCACCGAGGCGCTGTGGGTCGTCGGGGCTCCGCTGCGCTTGCGGCGGGCGCTGGCGAACGTGATCGCCAACGCCTACCAGGCCATGGACCAGGGCGGCAAGCTCACCGTGCACGCGACCTCGGGCGGCGACGGCATGGTCACGGTGCGGGTGTCCGACACGGGCTGTGGAATGAGCGAGCGGGACGTACGCGCGGCGCTCAAGCGCTTCAACACCACCCGCAAGGACCAGGGCGGGACGGGGCTGGGGTTGCCGATCGTGAAGCGGATCGTCGAAGAGCTGCATGGCGGCCGGCTGCTAATCGAGAGCACGCCGGGGAGCGGGACCACGGTCCAGATCGACCTGCCCCAGGAGGAGGTCCTGTGACGCGAGCGCGGGTGTTGGTGATCGAAGACGACAACGCGATCCAAGAGGTCGTCGCCATGCAGCTCAAAGGGCGCTACGAGCTCCTGTTCGCCAACAGCAAGGCCGAGGCGCTGGTCATGCTGGAGCAGCCCCTGGACGGTGTGCTCCTCGACATGCGGCTGCCCGAGGAGCGCGGGGCCATGGAGGCCTACGACGAGGTCGGGGTCGAGATCCTCGACGAGATCCGCGGGCGCGCGTTGACCCGCAAGGGCACCCAGGTTCCGCTGCCGGTGGTGGTCATGACCGCCTACGGCGACACGTATCAGGTGCCCGTGAACCTGCTCGTCCGCCACGGCGCCAACGACTACGTCGCCAAGCCCTTCGCCGAGGAGGAGTTGGTCGAGAAGCTGGAGCGCGCGTTCGAGGGCGTCAACGCGCTGCTGCCCCCGGCAACGGGTCCAGGTTCCGGCCAGCTGAGGGTCGCCTTCTGCGCGCGGCAGCAGTGCGTCTATGTGGAGACCCTCCCGCCGATCAAGGGCGCGAGCTACCAGCTCTTGGACCTCTTGCGGCCCCTGTTCGAGGAGGACCTGGCCAAGCGGCTGGCCGCCGCGCACTTCCGCGGCATGCGGGCGGGCGAGCTCGCGCACGCCCTGGGGATCGAGGAGTCCACGGTTCGACGGCGCGTGACCCGCTTGCGGAAGCGGCTCGCCAAGGAGTCGAAGGCGTGTCTAGGGCGCGAGATCGGCAAGGCGCACCTGCTGGAGAACATGCGCGACTGGCTTGGCTACCGCCTCAACCCGCGCTACGTACGCTTGCTCGATCCAGAGGAGATGCCCGCTCGGGGGTGAGGTCACGTCGGCTGGGACGAAGGTCACGAACTTCCTCGACAGCCCCGCCGCGAAGCGGGTTAGGGGAGGCCGGGGTCACGTCTTCGGTCGCTGGTGTCCACATACTTCGAGGCGCGAAACAGCCATGATTCAGCACCACCAAGGAGCTGCACATGGCCCACCTTCACCCCAACCGCGAGAGCGCAGAACCCATTGACCTGGCCAGCGGGCGGGCCGGAGTCCCGGACTTCGACGCCCGCGGGCGTCCGTTGCTCTACTTCGCTCAACCTCACGGCGCCTACTGCCCCGAGTGCGTGCGCTTGGGTCAGGTGCCCTACGGCAGGACGCTGGCGGACGCCGTCCCGCGCTCGCACGGGGTCATGGGTCGCTGCGACGCCTGCAGGAAGCTCTGCCGCGCACCGCGTGGTCCGGATCCGAGCAACGTCGCCGAGGCCGTCGCCCGCGCGCTGAACTCCGACGAGGCCCTTGCCGACGACGACGCCTGGGCCTCGACGCGGCGTGCCTCTGCGCAGTCGGAGCGGCCGGCCTGCGTAGAGCTGGTCTTGGGTGACGCCCTCTACCGCTGCGTGATCGAGCGCGTGGCCTAGGCAAGGAGGCGGAGAGATATGAGTGAGGCCGACCTGCTCGCAGCGATCGTCTCGTCGGGGCCGCTGGCGGCGGCTTTGGGCGCGGCGGTCGTCGTGCTCTGGCGAGCGTTGAAGCACGAGCGTGAGCGCAACACCGAGTTGCACCGAGAAGTCATCCAGTTCCTGAGGGAGATCCGAAATGAAGAACGTGCCAGCAGAGACGAACTCTGACTCGATCGAGGAGGGGCGCACGCGACGCTACCTGGCGGCCAACC
>Ga0070728_10005863_pt1 | contig 11895 bp, 12 predicted proteins | sample tdDd471_FD_66723 | JGI IMG/M metagenome (GOLD analysis project Ga0070728, IMG submission 66723) | Marine sediment microbial communities from the Atlantic coast under amendment with organic carbon and nitrate - tdDd47.1 | ecosystem: Environmental > Aquatic > Marine > Coastal > Sediment | place...
CGTCGCCTGTTCGATGTCGAGGAGTTCCAGCAAGTCCTTCTGGGTCAGCCCGTCCCGTTCCCACAGGGCGAGCAACGTCGGGAACTGGCCGGGCACGATGCCGAGCGGGGCGATGCGGCGGCGCAGGCCCTGCTCGAACAGCCGCGCCATGTGGTTGGCGAGATAGCCCGCCGAAGTCATGCGATCGAATGCCATCGTGCAAGTTTAGGGTTGAATAGCATGCTATGCAATAGTATATAGCATGCTATTGATACTCGCCAACGGAGGCCGACCCGATGCCGCTCAAAAGCACGCCCACCCGCTATGGCGCCGTCGCGGTGACGATCCACTGGATCACCGCGCTGCTGATCGTCGCCCTGCTCGTCACCGGTTTCCGGATCGCCTCGCTCGACGACGCGACGGCGAAGGTGGCGTTCCTGTCGTTTCACGCGCCGACCGGCATCCTGATTCTATTACTGACCGTCCTGAGAGTCCTGTGGTGGTGGCTGGCTGACCGCAAGCCCGCGGCGCCCGCGGACGATCCGGCCTGGCAGACGGCCACGGCCCGGCTGGTGCATGTGCTCTTCTACGTGGTGATCTTCGTCATGGCGGCGAGCGGTATCGGCATGATGCTGCTGTCGGGTGCCGGCGCCATCCTGCTAGGCGACGCGCCGGTCTCCTCACTGCCCGATTTCGACGATTTCATCCCGCATATCCCGCACGGCATCGGCGCCTTCTCGATGATCGCGCTGCTGGTGTTCCATGCCGGCGCGGCGCTCTATCACCATTTCGTCCGCAGGGACGGGCTCCTGTGGCGAATGTGGTTCGCACGCGGCTGAGCGTCAGGCTCGGATATGGGGTCGGGATGACTTAACTCCACCCTATTCGTCGAAATCCTTCGTCGTCACCCGGTTTTCGAGCCGCATGAGATTGAGCGGCGGCGTCGTGCGCACCAGTTCGGTGTCTGAGATTTCGTTGCCGCCGGCGAGCGAGCGGATGCGCAGGCTGGACGCATCCGGCGGGTTTTCCGACCCGTCGAAACTTTCGAATATCGTGTAGTTCCTGCCGCCGGTGTCGAACTCGAGCTTCAGATAGGTGGTCCGCGGACGGGTGTAGCGGCGGAAGACGAACTTCTTCAGCGAGCCGGCGCGGGTCTCCGGGAACGTCCTTCCGACCTGGCCGCCCCGGCCCATGCGGGCCTGAAGCCACGTCGCCTTGTCGGCATGGTCGGCGCACAGCGACACAACCCGGTCGCCGCCTTTCATCGTGGCATTGAAGATCGCGACTTCATCCGACGTGCACAGGCCTTCGGCCATCGCCGAAGCGGGGACGGCGAAAGCCAGTAGCGCACAGATCGGCAGGGCAAGACGGTTCATGACGGGCTCCCTCGCGGTCGAGGACGTCAATACACCGGAATCGGCCGAACGGGAAATCGGGTCGGATCGGCGAAGCGGCGAAATCCGCCGGGGCGGCTATGGTATGCACCGATCCTCGATGTGTTTGATTTTCCAAGTTTTCCGGCTTGATATCAATATTCTACGTCATCCCAGCGAAGGCTTGGATGACGTAAAGTGTTGAAATTATGTGGCTATTTTACGCCGCATCGTGCCACGCCCGGCAAGGTCAAGTCGATGCCTTGGTACCGGGCATCTATGCGGCAAGTATCCCCGAGGCCACCCAGTTCTGCAGATAGCCCGCGGCCCGGACCGCCGCGTCGTCCTCGCCGCCATGGGAGGCGACGAGGCCGCAGAGGATGCCGAAGCGGGTTCCGGTCACGGCGCTGTCCCACATCATCGCCTCTTCGCGCGGCAACGGCCTGAACATCGCGGTCACGTCCTGGCGGAAGACGAGGACGGCTTCGGCCTCGTCGAGCAGACGCGGTCGGGGCGGTTCGGTTTCCTCGGCCAGCGCCAGCCAGATTTCGGCGGCGTTGGTGGTCATATCGAGACGTCGCACCGACGGCGCCGGCGCAAGCGTCAGCTCCGGCCATTGTTCGGGAGACAGCGACGCGAGACCGGCCATGGACAGAGGTTCGAAATCGGCCTCGTCGAACACGTCGATCAGCGCCAGTTCCAGATCCGCCAGGTCGGCCAGTTCCTCGTGCTCGGAATAGATCTCGTGCCGGCGCAGGAAGTCCGGCAGTTTGCGGCCGAACCAGCGGGCGCTGCGATACTCAGACGGGTGGTCGGCGATATAGGCTATCGCCATTTCCGCCATCTGCTCGTCGCCGAGCCAGGCGTGAAGATTGGGGTAGTCGGTCACGAGAACGTCCATCAGCCGAGCGCCGTAGGCGGTTTTATAGACGCCGAGGAGGACGTCCTTGTCCTCGCGGGGCGAGGCCGGAATATCGGAGAGGATCGCGTCGTCGTCCGCCAGCAGCGCGTTCTGGAACCGCGCCTGCAAACTCGCGAGATCGTCCATCAGACCGCCGCCCTCGCCAGCCGGTCCGGGCTCTCCTGCGAAAGCTGCGCGCCGGCGACGGCGCGGGCGCGGTCCAGCTCCTCGATGAGCTCGGCGAGCGGCGGGATGTTGTCGTCGCGCTCGATCAGGGTCGCGACCGGGCCGAAGCGGGCGACGGCATGGGCATAGAGATCCCAGACCTCTTCGCGGATCGGATGATCGTGGGTATCGACGATATAGGTTCCGTTGTCCTCGTGGCCGGCGAGATGGAACTGGATCACCCGCCCCGGCTCGATGGCATCGAGGAATTCGCCTGCGTCGAAACCGTGGTTGAAGGCCGAGACGAAGACGTTGTTGACGTCGAGCAGCAGCCGGCAATCGGTCCGCCGGGTCAGTTCGTTGAGGAAATCCCACTCGGTCATTTCCGAACTCTTGAACGTGACGTAGCTCGAGACGTTCTCGATGGTCAGCGGCCGGCCGAGGAAGTCCTGGACGATGCCGATGCGGCGGGAAATGTGGTCGAGCGCCTCGTCCGTATAGGGCACGGGAAGCAAGTCGTGCAGGTTGACCCCGTGGACGCCGGTCCAGCACAGGTGGTCGGAGATCCAGCGCGGGTTCACGCGTTCGGCCAGGGTCTTGAGTTCTCCGAGATAGTCGAAATCCATCGGCGCGGTCGAGGCGATCGACATCGACACGCCGTGCATGACGATCGGATAGCGTTCGGCGATCCGGTCGAGGATGCGCAAGGGTTGCCCGCCCGGGATCATGAAGTTTTCCGAGATGATCTCGAACCAGTCGACATTCGGCGAGCCCTCAAGGATGTCGCTGTAATGCGGCGTCCTCAGCCCGAGGCCAAAGCCCAATTGGTCCTCGGTACCGGGGAATTCGGTGATCGTCATACGGGTTCCTCGGAATTTCGTTTCAAACACGAACGCAGCGGGCGCCATATCCTGAAATACGGCGCCCGCCACGTCTGTGCAAGTTGTGGGATCGGGTGAGGCCTACTTGAGGACCTTGCCGCCCTTCGATTTGCACGCGGCGGCGGACTTGGCCTTGACCCAACCCATGCCCTTGCAGGAGTTCATGCCCGTGCAGTCGTTCTTGGCGGACTTGCAGGAGCCGTGGCCCTTGCAGGAGTTGATGCCGAAGCACTTGACGTCGGCGGCCTTGGCGGCGGTCGGAACGCCGATGGTGCCGGCGACGAACAGAGCGGCAGCAGCGGCGGCGATCGCGGTTCCCGAAGCCAGAGTATTCTTCATTTTTATGGTCCTTCCCAATGACGGAGAAAAGTGGTGAGTGAACGCGACAATCACTACGGGAGCCGGCCTCACGCCTCAAATAACCTCTCAACACAACCCCGTCAGAAACGATGAACGCGTCTACACGCCAGCGTTACAATCGATTGAACGATCCAGCGCAGGCGGAACGGGGGAGCATGATAGTGACGTCAGGGCGGCGGATTTGCCGGCCGCCCCGCATCGGAAGACGGCTCACCAAGCCCCGTGGGGGCCGTTCGGAGCTTCCGCCTCCCACTGACCCGCCGGAGCAGGTTGCGGGTGATCCGGGTCGTATCCGTTCCCGGCAGGGCATCGAATTCGCCGAACTCAGCGGACATTCGCGGACCGCTACGCGGCCGCGACGTCGATATGGAAATAATAAATCATGATTGACATCTGAGATATGATCATTGATTCTACTGACCGCTATATTCATAGCCGTTCGACGTTATCGAAATCCGACCAGACACCGCGACCTTGCAATGATCACCTCAGCGCAGATGCGCGCCGCCCGGGCGCTCCTCGGGATCGACCAGAAACGGCTCGCCGAATTGTCCGGCGTCTCCGCGCAGACCATCCAGCGCATGGAGGCGAGCAAGGGCAATGTCCGCGGCGTGGTCGACAGCTTGACCAAGGTGGTCGAGGCACTGAGCGCCGCCGGCATCGAACTGATCTACGACGACGCGACCAGCACGCGAGGAGGCCGCGGGGTGCGACTGAGGGAGCTCGCGCCGCCGGCCGGCGACAGCGGCGACACGTCACCGGGCGGCGGGGGCGATGGCGATTGACCTGGCACTCGTCGCGGCGGGCGCGCTGCTCCTGGTTTCCGTCGCGGCCATCACGCTCGGCGGACGAGCGGTCGCCTCGACGGCCACCTATTCCGCTTCGGGAATTCTCTCGGGCATTGTAGCGCTGACCGGCCTGGCCGCTCTATTCTCAGGTGAAACCTCGACCGAAATCCTGCCCGTGGGCCTGCCCTGGCTCGGCGCCCATTTCCGCCTTGACGGCCTCTCCGCCTTCTTCCTGTTCGTGGTCGGCTTCGGCGGCGCGCTTTCGAGCCTCTACGCCATCGGCTACGGCCGCCACGAGGCCGAGCCCGGCCGGGTGTTGCCGTTTTATCCGGCGTTTCTCGGCGCCATGATGCTGGTGATCCTCGCCGACGACGCCTTCAGCTTCGTGATCTCGTGGGAGGTGATGTCGCTTTTGTCCTGGGGGCTGGTCCTGTCCCGCCACCGTGAGGCCGACTCCCGCCATGCCGGCTATGTCTACCTGCTGATGGCCGGCTTCGGCACCCTGTCGCTGCTACTCGCCTTCGGGCTGCTGTCGGGCGGTGACGGCGGCTACGCCTTCGACGCCATCCGCAAGTTCGAACGGTCGCCGGAGATCGCCGCCGCGGTTCTGGCGCTGGTGCTGGTCGGCGCCGGCTCGAAGGCCGGGCTGGTGCCGCTGCATGTCTGGCTGCCGCTCGCCCATCCGGCGGCGCCGAGCCACGTTTCGGCGCTGATGAGCGGGGTGATGACCAAGGTGGCGATCTACGGCTTCGTCCGCATCGTCTTCGATCTCCTGGGCACGCCCGCCTGGTGGGCGGGGCTGGCGGTTCTGGTTCTGGGCGGGATCACGGCGGCGCTGGGTGTGCTCTACGCGCTGATGCAGAACGACCTGAAGCGGCTGCTGGCCTATTCCACGGTCGAGAATGTCGGCATCGTCTTCATCGGGCTGGGGCTGGCGCTCGCCTTTCAGGCCAATGGCAAGACGGCGGGCGCGGCGCTGGCGCTGACGGCGGCGCTGATGCACGTCTTCAATCATTCGCTGTTCAAGAGCCTCCTGTTCTTCGGCGCCGGCGCGGTGCTGACCGCGACCGGCGAGCGCGACATGGACCGCCTCGGCGGTCTCATCCACACCATGCCGAAGACCAGCTTCGCCTTCCTCGTCGGCGCCGCCGCGATCTCGGCGCTGCCGCCGCTCAACGGCTTCGCTTCCGAATGGCTGACCTTTCAGGCGATCCTGATCAGTCCCGACCTGCCGCAATGGGGCCTGAAATTCTCGATCCCGACCGTCGGCGCGCTGCTGGCGCTGGCCGCGGCGCTCGCTGCGGCCTGTTTCGTCCGCGCCTACGGCATCACCTTCCTCGGCCGACCCCGGTCGGACGCGGCGGCCAAGTCGGCCGAGGTCGACCGCTTCGCCGTCGCCGCGATGCTGGCGACGGCCGCCTGCTGCGTTCTCGCAGGGATCTTCCCCGGCTGGATCATCGACAGCCTGTCGCCGATCACAACCGGCCTGCTCGGCGGCCGCATGCCGGCGCAATCCGAGGTCTCGTGGCTGACGATCGTGCCGATCGCGGAGAGCCGCAGTTCCTATAACGGCCTGCTGGTCTTCGTCTTCATCGGCGTCTCCGCCCTCCTCGCCGCCGGTTTCATCCACCGGCTCGCCTCGCGCGCGGTGCGCCGATCAGATCCGTGGGATTGCGGCTTCCCGAACGCCGACCCGCTGGCGCAGTATTCCGCCGGCAGCTTCGCCCAGCCGATCCGGCGGGTGTTCGGCACGCTGGTCTTCGCCGCCCGCGAGACGGTCGACATGCCGCGACCCGGCGAGACGCGACCGGCCCGCTTCGAAGCGACCGTGCACGATCGGATCTGGGACTGGATATACGCGCCCCTCGCCGCCGGCATCTGGCGCGCCTCGGGGCGCATGAACGCCCTGCAATTTCTGACGATCCGGCGCTATCTCGCCCTTGTGCTCGTCACCCTGGTCGCGCTTCTGACGGTGTTGACGCTATGGAGCTGATCGGCAATCTCCTCGTCCAGGGCGTCCAGATGGCGCTGGTGCTGCTGGTCGCGCCGCTGTTGACCGGGCTGGTGCGCAAGATGAAGGCGCGGCTGACCCGGCGGCGCGGCGCCTCGGTCTTCCAGCCCTATCGCGACCTCCTCCGGCTGCTGCGCAAGGACGTGGTGCTCGCCCACAATGCCTCGTGGCTTTTCCGGGTGACGCCTTACGTGGTGTTCGCGGCGACCTGGGTGGCCGCGGCGCTGGTACCGACCTTCGCCACGGGGCTGTACTTCTCCTGGTCGGCCGACCTCATCGCCATCGTCGCGCTGATCGGAACCGCCCGCTTCTTTCTGGCGCTTGCCGGGATGGACATCGGCACCAGCTTCGGCGGCATCGGCGCGAGCCGCGAAGTGATGATCGCCTCGCTGGCCGAGCCGGCCATGATCATGTTCACCTTCTCGCTGGCGCTGCTCGCCGGCTCCTCGCAGCTTTCCTCCATCGCCCAGTTCATGCTTTCGGAACAGGCGGGGCTCAACGTGTCGCTGGGGCTGGCGCTGGTGGCGCTGCTGATCGTGGCGCTGGCGGAGAACGCCCGCATCCCGGTCGACAACCCCTCGACCCATCTGGAACTGACCATGGTGCACGAGGCGATGGTGCTCGAATATTCCGGCCGCCACCTGGCGATGATCGAGTTCGCCGCCTCGCTGAAGCTCGCCCTCTACGTCTCGCTGATCGCCTGCATCTTCGCCCCCTGGGGAATGGCCGGCGCCGGTTCGGGCGCGGCGGCGCTGGTCATCGGCATGGGCGTCTATCTGGTCAAGATCGTCATCGGCGCCGGACTTCTCGGCCTGTTCGAGACGGCGATCGCCAAGATGCGGGTGTTCCGGGTGCCGGAATTCCTCGGCGGCGCCTTCATGCTCGGCCTGCTCGCCAGCCTTCTGCTGTTTGTGGTGCAAAGCCGATGACAGAGCGTTTCGTCCTCGACGTCGCCCATCTGCTGGCCGGCAGCCTGGTGCTGATCAGCCTGACCATGCTCTACCAGCGGCGGCTCTACACCCTGCTCAACGTCTTCGCCCTGCACGCGCTGGTTCTGGCGGCCTCGGTCGCCTGGCAGGCCTATATCCAGTCCCAGCCGGAACTCTACATCACCGCGACCATCGCGCTGGTGTTCAAGGGACTGGTCATTCCCTTCGCGCTCCACAACATGATCGTGCGGCTCGGCATTCACCGCGAGATCGAGACCGTGGGCGGCATCGGGCCGACCATGCTGATCGGCATGGCGCTGGTGGTGCTCTCAACCGTGGTGATGCTGAAGGTCACCGGGACGGCCGATCCGCTCGCCCGCGAGGACCTCGCCTTCGCCCTGTCGGTGGTGCTGCTGGGGCTTCTGGTCATGGTCACCCGCCGCAATGCGGTGAGCCAGGTGGTCGGCTTCATGTCGCTCGAGAACGGGCTGGTGCTGGCGGCGACCGGCGCCAAGGGCATGCCCTTCGTTGTCGAGATCTCGGTCGGCTTCTCCATCCTGATCGCCTTCATCGTCATCGGCATCTTCCTGTTCCGCATCCGCGAACGCTTCGACACGGTCGACATCCAGGAACTCGACCGCTTCCGGGGGGAACGGCAGTGAGCGCGTTCGGTATCGATCCGGTGACGGCAATCCTCGTCATCCCGCTCGTAGCGGCGGCGATCCTGGCGCTGACGTCGAATTTCCGTCTGGCGGCGCGGATCAACGAGATCGCTTCCGCCGTCACCTTCCTCGCCGCCCTCGGCCTGTTTGCCGCCCGTCCCGAGCCGGGCGAATACATCGTCGTCGACGACCTCAACATCGTCTTCGTGGTGCTCTCGACCTTCATCGGCGCGACGACCGCCGTGTTCTCGGCGAGCTATATCGCCCACGAGGTGGAGACCGGCCATCTGACGCCGGCTTACTTGCGCTTCTACCACGCCATGTACCAGGTTCTGATGTTCGCCATGAACCTGTCGCTGATCGCCAACAATATCGGGCTGATGTGGGTGGCGATCGAGATCGCGACGCTGACGACGGTGGTGATGGTCGGCATCTACCGCACCCACCAGGCGCTGGAAGCGGCGTGGAAATATTTCATCCTCGGCTCGGTCGGCATCGCGCTGGCGCTTTTCGGCACCATCCTGGTCTACATGGCGGCGCGGCCGGTGGTCGGCGAAGGCTCGGCCGGCATGGTGTGGACCGTGCTGGCGGAACGGGCGAAGGATTTCGACCCGGCGATGCTCGACCTCGCCTTCGTCTTCCTGCTGCTCGGCTACGGCACCAAGGTCGGCCTCGCTCCGCTGCATGCCTGGCTGCCCGACGCCCATGCGGAAGGCCCGACGCCAATCTCGGCGGTGCTGTCGGGACTGCTGCTCAACGTTGCCCTCTACGCGGTGCTGCGCTTCAAGATCCTGCTCGCCGCCAATCCGGCCGCCTTCGCGCCCGGGCCGCTGATGATCGTCATGGGGCTGATGTCGCTGTCGTTCGCGGCGATCATGCTGTACCGGCGGCGCGACATCAAACGGATGTTCGCCTACTCGTCGATCGAGCATATGGGGATCATCGTCTTCGCCTTCGGTATCGGCGGGCCGCTGGCGAATTTCGCCGGTCTGCTGCACATGACCATGCATTCGCTGACCAAGTCGGCGATCTTCTTTTCCGTCGGCCATATCGCGCAAGCCAAGGGCACCCAGAAGATCTCGCAGATGGGCGGTCTGACCGTCACCCATCCATGGCTCGGCTGGGGGCTGGTGGTCGGCGTGGTCGCCATCGCCGGGCTGCCGCCGCTGGGCATCTTCATGAGCGAGTTCCTGGTGGTCTCCTCGACCTTCGCCCGCCAGCCGCTGCTCGCCATCCCGCTCGTCGCCGGCATCCTGATGGCGCTCGGCGCCCTGTTCCTGCGTCTCAACGAGGTCGCCTTCGGCGAGCCGAAAGGCGCGTCCGAGCCGGTCACCGCCTCCTATGCGCCGATGTTCGTCCACCTGGCGCTGGTGCTCTGCGCCGGCATCTACCTGCCCGGCCCTATGGTCGAGTGGTTCCAGTCCGTCGCGAAACTGCTGGGGTGATCTGGATGCCGCAGGACATCGCCTTCGCCGAACAATCCTCGCCGGACTTCCGGACCGGGCCGTTTTCGCGCCGCAAGCTCGACGCGAAGGCATGGAAACGGGCGGCGGAGGAGGCTGCGGGCGGGGCGCTGACGCTGACGGGATTGTGGGCGCATCGCGGCTCGGTGCATATGGCGCTGCTCGACGAGACGGCGAAACGGATCGGCATCGTCAGCCTCGAGAACCGGCGCAAGGGGTTTCCTTCGGTGGGAGCCATCCACGCGCCGGCTCAGCGGCTCGAACGCGCCATCGCCGACCTCAACGGGCTGGTGCCCGAAGGCTCGCCCGATCCAAGCGCCTGGCTCGATCACGGCCGCTGGGAGATTGCCCATCCGCTCGGCAAGGGCGAGCCGGCAACCGACATGCCGCCCTACGAATTCCTGCCGGTCGAGGGCGACAGCCTGCACCGGATCCCGGTCGGCCCGGTGCATGCGGGGATCATCGAACCGGGACATTTCCGCTTCACCGCGCAAGGCGAAACGCTGGTGCGGCTCGAGGCCCGGCTCGGCTACACCCACAAGGGCATCGAGACGTTGATGGCGGGCGCGGAGATCGACCAAGGACTCAAGCTCGCCGGCCGCACTTCCGGCGACAGCGTGGTTGCCTATCAATGGGCCTTCTCGCAGGCGGTCGAGGCGGCGCTCGGCGTCGCGGTGCCGGCGCGGGCGCTTTATGTCCGGGCGATCATGGCCGAGCTCGAACGGCTCGCCAATCATCTGGGGGATTTCGGCGCTATCTGCAACGACGCCGCCTTCGCGATGATGCTGGCGCAGGCCGGCGTGCTGCGCGAGAAGGTGCTGCGCGCGGCGGACACCGCCTTCGGCCATCGCTTCATGCGCGATTGCATCGCGCCCGGCGGCGTCGACGTGGATCTGGCGAGCACCGGTGCGTCGGCGATCCGCACGCTTGTCGACGATGTCGCCGGTCACTTCCCCAAGCTGGCCGCCCTCTACGACAACACCGCCTCGCTGCTCGACCGGACGGTTGCGACCGGCTTCCTCGACCCCGACCTCGCCCGCCGGTTCGGCGCGGGCGGTTTCGTCGGCCGCGCCTCGGGACGGGATTTCGATACGCGGCGCGATCTCGTCTACGCCCCCTATGACCGGCTCGATTTCGACGTTCCGGTGCGCGAGGACGGCGACGTCAACGCCCGGGTCTGGATCCGTATCGAGGAGATCCGCCAGAGCCTGTCGCTGATCGGGCAATGCCTCGACGCCCTGCCCGACGGCCCGATCCGCGCCGAGCTGCCGGCGGCCGGCGAGGCGCGCGAGGGACTGGGTCTGGTCGAAGGGTTTCGGGGCGACGTGCTGGTCTGGCTCGCGCTCGACGGCCGAGGCCGCATCGCCCGCTGCCACCTGCGCGATCCGTCGTGGTTCCAGTGGCCGCTGCTCGAAGCGGCGGTCGAAGGCAACATCGTCGCCGACTTCCCGCTCTGCAACAAGAGCTTCAACTGTTCCTATTCCGGACACGATCTATAGGCCCAGGACCGTTTCATGCGCCGTTTCCTGCTCGAAGGACTGCTCCGAAAGCCGCTGACCGAGGCGGCGCCCGACGCGGCGCTGGCTAAACTCGGCGAGACTGTCGGGACCGCGGCGCGGAAGCGGCTGGGGCGCAGCCTGGCGATCCGCGAGGTCGACGCGGGCTCCTGCAACGGCTGCGAGCTCGAGATCCACGCGCTCGGCAACGCCTATTACGACCTCGAACGCTTCGGCCTGCATTTCGTCGCCTCGCCGCGCCATGCCGACGTGCTGCTGGTCACCGGCCCGGTGACGCGCAACATGGCGCAAGCCCTGAAGCGCACCTACGACGCGATGCCGGATCCGAAATGGGTCGTCTCCGCCGGCGACTGCGGGCTCGATGGCGGCTGTTTCGCGGGGAGCTACGCGGTCATGGGCGGCGTTTCGACCGTGGTGCCGGTCGACGTCCACGTCGCAGGCTGCCCGCCGACGCCGACCGCATTGCTCGAAGGGCTGCTGGCGGTGCTGGAAGAGTCGGCGAACGGCAGGCGCGCGTAGCCCCTCACCTTGCCGGCTTGCGTAGCAGGAAGGCGATCGGCAGGGCGGCGACGGTGAACAGCATCATCAGCAGGAAATTGTCGACATAGGCGATCATCGCCGCCTGCCGGGTGACGACGCCGTCGATCATCCTGGCATAGACCGGATTGCCGGTCAGCAGAGCCGGCACCTGGCGGGCCACTTGCGGCGCGGTCGCGGTCAGGCGCGCGGCCAGTTCCTCGTGATTGACCGTCGTCATCCGCGACAGCACCGTGGTGACGATGGAGATGCCGACGCCGGAGCCGACATTGCGCACCAGGCTGAACAACGAGGTGGCGTCGCCGCGGAACCGCGCGGCAAGGGTTCCG
>Ga0070728_10005865_pt1 | contig 11892 bp, 8 predicted proteins | sample tdDd471_FD_66723 | JGI IMG/M metagenome (GOLD analysis project Ga0070728, IMG submission 66723) | Marine sediment microbial communities from the Atlantic coast under amendment with organic carbon and nitrate - tdDd47.1 | ecosystem: Environmental > Aquatic > Marine > Coastal > Sediment | place...
TTGGCAAAGGCAACACCATAAATTGTCGCCACGAACGCCGTCGCAATGCCGGAGCCGAGAGAAGATGGATCCGCCAGATTACTCATTACGTGAATCAGGCCCATCACGGCACCGATGATCCCGATAGTTGGCGAATACCCCCCCATACCGTCATAGATTTTCGCCGCATTGAGGTCATGCTGCTCTTTGGATATCAGCTCAAGTTCCAGGACGTTGCGAATCACCTCAGGTTCGGAACCATCCACCAAAAGCTGCAAACCCTTTTCTGCAAAGGTATCGGTTTCCTTGGATACCGCCGATTCCAGACCAAGCAAACCTTCTTTACGGGCTCGCATACTCCAGCCAACAACCAGATCGATACCATCCTGAAGCGAAACATAAGGCGGCGCAAATACCCAGCGCATCATTGCCAAGCCATGCTTCAGGGTTTGAAAGGGTGTTTGCAGAAGGATTGCTGCAAATGTCCCGCCAATGACAATGACGGCCGCCGGACCATTGAACAGCGAGTCAAGATGCCCCCCTTCCATGTAATTGCCGCCCAGAATTGCGGCAAAGCCAAGAATGACCCCAAGAAAACTCAGTATATCCATTACATGATCCCGCTGACGATTCGGTTTGCAATGTCACCAAGGTCGATCGAGCCGTCAGAAAAACCGGCTTTATCCACCGCCATTGGCATCCCATAGATCACACAGGTTTTGGCGCTCTGGGTCCAGACCGTTGAACCGGAGCGCTTCAGCATCCGGCACCCTTCCCGTCCGTCCGCCCCCATGCCAGTCAGCACAATACCAAGCACTCGACCAGGTAGCGCCTTGGACGCGGAGCCAAAGGTTACGTCCACCGACGGCTTATAGGTCAAACGCTCGTCACTTTCATGAATATTGACATGAAGACTTGATCCTTTCCCGGCCACGAGCATCTGTTTGCCACCCGGCGCCAGCAACACTTCGCCACGACGTAAATAATCTCCATCCGCGGCATGCTTAACCTTTAACTTGCACAAACTGTTCAATCGCTCGGCAAAAGCTGGCGTAAAGGAAGCAGGCATGTGTTGAACAACCAGCACGGGAACCGGAAGATTCCCCGGTAATTGCGTTAAGACTTTCTGCAGTGCGACGGGCCCCCCTGTGGAAGTCCCTATCACCAATAAATCCACCGGATGTTGTATAGGCTTTCCTTCCCTGACCGCACCAGGCGCTGCGACGGGCTTCGACGAAGCACGCGAAGCAGCCGGGATCTTCTGTTCACGGCGTTCTGGCGTTCGAACTGAAGGCCGGGCCGAAGGTGACGAAGTCGTGGATGGCGGGCTTGCGGGAGCCGCTTTCAAGTTTCGGGGATTGGCCAATGCAAGTATTCTGCTTTTCAGCACTTCCTGCATTTTGGTTGCATCACGGGCGATGTCTTCAAAATTCTTTGGCAGAAAATCGACGGCACCAGCCTCAAGTGCATCCAGAGTGACCCGGGCACCTTCGTAGGTGAGAGAGGAGAACATCAGTATGGAAGTGGGACATTCGGCCATGATATGGCGGACAGCCGTCACGCCATCCATAACCGGCATTTCGTAATCCATCGTTACGACATCGGGGCGAAACTTCTTGACGAGATCAATCGCCTCGCGACCATTGGAAGCGGTGCCGACCACCTGAATATCCGGTACGGAGCCCAGAATCTCGCAGACACGCTTCCGAAAGAACCCTGAATCGTCAACTACCAGTACTTTGACGCTCATTCATTTCCCCGCTGACCTTTCGAGCATTGCTGCGCTTTCCTGACTCGACGTGCCCAACATCAGATCAAGCGTAACGCTGCAAGAGGCTGGGTATATCGAGAATTAATGCGATACGGCCGTCGCCGGTGATCGTTGCGCCCGCCATGCCGGGCGTGCCGTGCAACATACCGCCTAGCGGTTTGATGACCACTTCCTCCTGACCCACCAACTGATCGACGATAAAACCGACCCGCTGAGTGCCCACCGCAACAATTACCACGTGCGCCGATTCGGAACTTTCGGTGTAGCCGTCCACCAACCAACGTTTGATATAAAACAAGGGGTAGACATTATCGCGTACCACAACACACTCCTGACCATCCACCACGTTGGTTTTCGTGAGGTCAAGATGGAATATTTCGACAACGCTAACCAACGGAAACGCAAAGGACTGCTCACCCAGTTTCACCATCAAGGTCGGCATAATTGCCAAAGTCAAAGGAACCTTGATCGTTAGTCGAGAGCCCTTACCCTTTTCCGAATCAATATTAACGGTGCCATTAAGCTGGGTAATCTTGGTTTTGACAACGTCCATTCCGACGCCGCGACCCGATACATCCGAAATTTCGGTTTTGGTGGAGAATCCGGGCGCGAAGATCAAATTGAAACATTCATTGTCCGTTAGCCGTTCGGCGGCATCTTCATCGTAGAGACCTTTTTCCACAGCCTTTCGACGCAATACATCGGGATCCATACCGGCACCATCATCATCAATGGCCAGCAATATGTGATCACCTTCCTGTTGGGCGGAAAGTATCACCTGACCGATGCGTGGCTTACCGTTTTTCTCGCGAACTTCGGGCATTTCAATACCATGATCCACGGCATTACGAACCAGGTGAACAAGCGGATCGGACAAGGCTTCGACCAGATTCTTATCAAGATCGGTTTCCTCACCTTCCAGTACAAGGTTCACTTCTTTCTTCAGATTTCTGGCCAGATCACGAACAACCCTCGGGAAACGGCCAAACACTTTCTTGATTGGCTGCATACGCGTCTGCATGACCGCAGATTGAAGATCTCCCGTGACAACATCCAGATTGGAGACAGCCTTCTGCAGGGACTCGTCCTCGCTTTCATCCCCCAATCTCTTCAGTCGGTTACGCACCAGAACGAGCTCACCCACCATATTCATGATGTCGTCCAGGCGTTTGGTGTCCACTCGAACCGTGGTCTCGGTTGCAATACTCTCACCCTTGCCAGCCGGTTTTGCCTTGGGCGACTGCCGCGGTGGCGGTGCGGGCGCAGGTTGAGGTTTGGGCTCAGGTTTGGCGGACGGTTTTGCGACGGCTGAATCAGCCCCCTCTTTCGGTGTGGGCGCTTGACCAGCGCCGTGCAACTCATCAAGCAGATTTTCAAATTCGTCATCGGTGATCAGCTCTTCACCCGAATTGGCTGCTGCAGGCTTCGCTGAAGAGGGGGGCGAATTTTCATTCGGCGTTTCCGATGCCACTTTGGTTGAATCGAACTTGCCTTTGCCATGCAGTTCATCAAGCAGGTTTTCGAATTCGTCGTCGCTGATTTCATCCGAACCGGCGGCATCAGCTGCCTTGTTTTCCGGCTTCTGCTCTGCCTGTGCGATGGGCTTGCCCTCACCATGCAGTTCATCAAGCAGTTTTTCAAACTCTTCCTCGGTGATTTCGTCATCCCCGCCGGAGGAACTCTCGCCTTCGCTTGCGGGTTCTGCATCACCCTGCGTCTTTCCAGCCGGTTCATCCAGGGCGTCAAGCAACTGCTCAAACTCGTCATCCGTAATATCGCCATCGTCGGCAGATGACGAGGCTGGTGTCTCGGTAGCAGCCGGAGCTGGAGGTGCTTCGGGTGCAGGCGCGCTATCCTGATCGGCAGGTCTTGCGAACCGTTCCAGATCTTTCAGCAATTGCGGGTCTGCAGGCGTGGGATCCTGGCGATTACGCACCTCGTCAAACATCTCATTCACCGAGTCCAGCGCACGCAGCACGACATCCATCAGTTCAGAGTCAACGCTGCGCTTGCCGTTACGCAACACGTCAAAAACGTTTTCAGCAACGTGACAGCATGCGACCAGAGCATCCAGCTGTAAAAAGCCGGCACCACCTTTTACGGTATGAAACCCACGGAAGATGGCATTGAGCAGATCCACATCTTCCGGGTTCTGTTCCAGATCGACAAGTTGTTCAGAAAGAAGCTCGAGTATTTCTCCCGACTCTACAAGAAAGTCCTGAAGGATCTCTTCATCCGCTTCAAACCCCATGTGTTCGCCCCTTAAAAACCAAGACTGGAAAGCAAATCATCCACATCATCCTGTCCACTGACGACGTCTTCACGCTGTTCAGCTTTCAGTTGCGGCCCTTCACCTTCTATACCGGATTGTTGTTGTTCTGTTTCATGCACCGTCCCGGTAATCTGATCGACTTTGCCGGCCATGCGCACAAGATGCACTAGATTGTCTTCGACCTCTTTCACGAGACCGGTAACACGGTTAATCACCTGACCGGTGAGATCCTGAAAATCCTGCGCCAATAATATATCTGACAAATTTCGATAAACTTTATTGGAATCTGTACACAGTTGTTCCAGAAACACGTCCATTCTGGACGTCAACGCCCTGAACTCATCCGGTTTCATTTCCTTGCGTTTGAGTCGACCCCATTCATTTTTAAGCGCTTCAGCTTCGGCACTCAAATCGGATGCGATGGGCATTGTTTCCTCGACCAGATCCAACGTCTTGTTTGCCGCCTTGTTCGTCATATCAACAACGTAGGCCAAGCGATCCGAGGCATCTTCAATTTTGGACAGCTCTTCCTTGTTGGCCGAGCTGGCAGAATTGGCAGCATCAATATGGAAGTTGCGGATGGATTCGTGAAGTGTTCGGGTCAAACGCCCCACTTCGACATAAAGTGTGCGATCACGTGTTTCGTTGAGCTCGGAAATGATAGCGAGAGCACCCGAAAGATCGCCGCTGTTTACCAGCGACATCAGCTTGTTTGCCTGACTTTTCAGCGCTTCTTCGAAGGCCGTGACAGGCTCATCACTCGCGTTTTTGTCTTTTGTCATGCTGCGCCTATATCAGGAATCAATGCGTTCGAAAATTTTCTCGATTTTTTCCTTAAGAACGGCAGCGGTAAAGGGTTTCACTACGTAACCGTTAACTCCGGCTTGAGCTGCTGCCACAATCTGGTCTCGCTTGGCCTCCGCCGTGACCATCAATACCGGCAAGCTTTTCAAGTTTTCATCCGCACGAACATTTCGCAACAAATCAATACCGGTCATGCCAGGCATGTTCCAGTCAGTCACCAAAAAGTCGTATTTGCCGGTTTGCAACATAGGCAATGCAGAATTGCCGTCGTCGGCTTCATCGGTATTGGTAAACCCCAAATCTCGAAGTAAATTTTTAATAATTCTTCTCATTGTTGAAAAGTCATCCACAACGAGAATTTTCATATCTTTATTCAAGTCGACCTCCACTCACGTCGATACCCGAAACTACGATTAAAACCTTACAGACAAGTCTAGCCGCAGTTCGGATGCTGGCCAGTTTTTTTTAGCAATAATTATGCTTATCGGCGGCAAACGAAATCTCTTCAATTTCAAGCATCAACGATTTATCTTTCACGCTTAAAACACGCTATATCCAGTCTGTCATTCTCGCTCGCAAGCGGGCCGCAGCCTGGGAATGTATTTGACTGATCCGCGACTCGCTAACCGACAAAACCAGTCCTATTTCTTTCAAATTCAACTCTTCTTCATAGTACAGGGATAGCACCAGGCGTTCCCGTTCAGGCAGGTTTTCGATTTCCTGAGCCAGGTTCTCCTTGAAAGACGCCACCTGAAAATCCTTGTCAGGCCCACCCGTTTGGGAAGCAGAGCTGTCAACATAACCTTCCCCCTGCTCCGTGACTTCTTCGAGACTGAACAACTTGCCACTGTTACTGTCTTTCAGACAGGAAAAATACTCATCCAGTGTCATATTGAGCTCGGCCGCTATTTCTTCGTCGTGGGCATCCCGGCCTTCCCGGTCCTCGATCGTTTTAATCGCCTGAGCAATCCGGCGCGAATTGCGGTGCACCGAGCGAGGCACCCAGTCGCCCTTACGGACTTCATCCATCATTGCACCGCGAATGCGGATACCCGCATAGGTTTCAAATGATGCGCCCTTGGTCGCCTCGTATTTTCTTGACGCTTCCAATAAACCGATCATCCCCGCCTGAATCAGGTCATCAACCTGCACACTCGAAGGCAATCTGGCCATCAAATGGTGGGCAATTCGCTTGACCAACGGCGCATGATTGCGGACCAGGTCATCTGCGTGCTGTGTCTGTACGTCGTTATACATTTGGAAACGGACAATTCATCTCAGGGTTTGAAAGCAATGCGGGAAACACCCCTGTGCACAGGTGAGTCCGGACATCCATCTATTAGAAACATAGCAGGGCTTGTCTATGCATGCACCAATCGCTCGACGAAGAATTCCAAATGACCCCGAGGGGTTGAAGGCAGGGGCCAGCTATCCGCTTTCTGAGCCAGCGTTTTGTAGGCCAGAGATGCTTTGGCTCTGGGGTAAGCATCCAGAACAGCTCGCTGTCTCTGAACGGCTTTCTTAACCGCCTCATCATAGGGAATACATCCTACGTACTGCAAGGCAACATCCAGGAAACGTTCTGTCACATTGGTCAGTTTGGAAAAAAGGTGCCGTCCCTCTTCCTGAGATTTGACCATATTGGCCAGAACACGGAACCGGTACATATCATAGTCACGATTCAATAATTTGATCAGCGCATAAGAGTCGGTAATCGATGTCGGCTCGTCACAAACGACAACAATGATCTCCTGAGCGGCACGCAGAAACGACACCACACCATCAGATATACCCGCTGCGGTATCCACAATCAGCACATCCAGATCCTGGGACAACTCGCTGAAGGCATTAATCAATCCGGCATGTTCCAGCGGATTAAGCGATACCATTTTCTGTGTACCGGACGAAGCTGGAACGATTTTGATACCGTGAGGGCCCTCCACCAGTACATCGCGCAGGGAACAGTCACCGTTGATTACGTCAGATATGTTACGTTTGGACGTGATACCCAATAACACATCGATATTTGCCAGCCCAAGATCCGCATCCAGCAGCACAACACGTCGACCCATCTCTGCCAGTGCAATCGACAGATTAATCGAGACATTACTTTTACCCACACCACCTTTGCCGCCGGTGACCGCAATAACCTGAACCGGACCCGAATTCGCCATACCGGTTTGTTTCCTCTTACTTCTTGAGCCTGCCAGAAGGGCAAACTGATATTGTTCGGTAAACTTTCTCTTGATTTACGATGCAGAGTAAAAATGGAACGCATCATCGCGCTCCGGTCCCTGCTCTGAGTCGGAGGATCGAATTGTCACCCATCGCTCTGAACTATTCAACAAGGCCTCAGCCCGATCGAGAAATTCATTCTGGATAATCAGATGGATATCCTCCGGCACCCGCTGCCCATCGGTAAAATATGCGCCCTGCAATCGGGTCGCGACCAGAAAGCTGATCACCTCGCCCAAACTGACTGCCTCGTCAACCTTGGTAATGATCGTGCCGGCCAGCCCAACCATTTTGTAGTAGTGATAACTGGAACTCATCACCTGATACTGCCCCACGGCAGACATCACCAGGTAATTGCGAATCCGGTGAGCGGACATTCGCAACTCCTGCAGCTGTTCTGACCAGCAACTGTCAGAATGCATCAGACCGGCCGTGTCGATCAGCACCAGTTTTTTGTCCGTCAGCCGATTCAGAATGTCATCCAGACAGTTTTCCTCGTCCACGACATGAACCGGCACATTCAGAATGCGCCCGAAAACCTTTAGCTGTTCATGCGCTGCAATGCGGTAGCGATCCGTTGTCACTAGCGCCAGACTGTCCGCGCCGTATTTCATCACATACCGGGCCGCCAGTTTTCCGATGGTCATTGTTTTTCCGCTTCCGGTGGGCCCCACCAGCGCAACGACCCCACCCTGATCAATGAATTCGCCCGGCGCCACAGACATAGCACTGGAAAGCTGCTGACGGATAGTCTCCCGCGCCGCTTCAAATCCGGTTTCATTCCGTACAACATTCAACAGTGATCGCATGACCGCCCGATCCAGGCATAACGAAGACAGCCACTCTTCCACCTGTCGCTGAACAAGCCCGCCGGACTCGGCAGCTCCACGCATTCCATCCGTAGCGGTCTGCGCGCCGATCAAGCCTTTCAGTTCGCGAATTTCGGCTTGCATATCAGATAGTGCGTCCCAATTATCGCTGTCTTCAGTCCTTGCTTTTACGCCGGCAAGGGGCTTCACCGTATCCTGCATGGCCGGCGCCGGACTGCGTTTTTTTCGCGCGGTCTCAATCTTGCGCTTGGCTCGCTCCATTTCTTTCTGAAGCTTCAAATGACGTTCTGCATGCATCCGGGCGATCTGAGATGGACTGGGCTGTGAACCGGTCTTGGTCTTTTCAACTGTCTCTGGCGTTGCGTCTTCCTCGTAGTCCAATGCAGCAACAATCTCGACGCCGTCATCGACCCGATTGTTGGAAAGTATCACGGCGTCCGGACCAAACTCTTCGCGCACCATTCGCAGGGCTTCCTGCATGGACTTCGAGAAAAACCGCTTAACATTCATAACTGCTCACCTGAGACAACGTCATAATTTTGACTATTCATCGATTCCCGCATCCTGTCATGCCCTATTGCCCGACCGTCGCAACGATACTGATCTGCTTGTTGTCGGGAACCTCCTGATAAGACAGAACGCTCATATTTTCGCTGGTAAACCGAGCGAATTTAGCCAGCACAGGCCGCAATGGCGCGGATACCAGAAGGATGGCAGGTTTGCCAAGCATCTCCTGCCTCTGCGCCGACTCGGTCAACGAGCGCTGCAGGGATTCCACAATTCGGGGTTCCAGAATCATTCCCATATCATCCGTCGCGCCATTTTTCTGTGACTGCTGAACAGACTTAAGCAATAGCTGTTCCAACTCCGGCTCGAGGGTAATCACCGGAATTTCGGTATCGGCACCAATAATTCCCTGCACGATCATTCGTTTCAGTCCCAGACGGCTGTGCTCCGTCAGCTGGCCGGCATCCGTTGATTTCGGCGAAACATTCACGAGTGCTTCGGCGATGGATCGCATATCACGGATCGGCACATCCTCAGCCAACAAATTCTGCAAGACCTTAAGCAGCACACTGACTGTGATGGTATTCGGAACCAGTTCTTCCGCCAGTTTGGGTGAAACCTTCGCCAATTGATCCAGCCACTGTTGCACTTCCTCATGTCCTATCAGCTCATTGGCATGCTTCTGCAGAACCTGATTCAGATGTGTCGCCACCACGGTACTGGCATCAACCACGGTATAACCGAGGGTTTGAGCGTGATCTTTCTGGCTTGACTCGATCCATATAGCATCGAGACCGAAAGCCGGGTCCCGTCCTTCAATACCATCAATTTTGCCGAACACCTGTCCGGGATTAATCGCCAGTTCGCGATCGGGATGAATCTCGGCTTCTGCAATCGTGACGCCCATTAGTGTAATGCGATAAACATTCGGCATCAGATCCAAATTGTCGCGAATATGCACAGAAGGCATCAGGAATCCCAACTCCTGCGAAAGCTTTTTACGCACACCTTTGATCCGCCCTAGCAGCTGCCCTCCCTGAGACTTGTCCACCAACGGAATCAAACGATAACCAACCTCAAGACCGATAATATCCACGGCAACAACATCATCCCACCCCAGTTCCTTATGTGCCTCTTCGGTTGGCCCACCACCAGCAGGCAACGCTTCCATGTCGCCACCGGGCAAGCTCGGAGACGGCTGCCCCGGAACACCGGCGGGCTTGCCGCGACCGGGCACAGGGCCTGTGTAAGGTTCGGCGGTTTCGGATTGCTTCTTTTTCTCTCCATACCAGGCCAGACCACCAATCAAGCCGCCAAGACCCAAAAACGCAATATGAGGCATACCCGGAACCAGACCCATAACGATCAGAATACCCGCCGCAATGTACAATGCTTTGGGCGACAGGAACATCTGGTCCAGTACCTGGGAGGACATGTCCTGCGTCGTGCTGACACGGGTTACCATGATGGCCGCTGCAGTGGAAAGCAACAACGAAGGAATCTGTGCAACCAGACCGTCCCCTATCGTTAACAAAGAATATTTCTGCATCGCATCGTTGAACTCCAGATCATGCTGGAGCATACCAATCGCCAGACCGCCAATGATGTTGATCGCCAGAATCAGCAGGCCGGCTACCGCATCCCCCCGTACAAACTTACTGGCACCGTCCATGGAACCGTAAAAATCGGCTTCCGTCGCGACCTCTTCCCGTCGCGCCTTGGCTTCATTCTGATCGATAATGCCGGCATTCAGATCGGCATCGATGGCCATTTGTTTGCCGGGCATGGCATCCAGAGTGAAGCGCGCGCTGACCTCCGACACACGCCCTGCACCTTTGGTGACAACCACAAAGTTGATAATCATCAAAATGGCGAAAACCACCAGACCGACAGCATAATTGCCCCCGATAACCACTTCGCCAAAGGCCTCGATCACCTTACCAGCGGCATCTCCGCCTTGATGACCTTCCAGCAGAACCACGCGCGTCGATGCCACGTTTAGAGCCAGACGTAGTAAAGTCGCCACCAGAAGAACCGTGGGAAAAATGGCAAACTCCATGGGCCGCATGGCATAGACACAAACAAGCAGGACCACCAGAGACAAGGCAATGTTGAAGGTAAACAGCAAATCCAGCAGGAACGGCGGGACCGGCAGGGTCATCATACCCAGCATCGCGATCAGCAGGATCGGAATCGTTATATGACTTTGCAATAGACGGAGCTGATTCAGGGCATAGGACTGTTGCATAAAGATTCTGGACGCTCGTAAGTGAAACACATCACCGACTGCCAATTATCTGACATTCGATGATCACTTTAAGGCTTGGAGCAAGAATCGCGCCCAGTCTGAATTTAAAAGGCCAGACGCAGAAAGGAATCAGCTGTCGGTTTTCAGATCATCCGGAATCGGAAAATCAGGCATGGAAGGTTTCGGAGATACCCGACGCCGAAACTGTTTGAGCTGAAAGACGTATGCCAGCACCTGAGCCACCGCCATATAAAGCCCGGATGGAATTTCCTCGCCAATTTCCGAATGGTGGTAAACCGCCCGCGCCAAGGGTGGTGCGTTGACAATTTCCACCTCGTGCTCCCGGGCAATCTCCCGGATTTTCATGGCAATCTGATCATGTCCCTTGGCCAATAGGACTGGCGCATTGTCTTCCTTCGGATCGTAGCGAAGTGCGACCGAATAATGGGTCGGGTTGGTGATGACCACATCTGCCTTGGGAACATCCTGCATCATGCGACGCTGGGAGATCTCTCTCTGTAACTGACGAATTCGGCCTTTGACCTCGGGTTTACCTTCCGTGTCCTTGTACTCGTCCTTGACCTGCTGCTTGGTCATCTTGAGATTTTTCTGATGATCATAAATCTGAAACGGCACATCGATCAGTGCAATCAGTATCATCGTGCAGGACAGCAAAAAGAAGGTCCATCCTAGGATCAGGGCGGCATGCTGCATAGCCGGAATCGTGGCCTCATTGCCCAAACCCAGTAATTCGGGCGTTTTAACCCGCAGGATAATAATGGCAAAAAACAGCACCACCGAGACCTTGGCAACGGCCTTGCCCAGCTCAACGAGTGCTTTAAGAGAAAACATCCGGCCCAGACCCTTGATAGGATTCAACCGACTGAATTTCGGCGCTACCGCTTTAGCTGATAGCAACCAGCCGCCCAGTGCAATGGAGCCGGCAATGGACGCGATGAATAAGAGAATCATGAACGGGGCAAGCGCCTGAGTGGCCTCCAGCGCCGCATTCGCAAGGTACAAACCCATCTGATGACTGTCGTACAGGGCCTCTCTGGGCAGCGAGAAACTACTATGCATGATATTACGCATTGCCGTTCCCAAGTCGGCACCAAATACGAGAAGCCCGCCTGTGCCCATAATCAGAACCGCTGCTGTATTCAATTCCTTGGAGCGGGGAACCTGCCCTTCCTCCTTGGCCTTCTCTATGCGGCGGGCGGTAGGTTCTTCGGTTTTCTCCTGACTG
>Ga0070728_10005866_pt1 | contig 11888 bp, 12 predicted proteins | sample tdDd471_FD_66723 | JGI IMG/M metagenome (GOLD analysis project Ga0070728, IMG submission 66723) | Marine sediment microbial communities from the Atlantic coast under amendment with organic carbon and nitrate - tdDd47.1 | ecosystem: Environmental > Aquatic > Marine > Coastal > Sediment | place...
TTGTTTCAGGACAAGAACAGCCTGATTACACAGCGGGAAATCGGCATGGATACCTATTCCTTTGCCAACGCCCTGAAGGCTGCCCTGCGACAGGACCCGGACGTGATTCTCATCGGTGAGATGCGGGATCTGGAAACCATTGAGATCGCCCTTTCCGCTGCGGAAACCGGGCACCTTGTGTTGACCACCCTGCACACCACCGATGCCTACGAGACCATCAACCGCATTATGGCTACCTTCCCCCAGGAACGGCAGGATATTGCCCGGGTGCGACTGGCGGGTACCATCAAAGCGGTTATCACCCAGCGTCTGGTGCCCCGCATGGATGGCGATGGCCGGACCCTGGCCGTTGAGGTCATGATCAACACCGCACATGTGCGGGATCTGATTCTTGATCCCCAAAAAACCATCGGTATTCCCGAAGCAATCGCCGATGGTGGCGTCAGCTACGGGATGCAGTCCTTTGACCAGTCGCTGATGCAGCTTGTCCGCGAAAACAAGATCAGTTACAACACAGCCCTGGATTACGCCTCCAATCCTTCGGACTTTGCCCTGCACTTCCAGGGTATCGGAGATTCCTCCGGTGACGAATGGATGGACATGGGCAGCGGACAGGGCGGAAGCAATCAGGGCGGCAACGACGGCGGCGGCGGCGGTGGTATGGACGACGATTTTCTTTCGGACGAGTTTGATCTGGATTGAGGAGCGGCAGCATGTATCACATATTCACCGAAGATCACTTCTCTGCGGCGCATCGCCTGCGCAAGTATCACGGCAAATGCGAACGGCAGCACGGCCACAACTGGAAGGTTCGGGTGTATGTATCCGGGCTGGAACTTGATGATGGCGGCATGCTGCTGGACTTTACCCTGCTAAAGGCATGGCTCAAGGACGTTCTGGAGACGTTTGATCACCGCGATCTTAACGAACTGCCCTGGTTTGCCACCGAAGAGCCTTCGGCGGAAAACATCTGCCGCATCATTTGTGAAGAATTAAGCCCCCGGGTCGAAGAGGCCGGGGATATCCGGGTATCAAAGGTTATGGTGTGGGAAAGCGACAAATCCTGCGCCATCTATGAGCCGGAATAAGAGCAACAGGAGCCTCTATGTTTACCGTTAAAGACAAACGCGGCATTTATGTAATCGTCGTGCTTTCATTTGGTATGGTTGCGGCATTTACCGCCGTAAGCATCTATTCGCTGTTTTGGTGATACCCGGGAGCGTTGTTTCTGAAATATCTGGCGTATGTGGCGATTCTGGCGGGGATGTTGTACGGGCAGGCGGCCTGGGCCGCCACCACTGATGCAAGCGATGCCGCCGAAGAAGACGTATACCAGTTGCCGGTACATTTCGAGCTGGGAGGCCATTACACCCAGTTGAATCTTTCCGGCGAGGAAGATGCGGATACCGGTGCCTTTGGCGCGTCCGCCGGGGTTTTGTACAACGTATGGGATCGCCTTTACATTGATTCCCTGTTTACCTGGGCGGGACACACCTGGCAATCCGAAGACCAGACCCGCTTAACCCTTGCAACCGGTGTCGCCTGGCGTTTCGACTCCCTGCCGGTATACCCCGAGGCCCGTCTGTTGCTGGGCGCGGAGCTGCTCAACGATGATGCGGGATGGGATATCGATGGCGTTGTGGTCCTTGGTCTGGGCGTGTTTGCAGGTCTGCCGCAGGGCTTTTCCCTGGGGCTGACCATGAGCACCAATCTGACCTTTGAAGATTTGAAGGAAGACCCCGGCGTTTTTCTCTCCCTGTTCACCACCACCAGCCGGTACCGGTCATTTGCACTGGTGCTGCGATGGCAGCCCACATTCTAAGTGAAGGAAGCGGTTATGACCCATAAGCAGGATGATCAACTGGTACGGTTCAGCACGTCCATGGAAAGTGCGCTGCTCAACGAATTTGACCAGCACTGGCCGGACTACGGCTTTGGCACCCGTTCCGAGGCCATCCGCGATTTGATCCGTGGGTTTCTGGTTGAGAAATCTTTTGCCGGAAACGGCGAGGTCATGGCCCTGTTGGTGTATATGTACGACCATCATGTCCGGGAAACAACCGAACGACTGGTGGCGGTGCAGCACGATCACGATGCCTCTGTGATTGTGACCATGCATGTGCATGTGGATCATGACACCTGTCTGGAAACCGCAGTGGTTCGGGGACATGCCGACACTGTCAAGGATCTGGCTGCGGCCATCCGCTCCATTCGCGGCGTGTCCCGCACCATGCTGGTGCCGGCGGGCACCATACCCGAAACCGGTGATCATCATCACCATCACGGGCACGGTCACAGCCACGGTGAAGGATAAGGAGAATCTGATATGAGATATGTATACCGTTTTGCGGTACTTGCCTGTATATGTGCGTTGTCCATGGGCCTGAACTCCGGCACTCCGGTTTCCGAAGCACAGGCAGAGAATCCCGGGCCGCTTTCGGTGGTGGTGATTCTCGATACCTCGGGTTCCATGCAGGGCCAGCGTCTGGCAGAGGCAAAACGCGGCATGCAGATGTTCTTCGATTCCATGGGCGGCAGCATCGAGGCATCGCTGGTGACTTTTAAAGACTGCGAAGCCCGGGTGACGATTCCCATGGCTGTGCAGCGGGGCGAAACCCTGCAACGAAGCAAGCAGGCTGTCAACGGGGTACGGGCCTACAGCGCCACGCCCATCGTAACCGCCTATCGTAAAGCGCACGACATTCTTAAAAAGCGTTCGTCCCGGCGTAAGGGCATTTTGCTGGTCACCGACGGGTTGGGCAACTGCAAAGACGAGAACAGTTTTTGTTCCCTAAGCGATGCCTATCGCAAAGAGGATATCCAGACCGTTGTGGTGGGATACCTGCTGTCGCCTTCTGCGGCATCCAACTTTGTGTGCAGCGGCAGCAATCTGTATTACGGCATCAACGCCAACACGCCGCCCCAGCAGTACGGACGGCGGTTGATGCGTTCGTTGTTTAGGGCACGCCGCGAGTTTTTGTCCCATGTGGACCCCCGTTACCTCAAAGGCGCATTTGACGAAGTCAACGATCCCGTGTGCCTGCAAAAGCATCTGGGCAAAGGCTGGATGGTGATGGAGATGTCCGAGGTTCGGGGTTTGAACAACAAGAAATACTGGATAGCCAACGATACGCCCTTTGATGTTATGGACCCCCATCCCATGCAACCCGGCGGAACCCTGCGGGGTATGGGCAAAGTGGATGTGGGAGCCGAGGATATCTACCGCAAGGTGGATACCGGCGGCATAGATAAAGAGGTTGAATATTATCTTGATGCATATCACAAGGCGAAGGACACTTGCGCCAAAGAATCCCCGGATGATCCCATGCGGGAAGCCGATGATATGTTCAAAGACATGATCCCCTGACGATCAGGATTAATACACCATGAAACAACGCATTGCACTGGCAGCCTTGAAACGCCTTCCCCGTAACCATGTAAGCCGTGTTGCGGGCATGGCTGCGGCAACTCCGGTGCCCCGGCCCCTGCGTCCGGCGGTGCTTGGGGCGGCAGCAAAAATCATGCACATCGATGCCGGTGAGGCAGAGAAAAATATCGGCGAATATCGCAGCCTCAACGACTTTTTTACCCGTAAACTGCAGCCCGGCGCGCGACCGGTGGCGGATATCCCCGGAGGGCTGGTATCGCCCGCCGACGGCTATCTGACCCGTTTTGGAACCATTGAAAACGGCTCCATTGTGCAGGCCAAGGGGCATTCCTATTCCGTGGCGGAACTGCTGGATGACGAACAAAAGGCCGCCCGGTACACGGGTGGAGCATTTGCCACGGTGTATCTGACGCCCCGGAATTATCACCGGGTGCACAGCCCGGTGGCAGGCTCCATCACCGAGGCACGGATTATCCCCGGCACCCTGTACCCGGTCTATCCTGCGGCAACGGAATCCATTGACCGGCTGTTTATCAAAAACGAACGGCTGGTGATTCATCTGGATACCCACATCGGCCATGTATGCGCCGTGCTGGTGGGGGCGTCGAATGTCGGCACCATGACCGCTGCCTTTGACAACAGCATCAAAACCAACCGTGGACCCAAACGACTGCGGGCCCGGCGTTTTCAGTACAACCCCGCCATCCCCGTAGAGCAGGGGGGCGAATTGGGAGCCTTTAATCTTGGCTCCACCGTGGTGGTGCTGTGGGAGCGTTCCGATCTGGTGATCGAAGGTGAAGAAGGGCAGGAGATTCTCTTTGGACAGCTTCTGGCCAGGCCGGAGTAACGTCCTCATAAAAAATAATGGATACTAAAAAAACGGCCCATCCTTTTGGATGGGCCGTTTGTGTATACGGGGCTGGATGGTGGTTAGCGTTTGCGAACCACCTGCAGGGCTTTGTAACCCTTCTTGGCTTTGCCGCCGATTTCGATCTGAACTTTGTCGTTCTTTTTCAGGAACCACGCACCAACGTTAACTTTGAAGGTGGGGTCTTTTACATCGAGCTTGCCAAAGCTGGGATATACCGTAATACGGCTGCGTTTTTTGATGCCCAGTTTTTTGTCTTTGGGAGCTTTCAGAACGAGGATTTCCAGGGTGACTTCCGGGAACTTGCTGCTCTGCTTCACCTTGAGCACTTTACCGGTGATAACCGCATCCTTGTTTTTGGCGTCAATGCCGCTGAAGTCGGTCTTTTTACGGGCACGCAGGGAGGAGGAACCATCGGGCACTTCCAAAGCAATGGAACCGCTGCCGCCTAAAGCGGCAAAGGGATCGTTGTTGGCGGCCACGGCTGCTTCGCTGGATTTGATATCCACGGCGGCCAGTTCTTTGTATACGAACTTCTGGGGGATGCCTTTGATTTCCAGGGTTTTCTTATCAATCACCTTGACGGTTGCCTTGCCCTGCAACGCGGAATCAAGCTGCTTTTTCACTTCGTGGGCTTTATCTTCTTTGAGGGTCAGCACCACGGTGGTGTCGTCTTTTTGTTCCCATTTTTCCGCAAGACCCGGCTTAATGGTATCGCCTTCCATGACGATGAGGGGGTCGGCGCTGGCGGTGGCCAGCAGCAGGACAGTCAGCGATGCCGCAAGGGCAATAGCGAATAAGCGTTTCATGAATGTGGCCTCCTGTGTTTATCAGAGATTAGTTTTTGGTATCTGATGCAGGCGCGGGCTCTGCCTTTTTTATGACGTTCATACGGGTCAGGCGCAATACGGGACCGGCTTTCAGCTTGCCGGTCATCCACATTTTTGAGCCCACCAGTCCTGTAAGGGTTTCCTTTATCTTGGCAGGAGCCCGAATGGTGATGGGAACGCCAAAGTTGCGGACATGCAGCAGCAGTTTTTTGCCGTCCATATGCAAAAAGCCCACAAAGGGTTTGGTGCCGCCGCCCACATCCACGATCTCATAATCAATGACCGTCAGCTGCGGCAACTGGATGGCTGCGATTTCACCCGTGACCGGTGTGGTATCCATGGCCCGCACAGATACCTTGACGCCGCCAAGGGTTTTCAACTCGCCGGTCCACACGCCTTTGAGGATGTAGGTCTTGCTGTCGGATTCGTCGATGAAGCTGACATAAATGTTGGGGGATGTGCCCACCAGACCCAGGGTGCCGGTTTTTTCCACAATGGTTTCTGCGGCAAATGCCGGAACCGCAATGGAAAGCGTCAGCAGCATGGCGCTGATGGCGGTCACCTTTGACAGATATGATTTCATCGGGCAGGCCTTTCCCTTATTTGGTTCTGATGACGATCATTGAAACCTGGCTCAAAGGATCGGCTTCCAGCATGACATCCGTGGCATTGGTGGCGCTCAGGGTCAGGTATTCCGCGCCCAGGCTGCGCACAACGCCATCGTATTCGCTGTCAAAGAAGCTGGAGGTGTTGGGGCCGCTGAAGGTAAGGCTGTTGCCGGAAATATTACGGGTGCCCCGCAGGCTGATACCGTGCTGCTGGCCCGTAAGGCTGTCGGTTTCCAGCTCGTTATAATTGTATTTGGCGTCATCGGTGGTGCCGGTGCCGTCCATGGCCAGAGCAATCAGCCAGTTGTTAAAGGTATCTTTATAATTGCTGCCAAGGGCTGCGTTCAGGTTGTCGATGCCGGTGTCATCGCCTGCAAAGAAGCTGTTCAACAGGGCTGCGCCGCCTTTGTCGCTGATGCTGCCGTCGGTGCCGCTGTATGCCACGCCGCCGTTACGCTCGAAGACATAGCGCATCAGCAGATATGCCATACCCCGGGCTTCGATGGTGTCTTCTTCACCGTCGGAGTTGGTGAATGCAAGGGAAATCGAGGAGGTGTCCTGCAGATACTTGTACACGGTGCCCTGGGTGTCGTCGCCAAAACCGCAGAGATCTTCCGCCAGATGGGCCAGACCTTCGTTCAGCCACAGGGCGGAGTTTATCGCGGATTTCTGGTCGCGCAGAACCCGCTGGATAACCCGGGTGGCGAAGTTGATCATGTGCTGGAATTCGTGGGCCAAAGTAGCGTGAACCAGACCGATGGGGTTTTCGCTGTCCGGCACCACGGTGTAGAACATGTCGCGTTCGTTGCTGTCGGGAGCCTGGGATTTGCTCAGGAAATCAACAGAGTTGAAGAAACCCGCAAAGGTGCCGGTGGCGTTGAGGCGGCTGGTCATGAAAATAATGATGCGCCCATTGCCATCGCGGTCCAGATAGGTTTTGTCCAGATTTTCGCCAAAAAAGGCCATGTCCCGGGGATAGCTGATCTGGTCAAACCATTTGCCGAGTTTGTCAATGTCATCGGCAGAAGGATCGTCATCTTCGTCCACCACAATGATGCTGGTTTCGCTGATGCGTTTGACCACAGCGTTGACCGGCTCCACATCCATGGTGTCGGGATCGGTGTAATTGAGGGTCAGGGTGCCGCGACAGGTATCCTTGTCACAGAATTCCATGTTGCCGCACTGGATATCCGAGGTACAGGTGTCGCCGTCGGCCTTGGTGCGGTGATAGCCGGTGTCTTTGGTGTAATCGGCCATCTTGTCCACCAGACCGCGTTCCACGATCTCTTTTTCCTGCATGCGCAGTTTGGTTTCCAGGGCCAGGGCTTTGGGGCTCCAGCGTTTGGAAAGCTGCAACTGCTGTGCTGTGGGCTTCATGCCGCCGCCTTCACCGGTGGCCACGGTGCCTTTGGACATGGAGTAAATGTTGTCCGCTGCCTGCATGGCGTGGGACACGGCGATCATGGTGTACTCGGCGCCGTCATCTGCCCCTGGCAGGGAAAATGAAATCGTGCCCTGAGTATCGGGGCTGTAGGTGTTTACGCTGAAGTTTTCGCTGGGGCCGTTATCGTCGTCAAAAAGGCCACAGCCGCCAAGGGTTATACCAAGGCCCAAAAATACGATCATAAGAATATTGACTGTATGTTTTTTCATGGATTCTCCTCCAGTTTAATACAATGTCATCCCTCCTATTGTAATTCATTGACCCGCCGGGTCAACCGCTTATTCACTGGAATCCATGTTTTCAGTATTTTTTAACAGAAACGCAGTGTGTTATTTGGCAACACATAAACAGTAATCAGAGCCATTGTCCGATACATAACAGCCTTCGGATGACGACATGTTCCGGTCATAGCAGTATGCATCGCAATTTACTCGCTCATATTGACCATAGGCGGCGTTGCATCGGCAAATATCATATGCGTCAACGCAAAAATCTTCATAATAGATGACATCACAGGTTCCGCCGCAGGAGCCGTCAATGGTGTCATCGGTGTCCACTGTGTCGTTGTCCATATCGCCGTCCACAGCACAGCCGTACTCGTCTTCACCGCCGGGGCAATCGTTTTCATCGTCACACACAAAGGCCGCAGGAATACAAGAGCCGTCGTTACAGGCAAATTCATACTCATCACAGCCGGTTTCTGTGTCCGTGTCGCCATCGGGGGCGGGGTTGTCCGGGTCAACGGGATCGGGCACCGTAACCGCAGTAGTTCCCTCCGTCGGCACGGTGACGCCTTCCACCTCGGGGCTCAGGGCCATGCCCGGACCGAATCCCAGAATACTGGCGACTATGCCAGCGGGCAGCAGCAGTTCGTCGCCGCTGCCAAATGCCCCGGGGCTTAGCATGGTTTTCACATACCCGGAGGCGCTGTCGTACCAGGAAATCAAAGCGCCGCTGATATCGGGAATACCGCTAAAGGAAATGCTGCCCATGTCCCAGTCCTCGTCATAGGCGGTGCTAACGGGATCGCCGCCAGAGGATTTGATGCTGGCACCCTTTACATTGCGGGTAAAGTCCTGCAGGTTTTTGCCCACACCCTTTGTGGCCTGCTGCCCCAAAACTTCGGGGATTGCCAGCTTTTTGGAAGCAAAATCCGCCGCCCGGGCGGTGACGGCTCCAGCAGCACTGCCACCGGTCAGCTCCACGCCGTCTGATGCTTTTTTCTCTTTGCCCATAAGTGCCCCAACAATATTTTTTGCACCAGTAAAACTGTAATCAAAGAAATCTCCAGCCTTGCCCAATCCACCGGTAACGGTGTCTTTGAACAGATCAACATATGTGGTGCCGCCCTTGGCAAGGCCATCGGCACCTTGTTTGACAACCATGTCCACGGGACGGGCTTTGATGTTGGATGCGGTGTCGCCGTACGACGCAGGCAGGGACGAGACTGCATCTTTATGCAGGTTGTGCATGGAGATTTTTCCGTCCAGTGCACCGCTGCTCAGCTTGGCAAAGAACTCCTGTTCTGTTGCGCCGAGGTCGACGTTTTTATCGTCGCCCAAACGTCCGGAGGCATTCAGTTCCTTTGCCAGATCATAGACCTCGGTAATAGTGCCGGGGTCGGTAGTCATCACGCCCACAATGGTGTTACGGGTTTCGGTGGGCTGTTTATCGGCCCAGCCAAAGATGGGCGGAAACCAGTCGGAAAGTTTGCGGGTTTGCAGCCGGGCATCGGCTACTGCCTGCTGCTTGCTCTGAATAGACGCCAGGGCGATTTCAAGCCTGGGCTTAAAGGCCCGCAGGGTATCGGCTACCAGATACATCCGGTCATACAGCTCGAATATCTCCAGGGAATACTGTTCTCCCAGATCAACGCTTTCGTGGAAAAGCTGCTTGTTTCCATCCTCGGAAAACATGCCCAGCAGGTTGGCGTAGGCCCAGTATTCATAGGCCGCCATGTCCACCAGCACCATCATGTCCACTTCGTTGCTGTTGGTTTCTCCCGGGGTCAGGGTGTATTCCCGTTCCATGTCCCGGGGATCAACGGGGCTGTCGCTGTTGCTGCAAGTAACTATAAAAACTGTTGTAATCAGGATGGCGAGGGTACACAGGAGACATCGTTTCATCTGCTTTTCCTTTGCGCTGGTGCATAGTATGCTCCATACCCGTACAGCTTATTGGGTTGCCGATATTGATACCGCCTGATATCCGCGTTGTCCGGAGCGTTCCGTCTTGGATGAAAGCATATATTAAAATACAGTTTCACGCAAGCATGGGGTTCCAAATTCAGCGGCCCCGGTTTGAGCGTCAGAAGCCACACAAAAAAAACGGCGACCCGCAGGCCGCCGTCATGATATCGGGTACTATGAAAATGTTAGTGCTTGAAGCTCCGCTGTCCGGTAAAGACCATGGTGGCGCCGGCTTCGTTGCAGGCATCAATGGACTGATAATCGTTGACCGAACCACCGGCCTGCAACACCGAGGTGACGCCCTGCACCAGACCCACATCCACGCCGTCGCGGAAGGGGAAAAAGGCGTCGCTGATCATGGCGGAACCGATGAGCCCGCCTTTGAGCGCTTGCACTTCTTCGTCAATGGCGGCCTTCTGAGCTGCATCGGTCATCATGTTGTAAGGCATGTTGTGACGTTCAAAGGCCAGGCGGTCCGCCAGTTTGGTATAGGCTTTGGACACGGCGATCTGAGCCACGCCGACGCGGTCCTGCTCGCCGGTGCCGATGCCAACGGTGACGCCGTCTTTGACAAACAGCACGGAGTTTGAAGTCACACCGGCTTCCACCTTCCAGCCAAAGAGCATGTCCTTGTATTCCTGGTCAGTGGGTTCGCGGTTGATGCGGTACTGCTTGTCCTCGAATTCGGTGGTGGCCAGCTTGAGTTCTTCCCGGGTAAGGGGGGAGGGGACGTAGCTGGTCTGGGCAATGATACCGCCGTCGATAAGGCTTTTGAAATCAATGAAACGCCGGGTGGCCATCTGGGCCAGACGCTCAATGGCGTTGATTTTCATGATGCGCAGGTTGGGGCGCTGGGCCAGAATTTCCAGCACGCCTTCCTCGTATTCCGGGGCCACCAGCACTTCGGCGTAACGCAGCACGATTTCCTTTGCCAGGTCTTTGGTCACCGGCCGGTTAAGGGCGATGGCTCCGCCGTAGGCCGCCAGACGATCTGCCATATCGGCTTTCAGATAGGCTTCGGTAATGGTGTCGGCAATGGCCACGCCGGAGGGATTGTTGTGCTTCATAATGGCGCAGGCCGGGGTGTCCATCATGTAGCGCAGAATATTCAGGGCGTTGTCCGCATCGGTAAGGTTGATTTTTCCCGGATGCTTGCCGAACTGCAGCAGGGTGGCGTCGCTCACCAGATACTGGCCCGGTTCGATGGTAGTGACATCGCCCACCGCCAGGTTACCGTTTACCAGTTTGTACAGCGCGGCTTCCTGCCCCGGGTTTTCGCCGTAGCGCAGACCCTTGCGCACGCCGTCGATTTCCCAGGTGACCTTCTCATACTGCATAGTGGTGCGCTGGTCGCCTTCGCGGAAGGTAATCTCCATCACCGATGGAAAGTGATCCGTCAGAATCGTGTGATATGCTTTTTTCAGATCTTCGGCCATGGTGTTCTCCCTGCTTATTTCTCGTCCATAAAGGTATAGGTTTCCAAAAGCGAGGCATCGGCGGTTTGCGCCAGAAATGCCGCGATGGCGGTGTCATACTCTGCGGTATGGGCAAATGCCTGCCGGGCCAGATTGAAACGGGTCGCCACATCCATTCGTCCCTGCTGAGAGGACAGGAGCTTCAGCAGCAGATCGTATTGTTCCGGGTTGGTGACCGAGGCTACCCGCAGGTAATTTTTGGCGGAGGCGCGGATCATGCAGGGGCCGCCGATATCAATGTTTGAACGGGCCTGCTCCACGGTGACACCCTCTTTGGCAACGGTCTGCTGGAAGGGATAGAGGTTCACCACCACCATGTCGATGGCAACGGCGTCGGTGCGCTTGAGGTCGTTTTTGTGGTCATCGTTGTAGGTCTCGGTCAGAAGCCCAAGATAGATTTTGAAATCAAGGGTTTTCACCAGACCGCCCTGGGTTTCCGGCTGGCCGGTGTAATCCGATACCTGGGTCAGGTGACCTTCGGCTTTGTCGCCAAGGATGTCCTTCAGTTTGGCATAGGTGCCGCCGGTGGAATAAAAATGAATATCCGGATTGATTTCCATCAGGCCGGGGATAAAGGTTTCCAGACCGGTTTTGTCGGAAACGCTGATAAGCACCCGTTTGACTGCGACCCATTTGTCGATGTTCTGCACCACGTTAACGGCCATTGCTTGCTCCTGTATTCATTCCATCAGGGTTAGAATTTACTGAATTCATCCTCGGGCATATGAAAGGTATGGGCGTCGGCGGGAAAGGTCATTGCCTTTACATCCGCAATATAGTCTTTGGCAGCGTTCTTGATGTTGTCTTCCAGTGATGCGTAGGTTTTTACGAATTTGAGTCCCGCGCCGTTGCCGATGCCCAGCATGTCGTGCAGCACCAGCACCTGACCGTCAACATCCACGCCTGCACCAATGCCGATGACCGGAATGTCCAGGGTTTCGGCGATACGCTTCGCCACCCGGTCCGGCACCATTTCCAGCACCAGCATTACCGCTCCGGCGTCCTGAATTCGCTCTGCCTCATGCTGCAGATGCCGCGCCTGTTTTGCGGTACGGCCCTGCACCCGGTATCCGCCCATCATGCTGG
>Ga0070728_10005868_pt1 | contig 11883 bp, 9 predicted proteins | sample tdDd471_FD_66723 | JGI IMG/M metagenome (GOLD analysis project Ga0070728, IMG submission 66723) | Marine sediment microbial communities from the Atlantic coast under amendment with organic carbon and nitrate - tdDd47.1 | ecosystem: Environmental > Aquatic > Marine > Coastal > Sediment | place...
CGGCTGCAGGTCGCGCGGTCGCGGCTGCGCGAGGCGGACGAGCCGATCGGGGTCATCGCCGAAGGGCTCGGGTACCGGTCGGAGGCGTCGTTCTGCCGCGCGTTCAAGCGCGAGTTCGGCGTGTCGCCCGGCGCCGATCGTCGCGCGCCGGCGCCGCAGCTCGTGCCGGCGTGAACGCGCGGCAGAACGACGCCTCCGACCGGTACCCGAGCCCTTCGGCGATGACCCCGATCGGCTCGTCCGCCTCGCGCAGCCGCGACCGCGCGACCTGCAGCCGCCAGCGCGTCAGGTAACGCATCGCCGACTCGCCGACGAGCTCGGTGAACCGCGCCGCGAACGCCGAGCGCGACATCGCCGCCGTCTTCGCCAGCGACTCGAGCGTCCAGTCGGCGCCCGGCTCGCGATGCATCGCGGCGATCGCGCGACCCAGGCGGTCGTCGCGCAACGCCGACAGCCAGCCCGCCTCCGCGCTGTCCTCGTGCTCGATCCAGTGCCGCACCATCTGGATCACCAGGATGTCGGCGAGGCGCGTGATCACCGTCTCGCCGCCGGGGCGCATCGCCTCGGCCTCGCGCGCGATGAACCGCAGCGTGTCGCTCAGCCAGCGATCGTCGCCGCCGCCCCACGCGTCGAGGTGCAGCACCGGCGGCAGCGCGTCGACGAGCCGTTCGGCCGCGGCGTGGTCGAAGCGCACGACGACGCAGATCAGCCGGCACGCCTCGCCGCCGCCGCCGTGCTGCAGCAGCTCGTAGCGTTCGGTCACGCGCTGGATCGGCAGGTCGAAGAACGGCACGCGTTCGCCGCCGCGCTCGTGGACCAGCGCGTGGCCGAGGCCGTGCGGCACGAGCGCGAGGCTGCCGCGGTCGAGCAGTCGCGGCTCGCTGCCGTCGATCTCGAGCCAGCAGCGGCCGGCCGTCACGATGTGGAACATCATGTGCCCCTCGAGCGGCGGCAGGTCGATGCCCCACGGCGCCGTCAGGTCGGAGCGCGCGTAGACGCAGCCGGTCAGCCGCAGCAGGTGCAGCGCCTCGCCGAGCGGGTCCGAGGCGGGCGGCAGTTCGGTCGGAGCTTGCATGGGGAGAGCATGCGGCACGCAGGCCCGAACGTCCACACGTCTGGACGATCTGCACATTCATCGCGACGCGACGACATGGCGCGTCCGGCCGGAATGGTCGATGTTGCCCCTCACGCGACCGACGGGGTCGCGACCCGACCCAGACCCGAACCCGACCGAGCAGAACCATGAGCAAGCCCACCACCGACCTCCTCCCCATCCTCGTCATCGCCGCCAACGGCAAGACCGGCCGCCGCGTCGCCGACCGCCTCGAGGCCCTCGGCCGCGACGTGCGCCGCGCCTCGCGCTCCGGCGCGACGACGTTCGACTGGAACGACCGCTCGACCTGGCGCGCGGCGCTCGCCGGCGTCGACGCCGCCTACGTCGTCTACAGCCCGGACCTCGCCGTGCCGGAGGCGCCGGCCGCGATCGAGGCGTTCGCGGAGCTGAGCCGCGAGCTCGGCGTGCGCCGGCTCGTGCTGCTGTCCGGCCGCGGCGAAGAGGAGGCGCAGCGCTGCGAACGCATCGTGCAGACCTCCGGCGTCGAGTGGACCGTCGTGCGCGCTAGCTGGTTCGCGCAGAACTTCGACGAGGGCGCGTTCACCGAGCTGGTGGCGGCGGGCGAGCTCGCGCTGCCGGCCGACGACGTGCTCGAGCCGTTCGTCGACGTCGACGACATCGCCGACGTCGTCGTCGCCGCGCTGACCGAAGAGCGGCACCACGGCGAGGTCTACGAGGTCACCGGGCCGCGCCTGATGACGTTCGCCGACGCGGTCGCCGACATCTCGAACGCGATCGGCCGCGACGTGCGTTACGTGACGATCCCGCGCGAGGCGTTCGTCAACGGCCTGCAGCAGGCCGGCCTGCCGAACGCGCAGGTCGAGCTGCTGGACTACCTGTTCACGACCGTGCTCGACGGCCGCAACGCGTCGCTCGCCGACGGCGTGCAGCGCGCGCTCGGCCGCGCGCCGCGCGACGTGCGCGACTACGCGCGGGACGCCGCCGCGCGCGGCGCATGGGCCCCGCGCGTGAACGCCTGATCCGACCGCCACCGCCGCCAGGAGCCACTGCGATGAACATGAACGAGACGCTGCCGCTGATCGCGTCGCTCGGCGCCGGGCTGACCGCCGGCGTGTGCTTCGCCTTCGCGTCGTTCCTGATGCCCGCGTTCGACCGGCTCGGCGCGCGACAGGCCATCCGCGTGATGCAGAGCATCAACGCCGGCATCCTGCGTTCGAGCGCGATCGTGATCTGGTTCGCGACGGCGCCGCTCGGCGTCGCCGCGGCGGTGTTCGCCGAAGACCACGTGATGGCGTCGGCCGCCGCGGGTCTCTACGTCGTCGGCGCATTGCTCGTGACGGGACGGGGTAACGTCCCGCTCAACGAAGCCCTCGACGGCTTCTCGCGGGAGCTGCACGACGCCGAGGCTGCCTGGCGGCGCTACCGCGTCCGCTGGGGGCGATGGAACCTGCTGCGAACCGCCCTGCTCGCGGGCGCAGCCTTCGGTTTCGCGCTCGCGGCGTGAAGGCGGCGCCCCACCCTTTCGCGCGTCCGGGCCGCTCGCTACCCTCTTTGCCCCGAAACGAGGAACTGCATGAGCTTCAACCACCAAGGCCGCGAGATCCGCAAGGTCGCCGTCATCGGTTCGGGCCAGATCGGCCCGGACATCGCCCTCTACTTCAGCAAGGTCCTGAGCCCGTTCGACGTGTCCGTCGTCGTCGTCGACGTCAGCGAGGACGCGCTCGCCGGCGGCAAGAAGAAGCTCGAGAAGAAGGTGCAGAAGGGCGTCGAGACCGGCGCCTTCTCCGAAGAGCAGCAGGCGAAGATGACGTCGTGCGTCGCGTGGACGACCAACTACGACGACATCAAGGGCAGCGACCTCGTCGTCGAGGCCGCGACCGAGAACAAGGAGCTCAAGGGCAAGATCTTCGGCCAGGTCGAAGGCCTCGTCGCCGACGACGCGATCCTCGTCAGCAACAGCTCGCACCTCGAGCCCGAGGTGATCTTCGCCGACGCGAAGCACAAGGGCCGCACCGGCGTCGTGCACTACTTCTTCCCCGCCGAGCGCAACCTGCTCGTCGAGGTCGTGCCGGCCAGGCACACCGACGCGGCGACGACGAAGTGGCTGATGTCGTTCTACGAGGGCATCGGCAAGGTCCCGATCGAGGTGCAGTCGCGCTACGGCTACGCGCTCGACCCGGTGTTCGAAGGGCTGTTCTACGCGTGCGCGCTGCTCGCCGAGCGCGGCGTCGCGACGACCAAGGAGATCGACGTCGTCTGCAAGAAGACGTTTCGGATGGGCGTCGGCTCGTTCACGGCGATGAACCTGACCGGCGGCAACCCGATCACGGCCGTCGGCCTCGACAACTACACGAGCAAGATCGGCCCCTACTTCAAGACGCCCGACTCGCTGAAGGAGAAGGTCGCGAAGAAGGAGAACTGGGACGTGCCGGCGCGCGGCGAGAAGGTCGAGGTCGCCGACGACAAGGCCAGCAAGGTGCGCGACGCGCTGATGGGCGCCTACTTCGGCCTCTGCGGCGAGATCGTCGACGCGGGCCTGGTGTCGATCGCGGACTTCAACATGGGCCTCGACGTCGCGCTCGACATGAAGCCGGCGTTCTCGTTCATGAACGAGATCGGCACGGCGAAGGCGCTCGAGCTCGTCAAGGCCTACGCGGCCGACTACGACGGCTTCCCGGTGCCGAAGTGCATCGAGCAGCACGGCAAGGACAACACGCCGTTCGACATCCCGGTCGTGATGCGCGAGGACCGCGACGGCATCGCGGTGCTGACGATCCGCCGGCCGAAGGTGCTCAACGCGCTCGACCAGGGCGTGTTCGCCGAGCTGCGCAAGCGCTTCGAGGACTGCGACGCCGACGCGTCGATCAAGGGCATCGTGCTGACCGGCTTCGGCAAGAAGGCGTTCGTCAGCGGCGCCGACGTCAACTTCCTCGCGAAGATCGACAGCGAGAAGATGGGCGAGGAGACGTCGCGCACGTCGCAGGTGTGCGTCGACGCGATCCAGGCGGTGAAGAAGCCGACGGTCGCCGCGCTCAACGGCCTCGCGTTCGGCGGCGGCATCGAGACGGCAATGGCGTGCGAAGCGCGCATCGCGAAGAAGGGCCTGAAGGTGCTCGCCGGTCAGCCCGAGGCCAACCTCGGCATCATCCCCGGCGCCGGCGGCACGGTGCGCCTGCCGCGCCTCGTCGGCCTCGAGAACGCCAACCAGATGCTGCGCACGTGCCGCCCGATCAGCTCGGAGAAGGCGCTCGCGTTCGGCCTGATCCGCGAAGAGGTCGAGGGTGACCTCGTCGACCGCGCCGTCGAGCTGGCGCGCGACATGGCGGATGGCAAGGCCGAGCGTTCGCGCATGGCCGAGGGCCCGATGGAGAACGTCCCGGACAGCCTGCCCGCCGTCGAGATCGGCCACCTGTCGAAGAAGGTCGACGAGATCCTGCAGAAGGCGATCCTCGGCGCGGCGAAGCTGCCGCTGAGCGAGGCCGTGCCGTTCGAGGCGAAGTGCTTCGGCGAGGTGTGTGGCACCGAGGACATGCGCATCGGCGTCGACAACTTCATGAAGAACGGGCCGAAGGTGAAGGCCGAGTTCGTGCACCGCTAGGCGCGTGACGAACCCCGAGCCAGCTGGTCCGCCGAACAAGCACAAGCTCGTGCTGCTGACCTGGCTCGGGATCTGGCCGACCATCACGGCCGTGCTGTGGGTGTTCCTGCCGACGCTGCTCGCGAACTTCCCGCTGCCGGTGGTGACGCTGATCGTCACCACCATCGTCGTGCCGCTGATGAGCTGCGTGGTGATGCCGATCATCCTGCGCTGGCTCGGCCCGTGGACGCGTCGCTGAGTTCGATCGGTGCCGAGCCAGGCACGGGAACAACACGTCGCGCCCGGCCGGTCGTTCTTGTCCTGGCACCGAATTGCCGGGGCTAGCGCGTGCGGCGTTCGGCGGCCTTGCGATCGAACGTCAGTCGGTAGACGTGCACCTCGCGCTGCGTCGACAGCACGAGCGTGCGACGATCGTCCGACAGGTGGAAGCCGTAGCACGGAGCGTCGAGCGGCACGGTCTCGACGGCGGTCAGGTCTTGCGAGTCCCAGACCTGCAGCTTGCAGGCGCCCTGTTCGTCGAGCGCTGCCGCGAGCGCGAAGCGATCGTCGAGGAAGCGCCAGTGGTAGATGCTCGCCCGGGCCTTGCCGAGCAACTCGAGCGTCTCGGCGTCGACGACATGCAGCAGGTGAAACGGAGGCCCCATTCCGCAGCTGATTCCCCGACCACACGAATAGAACAGCCGCTTGCTGTCGGCGGAGAACGCGAGCGAGTAGACCGGCCCGTGTTCGTTGGAGGCCCGCACCTTGCCGTCGCGGTCGGTGACGACGAGGTCGCCGAACTCACCCTCGATCCCGCCGACACCGCCGACAGCCCAGCTTCCGTCCGGGGCGAACGCGACGGTGAGGTGGTTCTCGCCCAACAGCAGGGTCGGCATCTTCGTCACGACCTCACCCTTCGCGTCGAACAGCTGGTCGTCGACGAAGATCGTGTTGCCGGGGCCGGGCGCAAACCGACTGCGGAAGACGGGCGTGTGCGCCAATGACGTGAGCTCCTTTCCGCTGCGCGCTTCGAACACGACGAGCCGTTCACCCTTCTGGACGAGCAGCTCGGCGCCGCGAGCGCCGCGGCCAACCGAACTGGCCTTTGGCAGCGGCTTCGGATCCCCACCGCGCACCGGATAGATCACCCAGCCGCTTGCATCGACCGCGACGAACGCGCCGTCGGGCGTCAGCGTGGTGCCGTTGATCCGACACGGCATCCCCGGCAAGGCGCGCGGCTCCTGGCCACGTCGATAGAGCGCTGCGCCCGCGTAGGTCCCGACGAACAGCGTCTTGCCGTCGGGGTGGAACGCCAGCGAACCGACCGTTCCCGGTACCTCCAGGTCGTGCGACTCGTTGCCGCCTTCCGTCCACCACCGCACGACCTGCTCCGCCTTCCTCTCTCCCGGCGTCCACGCTGCTCTCCGCTTGCCGCCGGCCGCGAACGACCTCCCGTCCGACGTCACCGCCAGCGCGAACCCGTCGCCCGGCAGCTCGAACTCACGATCACCGCAACGCAGCGGGCTGCGCGACGACAGGTCGAACACCTTGCCGCTGGCGCAGACGACGTCGATCGAGCGCACCATGTCGTCCTTGTCCTTGCGGTGATCGACGCGCAGCTCCGGCGTGCCGCCGCCGGCGGGCACGCGCCACAGCCGCCCGACGTTGTCGCCGGCGAACAGCGCGCCGTCGACCGCGAAACTCAATGCGTTGACCGGGTAGTCGATCGACGCCCACGTCTCGGGGTTCGCGTCGCCACCTTCGCAGACGACGATGCGGCCGCCGTTCACATACGCGAACCGTTCGCCGTCGCGGCTCCACGCGAAGCCGTGCGGCCCGATGTGCTCGACGCGGAATCGTTCGCGGCCGTCCTTCACCGAGTGCAGCGTCAGGTGGCGGCCGCGGCACGCGAGCAGTTCACCATCCGGTGAGAACTCCAGCTCGCCGATCCAGTGATCGCTCGGCTCGGCGCGCCAGCGCACGGTCTGCGCCGGCATGTCGAGCACGACCAGGTCGCCGAGCTCGCCGCCCATCGCGAGCAGCGACCCGTCCGGTGAGAACGCCGCCGCCATGACCGTGCCGCCGTCGCCGCTGATCGTGCGCAGCAGCTCGAGCTGCACCGAAGACGCGGCGTCCTGCTGGCCGAGCAGCGGCGCCGCGGTGAGCAGCAACAAGGCGGTCGTCCTTCTCATGCCGCGGAGTCTACCGCGGCGCGCCGATCACTGCGGGAGCGGAACGAGCACGCGCTTGAGGTTCGCGAGCGTCTTGCGCTGCTGTTCGTTCAGCGGGATCTGCCGGGAGATCTCGCGCAGCACGGCGATCTGGTGGCGCAGCGCGGCGTCGGTGCGGCCGCGGCGCAGCATGTTGAGCTTGCGCTCGGCGACCGTGCTCGGGTGCTGCCACAGCTCGGACGCGTTGGCCGTCATCGTCTCGATGATCGAACGCAGCTTCTTGGTGTTCGCCTCGTCGAGCCGCAGCTCCTCGCCGAGCCGCGAGCCCGTGCGGCGTGCGAACTCGCTCGCGTCCTTCGCCGCGATCGGGTTGATGAACTGGCGCGACATCAGCCCGGTGCCGAACAGGCTGACGCCGTCGAGCTCGGTCGTGCCTTCGGGGAAGATCGTCGCGAACTGCTCCGGTGTCAGCCGCGACGACATCTCCTCGTAGAAGCGCTCCTTCGTCTCGATCTCGCGCAGGATCTTCTCCGCGTCGAACTCGTACTGTCCGCCCTCGACCGAGTCGAGCTCGACGCCGAACGAGCGCACCAGGCCTTCGAGCGCGCTGGTCTGCGCGGCGTCGAGCGGCTGGCCGGCGGCCTGCAGCGTGTTGGCGAGCACGTTGGAGACGACGATCGGGTGCGTGTAGGCGCCGTTCGCCCCGGTGCCCGGCAGGCCCGCCTCGAGCAGGTCCGGCACCTGGCCGAGCAGGTTGGCGTTGAGCTGCTGGATCTTGATCGCGAGCTCCGGCGGCACCTCGCCGTCCTCCTGAATCGCGCGCACGAGCTCCGCCATCAGCGGCTGCATCTCGAGCGTCGTCTTGCCCATCAGCGCCCAGTCGATGTCCTTCAGCGCGTCGGCGTACTCGTCGGCGGCGATCACCGCCGGCGACGCGATCGGCTCCGCGACCTCGGGCTTCACGTCGACGATCGGTTCCTCGACGAGGTCGGGCTTCGGCGCCTTCTCGCGAACGGCCATCAGCTGGTCGTTCTCCTGCTCGAGCTCGCGGATGCGCGCCAGCAGCCGCGAGTTCTCGGCCTGCAGCGACGACGTGTCCTTCTCGGCTTCGAGGTGCACGACGTCGCCGGGGCTCGCCGCCACCGGCCCGTTGACCGAGTTCCAGATCACCATGCCGGCGATCACGCCGACCGTGAGCGACGACGCCGCCACGACTCCGTTCTTCATCGTTACCTCCATCGATTGGATCTGCATCTCCGTCGGCTGCTCCGTCCGCAGGGTCGGGAACGCCGCGATCTTGATCGCCGCCGCGCGCGCGACGCGCAGCCGGTCGCCCGCGTGCGGCGCGACCGTCTTCGTCTCGCCCGCTGCGATGCGGACGGGATCGGGATCGAGCGCGCCATCGGACGACGCGCGCCAGTACTGCAACTCGCCGGTCGCCACGTGCACTTCGACGCGCGTGCCCTCGCGCAGCGGGACGTCGCGGCCGAGCAGCGGGCTGATCGCGAACGCCGTGGCCATGCCGACGAGCAGCAGCGCGGCGGCGACCAGCAGGCGGGACGCCGTGTTCGGCGCGGGGGGCGAGTTCGTCTCGCGCAGCACCGGCAGCGCGCCGACGGGCCGTTCGCCCAACGCGACGAGCACGCGCGCCGACAGGTCGGGCGGCCGTCGACCGCCGAGTTCGTGCAGCGCCGCGTCGAACGCGCGGTCGTGCCAGTCCACGGGCTCGTCGCCTTCGACGGGTCGCCACTCGTTCATGACTGCTTCCTCCCGCGCTCGACGCATTCGCGCAGCACCTGCCGCGAACGACGCAGCAGCGACTTGACGCCCTGCTCGCCGATGCCGAGCGTGCGCCCGATCTCGCGCCGCGAGCGCCGCTGTTCGTAGTGCAGGCGCACCGCCTCGGCGGCGCGGCCCTCGAGCTGGTCCAGGCACTCGCGCAGCCTCGCCAGTGTGTCGTCGCCGCCGTCGTCGCGCGCGAAGTCGGACCACGTGTCCTCGATGCGGTCGACGTCGGTCGTCGCGAACGGCGGCCGCCGGTGCGACTTGATCAGCAGGTTGCGCGCGACGGTGCGCAGCCAGGACGCGCGCGCCGCGTCACCCTGCTCGACGAACGGGGCGCGCAGCAGCTGCAGGAACGTCTCCTGGCACAGGTCGTCGGCGAGCTCCGCGCTCGCGCCGAGGAACCGCAGGTAGCGCCAGATCTCCGCCTGGTGGCGGCGCACGATCTGCGTCACGTCTCGCGGGTCGACGGTGCGGACTTCGGTCACGCCGCCCAGAATCCCCTGCGCCCGCGAAAGGGTGCAAGGAATCCCGCCCGGCGCGCCGATTCCGGCCCGCGGCTACGCCTATTGGCCGATCACCGACTCGCAGCCGTTCGAGTGCGTGATCGCAAACGGCACGCTGGTGTCGAACACGAGCGCCTCCCAGTAGAGCCGCGCGCCGGCGAGGCCGGGCGACAGCGGCAGCGGCACGTCGAGCTCGCCGGCGCCCGCGACGCCGAGCGGGCCGCCGGCCTGCAGCGTCACCAGCACGTCGACCGGGTCGACGTAGCTCTGCACGTCCGGCAGCACAGGGCTCGGCCCGTCGAATTCGCCGCTGCCGAGCACCATCACGACGAACGTGCCGCCGGGGATGTTGCGCACGCGGATCGACGGCACCTCCAGCTCGCGCAGCGCGCCGGTGAACGACAGGATCGGCCGGCGGTTGCCCTGACCGAGCGAGCCTTCGCCGTACTGTCGGCGCTGGCCGCCGTCGTCGCCGTGGAAGCGGCGGTTCTTCAGCACCGTGCCGAACCGGCTGCCGATCAGGTCGACGTCGCCGTCCTGGTCGATGTCGGCCGCCGCCTCGACGTAGCGGACCGGCAGCTCGACGGGCGGATCGTACGTCAGCCCCGGTCCCTGCCGGCGACGGATCACGACGGTGTCGTCGCCGATCGCGAGGTCGGTCAGGCCGTCGCCGTCGAAGTCGCCGCCGGCGATGCGGCCGGCCTCGGCGATCGTCGTCGCGAACGAGAACGCGCCGCCCTGGTTGGTGAAGATCGCCGTCTGCGGCGTTCCGCCGACGACCTCGCGCGTGACGACGTCCTGGTCGCCGTCGTCGTCGACGTCGACGAACGCGACGTCGAGGTCGCCGTAGCTCCACGTGCCCGGCGACGACGAGATCACATTCGGCGCGAACACGCCCGGCGTCGTGCGTTCGAGCACGACCGCGCTGGCCGCCTGCAGCTGGCTGACGGCGAGCAGGTCGCGGTCCCCGTCGCCGTCGACGTCCGCGAGCGCGACCGGCCAGTAGTCCCACACCTGGGTCTGCGTGAAGAACTCGCTGCCGTCGTTCTCGAACACGCCGTCGTCGGTCAGCAGGTCGAGGTCGCCGTCCGCGTCGACGTCGTCGAGCAGGATCGCCGCGAACGGCACGCCCGCCGGCGCTGCGCGCGCGATCTCCTCGAACGCGCCGTCGCCGTCCTCGCGCAGCAGGAAGAGGCCGTCGTAGATCCCGAAGCCGACGGTCGTGTCGATGGCGCGCGCGAGCATCTCGCGCAGGCCGTCGCCGTCGAAGTCGGTGACGACGAGCGGTCCGTAGAAGCGGGTGAACGGGTTGGGCAGGTCGAACTGCTGCACGACGAGCTCTCCGGTGCCGTCGTTGACGAGCAGGCGGCTGCCGACCGCGTCGAGGTCGCCGTCGTTGTCCCAGTCGGCGAGCGGCAGGTCGCTCTCGGACGCGAACGGCGACGTCAGCGTGCCGTCGCCGTGGAACGTGTACATCGCGGCGACGAAGTCGAGGTTGCCGTCGCCGTCGAGGTCGGCGGGCCCGGCGCCGAACGCGAGCGGCGGCGCGTTGACGAAGAACTCGTAGGCGAGGCCGAACGAGCCGTTGCCGAGGTCCTCGAAGACCTGGAAGTCGTCGCCGCTGGTGATCAGCTCGCGCGTGCCGTCGCCGTCCCAGTCGCCGCGGTAGACGCCGCCGGCGATGTTGCCGCCCTGAACGGTGTAGAACGTCGGCGTCCAGACCTGGCCGCCCGTGTGCTCGATGACGATGACGCCCGTGCTCAACGCCTGGCTGACGATCTCGTCCTGGCCGTCGCCGTCCCAGTCGAGCATCGACCAGGAGCCCCAGACCTGCAGCGGCACGCTGTACACCGGCACGATGCCGTTCGGCGTCGTGCGCCGGATCACGAACGTCGTGTTGTTCGGCACGTTCAGCTGCACGCTGATCACGTCGTCGAGGCCGTCGCCGTCCTCGTCGTGCACGAGGTGGTAGGAGCCCGCGGTGAACGTGTGCGTACCCTCGGTGAACGTCAGGCTGGCCGAGCCGTGCAGCCAGTAGTGCTCATCCCCGACGCCCGGGGTCAGTTGCCGCACGTAGACGTCGCCGAACGCGTCGCCGTCCGCGTCACCGACGCCGATGTCGAACAGGAACGACGGCGTCTGCACGAACACCGGCGCGCCGAACGTGTTGCCGGGCTGCCCGGGCACGATCAGGAAGCCGACGTTGGGCAGCGCGCCGACGACGAGCAGGCACAGGTCCTCCTGCCCGTCGCCGTTGAAGTCCCCGTGCAGGAACGGCTCGTCGAAGTCGTAGCCGAGCGACTGCGACGGCGCGGCGTCGAGGTTGCCGAAGCCGTCGTTGGTGAACACCGTGTACGTGCCGGCGATGTCGTCGAGGCCGATCGCGTCGATGTCGCCGTCGCCGTCGACGTCGAACAGCAGCTCCGGCGGGTCGGCGTCGGCCGGGTGCAGGATAGGCGCGTGAAACCACGCGCGGTTCTGCGCCGACGCGAGCGCGGTGATCAGGAGACACGCCAGGCCGGCGCGGACGAGTGGTTGTGAGGGCATGGAGGTTCCTTCGCTGGCCGGGGAGCGGCCGCGGTCCGACCGTGAGGTGCAGACAGGCCGACAGTATGGACCAAAGAGAATCGCGACGCGGAGGGCAGCGCGGCTTGTTGGGCTCGGGCGGGCGCGTTAAGCAATCCATGTGCCGGATGACATCCCCCGGCAGAGGGTGCGAATGCGTCGCCTTCCCGATGCGCCGCGTCGACCCGCCGTCATCTCGCCCGCCCG
>Ga0070728_10005872_pt1 | contig 11877 bp, 10 predicted proteins | sample tdDd471_FD_66723 | JGI IMG/M metagenome (GOLD analysis project Ga0070728, IMG submission 66723) | Marine sediment microbial communities from the Atlantic coast under amendment with organic carbon and nitrate - tdDd47.1 | ecosystem: Environmental > Aquatic > Marine > Coastal > Sediment | place...
AACAGGTGGTCGGGTTAGTGGCCTGCCAGTTGCAGCATTGGAGGGGCCACGCGTTGCACTTGCTGCACACCGTCGCCGACGAAGAGTCATAGTCGCACACACCGTGCTCCGCTTCTGTTACCGGCACTTCGGTGACCAGATAGGAATCAACTTCACACGTGTGTTCGGTAATCTCCAGGTAGGGCCCATAGCCGACGCCCCACCCCAATCCGGCGACGGCCAACCAAGCCACCAACGCCAAACACAATCGGTTCGTCATCGACTGGACACAACAACACATCTAGTGTTTACGGCTTGCCGTGAATACGCCAACCCAGTCCTAGTTTGGCTTGGCGTTTATGAGTCAAGGTTGTCAGAAACAACAACCACGTTGACAATATGAGATAGGCAGCCACAAACCCCGTGTGGACTTGCAATTACCAGAGCCATCACCCAGATTTTAGGACGACTCGACGATACCAGTCCCGGGCGCGGGGTGGGACATCAACAACCCGAGGGTAAACGCCAGCAAAACTTTCAGGCGCCTCTTGCCAGATCCATGGCAGCAGTGGAAACGGATTGTACTTGGCGACACCGTTAATCATATCGGGTAGAAGCAAATCTGGACTGATTCGATGGGTCCATTTCAACAGGTTGAAACGGCCTTGTCGGACAGCCTCCTGTTGAAGCCAATAAGGCTTCACGACGTCCAACAGTTCTCGCCAGGCGTCTGACAGGTCGTTCTTGTACTTGCCGTAGTGGGGAATCTGGACTAGGCGGGCACGGGTCCCTTGAGCCACCAGGGCATTTTCGGGCATTTCGCTGCGCAACCACCGGACGACCTCGGGATGGTTCGCCGCCAGCGCGGTTTTGAGCGCTGTGCCAAACGACAATGTACCAGTTTTTACGGCCTGGTGAAAGGCTTGGGTGATTCGAGGTCGCACCAGCAACTTGACATGGTTGTTTTTGATAGCGCCTTCCAGACCTGCTACGGGCCAGGCCGGCACATCGTGCCCGGCCGCCACGGCTCCGGCCCCAGCCGAAGTGGGGCAAAACAACTGATGGGTTTGCAACCAGTCGACAACGTCCCAGTTTAGGTACTTGCCGGCCAGGCCCGACAGAAACTTGGCCTGGTAGGTAAGCACATCAGGAGCATGTTGCTGGACCCTTTCCAGCCAATACAGACTACTCGTGCGCACAACAAACGTCCAGGCGCCAGCCTGCCAACGCTGGAAAAAGTCACGTGGGTGCCGGCTTGCCACTTGTGCCCAGGTTAGGTCCAAGGCCCACTGCGTGATATGCAACGGCTGTTCAGTCCACACTGTGTCCCAGACCTGCTTGAGCGCCGAATGGTCCTTGTAAGTGTGCCAAACCCACTGCAAAATGTGCAACTGGCCTTTCAGGCTGGCACCCTTGACCACGGTGTACAAACAGTTGGTCTCCAGGCAACCTAGCAGTTCCTCCACGATGTCCAAAAGACCGTGGCGCGCAGCAAACATCAACAATGGTAAGGGGTTGCCCGCCAAGGCCAACTCTGTCTCGGCCAGGTGAATTTGTCGCAGGTACAAAGACGCAATGTGTCGAAACGTCTGGGCCCGGCCGGCGCTCAAGGCCACTAAGGCCAAATCGCGCAACCTCCGAGGCAGCGGCACTCCTTGGCGCTTCAGCCATTCAAAGACCGCCGGGGTTTCGGCTTTCGCGGCTTCTTGGAACAGAGAGGTGTCCAACAGCGTAGGGTCTCTGGAGGCTGCCCATTCCAAAACGGCCAAGTGACCGTGACGAGCCGCAAGGCCCAAGGCGTGTTGGGTAAGGATGCCCCCGGCGGTTACTAGGCGTTGCAACAGACCTAGGTTGCCGCTCGCGGCCACGGCCGTAACCACCTCATCATTGACCAAACCTTGGCCCTGGTGTGGCGCATAGACCTGGTCAAACTCTGTCCAGTGTTCTTGCTGGGCCAATTGCACGAGAAATTCATAGGTGGCGGGCACACCGACCTGGAAAAAGCGCCACCCCCACCGGTCATCGGCCAACCAGTCAGGGAGTGTGCTTAGCCGCTCCAGAAACTCCCGGGTGTACAACGACGGAAACTGCTCGAGACAGTGGAGGACTATTTCTTGGGCGCATATTAAGTCCAGGTCAGCCCACCACGTCAGAGACAGGGCCACAGCGGGGTCAACCATCGACCAACCAATGAGCCTGATTTTGCGACCCGGCCGATAAATCCGCAAACTTGGAAGGTAAACACTGGGTGGTTACTGGGTTTTGCACAGATCATGGAGCAGGGCACGTGGACCGCTACCTACAACTACCCCGAGTGTGGGCCCTGGGGGATTACCCTGAAGGACCAGTTGACGACGAACAGCAGACTCAACGCTTCGTTTTCGCAACGAGCGTGGGAGGACGCGAAACAGAATGGGTGTTTGCCGGCTCCCTGCAAGCCGTACCCCAGGTGGCCGCCACCTGCTCGGACAGGTTACGTGTACCCCGTAGCCGGCAACAAGAAACCGCAGGAGGTCTTGGACCTGGGGGGTTCAGACTTTGCCAACGACGCCACTTGTGGAGGCCAACCGTTTATCGCCAACAACCTAACTCGACCGACGTCCTGGCCGGCCAGTCCGTGTTTAGGCGCCAGCAACACCGGGTGTCCACAGGCCTACCGACCGGTGGCAGGGTCTCTGGCTGTGTACCGATCTCAAGGCACCGAACGCTATGGCGGGTCGTCTCAAACTGGCACCAACGCCGCCCTGCCAGACGCACTTCCAAAAGATGCCGGGATGGCTCAAAAGATAGCCGAACAGATCCTGTTGACCCCGACCGAACATTGGTTCAACCAACCGGCGCCGCACCTCAAAGCCGGGGCCGTGCCCAACTGCGGAAGTGGGAAACAATAAAACAACAACCTATGACCACCGTGCAGTCAAACCAAATGGCCCTGGCCTTGGCCTCGGGGTGGTGGGACCTGGCGGACAATGCGGCGCCTTGGGCTTGGGAACTGCACCAAATGTATCCGACGCTGACGGTAGACACCAAGCGCTTCTTTGAGCACCGGATGCACGATTTGCTGCAGGACCAGTATGTCCCATTGCTGCAAGAGTTGGTCCAAAAACGTCCGGACCTGATCACGCAACAAGGCCCTAAGGCTGTCCTCAAAGTGTTGAACGTTGTTCTCGAGAGGCTGGGTTGGCGTATTTGCGGCGAGCCACAAACACTGTCTGCTGCAAACCCCACCAGACGCGCCGACATACTGACGGCACGGCACGGCACCTGTGAACCCCCGTTTGCCAGCCTGAAGCCCAAGCGTTTCAAAGCCTTGAGGTTCATGATTGAAGCCACAGGATGCGAAGACCAGGTCCTGGCCTGGGGCTTGGAAAGTTGGACAGCCTTTAGGGTTCTCGTCCGTCTGGACATACTGACGCCCGACCTGTGGCTAAACGCTGCCAAAAGTTTTGGTCACCGACACCACTGTGACAGAAAGAAACTGGAAAAACTAGCCAACCTGATCGAAAGTGAGTGGTTGCTTTCTGGGGATTTCCAACCTCGACTGGCCAGCGTGTTACGACTGTACTACAGCACCAAGACTCGCCCCTGGGCCAAGTACCAGTTTGAAAGTTTTATGGATCGGCGGGCACCCCACCGCTATCGTTGAGCGCCAACCCGACCCAGAGGGTTCTTGGGTGGCCGTAATTGAATCAGCAAACCCCAAGAACACGCCAAACCACTTATTCAAAATACACGACATGGCCAAGATTTTGCTCTGGTGTCACGGGGGCTGCTTCGGGGGCGGGACGGCACTCTATGACCGAGATTTGCGGCACCGCATTGCGGCCGCAGGGTGGACCGTAGACGCTGTGGACTTTCCGACTGACGACTTTAAGAGCGCTCAGCAAACTTTGCTGGCGGCCGTGAAGAATGCTCAGGCGACAAACCCGGCCCAGTTGGTCATCGGCGGGGTGTCTTCGGGCGGGTTTCTGGCTTACCAGATTGCCCAACAGTGTCGCTTGCCTTCGCTGTTGTTGTGTCCAGTGCTGGCCCCAGCCGCTCGTCACACCCAACTGCGTCATCGGCAACAGGCCCTTCAACTGCGCTTTTTCCACAGCCTGGAGGTCATGCGACAAGTTGAGGAGGAGGTTCAGCCACCGGTTAGTCCGACCGCCATCGTCTACGGGACCGAGGATGACCGGGCGCCAGGGGAAGTGCACGCACCGTGGGCCGAACAGCCCAACGTCCAGCGGATCGCAGTCGAAGGAGGCCACACCCTGTGCAAACACCCGCCGATGTCTGCCGTCATGTCGGCCCTGGATTGGATTGGCGTATTCACGGCAAGCCGAGAACACTGGGTGGTCAACCAATGAAATACACAAACCAATGTTTGCTAATTTATTGCGTCGCCTAAAGTTGTCTGGTATCGTGTCACGTACACACAGACAACTTGCAACATCCACAGCACCCGACAGCGCCGGGGCCTAAAGACGGGTCGCTGCAGATGACCGCCTGGCTGCCGTCGGGACACTTGCAGGGTAGGTTGGGAGGGTCGCAGTAGTAGTCGTCCTGGCCACCTGAAGGACACACATAAAACTCTGGGTTGTTGACGTGGATTTGGCCGGTAGGGCATGCGGTTGTGATGCGGCTACATTCTCGAGACGGGTACTCCTGGCCCGCCGGACACTCGCAGAACCCGTCGTTGAGACACAGGTCACTGTACTTGTGACAGGTTCCGGTTGCCTCGTCGCAATAGCCGCAGTCCGCCTGGAAACAGGTGGCCGGTTCGCACTTGTCGCCGTTGGGACACTTGCCGTCTTTGGGGCAGACGATTCCGTCGGCGACGCAGTAGGTGTCTGGACAGTTGGTGTTTCCACCGCCACTGCTCCAGGGACAGGCCGAGCCGTCAGGGCAGGTCGTGGTTTTGGCCGAAGAACATTTGGGCAGACAACCTTGAGTCGGGTCGCAGACCTCGCAGGCTGTGCAGTTGGACACACAGGTGCCGTTGTGGCAAGTCTCACAGGCGTTGCAGGTAGACGTACATTGGGTGCCGCCTTCTGGGTATGCTTCTGAGACTTCGACTTCCTGACACGTCAGGCATTTGCTGGCGTCGCAGCCGACACAATGGCCACCCTGACAAGTTTGGCACTTGGTCGAGTCACAAGAAGATTGGCACTTTCCTCCCTGGCAGGTCAGACATTGCCCGGTCGCGCACCCTACGCATTGACCGTCGTGACAGGTCTGGCAGGTTCCGGCGTCGCAACTGGTGACGCATTTCCCATCCTGGCAGGTCTGGCACTTGGTTGGGTCACAAGTTGACTGGCACTTGCCATCCTGGCAGGTCTCACACTTTCCGGCGTCGCAACTGCTCACACACTTGCCATCCTGACAGATCTGACACTTGGTCGGGTCACATGTCGACTGACACTTACCGTCCTGACAAGTTTGACACTTGCTGGCGTCACACAACCCGACACATTTGCCATCCTCGCAGTCCTGACAGTCAGGACAGGTCGAAACGCACACCCCGCCGTGACAGGTTTGGCAACTGGAGCACTTGGTCACACATTGCCCATCGTGACAGGTCTGACACTTGCTCGGGTCACAACTGGACTTGCACACCCCGTCCTGACAGATCTGGCATTGACTGGCGTCGCAGGTCGTGACACACTTACCGTCCTGACACGAAGTACACCCGGTGCACGACACCACACACTTGCCGTTTACACACGTTTCACACTTTCTGGGGTCGCACAGAGACACACACTTTCCGTCCTGGCAGGTTTGGCACTTGTCAATGTCGCACGTCGACCTGCAGGTTCCATCCTGGCAAGTCTGGCATTGGCTAGGGTCACAGGTCGACACGCAGTTCCCCTGACCGTCACACTTTTGGCAGTCCGCGGCTGAGCACTGCGGCATACACTTGCCGTTCTGGCACAGGGTGCAGGTTTTGGGCCCGCAGTTGGACACGCACTTGCGAACGACAAGTTTGCCGGTTATGGGTGACACGTAGGCCTCAGAAGTGGCTTGGCAGGTCTGGCACTTGCTGGCGTCACAGGTCCCGACACACTTGCCGTCTTGGCATTCAGTGCACGGCTCGGTACACGCACTAATACACTGACCCTGGTGACACACCATGCAGTTCTTCAGGTCACAACAGGTCTTGCCGGTGCTGCCGTGACAAAAAGTCTGGCCCTGGTTTTCGCAGCACGAGACGGCACATTCATCAAAGGTGGCAAAGGTTCCGGTTTCGCTCAGGACACACGCCTCGGCACTCCCAGCCGGGGCGCAGCCCCACATCGGGGTTCGCTTGCATTGGGCTTGACACCCGGCCTGGGTGGTGTACGGCGTCTTGGTCGCTGACGTCTCGCACTGCCCCGTCTTGGTGTTGCAGTCCCAGTAGACAGGTTGGCCTTGACACGCGGCCTGGCACGCCGACTCCGACGTGTACGGGGTTTTCGTGCTGGACACTGCACACTGCCCGGTCTTGTTGTCACAGGCCCAATAGGTCGGGGGTGCTTGGCAGTGACTTTGACACAGAGCCTGCGAGGTGTACGGCGTCTTGGTCTTGGACACGACACACTCTCCGCTGGTGGAATCACAAGCCCAATACTGCGCCGCCCGACATTGGGCCTCACACCCAGCCTGGGTGGTAAACGGGGTCTTGGTCGTGGTCTGGCTGCAGACTTTGGTCAACGAGTTACATTGCCAGTAGGGTTTAGGCGGAGGAGGCGCCGCGCAGTGTTGTTGACACTCGGCCTGGGTGGTGTACGGCGTCACCGAAGAACTAATGGCACACTGGCCGGTCTGACTGTTGCAGGCCCAGTACTGTTGGGCCGGTTGACATTGAGACTCGCAGGCCGCCTGCGTGGCAAACGGCGTCTTGGTCTGGGTTTTGTTGCACACCGACGTCTCTTGGTCGCACTCCCAATACTCGGTAGGCGGAGGCGGGACCTGGCATTCGGCTTGACAGGCTGCCGCTGAAGTGTACGGGGTCGGGGCCACGCTGACATTGCATTTCTGGTTCTTGCTGTCACAGGCCCAATAGGTCACTGGGCCCTGACACGCCGCCTCGCACGCCGCCTTGGTGGTGTAAGGGGTTTTGGTTTGCGTCGGTTGACACTGGCCATTTACACACTGCCAGTACTGACCAGGCGGCGTTCCACAGACCTGTTCACATTCGGCCTGCGTGGTGTATGGCGTCTGGGTTGTGGTTTGGGTACACTTCCCGTCCTGGCAAGTCCAGTAGGTCTTTTGGATCTGGTGTTTGTGCTTGTACACCAGGTAGGCTACCACACCCCCCACCACCAACAGCACCACGATCCCAATGGCCACACCCATCCCGCTGCCTCCACCGCTGGTGCTGGACGACGCAGAAGCACCTGTCCCGGCCAACAAAGCCTCAGCCGGATCACTCATCGTGTCAGACCCAGTTTGCCTTTATTAGGTGCACTCTCGGTTATCGGTGAACCGAAACCCCAGTGGTTGCTTGACACTGCCCGCAAAACCAAAAAAGAGTCGGTGACATGACTCGAACCTGCGTCACTGGAATCAAAGTCCAGCGTGCTGACCACTGCACCACACCGATCAAGAACTGGAAACTTTGCCAGTCGACCCAATACCGCCAGTTCGTCGCTGTGGTTAACTTTGAACCAAAAACAGTCGGTGGCAGGACTTGAACCCGCGTCACTGGAAGGAAAGTCCAGCATGCTGACCACTACACCACACCGACCAAGAACTGCAGTTTTACTGGCACTAAACGTTGTCGGTTGACCCAAAGCCACCCGTGCCTCTGGCCGTTGTCGCTAGTTCGTCCTTGTGGTTGACCTCGACAAAGCGACACCTGCATGTTTTGCGAAGCACCAGTTGGCCCAACTTGAAAGGTCCATTTGCCAGCAGCGCCGGAGCAGCCGGGTCGATTTTGCGGACGGCGCACAGAATTTCTCCCCGGTAGTCTTCATCCAGGACGCCGAGGCAATTGGCCAACTGGTACCCGGTGCCACTGAGACTGCTGCGACCGACCAGTTCAAAGTGGTGACCTGCTGGGGGTTCCACGACTACCCCGGTCGTGTACCAGGTAACCCGGGGATCCCGGTATTGGCCAGGCTTGACCGGCATTTTGGTTTCGGCTACGATGTAGACGTCGGCCCCGGCTGCCTGAGCAGAGCCGTAGAACGGTGCCTTGGCGGCTGGGTAATTGTTTCTGTCGACAAAGACGTAGGCCGTCTCTCCCCGGTTGCGGTTCCGTTCGTCCGCCATGACAAATAAGTGGTTTGGCAATTGAGTCGTTTGGATCCGAGGGTTTGGCCGTCAATAGCAAGGACTCAACAAACCCAAAGCAAAATCACCACAGTTTTTGCTGGGTCTCGCGCCACTTAAATCTGTTCTCAAACCAACAACCCAGGGCAGTCGAATGTCAGTTTGACGATGTGCCAGAGTGGTAATGGGCCCGACGAAAGTCGGTTTCAAGAATAGCATTCCGCGCAGGTTCGAATTCGCAGGTTCGCATCCTGCCATTGTCAAACTGTTTTTGCGGCTTGCCGTAAATACAGCAAACCCACCAGGTCTGGATTCCCCAACGGTTCGGGGATGAGGTTCAAGATCTCCCGCTTCGGCAAAGTCGGTTCGACTCCGGCCCAGATCAATCCAAACGGCTTGGATTTCCCAACGGTTCGGGAAAGAGGCTTAAGTCCTCTCGCGCTCCAGCAAAGTCGGTTCGACTCCGGCCCAAGTCATGTTTTTTTGTCGCGTTTTGGGTTGGCGTATTCACGGCAAACCGTAAACACTGCCGCCCCAATAAAAATGAATCTTGAGCAGAGGGTTGAACGTTGGTTAGACGCCTACTGCCAGATCGTGGTCAAATGGCGCAAGTTTTATGCCAAGCAGCCAAGTCTTACCCGTCAGGTCAGGTGTCAGCAGGCGTTGGGCAACAACCTGGACCAGGCAAAGCAGGTTATGACCTTGATGTTGGATTGTCCTCTGGAAGGCCAGCAGTTTGCCAACCTGTGGTACCAGTACCTGACAGCCGTCCACGATTTGGTGCGCAATACGGCGTTGAAACAGGGTTCTTGGCTTGCCGTGAACACGCCAATCCAGCCGGTGGACAACCTTGATCTTGACCAAACCAGTCAGGCGCTGCTCAACTATTGGAACCGCTTTTTTGACGGTTTTGGGGCGCTGCGGCAAGCGTGGTTGGTCGGGTTAGACCGGTTGTGGGGCCTGGTCCATATCGGGTCGCCGACAAGGCGCCAAACCAAACGTGGATTCCAGCGAGCGGTCCAAACCTTTGGGCTCAGGTTGTACGAATCTGCGTGGCATCGACACCAGGCGATGCTGGCAGAAGCCCAGTATGTTCAAGAGGATAGGTGACCTACCCAGAATTCGCATAGGGTAGGGCGACGTGTCCGCGACAAAACCACAGTCCAATACAACCATGGCTGACCGATCAATGGTCTCGGTCAACCCGACGCTTTCGGTTGACGCTCCGTTCTGTTGTCTGGCTTTGTCGACCGCTTCCCGGCTCAACACGGAATTGGAAGACCCGGCCGAAACGTTTTGGGCGACCTGTTGGCGGGAGGATCAACTGTTGGACGAGGACCTGGTGGAGGCTCGACGTCCAAGATTAGAGCCGACTGAGTCGATCCCGCTCAGCAAGCGACGCCGGAAGACACGACACTTCCCTGACCGCGAGTCGAAAGAGTCTAAAACCGGGTGGGTCGCCGAGATTGCTGCTGGACATACTGGACTGCCTCGACTTCTCAGGTCCAAGGCCAACACCACCACCCACTCGCGCTACACCGACGCTTCGCTGTTTGAGCACCCTCACGTCTACAAGTTAGGCGACGTGGAGCGCTCTCGTCGGTTTGACGTCACTTACCGTGTGTACCAGGACCGTTGCATCCCGACCTGGCAGAATGCCACGGCGCGGTTGGGACGCGGTCGGCATCAAAAACCGATGTTGAAGACCCAGATCCGCAGGATTGTCAACCTGAGCAGACCTGACGACCCCAAACTTGCCCTCGCCAACCTAGGGGTGCCGTTTTGGCGCCGGGTCAGTGTTACCGAATACCAAACGCTCAAGCAGGACCAGGATCATCGAATCATCGCGCTGGACCTGATGTATGAAACCCCCGACGGCGTTCCCATTAGTATGCTCAACCCGGGTCGTCGGGTGATTGTGTGTGCCTGCAAGGGGGTAGGCATCGTCCTCCAAATCTCACTGACCAACGACTCGGTGCTTTCCCGCACCCTGTATCTGCCACCCAATGTCAAGTATGTTCACCTGTCAATGACTGCCAAAAGTTTAGTGCTCCAGATGTCCGAACACGCGGGGTACAGCCTGCCCCCTTTAGCGTCTGTCGATTACATGTTTGCCCCGCCCCACAATGTAGAACTCCCGACGTCGATGCAATCTGTCCACCTGTCCAAAAACTCGTCCCAGTCGTGGTGACAATAAATCAGCAAAACTCAGTCCAAAACGTTGTATTTCGGCAAACCTCCATTGCCTAGTCGGTTTGCGGACGATGGGGAAATCGTCTATCCCGAAAGGTCTGCAAAAGGCGTTGTTGCAGCCACCTGTCGTGGTTCAACCACCTTGGGGGCAGGTGAGGCGCAACGCCCTAAGGGAGTTGGCTCGGGTGCTGTTGGCCCAGACCCAGTGGGACACGTTGCACGTGCGGCCTTACGCGACTCAACTGGAACAGGCGGTGTTTATCCAGGCGCAAGGCCAACTGCTTGACTACCAGGCCAAGGCGGCCCAACTTGCCTGGGCCTTGGAGCAGAATGGAGCCCATCTCGCCGAAACCTACCCCGCCGGGGCCCTGACGGACCTCGACGACCAGGCCCTGACCGCAACCACCCCGTTGCAGCGGATCTTCACCGAGCACGCCTTCAAGATGCACGCCTTCTCCAACATGATTTTGGACACGGACCGCAAGGTGCACGACGTCGAGGCACAGGTCGCCAAGGTCACAGGTCATTCTGGCGCCCTCCAGACCAGATGCACCGGGTGCGGAGGGACCAAAATCTCCTGGGACCAGAAACAGACCAAAGGGGGTGACGAAGCGATGACGACGTTTTACAAGTGCGAGAACCCCAGGTGCCGACGTACCTGGAAAGGGTGACCAAGTGTTTGTGACCCGTCGCACATACTGCAATTACACCAACGGGTGGCCTCGGTACCGGCGACCGCTGGACCGACCCAAGTAAGGTTGCCCCAAGGCCGCCGTAAAGTCACAGGTCCCGTCCAAACAGATTGGTCTCATAAAGCGCAGATCCTGTTGACTACAGTTTTTGATGGCCCAAATGGCACAGTCCCCTGACCCGGTGCAGGGCACATCTGGCAGTTTAGGCAGACAACTTTGGTAACTGCGCCCGGCGTATTCAGAGAACTGGTTCCCCTGTTGAGGCCGGTCAATGCGACCTTCCAGCCCAGAAGGAAAGTTGGCGTTCGACATTCGCAAACACTCAGGCCCAAGTTCGGCGCAAACAGATTTATCGTACAGGGTTCTCATACCCGACCACCCCGACTGTTGCAAAAAACTGAGTTGGGCTGAGTCGAGAACACTCGCCAAATTGCCAAACCATTGGCCCGGAAACCCCGACAAAGTTTTGAGCATGGCGTTCAACTTGATCGGGACGGTTGAGGACGCCAAGCAGTCTCGAGCGGAAGCCGCCGCTGCCGCCGACGCTAAAAAGGCAGCGGCGCCGGTCGTACCGACCCGGTTGATGCCTGGCAGGGGCGAGATTCCCCAGATGTACCGGTGGCTGTTTAGCATCAAGGCCCTGGGCAGCCAGGACGACAAGAACCACACCCCGGCGCCCCGCAGCCACCTGTCTTTGGACGGCTACGGCGGGGGTCAGTTTTACGTCCCCGCCAGCCACTCGGCCGAGTTTCTGGACCGTTACGCCGAAGCCGTC
>Ga0070728_10005875_pt1 | contig 11872 bp, 6 predicted proteins | sample tdDd471_FD_66723 | JGI IMG/M metagenome (GOLD analysis project Ga0070728, IMG submission 66723) | Marine sediment microbial communities from the Atlantic coast under amendment with organic carbon and nitrate - tdDd47.1 | ecosystem: Environmental > Aquatic > Marine > Coastal > Sediment | place...
GACGCTTCGCTGGCCCGTAGACCCGAGGTGGGAGCCCGGTGCGGGAAATCCGCACGCCGGGTTCTGTCCGGGGGGCGGCCCGAAAGGGCCGTCCCTACCGGCACGGGGCGCGATGGATGGCGCTCGCGGATCGTCGAGACCGAGGCGCGCTCGGGTGGATCGGAGTTCTCTCGCAAAGGCGCGGAGGCGCAAAGGGGGGCGCGATGGATGGCGCTCGCGGATCGTCGAGACCGAGGCGCTCGCCATCGCGTTCTCTCTCTTGGCGCCTTGGCGGCTTTGCGAGAGAATTTCGAACGCCTCGACGGTCGCTGGCTACGCCGAGAGCAGGTTGCGAGCAGCGAGTTAGCTGAACAGGTCGTCGATGTCGGCGCGCGTGAGGCCCTTGAGCGGGGTGCTCTCGGTGGTCAGCACGTTGGACACCAGCGCGCGCTTCTTCTCGCTCAGGCGGAGGATCTTCTCCTCGACCGAGTCGCGGGCGATGAGGCGGTACACCGTGACCACCTTCTCCTGGCCGATGCGGTGCGCGCGGTCGGTCGCCTGGTCCTCGACCGCCGGGTTCCACCACGGGTCGAAGTGCACGACCGTGTCGGCGCCGGTCAGGTTCAGGCCCGTCCCGCCCGCCTTCAGCGAGATCAGGAACGCGTGGTAGCTCTCGTCGTCGTTGAAGCGATCGACCCGGTCCTGCCGGTCCTTCGTGGAGCCGTCGAGGTACTCGTACTTGGCCCCGATCTCTTCCATCATCTGGCGGATCAGGCTGAGCATCGAGACGAACTGGCTGAAGATCAGCAGGCGGTGACCGCCGGCGATGGCCTCCTCGACGATCTCCTTGAGCGCCGAGAGCTTGCCGCTCGTCTCCTCGCTCCACTCGCCCGACAGCCCCGTCAGGCGCGGGTCGCAGGCGACCTGCCGCATGCGGGTGAGCGCGGCGAGGATCTGGATCTGCGCCCGGGACACGCCCTTGGACTCGACCTCGCTCATCACGCTCTTGCGGACCTCGGAGAGCATCTGCTTGTAGAGCTTGGCCTGCTCGTCGGCCATCGGGACGACGATCTCCTGCTGGATCTTCTCGGGCAGCTCGGGCGCGACCTCCTGCTTGGTCCGGCGCATCACGAGCGGCTGGATGATGGTCCGCAGCTTGGCCGCCGCGTCCTCGTCCCCGCGGTCGATCGGGCGCGAGTAGCGCTCCTCGAACGTCTTGAGGGTGCCGAGCAGGCCCGGCGACACGAAGTCGAAGATCGACCAGATCTCGCTGAGCCGGTTCTCGATCGGCGTGCCGGTCATGGCGAGCCGGCGCTCGCTCTCGAGGCGCTTGGCCGCGCGGGCGGTCGCGCTCATCGGGTTCTTGATGTGCTGCGCCTCGTCGAGGATCACGTAGCGCAGGCCCAGCGACTGCAGGAAGTCCTCGTCGCGGCGCAGCAGCGCGTAGCTCGTGATCATCACGTCGGCGGTCTCGAGCTCTCCCTCGAGCTCCTGGCGGTTCGGCCCCTGCCACAGGACCGTGGTGAGCTTGGGCGCGAACTTCTCGATCTCGCGCTGCCAGTTCGGCACGACCGAGGTCGGCGCCACGACCAGGCTGAGCTGGCGCTTGTGCTTGTTCTTCGCCCAGAGCAGCAGGGCGATGGCCTGCAGCGTCTTCCCGAGGCCCATGTCGTCGGCGAGGATCCCCCCCATCCCGATGCCGTGCAGGAACACGAGCCACGAGAAGCCCCGCTTCTGGTAATCGCGGAATTTCTTGACCTTCAGGTTGCGCGGCTTGGGCACCGGCTTGATCTCGTTGACGTCGCCGAGCTTGGTGAACAGCTCCTTGGCCGCCGGGCTGACCTTCGCGTCGCCGACGATCGCGAGCAGCTCCTGGATCCGCCCCGCCTGGCTCAGCGGGAGCTTCTCCTCGGTCTCGACGCCCGCGTAGATCTCGGCCATCCGCTGCAGGATCTCGCCGACGTCCTCGGCCTTGACCGGCGCGTACGAGCCGTCGTCGAGCTTCACGAGGTGGCGGCCGTGCTCGAGGCACATCCGCAGCTCGTCGGCGTCGACGGCCACGCCGCCGGACAAGAACGCCATGTCGAGCCCCAGCCAGTCGACCCCGCTCGACACGCGCATCTGCGGCGTCACCGGGGTGGAGCGGACGCTGACCTTGGTCAGGTCGTCCGGGATCCGCTTGGTCCACTCCTTCGGGAGCTCTTCGATCCCGTCGGTCCAGAAATCGACCGCGTCGTCGCCCCTGGCCATCAGCTCGCCGGTGTCTTCGTCGACCGCGAACCGCTGGTTCATCAGCGCCTGCACGCCGGCCATCTCCACCCCGACGTCGCGGCGCACCACGCGCGGGCGGTCGCCCTCTTCTTCGGGCTCGATGAACGCGAGGGGCGGCGGCAGCCCCTGCGCCGGCACCTTGAACTCGTGCTCGTCGTACTTCGCCGTGAGCTTGGCCTTCGCCTCGACGATGTCCCCGTCCACGTCCAGCGTGAACTTCGGCTGCGCGTCGACCAGGTCGGCGACGTCGGACAGCTCGGGCAGCGACGCGTTGAGCGACGCGGCCACGCGCGGGATGAAGTCGGTGAGCAGATGCGGCAGGTCCTTGGACGGATGCACCAGCGCCGGCGAGCGGTAGAGCCGCTGCAGCCACGCCGGGGTCACCGCGTCCGCGACCGGTCGCGCGACGCCCTCGGTGGTGTCGATGTGCCAGCCGGGCGTGCCCTCGAACCAGTTGCCGGACGACAGCGCGAACTTGCGGCTGCCGCTCTCGAACACCACGCGGATGCGCACGGCCTTGGCGTTGGCCGGGTCGAGCTCGAGGCGGGGCTTGAGGGGCTCGTCAGCGAAGCGCAGCTCCATCGAGGCCGGCTCGAGGAGCACGCGGTGGCCCTTGAGCGCGGTCAGCACCTCCGCGGCGTCCTCGCCCCGCAGCTCCGCCGTCGCCGGCAGGTTGCGGGTCGTGTGGCGCGCGAGCGACCGCATCAGCGGGCGCATCGCGCTCGGGATCGCGTGGAACGCGCCGAGCACGTCGGCGATCGGGACCGCGGAGCGCGTCCCCGCGAGCACCGGCGTGATCGCGATCGAGGCCGAGCGGACCTGCATCCGGAATTCGAGCTCGTGCGTCTGGATCTGCTCGTCGCTCGGCATCCAGGCGTCCAGGCTGCCCCGCGCCTCCTGGTTCGCGATCCCCAGGTCGCGGGCGCTGAGGACCTCGACGTCCCCGGCGGCGCCGCCTCCGCCGCCGCCGCGGCGCCGGCGCCGACGGCTCCGGCGCTTGCCGCCGACGGACACGGTCTGCGGGCTGTGCGCCTTGACCTCCTGCTTGCCGTTGGACTTGTCCTTCTTCTTCTTCTTCTGCTCCTGCTTGGGCTTGGGCGGCCGCTCGCGGTCGCGCAGCGCCACCATCAGGGCAGCGACGTGCTTGCAGTGGTTGGTCGGCCCGCGGAAGCCGGGGCAGCTGCAGTCGCTGACCCACTGCTCCTCGTCGGTCAGCGTGAGCTTGGGCTCGTAGTGCACGTCCTGCTTCACCTGGACGCGGCACTTCGCGTTGCTGCCGTGCGTCCACAGCTCGTGCACGTGCCCGCGGCGGGCGTACAGCCGGCCGCGGAGGAAGGCGTTGCCGCCGGTGACGCGCTGGATCGCGCGATCGCTGAACTTGGACAGATGCTGGGAGATGCGGGCCGGATCGGGCTTGCGCGTCTCGACGACCAGCGAGGGCTTGTCGTCCTCGGCGTCCCTCGAGTCCTCGGCGCTCTCTGCGTCGCGCTCTTCGCTCGCCTCGGCCTTGGCCTTGGCCTTTCCCTTCGACTTGGTCTGGACCTCGGGCTTCGATTCGGACTTCTTGCTGCTCGCCTTCTTGCGGCGCCGACGTGACTTCTTCTTCGGCGCGCCATCGTCGCCGCCCGCCGTGGCGGTGGCCTTCTTGGACTCTTGGCTCTCGACGGTGACGTCCTTGGTCTGGCGTCGGCGTCGGCGCGCGGGCTCGGGAGAATCGTCGCGTGCAGCGTCGATCGAAGTCTCGGCCATCAGGGTCGCTCCGGAGGGGACCTTCGCCGGTCCCCGAAGTCGCATCGTGGCGGCTGGTTTGCGGGTTCCGTCAGCCTGCGCGGCGCCAGCTCGCCGGCGCGGGCCCCCAGGTAGAATCGAGGTTTGAGCTCAACCTCACGGCGGACTCGTCGTGTGAGCGAAGGGGCGAGCCACACCGAGTGCCCCACGTCCTAGCTCACTCGTCTCGACCGCGTCTGAACGCGTCAGGCTGAGCTGAATGGAACGAGTCCACTGCCGATGTTACACGAACCGGGCCACGGCGCAACCGGTTAGGGAAACCCAGGGGGTTGCCCGGAGGGCGACCGGGAACGCCTTGCGCTATAGCTCCCCGCATGTCCCCCGAGCAGTGGAGCCCCGACTCCTGGAAGCAATACCAAGCCGCGCAAGCGGTTCACTACGCGGACCCCGTCGCGCTCGATCGCGCGGTCGCGAAGCTGCGTTCGCTCCCCCCGCTCGTGACGTCCTGGGAGATCGAGCGGCTGCGCGAGCAGCTCGCCGACGCGCAGGAGGGTCGGCGCTTCGTCCTGCAGGGCGGCGACTGCGCGGAGATGATCGAGGACTGCCGCCCCGATCGCATCAGCGCGAAGCTGAAGATCCTGCTGCAGATGTCGCTGGTCCTCGTGCACGGCACGATGCGGCCCGTCGTCCGCGTCGGCCGCCTCGCGGGGCAGTACGCCAAGCCGCGCAGCCAGCGGATGGAGTCGCGGACCAACTCGCTGGGCGAAGAGGTCTCGCTGCCCAGCTACTTCGGCGATCTGGTCAACCGCAGCGACTTCACGCCCGAGGCGCGCACCGCCGACCCCAAGCTGATGGTCTCGGCCTACCAGCACGCGGCGATGACCCTGAACTTCATCCGTTCGCTCAGCGCCGGCGGGTTCGCCGATCTGCACCACCCGGAGCAGTGGGATCTGTCGTTCATGGAGCACGCGAGCCTCTCGGCCGAGCTCAAGGAGGAGTACCAGCGCACCAGCCGGCAGCTCGCCGAGGCGCTGACGTTCATGGAGGCGCTCGGCGAGACGTCGATCGACGACCTGTCGCGCGTGACCTTCTACACCAGCCACGAGGGGCTGAACCTGCACTACGAGAGCGCGCAGACCCGTCAGGTCCCGCGCCGCGCCGGCTGGTGGGATCTGACCGCGCACCTGCCGTGGATCGGCGAGCGCACGCGCCAGCTCGAGGGCGCGCACCTCGAGTTCTTCCGCGGCATCCGCAACCCGGTCGGCGTGAAGATCGGCCCGACCTGCACGCCCGACGTGCTCCTGAAGACCCTCGACGCGCTCAACCCGCAGAACGAGGCCGGCAAGATCGTCCTCATCTCGCGCGTGGGCGCCGGCAAGGTCGAGGACACGCTCCCGGGCCTGGTCCGCGCGACGAAGTCCGAGGGGCGCAAGGTCCTGTGGATCAGCGACCCGATGCACGGGAACACCCACAAGACGAGCCGCGGCGTGAAGACCCGCTCGTTCGACGACATCCTCGCCGAGATCGAGTCGGCCATCGACGTGCACACCGCGGAGGGCACGGTCTTCGGCGGCGTGCACTTCGAGCTCACCGGCGAGGACGTGACCGAGTGCGTCGGCGGCGCCGAGGGGCTCACCGAGGACGACCTGTCCACGAACTACATGTCCGGCTGCGACCCGCGGCTCAACTACCGGCAGGCGCTCGAGATGGCGTTCCGGATCACCCGCCGGCTCCGCGCCGACCGCTGAGGCCGGCCCATGGTCCCGCGGGGCGACCCGACCGTCCTCGGCTGGGCCACCGCCGCGCTCTATCTGGTGGCCGCGGCGTTCGCCGCGCGGGCCGCCTGGCGCGCTCCCGACCGTCAGCTGCGCGCGTTCTGGGGCCTGAGCGCGCTCGCGCTCGCGTCGCTCGGCGTCAACAAGCAGCTCGATGTGCAGACCGACCTGATGCGCGTCGCGCGCGCGGTGGTCACCGACACCGGCCTGCACCCCGCCTACACCACCGAGCTCAAGATCGGGGTCGGCGCGCTGGCCGCGCTCGGGCTCCTCGGCGCGGCGGCGGCCGTCGCCTGGCTCGCGCGCGGCCGCTGGCGCCGGCTCTGGCTCCCCTCGACCGGCTGGCTCGCGATCGCTCTGTTCGTCGCGCTCCGCGCGGCCGCGTTCCACGACCTCGACGAGCTGGGCGTGAGCTTCCTGAAGCACGGGGCCGTGCGCGCCCTCGAGCTCGGCGGGCTCGCGGCGGTGGTCGTCGGGTCCCTCCGCGCCCCGCCGGTCGCTGGCCCGGCCTCCAAAGAGTGCTAGGTCCCCCTGTTCCGCATGGACGCACAGAGCACGGAATCCAGGCTGGCCTTCATCCGGGATCTGTTCCTGGAGCGGATCCCGTTCAACCGCGTCCTCGGCATCGAGATCGCGTCCATGGAGCCGGGCAAGGTCTTGTTCTCCGTGCCTTTTCGGCCCGAGCTGATCGGTGACCCGGACCGCCCCGCCCTGCACGGAGGGGTGCTCAGCGCGGTCGCCGACACGTGCGGCGGCTGCGCGGTCTGGTCGGCGGTGGACGTGCGCGACCGCGTCTCCACGATCGACCTGCGCGTGGACTACATGCGGCCCGGCCGGCCCGAGGAGCTCCGCTGCTGGGGCGAGGTCCAGCGGGTTGGCAACCGGGTCGGAGTGGCCCAGATCCGTCTCTTCCACCCGTCGAGCCCCGACGTGGTGATCGCCGAGGCCAAGGGCGTCTACAGCGTGAAGCGAGCGGCAGCGTGAACGGACTGAGCGAGAACACCAGCGACGAGGATCTCGAGCGGATCTCCGCCGAGGAGGAGCGGGTGCTCGCCCGCGTGCAGAAGCACGTGGCGACCCGCAGCCTGCACCAGGCGGCGGCCGGGCTCGACTACGACCAGGAGCTGCTCGATCTGCGCGACCAGATCAACGAGGCGCGCATCGAGGACATCCCGCCGCTCATCGAGGAGATGGAGCGCCTGAGCGAGGTCGCGGCGCGGCGCGCGAAGGTGACCCAGGGGGTCGTCGACCCGCGCTCGCCGTACTTCGGGCGGATGGTCCTCGAGGAGGGCGAGCGCAAGCGCGAGGTCCTCATCGGGCGCTCGACGTACCTGCACCCGCAGACGGGGATCCGCATCGTCGACTGGCGCGACGCGCCGGTCAGCCGCCTCTACTACCGCTACGAAGAGGGCGACGAGTACGAAGAGACCTTCGGCGGGCGCGACGTCTTCGGCGAGATCCTCACGCGGCGCACGCTCGCGATCAACGAGGGCCAGCTCCGCCGCATCGGGGCGCCGCAGGGCACGTTCGTCCGGCGAGTGGACGGCACCTGGCTGCGGCTCGGCGAGTCCGCGCGGCGCCTGCACGGGGGCCAGGGCGCGGCGATGCGCGCCGAGGAGCACCACGAGCCCGGGCGGCTCGGCACCGGCATCGACGGCGAGGGGCGGGACGACCGCTTCCTCCCCGAGATCACGGCGCTGATCGACCCGCGCCAGTTCGAGCTGATCACCGCGCCCGACAGCGGGCTCGTCGTGATCCAGGGCGGGGCGGGCTCGGGCAAGACCACGATCGGCCTGCACCGGCTCGCGTACCTGAACTTCCAGGACAAGCGCCGCTTCCGCGCCGACCAGATGATCGTGATGGTCTTCAACCGCGCGCTCGAGCGGTACATCTCGCGCGTGCTCCCGGCGCTCGGGGTCCACGGCGTGCCCGTCACCACGTACGAGCGGTGGGCGTCGCGCCAGCGCCACAAGCACGTCGGCGGGCTGCCCCGCGACTACGCCGACGACACGCCGGCGGCGGTGACGCGCCTCAAGAAGCACCCCGCGATGCTCGACGCCATCGACACCTACGTCGCCGGGCTCACGGCGCAGGTCGAGCAGATGCTGGAGCGCTCGCTCGACGCGATGGAGGGGCGCGAGGCCGCGATGAAGGTCTGGCGCGCGCACCCGGAGGCGGCGCTCGGGGCCCGGCTCGAGGCGCTCGCGACCTGGGCGCGGCCGAAGGTCCGCGAGGACGGGACCGTCGACGAGTCGCAGACGCGCCCGCTCAACCTGCGCCACGCGATCGACCGCGTGGTCGTGCGCGGCAAGCAGATCGCGCGCGACGTGCCGAACGCGTGGGCCGAGCTGCTCACCGACCTGCCCGCGCTCGAGGCGGCCTTCCTCTCGGGGCGCAGCGATCTGACGAACACCGAGGTGCGCTCGGCGCACCGCTGGTGCAGCCACCGCTGCCCCGTGATCGTGGCCACCGCCGAGGAGGCGCAGCAGCGCGACCGCGAGCGCGGCGGCAACAAGCGGCGCAAGCGCGACAGCAAGCGCCCGGTGCCGCGCTCGTTCCACCAGCGCGCCCGAGAGGACGACCGCTCGATGGGGATCGACGGGCTCGAGGAGGACGAGGAGGTCCTGCTCGACGTCGAGGACGACACCCTGCTGCTGCGGCTCTTCCAGCGGATGTGGGGGCCGCTGATGCGGGGCAAGACGAAGCTCGTCTACGAGCACCTGTTCCTCGACGAGGCGCAGGATCTGAGCCCGGTCGAGCTCGCGGTCGTCATCACGACGGCGAGCGACCGCCAGAGCGTGACCCTCGCCGGCGACGTCGCGCAGCGCCTGCTGATGGACAACGGCTTCACCGGCTGGGACGACGTGCTCGGCAAGCTCGGCCTCGACCACGTCGCGATCGAGCCGCTGAAGATCACGTACCGGTCGACCGCGCAGATCATCGAGTTCGCCGACGACGTGCTCGGCCCGCTCCGCAACGAGCAGACGAGCACCGCGACGCGCAGCGGCGTGCCGGTCGAGCTGTTCGAGTTCGGGCACAACGGCGAGGCGGTCGCGTTCCTCGGCGAGGCGCTGCGCGAGCTGATGGCCAGCGAGCCGCGCGCCTCGGTGGCGGTGATCGCCCGCTATCCGGAGCAAGCGGACCTGTACTTCCGAGGGCTCGAGAACGCCGAGGTCCCGTACCTGCGGCGCATCGCGCATCAGGACTTCCCGTTCAAGCCCGGCATCGACGTGACCGACGTGCGGCAGGTCAAGGGCCTCGAGTTCGACTACGTCGTGCTCCTCGAGGTCAGCGCGTCCAGCTACCCCGACGACCACGAGTCGCGGCACCTGCTTCACATCGCGGCGACGCGCGCGGCGCATCAGCTCTGGGTGACCACCAGCGGCCGGCCGTCGACGCTGATGCCGGCCCACCTCCGCGACCGCACGGGGTGATCGAGGTCGTCTACGAGGACGACGACCTGATCGCCGTCTGCAAGCCCGAGGGCGTCGGCTGTCAGCCGGCCGACCCCGACCACCCGGACGACCTGCCCTACCGGCTGAAGCGCGAGCGCGGCCTGCCGTACCTCGGGATCCACCAGCGGCTCGACCCGGAGCTGTCCGGCGTCGTCGTCTACGCGAAGGACAAGCGCGCCAACAAGGGCCTCGCCGCGCAGGTCGAGGGCCGGACGGTGCGCGAGCGCTACGTCGCGATCGTCGAGGGCTGGCGCGGCGGCCCGCGGCGGCTCGAGCACTGGCTCGCGCGCGGCCGCGACGGGCGGACGGTGCAGAGCCACCGCAAGGACCGCAAGGCCAAGCGGGTGGTGACCGAGGTAGAGGCGGTCGAGCCGGCGGGCGACCGCGCGCGGCTGCGGCTTCGGGTCGACGGCGTCCGCGCCCACCCGCTCCGCGCGCAGCTCGCGGCGGTCGGCGCGCCGGTGGTGGGCGACGCGCTCTACGGAGGCGCGGCTGCGCCGCGCCTGATGCTGCAGCTCGGCGGGCTCGCGCTCGACCACCCGGTGACCGGCGCGCGCCTCGTGCTCGAGGCGCGCGAGCCGGCGGTGTTCGAGGCGTCGCGCACCGGAGCGCTCGATCCGTTCGGCGAGCCGTGGCTCCGCGACTCGCTCGAGCGGGCGATCGAGCGGCGCTGGGGGCTGAGCCATCGAAGCGATCTGGACGCCTACCGCCTCGTGCACGAGGCGGGGGACGCGCTGTCCGGCGTGGCCGTCGACGCCTACGGCGACTGGCTCGTCGTGCACCTGCACGACGACGGGCTGCCCCACGAGCGCGCGATCGTCGACGCGCTCGCCGAGCTCGCGACGCCCACCGGCGTCTACGTGAAGCGGCACGTGAGGCAGGCGAACGTGCTCGTCGAGGCGGGCGAGGACCACGCGCCGACCCACCCGGTCTGGGGCGAGCCCGCGCCCTCCCCGCTCGGGATCGGCGAGCACGGCCTGCCGCTGCTCGTCCGGCTCGACGACGGGCTCGGCACCGGGGTGTTCCTCGACCAGCGCCTCAACCGCCAGCGCGTGCGAGAGCTGAGCGGCGGCGCCCGCGTGCTCAACCTGTTCGCGCACACCGCCGCCTTCACCGTCGCGGCCGGGATCGGCGGCGCGCGCGAGAGCCTCAGCGTCGACTCGAGCAAGCGGCTGCTCGAGCGCGCGCGCGAGCAGCTCGATCACGCCGGGCTCGACCCGACGCGGCACCGACTCGAGGCCGCCGACTGCTTCGACGCGCTCGATCGGCTCGCGGAGGCTGGCGAGCGCTTCGAGCTCGTGATCGTGGATCCCCCGACCTACTCGACCACGAAGTCGACCCGCTGGACGAGCGGCAAGGCCTGGCGCGACCTGGGCGCGCGGTGCCTCCGCGTCACCACGCCCGGCGGCCACGTGCTCGCGTGCAGCAACGACCGCCGCATGTCGTTCGGCGCGTTCCGGCGCCACCTCCACCGCGCGGCCGACGACGAGGGCACCTCGTTCGCGCAGCTCAAGGACCTCCCGATGCCCCCGGAGTACCGCGGCGAGGAGCACACCAAGAGCCTGCTCGGGCGCCGCGCGTAACCAACCCGGCGCGCGGGTGTATGATGGAGGCGATGACGAGCCGCCTCACCGAGCCCATCTGACGCTCCGCCTTTCTCGGGGCGCTCCTCGTCGGGGTCGACTTCCTCGACGAGGCCTCCAGCGGCGTCGTGTCGGTGGGCGCCCCCGATCTGCAGCGAGCCTTCGGCGTCGACTACACGGCGACCGCGCTGGCGCTGTTCGTCGTGCCCACCCTGGTCGGGGCGGTCGTCGAGCCGCCGCTGCTCGTGCTGGCCGACCGGTGGCCGCGCAAGCGGTTCATCGTCGGCGGCCTGCTCGCGATGGGGCTGGGCAGCCTGGTCGCGGGGCTGACGCCGTGGTTCGCGCCCTTCGTCGCGGCGATCACGGTCTGGTTCGTCGGCACCGGGATCGGGGTCGACGTCGCGCAGGCCGAGGTGGTCGACGCGGGCGTGGGCGCGCCGGAGCGCCCGATGCTGCGGTGGGTCCTGCTCGGCACGCTCGGCGATCTCGCGGCGCCGGCGCTGGCCGCGGGCCTCGGGGCGCTCGGGTTCGGCTGGCGCGGCGCGTTCGTCGCGAGCGGGGCGTTCGTGACCGCGTACGCCCTGCTGCTCGCGACGCAGCGCTTCGGGGCCGTCGAGGGGGACCGCGACGAGGATGAAGGCGAAGGGGACGACGAGCCGTCGATCCTCGAGGCGCTGCGCCGGGCGCTCGGCAACCGCCAGCTGATGCTCTGGCTGGTCGGCGGCTGGACGTGCTGCCTGCTCGACGAGCTGTTCGTGGTGTTCGGCTCGCTGCACCTGCGCGACGCGCTCGGCGCCGACCTGACGCAGCGCAGCGCGATCCTCGCCATCGACGTCGTCGGCTCGCTCGTGGGCCTGTGGGTCACGGCGCGATTCTTCGCCGACCGGCGCCCGCGCGAGGTGCTCGCCGCGAGCGCGGGGCTGTGCCTGGTGTCCTACGCCGCCTGGCTCGCCGCGCCGTCGATCGAGGCGTCGGCGGCGCTGGTGTTCGTCGTCGGCGCGGCGACCGCCCCGCTCTACCCGTACGCGCAGGCGCAGGCCTACCGCGCGCTGCCCGGCGAGCCGGGCACGGTCAACGCGCT
>Ga0070728_10005878_pt1 | contig 11871 bp, 3 predicted proteins | sample tdDd471_FD_66723 | JGI IMG/M metagenome (GOLD analysis project Ga0070728, IMG submission 66723) | Marine sediment microbial communities from the Atlantic coast under amendment with organic carbon and nitrate - tdDd47.1 | ecosystem: Environmental > Aquatic > Marine > Coastal > Sediment | place...
TTTCATAAATAGAGCCCTTCTCGCCAAATTGATCGATAAAATAAATCAAGCTATCTCCGATGCCATAAATCGCTGGATAAGGTAGATCTTTTTCGGTCGCTTCTGTCGCGCCCCGCTCGATCGCAATCGCCATTGCTTGTTGCGCATTATCGACTCGCCAACCCATTGAAGTAATGGCAGGACCATGTTGTTTTGCAAACTCAGCCGAGAAGCCTTGACGCTCTTGGTTGAGTAAGAAATGAATATCATTCTGGTTGTAATAGATAATATCTTTGTCTTTAAAACGCTTTAGTTTTGAAAACCCAAAGGCATCAAACACTTGGTCCATAAACTCTGCGCTTGGGCTCGCAAACTCGGTAAACTCTATGCCTCTCAAACCTAAGTAATTATCTGTCATTTCGTTGTCCTCGTATTAACACCCTGATCACACGACGCTTTTAAAACAATATAAGCTCGGCAAGTGCAGTCGCATCTAGGGCCAAAGTCTTTGTAATGCAGCAAAATTAAAGGGACTTGAGATCGGTAATATTGATCTGGATCAAGCGAACCAGCTGTAAACTATTTTTTACACCTTATCTTATTGTTTTATATGGTTATCTTAATTAGCCAATAATTATATGAGCACTATTAATTACTCGACTATTGCGTCGCACCAGAGCTCATTTAAACACTTATCGACATTATAAGTTGTCAGCGGCCTGCTTTGGGAAGAGAACACTGAGAAGCTCGATAGAAACTTTACAGCCGCCTTTAGATAATCTACTTTGACAGAACATCAGCGATCCTTATAACTACCTGGCGAGAGGCTTTATGAAAGAAATCTGGTTTTCACTTTGCTACTTCATTTTGTTAACGTCTGCTTCAGTTGCAGTAGCAAATGATTTCAGCGGCGTTGTTCAAACGATCGAAAAGTCTTATGTGAGTATCGAGTTCTCTCCTTCAGCAAACGAACGGAAATCCATTGGCAGCTCGACAAAGCCCGATGAGCTAATGAAAAAACTACTGGAAGGTCGCCAAAACAAGCGCGGCACAACTAAAGGCAGCGGCTTTTTTATCGATAACCAAGGGTATCTAATCACCTCCTTTAACACGGTCTCTTCGAGTGGTGAAATTTGGATATCGACACACGATGGTTTCCGTCACAAAGGGACCTTTGTTGGCGGCGATGAAAGCTTAGATTTATCCGTGATCAAAATTAACAGTACTGACTATCCCGGAGTTACCTTCAGCGAAGACTTTACCCTCGGAGAATCGGTCGCGGTATTGAGTAATCATACCGAGTTAAAAAACACTTTGAGTTCTGGCATTATCAGTCACCTTCCCCAAGTGAACGCTTTGAGCGCGCCTTTTCCAATGTTACAAGCAGACACTGCGATCGACTTAGGCAGTGCTGGCTCTCCACTGTTTAACCGCAAGGGAGAAGTATTAGGAATGGTCAGTGCAGCCATTATTATTAATCATAAATTTGCCGGTCAAGCCTTTGCTATTCCAACTAAATCTTTAATGCGTTTTCTACCTAACCTAAAATCGACAGGAAAAATTAATCGAGCCAGTCTGGGTATTGCAGGTGGTGATGTATGGCTTGATGTCTCATCTGATCGGCAACAAAAATACGTAATCATTAGTGAAGTCATGTCTGGTACCGCCGCCGATAAGGCAGGTCTCGAGGTCGGTGACTTTATTGTCGACTTTAATGGAACCAAGGTTTCTGATTGGTGGCACTTTATTGGTATGGTCGCACTGGCTGAGCCGATGAAAGACTACTCTATAACGATTCAGAGAAATGGTAAAAGCAAGAAAGTCATGGTGACCCTTTTAGCGTTGAAAGACGATTAAATTCTTGTTTGTGTTGGGTTACGCTTTGCTAATCCAACCAATGTGACTTGAAAGACTCAACCTAGAACCCGATGGATTTCTTGAGTTGATGCAACGAGACGATAACATTGCAGGTTTCAGAGCCGTCGGCTCACCCTCTGCATTGACTCATTTATTGGATAGTTTAGACCAACGATTCATTAAAGGTGTTGGGATAAGCAACAGACTTTATTCGAGTTAAATCGGGAATTTTAAAAAGGTCGCAAGACGATGCGACTTAGTATCCCTATGTCTTACGACATGTTTATCGCCTTCTCAATTAAACCCTAACCTATCCCGGCTATTTTATTTAACCGATAGAAAAGAGAACCGCTTTGATTAAACGATTCTCTTTCAAGTCAATTTAAAGAGGTAGGTTTCCTTGTTAATCTTAGTTAATCTTCCTAATCGGTCTTCTTAGTCATTACTCCATATATAGATTTCTATTCTTCTGTATTGTCGATGTAGATAATAACCGTCTCATCTTTTATAATGATCCCATGTATACTCTTACCTTGCACATGAGTCCTGTAAAGTAAGGCTTCAACATTTTCTAAACTTGTTTCTAAACGCCTTAAAGGATAGCACTCCATCATAACCTCCGTTGCTAAGAAAAATAGTTGACTTGGTTCTAATATAGTTGATTCCAATTTTCCCACGCCTGCTACATTTTTATAAGCGTCAATACGCACTCCTAGCTCAGTAAATACATAGCGAAACTTGTTACGATCTTTGTGTTTTGAAAAATAATCTTCTGTATATTTCGAGCATTTATTGGAAACTAAAAAAATTGCTTCATTTTCAGAGTATACGTTTGTAGTAACTATGATTAATATGAAAATTATAAAAATACGCACCTTTAATCCCCACTCAAATTTCTATAAAAGTGATATTGACTGGGTGACATTTCTATAGAACTTGTTGAAAGTTGGTCATGGCGTTTAATCCCCGTATACCTTGAATTACTGATTAATTCTGTACTTTGGCTGCTAACCGGAACCGCATCTATACTCCAACCATAACTGTATTCGCGACCATCCCTATGCCGAATTACCTCAATTGTTCTAGTAACATCACTTGTGACATAAGTTACTGGGGTTACATCAACTTTATAGGTTACATGAAATACCTTACCAATAACCTCTAACGCGTCACTAGTTGTTTTCAAGATTTTGTTAACGTCACCTTCAATTTCCTTAGGCATGTTGGGAAAACTTACGTTTCCTCCCGCTAAAGTCTCAAAACTAATATGAAGCTCTCGCTCATAGGTGCTATTTCTGATCTCAGTTATATCCTTTTCAGTCCACGCCATTTCATATACGTTCCAAGTCCAACCATCGACTTCTTCTCCCGGCTTACCAGCTAGCTTTCTATGTAATGACCATTTTTCACTAGCATTTTGCTCCTTTTTCATATCATCGGTTGTTTTAGAATTTGAACTTTTGGTGTCATTATTAGTTACGTTACTTTTGATATCCGCTTTAATCTCGGCTTTGTCTCTATTAGAGAGCTCACTTTCTTGCACCTCTTCTTCGGCACCGCTAGTGCTATAACCTGCACAATTGCTACCTCCAGAAGCTACGCAACCTTGGTATTTTGCCAATTCATATGCATCTTGATCAGCTCCTGGATGCCAACCTCCAGTCATTATTTCAAATGTAATACCTCGTTTTTGAGCATATGACTGCCTTCTATACCCACTTGGATCCGTCCCCGCCAACGGGTTATTCAATATATATGAATACGGATTCATCGACTGCGAGTTACCCGGCTCTTGGATGAATGGATCAACTGATAGGAACCGACCTAAGTTATAGTCATAAGCACGCCCGTTCATATGAATCAGCTGGGTATCATCGAAATGTTCATGGTCGGTAAAGCCGCGATTAGAAATATCAGAATCAAGAATATCGAGAAGTACTAACGAACTGGTTTGCGTATCGTATAAACGTTCCGTTCTTGGTTTACCAAAGGCATCGAAAGTACGGCGCTCAGCAACATTACCCGCCATATCAACTAATGCGACATTGGAGCCTAATCGATCTTTATGAAACATCAACTCTTTCACATCAATTGACGAGCCTTCACGGGTTTCGACATGAATGGCTACATCGTCGATGTAACTGCGTCGAACTTCTTTTCCGCCACCTTTTACCACTTCGTATTCTTTGTCGATGTAGATGGTGGTCTCACCTTTTAAAGAATTGTATTGCTTGTAGCGCATTTGGTTTGGACCGTAATACAAATTGATAGCCAAAGATTGTGTATTTAAACCATCATAAGGTCCTAACTTGCGGCCACCACTGACCGAGATTAGTGTCGGCTTGTTAAAAGCATTGTACTCAATGGTTCTAAGCGCAGAGCCATTTAATAAATCTTCAATTAAATTACCATTGTTATCGTAATGATAAGAACGAGTACCACCATTGTTAGCAAGGGCGACACTGGTCACAGCATTCGGACCCGCATTATTTTCTGTTCGATCTTCCGTACCATAGCTAATGCTTCCAACTTCTGTGGCACTAAAATCAGTTTTCCGCAGTAGATTACCCACCTCATCGTAACTGTAATTCACCGTTGCCGTTTGATTACTATCAAAAGTACGTAAGGTACTTGTTAAGCGATTTAAGCTGTCATACTGATAATGCTCTTCATCTGTATAAAAGGTGCTGCCCAATTGATTGCCAACGTAGAAATAATATAAGTTATCAAACTTATCGTATTCATAAGAAAGACTTTGTAATTGTGTAGAGCCTTTAAACAAATCACTACCTTGCATTTGGCCCGTTTCGGCCCAGAAACTTCGGTCGATTTGCATTTGACTGTTGCCAATTTGCGCGCTGATCCAATTACCTTGAGCGTCCCAGTTTTGAATGCTTCGATAAACTTTTCCTGATTGAATATTTTTAACTGTTTTAACAACGCCTTGTTGATACTCATAAGCAACTGTTAAACCACCAGGGAAAGTTTTTCCTTTCAAACGGCCATAGTTATTGTCAAAGTGGTACTCCATTTCATAATCGACCCCATCAATATGGGTTTTCACCAAGAAGGCGCGACAGAACTCATCGTACTCATAGGAACGGTCATAAGTTTCACCTGTGCGATTCAATGTTTCGCGCATCGGCAAACCTTGACACTGACCATCATATTGAATGACGGCTTCTGCTTGAGACTGATTGAGACCGGTTGGTGGAATGCCAACATAACGATGCGTCATGCGGCCGAGCACATCGGATTCAAAGGAAGTCGTGACATTATTTGCATCCGTCTCGCTGTAAATTTCACCAAAGCCGGTATAAGTGAAAGTTTTTAATCCCATGTTAGGATCATTTACCCATTCTTTTTGTCCAATGGCATTGTGAAGCGCAGTAATAGTATTACCCTTCGCATCTTTCATTACGATCGGGTTGCCCGCACCATCATAAGCATATTGAGTCACGCCATTGTCGGCGTCAGTGGATTGCATCAGTTGACCAAAACCATTATAGGTTCGGCTCATTGTGTTACCACCGGCATTAATGTCGGTTTTATGGCCTAGATAATCATAAGTAATCACTAATTCTTGATTATCAGATTGAGCAACTGTTTTAACTTTCAGACGCCCTAAGTTGTCGTACTGATCATAGCTAGTGCCGCGAGACTCATATAAATTACCCGACACTATCGATTCAAAAGTGACTCGCCCGAGTGCATCGTAATCGGTACGAGAATATATATCCTCGCCATCAGGGTTACTCGTGTGCGAAACCAAAGTTCGATTTAATTTATCTTTGTACTCGGTTGCAACAGGAAGCCCTGCTTGATAAGTGTTGACTTTATAAACAATATCCGACGACATACCATCGCATCTGTCACACCACAGGTAGCGCATATATGAAGGTTGCGAAACCAACTGTCCTTCAAGTCCTCCGCTTTGGGTTTTCTTCACTCTAGCAAAGGCATCGTAAAAAGATTCTACCCATTGACCATTAGAGTCTACGGCTTTACTTGGCTTACCATATTTTGGGTTGGTGTAGGTTGTAATGGTTTGTGCTTTATCGTTTTCAACAACAAATGGGAAGTATCCATCCAAAGCCGACACTTGACCGTCTTTCGAGTAGGTGGTTGTCACTTTTCGAACATCACCAGAGACCGTATCTTTGGTGGCCACTTCAAGTGGTAGACCGTACTGGTTGTATTGAGTTGACACTTCCGTTGCTTGCGGATCTAAAACTTCATTTTTATCAAAGAATTCTTTCTTAACCTTAGTGGGTAAACGCTTCGCTTCGTCCCATTCAAGATAAGAAGTTCGAACGGTGCGCTTAAAGTCTGTTGAAGGATCAATAGCGACACCGGCTGGTCGATCGGTTATCGGCATCACATCAACGGTAACACTGCTCACTTTGCCGGGCCACTTTGAGTGGTCGTAGCTGGTATGAGTGATGGTTTCCGCCTTACCAAAGCCCGAGTCGGCTAGCGTAGTACTTTTGGTAACATAGCCTTCTTCATCAATCGACTCGACTGACGCTGTGCTAGACGACAGCACATCGGTAGAGTCATTGAAGTTGAACTTCCGTTCGGTGCTGGTTGCAGGATAAATCAGAAAGGCATTGCGAATGTTAAGCGACTGCCAATCAACTACTTTCTCTGATACTTGTTGATAGGTACCAAAGTCATCTCTCACCCAACTTTCACTTTTTATTACCTTACCGGTAAATGGAAAAGTTTGGTTGAACTCGGCAATGCTTTTGGTTCCGGCATTAGTGTTTTCTTGCTCTAAAACTCTAAAGCCCTGAAAGCCACGTCCAGCAACATGGTAGCGCGCATCTTTATAGACAAACTTTGAAGTTATGGTGCCGCCTTGTCCATCGTCGTTACTCATTTTATCCAACATTTGAGTGGCGGTATTAAACTTAACGTAAGGATAATTTTGCTCTTTGCTATAACTGTAGCGATTGAGTCCGGCCAAGTCGCTGAGTGAGCGATACTCAAATTGTGTCGTTAAATCGAACTTGCCAACACCTGCAGTAATGCTAGTCACCGCATCGGTATTTGAGTTGGGGTTTTCATACAAGTAGAAACCACGCTCTTCAGGGCCCGTCATTTGACTTCCGCCCTTTTGCGCTAAAAGATCTAAACTGCCATCGCCGTTGTGATCAACAATAGTTAGGTATTCATGAGACGCGTAAATATTGAATTCAGATTCAACGATTGCGGTAAAGTTAATACTGCCATCGGTAGCTAAACTTGTCTGCAATACGTGCCATTTCGGTTGACTATTGATTTGAGTACACTGCCACCACGTATCGATAAACTCCTGGTTCTGATCTGAAGGTTGTTCACCGCAACTATGGTCGTACCCACCATCTGTTGTAACCAGTAGGTCAGTCAAGCCATCTTGGTTGTAATCATAAGCTTTTACATTAGGGGGTAACTCAGGCAGGTTACTAGTCACCTCGCTGAAGCCATTTCCCGTATTAATATACATCTTGTATGAGTAGTCTCGGTTGTCATAAGTATAGATATCAACAAGACCGTCACCATTAAAATCAGCCGCTACTTTTTTATGAAATAGTGGATGTACTTCAGCGGTAGTCGCTAATGGTTTTTCTCCGAGAATTTCTAATGACATGACGCCTTGTTCACTAACCTTTAAGGAAATAGCTTCTTTATTAGAGTTGGTGTTATCGTCTAAATTTCGAACTCCGACAAACTCTATTCGACCATCTCCATCAAGATCCATTGACTCCAGCGGATTTCTTATCGGAGTATAATTATCTGCAAGAGCGAACTCATTCACCAATTCAAAAGAAGGTTGATGATTTGATGCGCTGTCTGAATAGCCCGTGTGGGTATTTTTGTATAGTCTCAAGGTAAGCTGTCGGTTTGCTTGCCTTTGTAATGCAAGAATATCGGTTTTACCGTCTCCGTTATAATCGAGAGTGAAGGATTGACAAAATGAACGTATATGACCTTCAGGCATCGACCACTCATAGCCACAGTCAACATTAATACCTGTGCCGTAAGCATCAAAAGTAGAGCCGTTGTAACGAACTAAAGCTAATTCAAACTCTTCATTTGCATTTTTTATTGCCGATGCAAAGTCGGTTTGACCATCAAGATCATAATCTAATGTTAGACTCTTAACAGAATGCTTCCCCGAGCTTACTTGATTAACTAAGTGACTGATATCTTGCCACTGTTGAGTCGACGACAAAAATACATTCATTCCCCATTGAGAAGTCAAATAGCTGCCTTTGGTAAATCCGTAATCGACCTTCGCATCACCGTCAAAGTCACCGGTTAATACCTTACCCATAAACGATATATCGTCGGGTAAAGTCATCACTTGCTGCTGCGCTTTAAAACCCGCTTTCCACAAGCTGCGATTGATCACTGTTTTCTGCAGACAAGATTTTGTATTGTTTTGATCCCATGCACACAGTTCAATATCCGATAACAAGCTGCGCCGTTTTGCGGTTTGTGGTGTATTCTGCGCACCGCTGGTGGCCGCACTACCACTCCACTCGGATGTCTCCAGGTTGAGCTTTTGAAAATAAGCGCCGCTATCATCACGATAATTAAACGAGTATTGAGAAATGTTTTGATTGTCATAAAGAGTAGTAATCGACTTCAAACGTTTGGTTTGCGTCGCGCGAGTGCCCGCCATGTAACTGACGCGAACATCTTGACGCGTTTGATAGGCAAAGTCGACATGACGATTTCCAGCTGTATTTTGAAAACCTGTGTAGTCAATACGTGTCAGATAAAGTTGCGCATCGTCACCTAAGTTGTCATAACTGTAATGAATTGCATTTTCACTGCTGTCATGTTTTCTCGATAACATCCAACTTGTAGTCACATTATTGCGAGCAATATCTTTACCTTCACCATAGAAGTCTACCGCACCATTTGGGTAGCGAACTTCAAAGGTATTCGACGACACCTTCACAACAGTGATTTTTGGATTAGATTCAGGATGATAGGTTGCACCGCTTAGCCAATAGTCAGTGCCATCAAAAAGCTTTAACCGCTCACCGTTTAAACATAAACGATCGTTACTATTGAGTTGCACACTTCTTGAGTATCCATCAATATCATAAATTGACGCGCAGCGAGAGATACTACCGCCAGCACTCAAACTCCAACCTTGTCCTAGGAGACCATTACCACTGCGAGAAGAATAATTAAGCGAAATGGAAGGCTTCATTCCATTACGGCCGGGAGCCACAGCAATCGGAACCGAATAGGTTGCGGCGCCACCAGAATTTCCAGCTTCGCCTTGAATTAACCCTACATTTTCTTGCTGCGGAACATGGATGGCTTCAATTTGTGCATCGGGGATCTGATCGCCTAGATTAATCGCTACCTGCGTCTCAGCTACTTCGCCGTAGCCAGAGCACGACCAAGATTGAGTATTACAGGCTTTGGCGCGGAATTGATAACGAGCGGTTGCCGGCGTACTCACAACTATGGAATTAGCGCTGGTGTTGCCAGATAAAGTTGTCCATGAACCATCGTCAATACGCGACTCTAACGCAAAATAGGTTGCATTGTTTGGTGAGTTCCAACTCACGGATAATTCTTGTTCAGACGACGATGCTGGAGCTACTAGAGTCGGCGCGTTCGGCACTTTTCTCACTTCAGTATTGCTGCCAATCGCGTTCCAACGACACGACCAAGTAAACTCGTTACAAGCACGAATGCGAAAATCGTAGACGCCGTCATTCAGCGAAGCAATATAGGTAAAGCCAGAAACTTTACTGGCTAGTAAATCGTAGCTGCCCGAATTATCTTTGCGATAGAAAACATCGTAGCGCGTAACTGTTCCGCTTGCAGCGGTCCAGTTTAAGGTGACGCTTCCACTAGTTGAGGTTGCGGCATTACCGGTTACTATGCCTGGGTTTCCAGGCTTTACACGAACGGTTGTTCCACTTGATGCACTGTATGCAGAACAAAACTCTTGATTACACGCTCTAACACGAAAAGTCCAAGACCCATCGGTCAAGTTATAAATTGTCTCACTGGTATTGGTACCGTTCGCTTTGGCGGTTGTCCAACTGCCACTATTTAAACGCTTTTGTAAATCATAATGAGTCACGGTTCCGGTAGGTTGACTCCAAGTAATGTTTGCACTTCCAGTGGACGTTGAAGGCGTAATAGGAGCTGCTGGAGTGGAAGGCGTTGGCAGAACAATAGACACAGTCAATGAATTACTGGAGCCATAATTGCCACAAACCTGCCCTTGCGACTGCGACATATTACAGCCACGCACTCTGTATCGATATGTTCCTGATGGCTGGTCGGTGAACGTATAGCTGGTGGTACTTTTTGGCACCAAACCGACAAATTGATAACTGCCTGAGTTAAGGGATACTTCAACCTCATAGGTTGAACCTATTTTCATATTGGTCGCAGCACTCCATGACAACGTGTAGTCTCCGGTACTGCTTGATGACGGCACGGTCACATTTGAAGGCACACCAGGCGCAGGGACCGGACACGACGGACCAATACAAGCCTCCGCTATCGAAGAAAAGCTCAACAACCAAAAAACCAATCCAAACAAAGCGGCTAAACGCCCAAACCCACCAGTCATACCCGTTCCTTAACTCACACAATCGTCAGTTGCAAATAATTCGCATGTTGATTAACTATCAGGCATCAGTGAGAGGGAACACATTGATTACTCCCTATGCTTTAACTCATTCAGTGAGCTTCGAATGGCTTCGAAACAAAGCGTCTATTGAATCCATCTTCGTCACTCATCACCGATAGCCTGACTCCAGCTATGGTATTTGTAACTTGTTGTTTTAACTACAATTCCATTTTGTAAAAATGGGACGAATTTTTGTAAAAATCAGACGAATGGCGCTTTTTCGTTAAGTTAAAAGCCCCAAATTAGAGTTTATTAAAGGTGGTAGATCGGAGTGTCAATTTACCAAAGTAGACGTTAGGTATTGAGTAACTAGTAAGAAGTTTTTAGGACTGACAGCTCAAGTCATAAATCCTTTATTGCTGCATTTGCTTAGGAGTGACACCAAAAAATGCCTTAAAGCTATTAGAAAAATAGCCTACCGAAGAAAACCCACAATCGAAGGCTACTGTTTTAATTGCGATACCCTCTTTGAGCATCTTTTCAGCCTGCCGCAGTCGAAAATTACGAATGTACTCTAAAGGAGTAGAGTCAATTACAGACTTAACTTTTCGCGACAATTGGCGATCACTAATGGCAAATAACTCAGCTAGTCGCTGAACATTAAAATCAGGACTTCCGAAGTGCTCAGAAACATAAGTCTCAAGATCCCCTAAAAACTTTGAATCCACCGAGTTGAGTTCGCCTTCCGTCGCGACTAACGTCTTCAGTGATGCCTCGTCTGCGGCTCTCGCAAATCGATTTTTTAAAATCGAGCGAATGTTAAGCAAGTTCATTACTCGTATGGACAACTCTTCTTCATCAAAAGGCTTGGTTAAATACTCATCAGCATTAAGCTCCCAACCCGTCAATCGACTTTCTCGGTCGCCCCGTGCCGTCAGAAGAATAATTGGAATGTGCGAGGTAAGAACCTCTTGCTTTAAGCTAGCGCAGACCTCGAAGCCGTCTTTCTCAGGCATCATTACATCACTGATGATCAAGTCAGGTGAATATTTAGTCGCTAACTCAATTCCAACCGCTCCATTTTTCGCGGTGATTGTTTGATAGTTAGGTTGCAATGAACTAACTATGTAGTCACACATATCGCGATTGTCTTCAATCACTAATATCAAGGGTTTAGAATCATCGCCAGTAAGCGTGCGATTTAATTCATCTTGCTCACCTTCGATTATCTCTGAAGCATTTTGCGTTTCAGAACTGGTATATTCATCTCCAATCCCTTGCTCTCGCAAGCCTTCAAACTCAGAATCTATTGATGTAAGTTGAGCACGCGATGCTTCTTTATCAACCGGCTCTTCAATGGTTGGCAAAATAACTTTAAAAGTGGTTCCAACACCAAGCTCACTCTCAACGGCAATCGATCCGTGGTGTTCACTTAC
>Ga0070728_10005879_pt1 | contig 11867 bp, 10 predicted proteins | sample tdDd471_FD_66723 | JGI IMG/M metagenome (GOLD analysis project Ga0070728, IMG submission 66723) | Marine sediment microbial communities from the Atlantic coast under amendment with organic carbon and nitrate - tdDd47.1 | ecosystem: Environmental > Aquatic > Marine > Coastal > Sediment | place...
AAACTCAGTGAAGCGCAGATAATGCGCATTGTGCAGGATCGACTGGAGATGGTCGGTCTTGGACATGCCATGGAACTTTATCCCAATGAGTTGTCCGGTGGCATGCGTAAGCGCGCCGGGTTGGCCCGTGCTTTGGTTATGGATCCACAGGTGCTGGTCTGTGATGAACCGACATCTGGCCTGGACCCGATCATGTCAGCCGAGCTGGATCAGCTCTTGCTTGAGATGATGTGTCATTTCGACATGACGATGGTCGTGGTCACACATGATCTGGCGAGCATGCGGGCACTGGCAGATTTCGTGGTTATTTTGGGAGAGAGCAAGTGTTTGTATCAGGGAACCATTGAGGAACTTGAGAAAACGGAAAATCCATATCTGCGCCACTTCCTGGACAGGGCCACCGAGGAGAGAACTGCTCCCAGGCTGACAATGCCACCTTTGGACCCATCCATGTTGAAGCTCAATTGCAATAAGATACTTGGCGAAAAAACAACGATCCGAAAGGGTGACCGATGTTGAAAATGAAGAAAGAAACCGCTGTAGGAATTTTCGTGATCATGGGGCTGCTCGCTGTGGTCTACATGAGCGTCAAATTGGGCAACGTGCAGTTGTTCACGGACAAATATTATGTGGTGAAGGCCAATTTTTCGGATATTTCAGGACTCAAGGTCAATGCTCCCATACAAATGTTCGGTGTGGAGATCGGGTTTGTCAGCGAAATAGGTCTGGACCAGGAAAAGGGGATGGCCGCGATCAACATGATGATCGATAAGAAGGTGAAGTTGACTGATGATGCCATTGCTGCCATTAAGACCAGCGGCCTTATCGGCGATAAATTTGTGAAGATAGTGCCTGGGGGACTTGGCGATCCAGTCAAGCCGGGAGACACTCTGTTTGACACTCAGTCGGCCATTGATCTTGAGGATTTGATCAGTAAATTTGCTTTTGGCAAAGTATAAAACATTTGTGTAAAAGGACCTGCATGCTGTTGAAAAAGATACTTTTACCGTTGGTTTTGATCTGCCTGCTTGTCGCGAGCAGTTCTGTTGCCCTGGCTGATCAGACTCCGATGGATCGGGTCAAGGAAGGGACTGAGAAGCTGATATCCATGCTGTCCGACCCGGACATGGTGGACCCTGACAAACATGACGAAGCCATTACGCGTTTGCGCAAGGCGTCGGAGGAGTATATCGACTTCGGCCTGGTGACCAAATACGCGGTCGGCAGGCCTTGGCTCAAGATGACGCCGAAGATGCGCGATGATCTGACGGAGGCGTTTGTCCAACTCTTGGAGCGGTCATATCTTCAACGTATTCCTGCCTACAATGGCGAGAAGGTTGACTACAAAAAAGAGCTGGTTTCCGGGAATAAGGCAAAGGTCTTCACGGAAATCATTGACAAAGACAAAAAAATTGTAGTTGAATTTCGTTTGAAAATAGTTCATGGAGAGTGGATGATTTACGATGTTGTCGCCGAAGGTGTGAGCCTGGTGATGAATTATCGGAGTCAATTTTCCTCGGTGCTGAAAGAGGGCACGCCGGAGGAACTGTTGAAATTGATTCATGAGCGGGTTGAGAAACTCGACAGGAATGATCCGGACGAACGAGACAAGGAAGAACCTGCATCGTGAAAACAGGTGATGAAATACGTCGATGTCTGCTGACGCTTTTGGTGGTCGCCGCACTTCTTATAGGATTTGCGGGGGCTTCTTTTGCGGCTGATGCGGAGGCCTCCGATGGGCCGGTCCAACTTGCCCAGTTCTCCGCTGGAGATCTCAGTGATGAGGATGATCTCGACGATTTCGACGATATTGACGGTGAATACGCCGAGCATGAGCTTGTGGCAGATCCTCTCTATTATTGGAACAGGGTCTGGTTCGAGATCAACGATGCATTGTATCACGGCCTTTTCCGTCCCACGGCAGAAGGGTACGCCTGGTTGGTCCCTGCCAAGCCTCGTACTTGGGTGAACAACTTTTTTACCAACCTGCTGTTCCCGGTTCGCTTCCTCAACGATATTTTGACTGGGAAGTTTGACGCTGCCTATATGGAAACGTCAAAATTCATTGCAAATACTTCATTCGGCCTCCTTGGTCTGGGCGATGTCACTGGTGGCATGCCTCGCAACTGGGAACCAGAGCGCCCCACGGCTGACGGTTTTGGTCAGACCCTCGGCAAGGCCGGTATCGGTCACGGTATTTATCTGGTTTGGCCGTTCATTGGTCCCAGTTCCATCCGTGAATCCGTAGGTTGGGTGGCAGATGCATATTGCGATCCCTTGACCTATGGCCGTTTTACGTTCATCGAATTCGCTGCCATTCGGGTTTATAATAATCTGAACACCTTGTCCCTTCAGTTGAAGGCCAACGAGTATGAAGCCCTGACAGAAGGGGCTGTGGACAAGTATGCGGCTGTACGCGACGCCTACATTCGTTTCAGGGCCAAGAAAGTCGCTGAGTAGCACTTCCTAACATCTCCCTTTTCCCTATGAAAATTGCCGTTATTTCGGATACCCATATGGGTTCAGTCCCTGGGTGGCTTGATGATGTGTATTCCACGTGGCTTGCGCCTGCGGATGCGCTGATCCATTGCGGCGATATAACTTCATTCGTGACATGGTCCTATTTCATGCAGCATGACAACTTCATCTGTGTGCGTGGAAACTGCGATTGGGACCCTCAATTGACTGATATGCTCAAGCCAATGCTGTCCATCAAATTGGAGGCATTGACGCTTGGTGTCACGCATGGATGGGGACCACGTTCTCAGGTCCCGGTTGCCGTGGCCCAGGCCTTCGGGCCGGACTACGATCTGGTTTGTTATGGGCATACTCATGCCAGAGACTGGTCCGTGGTTGAGGGAGTTCAACTTCTTAATCCAGGCTCTTTGGGCGAATCCGGTTCTTTGGCTTTGGTGACCATCGGCGACGATGGCTCCATGGAATGCGAGTTCGTGAGCGCAGTTTAATATCCCACTAATAAAGTTTGTTTTTTGTCTCGGCGCATCGTGTCATGCGGCCTTGGGCCTTGCTTGACGCCCATCTGAAGGCGTGCGTCGAGTTTCTTGGCATTGTGGTATTTCATGCATGGGTGCTATCCAATGAAAAGTGGTAGATTGGTTGCGCTTTTGTTGTATGAATGGCATAAATTGTCCGTGTCAAAAATGAGTCTCATATTGCGCTGTGCGACGACCCTGCTCCTGCTCGCGTGTCTGGCTCTCTCCGGTGTCCCGGCAAGAGCGGAAAATCCTCGTGAGTTGACGTTCGGCATGTCTGCTGCATTTACCGGAGCGAACGGCGAACTCGGTATCGAGTTTTACCGTGGCTTCATGGCGTATATCGACCATTTTAACGCGTCCGGCGGAGCCAACGGCTGGACCATCAAGGTTATTCCCGCCAACGATGGATATAATCCGTCTCCCTGTTTTCAGAACACGGTCCGTTTTATAGACCGCGAAGATGTCTTCGCTCTTTTCTCGTATGTGGGAACACCGACCACCACCCATGTCCTTCCTTTGCTCCAGAAATTTGAAGACAGAAATATTTTCTTGCTTTTCCCTTTTACCGGTGCACAACCGCTCCGCACAGAGCCCTTCGGTAAATATGTCTACAATCTCCGGGCTTCGTATTTTGATGAAACACGGGGGTTGGTGGATAGGCTGGTCGCTCTTGGCCGTAAGCGCATCGGCGTCTTTTATCAGAGCGACGCCTATGGTCGGACAGGCTGGGATGGTGTGCACCGGGCTTTGGAACGCCATGGTTTGCATATCTCCGGAGAGGCTGCCTACAAGCGTGGTGCCTCATTCTCGCAGGATTTTTCATCCGAAGTGGCATTGTTGTTGGACTCCGACCCTGAGGCCATTATTGTCGTAGGGACCTATGCCTCGCAGGCCGCGTTCATACGTGATGCCCGGAACGCAGGATACAAGGCCCCCATTGCGGGATTGTCCTTTGCGGACAGTGACAAGATGCTCGAAATGCTGGTGGTTGAGGGAGAGCGTGCCCATAAGGATTACACAACGAATCTGATTAATTCCCAGGTGGTTCCGAGTTATACGGATGTGAGCCTGCCTGGAGTGCGGCTTTATCGTAAGATCATGGAAGGCTACCACTATGAGCCGGTGGCTAAAAACGATGACTATACACCCAGGAAATTCAGTTATGTCAGTTTCGAGGGGTTTCTTAACGGCGTCGTTTTGGGTGAAATGATCAATCGTATGGCCGACGACCCTTCACGGGTGCGAATTCCACAGGTGCTTGAATCCATCAAGAATTTTGATTTAGGCATCGGCGTCAGGGCCGATTTTAGTAGGAAAGGTCATCAAGGATTGGACGCCGTGTATTTTACGACGGTGGTCGATGGACTGTTTCAGGCCGTTGAAGACTGGGAGCAGTGGCGATAATGAAAGCTCCCAAACTTTTTATCAAACCGTTGATATTCATGGTGGTCGTTTTCGGTCTGATTGCCGTAGTGACGTCGTTGACTTTCAGCAATCGGCTCAAGCGGGAAATGACCCGGGAGTACGAGTCAAAAGCTCTTGCTTTGGCCCGGAGTGTCGCTGAATCTGATATTTCCACCATTTTGAGCCAGGATGCCGGGTCAGTGCAGTCCCGTATTGATCAGTATCAATCGATCGCTGGCGTTTCGTATGTTCTGGTGGCCGATGAGGATGGAAAGATCCTTGCGCATACATTTGTCCCCGATGTGCCGGCCGCAGTGCTTCACATGGTTGCCGAGACGTCCTTCCAGCACAACAGGGAAGAACACATCATTCGCGACGTGCAGTTGGGCGGTGAAGATTTTCTGCATGTGACGAGCCCGATCCTGACCGGTATTGCCGGATATGTGCATATAGGCATGGATATGGCGATCATCCGTCAAAATATTCAGGAAGCCGTGGTCGAGCAACAGGTGGTCATGCTCATCCTTTTTGGTGCCAGTGTTTTGCTGGCGTTTGTTTTTGTCTTGAATATTTCCAAACCGCTCATTCAACTGTCCGAATATGCGGGGCGGGTCGCAGTCAAGGATTTCACCAATGTCCCTGACATCAAGTCCAATGACGAGGTGGGGCAGTTGGCCAAGGCCATGAATGCCATGACCGGTCAGATATCCGAACTGGTGAGCAATCTTGAGGATCGTGTCCGACAGAAGACTCACGAACTTCAGGAGGCCCGTGACGCCCTGAAGCAGAAGGTCGAGGAACGGACGGGCGAACTCATGCGTACCAATACCCAACTCAAAATCGAAATTGCCGAGAGAAAGGTGATTGGTGATGCCCTGCGCAAGGCTGAGAAAAAATATCGTGCCATCTTTGAAAACGCCGTGGAGGGCATTTATCAATCTTCTCCCAGCGGTCGTTTTCAGGATACCAATCCGGCTCTTGCCCGTATCCTCGGATATAAGTCGCCTGAAGACCTTATGAGTTCCATTTATGACATTGGTACGCAGATGTATGTGGACCCGAATCGTCGTAAGGAATTCTTGAAAAATTTCGAGGGCAGGGATGAAATCAAGAATTTCATCTCCAAGGTGCGCAAGCGGGATGGCCGTATCATCTGGATTGCGGAGAATGTACGCAAAATAGTGGATAGCGAAGGCAATCTGATTTGCTATGAGGGGTCTATCGAAGACATCACCATGCGCAAGAAGGCAGAAGACCAGCTCAAGCGGCAGGCTTTTCATGATCCGCTGACCGGGTTGCCCAATCGTGCTCTGTTTTTGGATCACTTACGTATGGCCATGGAGCGCTCCCGTCGTCGCAAGCACATGTTTGCAGTTCTCTATATGGATCTGGATCGTTTTAAAGTTGTCAACGATTCTTTGGGGCATGATGCCGGTGACGAACTCCTGCGCGGCGTGGCCCGTGTACTGGAAAGTTGTGGCCGGTCCGTGGATACCATCGCTCGGTTCGGTGGTGACGAGTTCGCTATTTTGCAGGAAGAAATTTCAGCTCCCAAGGATGCTATCGCCATTGCCCGGCGTATTCTTGAAGGAGTGCGTCAGCCGTTCAACATTGGGGGTAACGAAGTCTTTACTTCGGCATCGCTTGGTATCGTGCTTAAAACCGACGGCTATGATCGGCCTGAGGCTCTGTTGCGGGACGCAGATACGGCCATGTATCGCGCCAAGGAATTGGGCAAGTCGCGGTTCAAGGTGTTCAACCGCAAAATGCATGATCAGGCGTTGCAGCTTATGGAACTGGAAACCGATCTGCGCCGTGCTGTGGACCTGCGTGAATTCGAGGTCTACTATCAGCCCATCGTGCGGCTTGACACGCGCAAGGTCTGCGGCTTTGAGGCCTTGGTTCGTTGGCGGCACCCGGAACACGGCATTATCGGCCCTGTGGATTTCATTTCTCTGGCCGAAGACACTGGCCTGATCTACTCCATCGACAATCTGGTCCTTGAAGAGGCGTGTGCGCAGGTCAAACGGTGGCAGACAGTTGCCGGCATCAAATCCGGCAGAGAATTGACCATCAATATCAATATCTCGGGCAAGCACTTCGGTCATTCCATGCTGGGTGGTCAGGTGGCTCGCGCCCTTGAGGATTCCGGGCTGGGATCGGACTCCCTCAACATCGAGATCACCGAATCTGCTCTTATGGACAATCCGTCCATTGCAGAAGAAATGTTGCAACAACTCAAGGATCTCGGAGTCAGTATTTGTATTGACGATTTTGGAACCGGTTATTCCTCTTTATCCTATCTGCAACGGTTCCCCATCGACGTGGTCAAGGTCGACCGGAGTTTTGTGGTAGATGTTGACAATGATGCGGACAGTCAGGCCATTGTGCGAACCGTCTTTTCTCTTGGAGAGTCCATGGGGCTCAAGATTGTTGCTGAGGGTGTGGAGACTTCCGGGCAGCTTGAGTTTCTGGAAAATGAAGGGTGTCAGTTCGTGCAGGGATATTTCTTCTACAAGCCCATGACCGTGAGTGAAGTGGACAAGTTGTTGGCCAGCAGCGCAGGGACTTGAGTCGGGACGAAGAATTTCAAACGGAAAGGCTGAACCATGGCGATCAAGGAATTCATGGTTTGTGGATTGGAACCCATAGAACAGGTACTTCTGCCGTTCCAGGAGTTCTTCAAGTCCAAGGCGACAGGTGGCATACTGCTCATTATTTGTGCCGGTGTCGCCCTTCTCTGGGCCAATTCTCCTTGGGCTGATTCCTATGTAACCCTTTGGAATACGAAATTTTCCGTAGGCTTCGGTCAACTCTCCTTGTCCAAGCCGGTCATCCTGTGGGTCAACGACGGTCTCATGGCATTGTTTTTTTTCGTGGTGGGCCTTGAAATCAAGCGTGAGTTCAAGGTGGGAGAACTGTCGACTCGTAGTCAGGCCGTACTCCCCATCGCAGCGGCTATCGGCGGCATGATCGTTCCCGCTTCCATTTATGCATTGATCAATTTCGGGACCGAGTCCGCTGGCGGTTGGGGTATCCCCATGGCCACCGACATCGCCTTTGCCCTTGGTATTCTCAGTTTGCTTGGCGATCGGATTCCATATCAGCTCAAAATATTCCTGACCGCTGTGGCCATTGTCGATGACCTGGGTGGTATTTTGGTTATTGCACTTTTTTATACTTCCGAGATTTCCTTCTGGCTTCTTTTGGCGGCTGGAGTCCTTTTGCTGGTGGCTTTTGCGGGCAACAGGATGGGTATTCGAACACCGGTGTTTTACGCTGTTGTAGGCGTGTTGGTTTGGCTGACGGTCCTCAAATCAGGCGTCCATTCCACAGTGGCTGGTGTACTTATGGCGTTCATGATTCCTGCTCGAACCAAGTGCGATGCTGCAGCTTTCTCTTTTAATGCATCTGGTATTCTTGAAGATTATAAAGCGTCTATGAGACCAGGTGCATCGGTGTTGTCCAATTCGGCCATGCATTCGGCCTTGCTTTCCATGCAGTATATCGCTTCTCGAGCTCAGACGCCGTTACAACGTTTGGAGCACGGGCTGCATCCATTGGTTGATTTTGCGGTCATGCCGATTTTTGCTTTGGCTAACGCTGGCGTTATACTTGGTGGCGATGTGGGGACGGTGCTTTCGAGTGAAGTCGCTCTGGGAACCGCATTCGGGTTGGTGTTGGGGAAACCCATCGGCATTGTCCTTGCGGTCTTGTTCATCATCACAGTGTCTGGTGGAGTCCCTCGTGGGGTTCTCATCAGACATTATGTGGGAGCGGGTATGCTTGGCGGGATTGGTTTCACCATGTCCCTCTTCATTGCCACGCTGGCCTTTGGGGATTCGCCTGCCTTGCTGACGGGAGCCAAAACAGCCATTATCGGGGCCTCTGTCGTTGCCGGAATTGCCGGGTATCTTGTTTTGCGCAGTGCGCCCTCTACTGAGGAATTGCTCAAGGAGCAGGCTTCTCAACGAGGCTGAAGACGTGTACTGTGTTTGGACGCGCCGGTTATGATGGACGGGCGGATAACTTCAACGAGAATAACGGACAAAGAATATGATTTCAGTAAGCCCTATTGAGGGAGTCTTTTCTATTGAACGGATGGCCAAAATCGGCACTGGTACGACGGCCAGGCGCGTAAAGCAGACTGCCTTGTATTATGCTCGGGAGCTGGAAGATGATGTGATTGAACTTCAGGGTCTGAATAATAAAAATGTCCCTTTCGGCGAAGTTGAGGAAGTGAGCAAGGATCAGTTGCTGGCCGACTATCTGCCGATGCCTCAGCTTTTCAAGGAAGTCGTCGGCAATCTGCGGAAAGTTCAGAAATCCGTGGCCCGAGGCGATAAGTTTCGTAAGCGTGGAGAAAATTTCACCGCAGAATACGAATATGCCAATGCACTCAACCTCGATGAACAGAATGTGCGCGCCAATTTTGGTATCGGCCTCTGCCTGCTTGCGCGGGACGAGGACGACAAGGCGAAAAGAGTTTTTGACCGAATCATCAAGATCGACTCCGCATTCGGCGAGGATCATAAGCATCTGTTTAATGAATATGGCATTGCTCTCAGGAAAAAGGAACTGACCGGACAGGCCGTGGACTATTACAAGCGGGCCCTGGATCTTGCCGATAATGACGAGAACCTCTGGTACAATCTGGCGCGAGCTCAATTCGACCGTAAGGATTGGGCAAAGTGTGGGGAGGCTGTTTCGCGGTGCATGGCGCTTGATCCGACCCATCCTGAAGGGAAGAAGATGCTGGAGTATCTGACAAAAAAAGGATTGATTTAGGCCATTGCCCCGGCAGGTCGGAATACATTTTGGTACAAGTGGACGAAGGACACGCATGAGCACTCTCAAGGCTTTTATCATAGCCGGAACACACAGCGGATGTGGCAAGACTTCGATTTCGCTCGGCCTGATGGCTTCTCTCGCGCGAAAAGGGATGGCTGTGCAGCCTTTCAAGTGTGGCCCTGACTTTATTGACCCAGGACATCATGCCCTGGCTTGCGCTCGTGACGGCAAGCCCGTTCCCAGCCACAACCTGGATGGCTGGATGCTCAGCGGGCCGACCAATCTCGATATTTTCAACCGCTACGGTGCGCAGTGTGATGTGGCTGTCATCGAGGGTGTCATGGGATTGTTCGATGGCATTTCCGGCACTACAGATCACGGCTCCACCGCGCAGATGGCCAAGAATCTCGGGTTGCCCGTGATTTTGGTTGTGGACGCCCGGTCCATGGCCCGGTCCGCAGCAGCTTTGGTGTCCGGGTATGTCGGATTTGATCCCGACGTAAATATTGCCGGGGTCATATTCAACCGTGTAGGCAGCGACTCTCATTGCGAATTGCTTTATGAGGCCATGTCTCTGCTGCCGGATATTCCGGTGCTCGGCTGCCTTAAACGGGATGAATCCATAGCAACACCTTCGCGTCATCTCGGTCTTGTTACTCCGGATCAGGATGGCCCGGATATGAGTCGCTACCAGCGATTGGCTGATTGGGTGGAGACGGGGTTGGATCTGGATTCTCTGCTCGACGCTTTGCCTGACACCGAGCTTGTACCGCCGTTTGAGCCGGTTCCCCAATTGCCAAGTGTGACGATTGGACTGGCTCGGGATAATGCCTTCTGTTTTTATTACGAGGAAAATTTGCGGCTTCTGCGTGAAGCCGGGGCACGATTGGTAGAGTTTTCACCGCTTGAAGACACCCGGCTGCCTGAGCAGTTGGATGGTCTGTATCTGGGGGGCGGCTACCCTGAACTGTACGTTTTTGAGCTGGGGCAGAACAACAAGCTTCGGCGTGAAATCAAGGAATTCTGTGAGTCCGGTCGCCCCGTTTATGCCGAGTGTGGCGGCTTCATGTATTTGATGAACGACATAATTACCGGTCGAGGGCGGTACGCCATGGCAGGAGTGTTCCCCATTCGGGCTGAAATGTCCGAGAAGTTCCGGGCATTGGGTTACCGGGAAGTGACCACTCAGGCGGACACAGTACTCGGGCTGGCGGGAACCTGCGCGCGCGGGCATGAGTTTCACTATTCTTCAATTAAGGACGAGCCGGGGCTGCAATCGTTGCTGTCGGTCTATTCCATGACCGGACGTAAAGGGATGATTGATACACCCGAGGGCTTTCAAATGGGAAATACGCTCGGATCTTATGTCCATCTGCACTTCGGGAGCCACCCTGATATGGCGCGAAATTTTGTCGAAGAGTGCAGGCTGGCCTTTGCAAGGGCCGGACGGAAATAGTTGTCTCAAGTCGGTCTGAGACGTTCATAACATGCAGCATTGGATACTCCACATAGATATGGATGCTTTTTTTGCGTCGGTGGAGCAACTCGATAACCCCGAGTTGCGGGGTAAACCTGTGGCTGTAGGGGGAACTTCGGATCGGAGTGTTGTTTCTGCTGCCAGCTATGAAGTTCGTGCATTTGGCGTGCATTCTGCCATGAGTGTGGTCAAGGCACGACAGTTGTGCCCGGATATCATCCTCGTGCCGGGGCGCATGAAGCGCTACAAGGAAATTTCACGACAGGTCATGGGGGTGTTACGCGAGTTCTCGCCCACTGTGGAACAGGCGAGTGTGGATGAAGCCTATTTGGACGGGACCGGTCTGGAGCGGCTGTTCGGCCCCATCGACGAAGTGAGCAGGAGGATCAAGGAGCGCATGGTGGAGGTCACTGGATTGACCTGCTCTGTTGGCGCGGCTCCGGTCCGGTTCCTCGCAAAGATAGCGTCGGATATGGACAAACCCAACGGTATATACATCATCCGGCACGACGAGGTGGCTGACTTTCTGCATACTTTGCCGGTGAAGAAAATTCCTGGTGTGGGCAAAAAGCTCGTGGAAATATTAAAACGGCTTGGCGTGCGTACCTGTGGCGACATATTGCTTAAATCGCGTGATTTTTGGGAGGAAAGACTTGGCAAATACGGTGGTGCATTGCATGATCGCGCCCGAGGTATTGATCCCAACTCGGTTGTGGTGTCTTCCGGGGCCAAGAGTTGTAGTGCGGAAAATACCTTTCATGAGGATACAACGGATAGGAATATTCTCAGAAAATGGTTGTTGACCCAGTCTGAACGTGTCGGAGCAGACCTGCGGCGTCATGGATACAAGGGACGTACTGTCACGCTTAAGATCAAGTATGCCGACTTCAAGCAGATCACGCGGTCAAGGAGTTTGGAGAGTCGTACGGATGAGACCGCAGTTGTTTTCGAGACAGCCTGCGAATTGTTGAAACAACTGCAATTGCGTCGAGCAGTTCGGCTTATCGGAGTGGGGGTCTCCAACTTCGAATCCCGCACTCGGCAGGTGACTCTTTTTGAAGAATCGCCGCAAGAAGCAGAGGCTACCAGTGAGCTGGATAAGGCTGTGGATGAGGTCAGACGCAAGTTCGGCGGCACGGCTGTTACACGCGTCGAACTGATGGGATTCAGGAGAAAACCGGTGGAATCCGACGAATAAT
>Ga0070728_10005880_pt1 | contig 11867 bp, 9 predicted proteins | sample tdDd471_FD_66723 | JGI IMG/M metagenome (GOLD analysis project Ga0070728, IMG submission 66723) | Marine sediment microbial communities from the Atlantic coast under amendment with organic carbon and nitrate - tdDd47.1 | ecosystem: Environmental > Aquatic > Marine > Coastal > Sediment | place...
AAAATGCGACGGTCAGTCTGCAGCAAATTATCCGGGAGCTTGAGGCATCTCAACAGGCAATTTTCAGCCCGATTATTTTGAACGGTAGTGGTTTTGGTTTGTTAGCTAATCACTCTCTGGTTATGGCTTCTTATATTTCGCGGGCAAATGCTGCCATCATTGATTTACGTGACTTGTTGTCGCAGGGTTAAGGAAAGAATAGAAATGAGATTAGTTGTCTTCTTGATGCTGGCATTGCTTGCTGCTTGTGCTCACAGCCCCCAACAATTATCTCTAATGCCTGATATTGAATTGGTGGGGGAGCGCTATGGGCGTGGGCAAGTGGTCAGTGTTGTCACTGTAGATGAGAGAGCATCAAAGGTGGTGGGTAGTCTCGGTGGTGCTTATCCAGGGAGTAGCACTATTACATTGGCTGAGGGCGTTGAAGAGAATTTGACCCGGGTGGTCGAGGCGCATTTGGTGACGCAAGGTTTTAATACAGGAGCAGCGCAGGAAAGTGCGGCGCAGTTCAAGTTGATTATTGAATCGCTGAAGTACGATGTTCCAAAGCAGTGGTTAGGTAAAACTGTTGTATTAAAAGCTGGAATGAAAGTCGAAGTCAGTTTTGGTCGCGAGATTTATACAGGTAATTACCTGACTGAACAAAAACATGTATTGCCTGTTACGCCGAGTTTGGAAAAAAATGAAGAATTGGTGAGTAGTGTTGTTTCACAAACCCTGTCCCGCGTATTTCAAGATAAGAAATTGCAAGCTTTTATGAGTAATTTGTAACGAGATTTTTCTTTTTTAGCTTGGTGGTAAGTCCATTCAGAGGCTGGTCTTGTAAGTCTCTCTAATTTGCTTAGCGAGTTGTGAACTTGCCATAAAACCAGGTATCGGTTCGTCGGTTTCAATTTTTCCTTCAATAATATCACTGTAGATAGCGTCAAAGTGAACCGCTTAGCAAACGGTTTTTCTCAGTTGCTACTTTTGCTGGCTCTATTTAAGGCTGGTTATCATCCTAATGAATCTCTAAAGATCAGGAATAGCCTCAAGTCAAGTGTTTCTAATTTAAATCATGAAGGAATGTTAAAGTCTTTGGAATAAATTTATTTTGTACAGTTTCCTTTTTTAAATTGTTCTGGTGTCAAACGAAGTAAATCAGCTGGATTGCTATTAAATAGTTTTTTGAAATCTTGAGAAAAACTGCCCATATGCCAGTAGCCGAGCTGGTTTGCAATGTCGGCGACTTTCCCTCTTCCATAATCAGTATGCCGCAATCTTCTTCTAGCGGTGTTGAGCCTGGTAATGGTGATGAACTGTTTCGGGGTCATCACCAAATGGCTTTTAAATAAAAACTGTAAATAGCGAGGTGTCACTCCAACTTCTAACGCCAGTTCAGAAATGCTGGGCGGTGAGTCGAGATTATTTGTTGTCAATTCAATGGCTTTTAAAAGCGGATAAGGTCGTGGCTTTACAGACTTATTTAACTCGTTTGACATAATGTTGGAAAGTAAAGGAAAAATAGTCGTTTCACTAATTTCCTTAAGCCATTGAGTGTTGTCCTGTGAAGTTGAATCAGACGCTGAAAAGCATTTTTTGATTGCGTTAAGAGCCGTCTGCAAGTCGCTCAATTGTTTTGTGGTAGGGCAGTAGATGCTGCTCCCATAGCGGGGAGGACAGCATATTGGACTGTCATAGCTATGTTCTAACAGATAATGAAAAATTTCAAAACTTATAAAAATAGTAGCGCCTTGAAAATGGTCCGGTGTTATCAAGTTTATTTCTTGCTCGAAGGGTGAGCAGGAAATGGCGGGTTGATCTACTTGGTGTTCAAGAAATGTAATGTTCTGGTCAGATAAAGGGACAAGAAACGAAATGCCATTTTTGGGTTGGTAAGCTTTATGAATGGATTTTCCTTTATGCTGAAAAAAAAGGTACTCATAATCGTTGTCGCTCAAACAAATTGAGAGTTGATTAATGTCAGGGTGACCATGAGCGATCTGACCAATATCAAGGTGCCAGCTTTTTAAATTGGCAATATACTCGTCAATGTCATCATAATGACCCTGATAAACAGTGATGTCGTTATCTTTTATTTTCGTAGACATGTTTTACCTTGAGCAAAGAGTCTTGCTTCAGCTGAGAACTCATATCTCGAATATTTTACTGATGCCGGACTAGCGGCACCGATCATAGCTTTCCCTTGTTCCTGCTAGATACTAAAAATGCGAACTACTATATTAACGATACAACTTTTACCAATAATTGATATGGTTTTTAAGCCATCCCTTCGCTTTCCTGATACTCCATTCATTAATTTCAATCTAGTATTGCCTTAGATCAAACACAGGGCTTTAAAGTACAGCGTGTGTACTTATTACTTTGGGATAAAAATAATTAATTCAAGCATTCGTCGTAAATTTTAAAGGAATTCCTATGTGTAAGAACTATTCAGCTTCGGGAAAGGAGCAGAAGTTTGATGCGAGTGCCAATATTTTATCGACGACAGATTTGAAAAGTCATATTAGTTATGTGAGTGATGACTTTGTTTCGGTGAGCGGTTTTGAACGGGAGGAATTATTAGGTGAAAAGCATAACCTGGTTCGTCATCCCTTTATGCCTTCGGAAGCTTTTAACGAGTTGTGGAAAAATTTAACCAAGGGTAAATCCTGGATGGGCCTGGTTAAAAATCGTTGTAAGAACGGCGATTACTACTGGGTTGATGCCTATGCAACACCAATCATCGAGGATGGCAGGCCGGTTGAGTATCAGTCAGTTAGAACACTTCCTGACAGCCTATATGTTGCTCGTGCAAAAAACCTTTATGAAAAAATCAATACTAATCGTATACCTTCTTTTCTTAAAAGAAGATCATTTTCAATACGAGATAAGCTGATCGCATCTGTCTGCCTTATTTGTCTTTTGGGCGGTGTAGGCAGCAGCGTTTTAACAGGGCTTTCTGTCGTTGAGAGCTTGATTGTTTTTATGTTGGTTGGTTTTTTATCAGCCATTGGGGTCTATAAGCATTTGCAGCCCTTAAATCAAGCTCTAGAAAAAGCAAAAAGCATTATTGATGATCCTGTTGCCATGCATGTTTATACCGGTCGGAATGATGATGTCGGACGTTTGATGTTGGCCTATAAAGCCCTCGAGTCTGAGGGAGGTGCAGTGATTGGCCGTATTGCTGATTATTCTGGGCAGCTGGAAGGAAATACCAATAAATTGTTACAGGCTGTGCGTGGAAATATTTCAGAAATAGAAAAGCTATTTAATGAAACAGACCAAGTAGCAACGGCGGTGAATGAAATGTCTGCAACGGTGCAGGAGGTTGCCAAGAATGCTCAAAATACTTCGGATGCAGCGAACGATGCAAAGAGAGTAGCTAATGAGGGAAGGCATGTGGTGAGCAAGGCCAAAGAATGTATTCGTGTGCTAGAGGAAGAAGTTACTGAAGCCAATCATGTTATTCATCAGGTGGAAGAAAGTAGCGAGGCTATTACTGGTGTTATTGATGTGATTCGAGCTGTAGCGGAGCAAACCAACTTGTTGGCATTAAATGCAGCCATTGAGGCCGCGCGTGCAGGTGAGCAGGGTAGAGGATTTGCTGTCGTTGCTGATGAAGTTAGAACATTAGCTAATCGAACGCATCAGTCAACGGAAGAAATTATGCAGACCATTGAGAAATTGCAGTCCGGGGCAAGAAAGGCTGTTAGTTGTATGGAAAAGGCATCAAGTAGTGCTGTTGCCAGCGCTGGAGAAGTGGAACAGGTTGTTCAAGTAATTAGTGGGACTAGTGAGAATATTGAGAAAATTAGTAATATGAGCACGCAAATTGCCGCTGCGGTAGAAGAACAAAGCCTTGTGGCAGAAGAGGTCAATAAAAATATTGTCCAGGTTAAAATGTTTTCAAATGCCTTGATGGAGTCGTCTAGACATAGTGATGATCTTTGCGGTGTGACGGAAAATTATATTGGAAACCTGAAAAATCTTGCAAATCAATTTTGGAAAAAAAGAAATACATGAAAATTTTTCAATGAATAAAATTAAAAATTTAATAAAAATTATTATACGGTAGGAGTATTACCTGTGCATTTTGATTGGACGGATGAACTGATTCAATTTACACCCGATGCTTTACTTGTGGTAAAAAATAATGAAAGTATCGTTTGGTGTAATCAAAAAGTGTTTGACATTTTTGGTTATCAATCAGATGAACTTGTCGGCCAGTCTATTGAATTGTTGATTCCTTCTGAAGCCAGAGATAAGCATAAAAATTATTCCGAAGTTTATATAAATAATCCATCAAATAGACGGATGGGTAAAGGTGCAGGATTAGCGGCTTGTACTAAGTCAGGTAAAAAAGTTCCAGTTGACATTGCATTAAGTCATTTTTGCCGTGAGGACGAAGTGTGGATCTTTGTGGCAGTTAGGGATATCTCCTGTCAACTAGAGCAAGAAAAAAAACTAGAGGAGATCGATGATCTTTTAAAGCAGTCTCAATCAATTGCAGGTGTTGGTACATGGGATTGGAATATCAAAAAAAATAGTTTGAAGTGGTCTGATGAGATCTTTAATATTTTTGGTGTTAAACCGCAAGCTTTCAAAGAAAATTATGAAGCCTTTCTTGTTTATGTACACCAAGATGATCGAAATGGTATTTCTAATGCTGTAGAGGAAGCAATTAATGAGAGGAAAAAATATCATATTGAACATCGGATTATTCGACCAGATGGAGTTGTTCGTTATGTTGTAGAAGACGCTAAGGTGTTTTATGACGATGATGATAAGCCAGTTCGTATGTTGGGGACTGTATGTGATATTACCAGTGAGAAAAATCGGCAGAAACGTTTGTTACTTTCACAGACTGTATTTGATAACTGTTCAGAAGGGATCATTATTACAGATTCAAATCTGAAGATATTGGAAGTGAATCCCGTTGTATGCAAAATATTTGGTATGCCGCGATCTGACCTGGTAAATAAATATGCTGACAGCTTAGTTCATCCCGATTCTCCCAATACTAGACAAGATATCAAGAAGTTTTTATTTACTGATAATCACTGGCAAGGTGAGCTATGGGGTAAGTCGTTATTTCGTAAAATTATCCCGACACTAACATCGATCGTTGGAGTTTGTGATGAAAAAGGTGATGCTAAACCAAGTAGTTATGTCATTACATTAACGGATATTAGTGATCTAAAAAAAGGAGAGAAAAAGCTAAAGTATCTTGCACATTATGATCAATTGACAGAGTTGCCAAATAGAACACTTTATCTGGATGAACTAGGTCGGCGTATCTGCGTTGCCGAAGAGAATAATTCAGAGCTAGCGGTTGTTTATGTCGACTTGGATGGGTTTAAACTGGTGAATGACAGCCAGGGGCATGATGTCGGAGATAAATTGCTCAAAGAAGTAGCCGGTATTTTAAGTACCTTTGGGCATGATGATATTTTTTCTTCTCGTCTTGGTGGTGATGAATTTGCCATGATTATTTCTGGCGAGACTGCTAGCTACAAGTTGGAAGGGCTTGTTGACGATCTTGTTAGAAGGTTAAATTTAACTAAGGAGTTCCCAGACTATAATTTGGAGATTAGCGTCAGCGTTGGGCTGTCCCGATTTAGAATTGATGGGACGGAGCGAATGGATTTGTTGCGAAAAGCTGACCAGGCAATGTACCAAGCAAAGTCTAAGGGTAAAAACAATTATAGTTTTTATGACAAAAAGCTGGGTGATGAAGTGATTCGTGGTCTACGGCTCGTTTCAGAAATGCGTAAAGGAATAGAAAGTAATCAGTTTGAATTACATTATCAACCACAGCTTTGTTTAAAGAGCGGTAAAGTGATTGGTGTAGAGGCGTTGTTGCGCTGGTATCACCCTGAAGAAGGTTTGATACCGCCATTTGAATTTATTCCTTTGGCGGAGAGCAGCGGTTTAATTAACCCTATCGGTAATATAGCTATGTCTAATGCTTGTGAAATGATCAAGCGCCTTGGACTCAGTTCGGTTAAAGTTGCAATTAACCTTTCGGCTAAACAGTTACATAACCCCACGTTAATAGACGATATCCGTCGAGTTTTGAATTTTACAGGTATTCATGCCAAACAGCTTGAAGTGGAGATTACTGAAAGTGTGGCGATGGATGATGTTGAAGCTAATTTGGAGATTCTTTGTCGTATTAAGGAGCTAGGAGTTTTCATATCTATTGATGATTTTGGTACGGGCTATTCTTCGTTGAGTTATTTAAAGCAATTTCCTGTGGATATGCTAAAAATTGATCGTTCCTTTATTGCTGATTTGAATAGAGTTGGCAATGACCATTCAATAGTTTCAGCGATCATCTCAATGGCGCATAATTTAGGGTTGTTAGTGATTGCTGAGGGTGTTGAAACAGAAGAGCAGCTAAATGTGCTAAGAGCTACGCACTGTGATCAGGTTCAAGGGTACTTACTCAGTAGGCCAGTTGAAGAACAGTTTTTGGCTGATGCTATTGCTGAATTAGAAGATAGTCAGCTGGTTGTTTCTTGATTCTTAGGTACTGCAGGTTGGCTTACCGTTTAAAAAGATCGATGTTAGATGAATATCAATCTCGTATGTTTCAAGACCAAAAGCTGTAAGTTTTTATGAGTAATTTGTAGTGGGCTTTTACTCTTTTGATTCGATAGTAAGTTCATTCAGCAGTTGATCTTGTAAGTCGCTATAGCTTGCTTCAGTCAGAGCAAGCGTCGATAGAACATTCGGGCTGATATCCTGGTCACTTTTTGCATCATAAACTCTCCACGCCCTTCTAAATTGTGCACTAACTTGTTTTGCTAGTTGTAAAATCGCTAGCAAGCCAGGTGTTAGTTCGTCAGTTTTTATCTTTCCTTCAATAACATCATCGTAGATAGGGTCAAGGTGGATTGTTTCACAAACAGCCTTTGGTAATTGCCAGAATAAAGCTAGCTCGTAGCCAATTCGACAGTGGGTGAGGTTGTATCGATCATTTTCCAGCCAGGTTAAGGGCTGTAAGCTATGGTTAGCCTCACGAAGTAGGTCAGGGTAGTCATCAAAGGCCTGCATCATTAGTGGTATTCCACAATTGCTGAATAAACCAGAAGTGTAGGCATATTCAGAGTTGAGGCCTGTTAGTAGTATGGAAATTCTTTCACAAAGGTAGGCGGTTTCAGTTGCGCTGTCCCAAAAACGGGGGAGTTCAGGTTGTTCTCCGAGGCGGGCACGTATGCTGACGGCTCTTACCAGGCTTAAACAGCGCGGCACTCCAAGCAATGCAATGGCTTGATCTGCGGAGGTGATTTCCCGTGAAATACCAAGAAATGGTGAATTGACCAACTGTAGTAAGGCAGCCATTAGATTGACGTCTTGTCTTAATATGTTGGATAGCTTTTCTAAAGAGCAATTGGGATTGGTGGCCTCCTTAGCAAATTTGGATAAAGCTTCTGGTCGGGTCGGGATGTTGAACTGCTGGATAATTGATTCTACGGTTTGCGTATTCTCTACCATTTTTTAGCTGCTTATAAATCCACTGTATTAAGGCTAGGGGAGGTTTTTGATTATACAAAATGGGTCATTAGCGATTGTCAGGACAGCCTGGTAAGCGATCAGATCTAACCAATATGATAGTTTGTTTGAGCTATCATATTGGGAAAGTAACTTTTCTAAATGGCTTGAGGCTAGCTGAACATCGGTTTATCTATCGATTCAAGCAAGGCGCGCAAAATGTCATGGCGGGTGAGGATGCCAACGTATTTGCCATTGTCAGCAACAGGTATCATTCGTCGTTTGTGGTTTAGCATTAGTTCAGCAGCACTTAGCATGCTGGTATCCGACGAAATCGATTGTACTTCTCTGGTCATTTGCTCAGAGACACTATTTACTGTATCTGGATAAATCGTTTTGGTGATTGTAGCTTTCATGCAGTCTGCCTCAGATATCAGGCCAACAAGGTTTTTATTATCGTCGACAACAGCAGCAGCGGATTGGCGGTGCTTCAATAATTTGCGGACTGCATCTGTTATGGTGCATCCAGGAGAGAGCGTAGCCACTTGCGAAGTCATGAAGTCTTTTACTGTTTTGTTATCCATACATGCTCCTTAAGCAGGATGTATTGGCAGTTAATTATTAATAAAGTTTTTATGTGCCGTAGTTGGATGTTGTGCCAATATCGTTTTGCTTGCAAGTATTAAGTTATGACTAGGGGGTGAGTTGGGATATCAAGTCCATAACTCTAGTGGAGCCTGATGCATAATGGTTCGCATAAGATCGCTGCGTGTAACAATTCCCAAGATCATTTCCTGTTCATCCAAAATGGGTAGGGAGCCTATATGATAGTTGTTCATTACTTCAGCAAGCTGTCGAACTTGAGTCTTAGCTGATGCGGTTAGTACTTGAGCCCGCATCGTATCACTGACTCGGAGAAAACTGTGGCTGGTTTGGCGTGGGTGAATCAGTGCTGAGGTTGCCTCAAGCATATTGGTTTTTGAAATAACACCTAGTAATTTCCCCTGGGAGTTAACCACTGGAAAGTGTTTGAGTGCATATTGTTGGCAATGCTGCCATGCGGCATCCAGGGGCATATCCGGCGCCAATGTAATGACGGGGGTGCTCATAATTTGCTCAGCCAAATAGACGCGCTTGCGCTGCTGAGGGTTTTCTTTCATTTGATGGTAGGTTTTTAGAGCTTCAATCTGCTGCTGTGGTTTGTTCAAGTTATTTTCTGTAACTATTTTAGAAGCCGCAATTTCTGTTGTTTGGGGCACATTGCGGGGAGGGAATACAGATTCCCAGGGGGTTTTAATACGAAGCCCTTGTTCATAAATACTGAAAACCATATTGATTCGCGCATTTGTTTTAGTCTGTTTTGAGCTTAGAAGGGTTTTATTAAAAGAACAGGAAAGTTTTTTTATCTTTAATCAAAAAGATGTGTGTGCTATTTCAGTTTCTTTTTAACAAACCCAGCTAACTATCTGAAAAAAAAGCTTATGAAAAAATGATTGGTTCGCGGGTATTGTGAAGTGGATGCATTGAACTAAATTCTAGAGAACATATTTTACTTTAACTTTGGGAGATCTTGTCATGGTTGCGCAACTGCTGATTGATTACCTCAAACGAAGTAAAGCTGAATACCAAGTATTGAAGCATTCCATAGCATTCACTGCACAAGAAACGGCGGAATGTAGTCACATTCATGGACACAATTTTGCCAAGGTTGTGATGGTGAAAATTGATGGTGAATTGTCAATGGTGGTCTTGCCAGCCCACTACACTCTGGATCTAGAGATTTTGCGTGATGTCCTTGGAGTGGGCTCTGTGAGACTTGCTTCAGAGCATGAGTTCAAGCATCGTTTTCCGCGCTGTGAAACCGGAGCTATGCCACCATTCGGTCATTTATATGGTTTGATGACTTATATGGTGCCTGTATTTGCCGAAGGTGAAATGATTGCTTTTAACTCGGGCACTCATACAGAGGTTATTGCCATGCCGTACCGAGAGTATTTGCGTCTGGCTCATGTAATGGAAATTGAAGACGGCATGATGCCATCTTCAATGAATAGTGCCATGATTCATCGGAGGCAGCCCAGGTTTCGTTATTAACTGCGTTGGTGGCCTATTGGTGGTGTTTTAGGCACTCATTTACTTCGTTGGCCGACCCCAGGATGACAGGGACGCGCTGATGGATTGCACTTGGCTGAACATCCAATATATTTTGCTTATCCGTACAGGCTTTGCCGCCAGCTTGCTCCACGAGCATTGCCATTGGGTTGGCCTCGTACATCAGACGGAGTTTACCGGGTTTGTCAGGCTCACGGTTATCCCAAGGGTATGTAAAGAGTCCGCCACGGCTTAGTACGCGGTGAACATCGGCAACCATGGCGGCAACCCAGCGCATATTAAAGTTTTTACTTCTGGGGCCGCTTTCTCCTGCTATTAGTTCGCTGATATAGCGTTGCATAGGTTCAGCCCAGAAGCGTTGGTTGGACATGTTGATGGCGAATTCTTTGGTGTCGGGGGGAATAGATAGTTGGTCTTCTGTGAGTAAAAATTCACCAATTCTCTGGTCAAGGGTAAAGAGCTTGACGCCATTGCCAGTAGTTAGTGCCAGCATGACTGAGGGCCCATATAACACATAACCTGCTGCAACCTGGTTGCGGCCGGGTTGTAGAAAATCCTGTTCAGAAACTTCACTGGTGGCTGGGGCCTCAAAAATAGAGAAAATGGTGCCTACCATGCTGTTGATATCAATATTTGAGGAGCCGTCCAGTGGATCAAACGAAACCAGATAGTGGGCGTCGTGGGTGCAAGGGACGATATTGTCTTCTTCTTCAGAGGCGAGAGCTCTAACTAAGCCGGAATCAAGCAGGTAGTTTTTTAGTAAATCATTGGCAATGACATCCAGTTTCTTTTGAGTCTCGCCCTGGACATTTTCGGCCTCAGCAGAACCTAATACGCCCGCCATGGCTCCCTGCTGTAGCCGAAAGGCAATATCTTTGCAGGCTGTTACCAGGCTGATGATTAGGTTGTTTAAGTCTGCCGGTGTACTTCCGTTGAGTAGTTGGCTGCTTAGTCTAAGCATAGTGGGAGTCCTGGTAATGGAGCCGTTGGCTGTAATTTCTGGGCCAATATTATGCCCTTAGAAATTTGAATTGTCAGTGTTTCTGCGAGGATGGGGAAAACCAAGCACAAAAAAAGCGAGTCTTAGACTCGCCTTTTTTGTGCTTGTAATAGATTAGCTGGCTTGAGGGCCGGCATTAACGATCTCTTCAGAAATATCGAATTTACAGATGTTTTCCTGAAATAGCTTGGCCAGCTTTTGAGCCTGTTCGTCGTAGGCAGCTTTGTCATCCCAGCTTTCACGAGGGTTGACATATTTTTGGTCAACACCAGGAATGGTCTTAGGGATATCCAGATTTAGAATATCCAAATGTTCGGTTTCAGCATTCAATAGAGAGCCGTTTTGTGCTGCAGCAACGACTGCGCGAGTAACAGGAATCGGGAAGCGCGCGCCTTTCCCTCCTTCGCCACCAGAGCCACCAGTCCAGCCGGTGTTGATCAGGTAGACCTGCGAGCCGAAATCTTCCAGGCGTTTCATTAGCAATTCAGCATAGTCTCCAGCTGGGCGAGGCATGAAGGGGGCTCCGAAACAAGTAGAGAAGGTAGGATGTATTCCTGCTTCAGCACCGACTTCGGTAGAGCCAACACGGGCGGTGTAGCCACTAAGGAAGTGGAAAGCGGCAGCTTCTTTGCTAAGTATAGATACGGGGGGTAAAGCGCCTGAAACGTCACAAGTCAGGAAAATAACCGTTTTGGGCTCACCTGCAGCATTGGCAATAACACGTTTTTCGACGTGTTCCAGTGGGTAGGAGCAGCGACCATTCTCGGTTAGTGACGTGTCATCGTAGTCGGCGTGACGTTGCTCATTGAGGACGACATTTTCAACGATTGCGCCGAAGCGTATGGCGTCCCAGATGATAGGTTCGTTCTTTTGGCTGAGGTTGATGGTTTTGGCGTAGCAGCCGCCTTCAACATTAAATACAGAGCCTTTGGACCAGCCATGTTCGTCATCACCAATCAGTGAGCAAGCAGGATCGGCTGACAGAGTGGTCTTGCCTGTGCCTGATAGACCAAAAAACAATGTGGTCTCGCCATTGTCGTCAACATTGGCTGAGCAGTGCATGGGCATTACGTCCTTCTCTGGCAGCAAAAAGTTTTGCACAGAGAACATGGCTTTTTTCATTTCGCCCGCATAACGCATGCCGGCCAGAAGTATTTTGCGCTGCGCGAAGTTTAAGATAACAACGCCGTCTGAATTTGTACCGTCACGTTCAGGGTCACAAACAAAGCTAGCTACATTGAGGATGGTCCATTCTTCTTTTGCTTTCGGATTGTAA
>Ga0070728_10005891_pt1 | contig 11852 bp, 7 predicted proteins | sample tdDd471_FD_66723 | JGI IMG/M metagenome (GOLD analysis project Ga0070728, IMG submission 66723) | Marine sediment microbial communities from the Atlantic coast under amendment with organic carbon and nitrate - tdDd47.1 | ecosystem: Environmental > Aquatic > Marine > Coastal > Sediment | place...
TCTGAACTGCAGACCCGGAAAAATCTATGTTGATTGTACCCTTGGAGGCTCGGGACATGCCAGGGCAATATGCAAAAAAATCATGCCGGGTGGCGTCTTTATCGGCATCGACCAAGATATAGATGCCATCCAAAACGCAAGAAAAATTTTAGAACCGTTGGACTTAAGCGTCCACCTCTTTCACGAAAACTTTATATATCTCCCTGATTTTCTTGGGCAGTTAAAGATAAAATCGGTGGACGGAATTCTCCTTGATCTTGGGCTTTCACTTCATCAGATCGAATCAAGCGGTCGTGGTTTCAGTTTTAAAAGGGATGAACCGCTGGATATGAGGATGAGCACAGCGGCGGACACAACAGCGGAAGATTTAATCAATCGGATGGCGGGAAATAGCCTAAGGAAAATATTTCAGGAATATGGAGAGGAACGCTGGTCAGCACAAATCGCAAGAAAAATAGTTCAGCAGCGGAATCGCAACCCCATAAGGTCCAGCAAACATCTGGCCCAGATCGTATGCGATGCTATTCCAAAGCCTGCACTGTTTAATCAAAAAATTCATCCGGCAACACGGGTTTTCATGGCGCTTAGAATTGCCGTAAACAGGGAGCTTGAAATGCTCGATTTATTCATGAAAAACGTTGCGGATCTCCTCACTCCCAAAGGTCGTCTCTGTATTCTATCTTTCCACTCCCTTGAAGACCGAATTGTAAAACATCGATTAAAAGCTTTGGAAAAATCGTGTGTGTGTCCACCCGATTTCCCCCAATGTGTTTGTGATCAAAAATCGGTCATTCGCATACTGACAAAAAAGATCGTTCGTCCCACAAAAGACGAGATTGCAAGAAATCCCATGTCAAGAAGTACAAAATTGAGAGCAGCGGAAAAGATATAATGGCCCGGAAAACACGAAAAAAAAAAGGCGATATGAAAATAACGGGAATCTGGATCGTTATCATGACCGTATTTATTGCTGAACTTTTCCTATATACCTGGAGCCGTGTCAACTGTATCGGGGTCGGCTACGAAATTTCAAAAGAGACCCAAAAACAGCATGAACTTGTGGCCTTGCAGACCAACTTGAAGATTGAGATGGCAAGCTTAAAATCACCGGACCGAATCGCAAAAATAGCAAAAAACCAACTCGGCCTGGTAACGCCCACTCAGAAACAGACGATTGTTATTCCATGATATCTAAAAACCGTATCATACTGAATTCTTTGGTGTATGAATTTGCGATACACGGCACTATTTTAATATGAAACAGATAAAATTTCGCGTGATCATCGTAGGAATTGTCTTTACACTCTTTTTTACCATTATTGGTGCCAAAGCGATGTATCTTCAGATTTTTTGCCGTTCCTGGCTGTCCGAGAAAGCTGCAAACCAGTATGAAGTGTCTTTAAGATCTTCTGGAAAACGCGGAACAATTTACGATAGAAACCTAAGGGAAATGGCGGTCAGTATCGATGTTACCTCTATTTCTGCGCACCCGCCACAAATAAAAGACCCGAAGGCCGCAGCAAAATCCCTTGCAAAGGCGCTGAAAATCAATCGTAATGTGCTTGCCAAAAGACTTGCTTCTGAAAAAAAGTTTGTATGGATCAAAAGAAAAGTAACCCCCAAAGAGGCCGAAACCGTCAGGAATCTCAACATCGACGGCCTTGGTTTTTTACGTGAACACAAGCGATTTTATCCCAACAAAACACTCGCCTCCCAGCTCGTTGGATTTACCGATATTGACGATCACGGCCTGGAAGGGATCGAATTTTATTACAACGATGATCTCAAGGGAGCTGTTTCCCGATATACGGTTTTAAGGGATGCTCACGGTCGTGGATTTGAGGCTGAAAACATAACCGGTTCAGATTCCAGCGGAAAAAATCTTGTTCTCACCATTGACAGCAACATCCAATACATTGCTGAAAAAACCCTGGCCGAAACGGTGACAAAATTTTCGGCAGAATCCGGAATGGCCGTTGTAATGGCCACCGGCACCGGCGCCGTATTGGCGCTGGCACACTTTCCTTTTTTAAATCCCAATGCCTTAAATGAGTTCGACCAGGAGCTATGGCGAAATCGGGTGATCACCGATCCCTTTGAACCGGGTTCAACCATGAAGATCTTTAGTGCCGCAGCGGCAATAGAGTCCGGCAGCAGCTCGCCGAACAGTATCTTTTATTGCGAAAACGGTGCGTATCGGGTGGGCAGGCACGTTGTTCACGACACCCACGAGTATGGATGGCTTTCTTTGCAACAGATTGTCAAATATTCGAGCAATATCGGCGCCATCAAATTCAGCACCAAAACAGGGTCTGAATATCTATTCAGAACACTGCGCAATTTCGGTTTCGGAACAAAAACCGGAATAGACTGTCCCGGAGAAACCGCCGGCAGTCTGGCATCTTTCAAAAAGTGGACAAAAATCGACGCCGGCACCATATCCTTCGGACAGGGGGTATCGGTTTCAGCATTGCAGCTCGTCGCCGCCACGTCTGCCATTGCGAACAAAGGGATTTTCATGAAGCCCTATGTTGTTCAGGCCATTACCGATCACAATGGACGCCTCATAAAAAGCTTTGCCCCAAGTAAAGGGCGGCGGGTAATTTCAGAAAAAACCGCCAGAACCTTAACCCGGATCATGCAGACCGTCACCACCGAAGGGGGCACCGGTGTCAATGCTGCACTCGAGGGGTATTCCGTTTGCGGAAAAACAGGAACAGCACAGAAAATCGGTAAAAACGGCGGGTATGCGAACGGGAAATATGTATCATCTTTTCTCGGCTTTGTACCTTCGGAACACCCGAAAGTTGCAATTTTGGTGGTTATTGACGAGCCCAAACGACAGCATTACGGGGGTACCGTTGCGGCTCCGGCATTTAAAAATATTGCTCAGAAAACCCTGGCCTATATGAATATATCACCCAAAAGCAAAACAGACGGACTCATCGTCTCTCTGGGGAACAAGGCAAAAGCGTGCAGCTTTCGAATTTATTAAAAACGGTCCATCCGGTAAAATTTCACGGAATACGGGCGAAACCCAGCGAAGCGAATACGGATACCCGGAACACCGAACGCCATGAGCCGGATACGTCAAGCCTTTCGCTTTCACCGGACCCTGAAATAGGTTCCATTCATTTCCGGTCACAGGATGTTGAGCCGGGGGGACTGTTTGTTGCCATAAAAGGTCTTGTTGCAGATGGACATGACTTTATCGATGACGCACTGTCCAGAGGCGCAACCGCAATTGTTGCCCAGAAACCCGTGAACAGAGAATTCGTAATTATAGAGGTCGAAAATACCCGAAGAGCCCTTGCGACCATATCCGGCAGGTTTTATTCGAATCCGTCGGAAAAACTTTTTTTGATCGGTATCACCGGCACCAACGGCAAAACAACCACGGCATTTTTAATTGAGCAGATTTTTTCACAAGCCGGTATCAACGTGGGGGTCATCGGAACCCTAAATTACCGTTATTCGGGAAAGACCTTTCAAAATCCGATAACAACGCCCGAATCATTGGATCTTCAGAAGATACTGGCACAAATGGTTGAGGAAGGGATTACCCATGTTGTCATGGAGGTCTCTTCACATGCACTGGATCTGGACCGGGTGTTCAACTGTAAATTCGATTTGGCGGTCTTTACCAATCTGACCCAGGACCACCTTGATTATCACAAAGATATGGAGTCCTACTGGTCGTGTAAAAAAAGGCTTTTTACAGAAATCCTTGGGCCCAAATCGGGCAATGACCGAGCCATGGCCGTGATAAATCACAATGATGAAAAAGGAAGAAAGCTGATCCATATGCTCGAGGCAAGATCGGGTGAAATTTCTGTTCTTTCCGCAGGTTTTTCGGACGAAACCAATATATGGGCCGAAAGATTCGACCATAACCTTACCGGAATTTCAGGCAGAATTTCTACGCCTGAAGGATTTTTTGAGATCAAATCTTGCCTGGTGGGACAACATAATTTGGAAAACATTCTCTGCGCTACCGGTGTCGGCATTGCCCTCGGTGTTTCATTGGATATTATCAAAGACGGCATTGAATCGGTGGGCGTCGTACCCGGGCGTCTTGAAACCATTCCAAATGACCACAACCGGTTTGTATATGTCGATTATGCCCACACACCGGATGCGCTTGAAAATGTGCTGTCCGCGTTACGATCATCGGCTCCGGGTCGACTCATCTGCGTATTTGGTTGCGGCGGCAATCGGGACAGAGCCAAACGGCCGCAGATGGGTGAAATCGCCGGGAGATTTTCTGATCTTGTCATTGTTACGTCGGATAATCCAAGAACTGAACCGCCCATGGAAATCATTGATGAGATTCTGACTGGAACCAAAAAACTGCCGTTGCACATCTATATCCCATCGGATCTGAACGAAGGGTTTCAAAAAAAAGGATGCGTTGTCGAGCCCGACCGAAGAAACGCCATACGGCTGGCAATGATGGCTTCTATGCCCGAAGATACGGTTCTGATCGCGGGCAAAGGCAACGAAACCTATCAAATCATCGGGGATCAGACCCTTTCTTTTGATGACAGAGTAGAAGCGGGAAAAGCACTCTCAATGATCGGCGGCCCGGGTTCTGCCCCCAAATCTCAGGGGTGTTCGGAACCTCAAACTGCCAACCCGAAGTCCGCATCCCTCACCCCGATACCGTGGACCGCTGCTGAGATTCTCGAAGCCACCGGCGGAAAACTTTTTTGTGGTGATTCCAATGCCACGTTTGCCGGGGTCTCCATCGATTCTCGCAGGATATCTGTTGAAGATTTCTTTGTCGCAATTAAAGGCGACGTTCATGACGGACATAGTTTTATTGAAGATGTCATGAAAAAAGGCGTCGGCGGACTTCTGGTGGAAAAGAATAGAACCCACAAATTGCCTGAACTAAGATCGTTAACACCCGGGATTACGTGTATCACGGTAAATAACACCGGAAAAGCATTGGGCGACCTTGCGGCCTTTAACAGAAAACGTACCCATGTTTCGGTGATCGCCATAACCGGCTCAAACGGCAAGACCAGCACCCGAAACATGACAACCGGCGTCGTTTCCCGTCGTTTTTGTACATTGTCGACCCAGGGGAATTTAAACAACGAAATCGGGCTTCCCCTGACCCTGCTGAATCTTAACCGACACCATCGGTGGGCTGTTTTGGAACTGGGTATGAACAGACCCGGAGAAATTGAACGGCTCGCCCAAATCTGTTTGCCGGATTTAGGGGTTATTACAAATATCGGTCCTGCACATCTTGAAGGGTTGGGCTCCCTTGATGCCGTCATGCACGCCAAAGGTGAACTGCTGGGAAAAATTAAGCCGGGAGGTACGGCGGTTCTCAACGCAGATGATTCCAGACTTTTAAAACTGGCGGATACAACCTCTATGAATGTTTTGCTCTTCGGCGTTTCAGCAGATGCTGCAATCCGGGCCGAGTCCATAACGAAAAAAACGTCGGGACTTTCTTTTGTCCTGGTGCTCCCAAGAGAACGGATCTGGGTCGATCTTAAAACTCCGGCTGTTTTCATGATTTCGAATGCACTGGCAGCAGCGGCCGCGGGCCATCTTTTGGGGTTAACTGCCGGTGAAATCAAGGAGGGCCTGGAAGATTTTAAACCGGTTCCGGGGCGGATGAACATCCTTAAAACCGGCAAAGGGGTCCAAATCATCGACGATACATATAATGCCAATCCGGGTTCAATGGAGGTCGCCATAAAGACCCTTAAGTCATTAAAGGGTCAGGGCAGGGGAATCCTTATTTTAGGCGACATGCTTGAACTTGGGGAACATGCCGAGTCTCTGCACCGGGAGATGGGTTCCAAAGCCGCCGGGTCCGGTATGGAAAGGATTTATGTAACCGGCGACTACGCCGAAAATGTCATGACCGGTGCATTGGAAGAACATATGGACTCCAGTGCTATTTTCAAAGGCACCCGGGAAGAAATCCTGGAGGACATCATCGGCCGGCTCGATGCCGGCGATTGGATTCTGGTAAAGGGGTCCAGGGGAATGGCCATGGAAAAGGTTGTTGAGGGGCTGCTTCGCTGGGCCGGCAATGAAAATTAATGTAAAATTTTAATTTTTCAAAATATTATCGCTTCGAGCATAATTAAAGAATGATATATCATCTACTATTTCCGCTTCATAAAACCATATCGGTTTTTAATGTATTCCGGTACATTACTTTCCGGACGATCTATGCCAGTTTGACGGCTTTTTTAATCTGCTTTTTGCTGGGGCCTTGGGTTATTCGAAAACTGAGCTATATGCAGATCGGGCAGTATATCAGGGATGACGGTCCGGAAACACACCATAAAAAGGCCGGGACGCCGACCATGGGCGGGACGCTGATCATTTTTTCAATCATTGTTTCCACCCTGTTATGGACCAATTTAACCAATTATTTTGTTTGGATCGTCCTTCTGGTGACGACGGGTTATGGCGCTATCGGTTTTGTTGATGACTACCTCATGCAGATCAAGAAGCAGAGCAAGGGGTTAAATGTTCGAAACAAGTTTCTGCTACAGACGATTCTGGCAATTGTTGCGGGAATTCTGGTCTACACGGTTCCGGACTTTTCCACCCGGGTGACCGTTCCGTTTTTTAAAAATATATCACCCGATCTCGGGTGGGGATATATATTGTTTGCTGCATTTGTCATCATCGGCACGTCAAATGCAGTCAATATCACCGATGGGCTTGATGGCCTTGCCATCGGACCTTTTATCATCGCTTCAGCTGCATATATGGTTTTTGCCTATGTGGCAGGGCACTTCAAGATCGCCGATTATCTGCAGATCAATTACGTTGCAGGGAGTGGGGAGATTGCCGTCTTCTGCGGAGCGATGGCCGGATCAGGCCTGGGTTTTTTGTGGTTCAATTCATATCCCGCACAAATTTTCATGGGTGATGTGGGCTCGCTGGCCCTGGGAGCAGCTATCGGTACCGTGGCGGTTATCACCAAGCAGGAGATACTGCTGGCTCTGGTGGGTGGGCTCTTTGTCATCGAAACGCTGTCTGTGATTTTTCAGGTCGGTTTTTTCAAAATGACCAACGGCCGTCGGATTTTCCGAATGGCTCCCCTTCACCACCATTTTGAACTCAAAGGATGGGCTGAACCCAAGGTCATTGTTCGATTCTGGATCATCGCAATTGCACTGGCGCTGATTTCCATGAGTACGCTGAAACTGAGATAGAGATGAAGATAATACGTTGTCGGTCATGATGCACAACCCGTAATCTATAACCTGCTTAATTTTATGGATCTTGCAAATAAAAACATTCTTATCGTCGGTCTTGGCATATCCGGTATGGCGGCGGCGCGGTTTGCCAAAAACAGGGGTGCATCCGTTACCGTAACCGACATTGCCGAAGAAAAAACTCTGGGATCCAATCTTGCTGCAGTGCAAAAAATGGGCATTAAACTGGAACTGGGCCGGCATAACATCGAAACCTTCGAACATGCCGATTTCATTGTTGTAAGCCCAGGGGTTCCCCATACCATCTTGCCCATAGAACGGGCCAAAGAAAAAGGAATTCCGGTATTGGGAGAGCTCGAGCTTGCTTCACGATTCATCCGGGAGCCTGTTATCGCCATATCCGGTACCAATGGAAAGACGACAACAACACGGCTTTTGGGGCGTATGCTCGAAAATTCAGGATTTAAAATTTTTGTGGGCGGAAATATCGGCAATCCCTTGATCGATTATGCGGACACAGGAGGAACGGCCGATATGGTTATCGCCGAAGTCAGCAGTTTTCAGCTCGATACCATCGATACATTCAGGCCTCGAGTGAGCATTCTGCTGAATATCCGTGACGATCACCTCGACCGGTATCCGGATTTTGAGTCGTATGCCAGGTCCAAAGGCCGGATTTTTGAAAACCAGAAAGAAGATGATATCGCAGTGCTGAACGGCTCTGATCCGGTTATTTCTTCAATCAGCAAAACACTTAGGGTCAGAAAACTGCCTTTTTATCATCAGGGAAATTCTCATGCCCACAACCGGGAACATGCAATTATCGGCCGAAGCAATGGACAGAATACGCATTCAATCAAAATTTACACCCATGAGAACCCGGACGCCGTTGTTGACCTTTCAAAGGCAAATCTCATGGGCCGGCACAATATGGAAAACACAGCGGCTGCATCATTGGCAGCCCTGGCTGCCGGCGGTACTTTAGAAGGAATCCAGGCCGGGTTAAACGATTTTAAAGGCCTTTCCCATCGACTGGAATATATAAAAACCATAAATGACGTCCGCTTTTACGATGATTCAAAAGGTACAAACATCGACGCAGTGGCCAGAGCACTCGAAGTCTTCAGGGATCCGGTGGTCCTTATTATGGGCGGGCGCGATAAAGGCGGAGACTTTAAACAATTGCGGGGGCTGGTGCAGCAACGGGTAAAAAACCTGATTGTCATGGGCGAAGCTAGGGATGAGATAAAATCGGTTCTTGAAGATACGTGCAAGGCGGGCGTGCAAACGGTATCTTCAATGGATGAAGCGGTCCGTTTTGCATTTCAATCTTCGGTGCCCGGGGATGTGGTGCTTTTATCTCCCGGTTGTTCCAGCTTTGACATGTACAACAGTTATGCGGAGCGGGGGGAAGATTTTTGTAAGGCTGTCGAAAACCTAACTCGGACAGGCCGGAACCAAAATCATTTGCCACAAAAGCACTAAGACACAAAGGATATATGTATTATTCTTTTTTCATGCCTTGATGCCTTAGCGGCAGAACGGAAAAAGTTTTGCCACAAAAAGCACAAAGCTAAACTTTAAGGTATTAAATAAGAAAGACGGGCCAAAATAAAAAACATGACCAGCGACAAACAGAACATCGAGAAAGTTCGTAAGCCGCCGCTCCAATATGATATCGCACTTTTGTTTCCGGTCCTGTTCCTGGTGGGCATCGGAATTGTCATGGTCTACAGCGCAAGTTCGGCCCTGGCCCTGAAAAAGTTCGGCACGAGCTATTATTTTTTAAAAAAACAGTCGATTTTTGCTCTGTTGGGTATTGTTGCACTGGTGGTCAGCTACCATATACCCTACCGGGTTTTTCGTTCTTTGACATATCCGTTGCTTATCCTGGCCTTTATATTCCTTATTGCGATTCTGGTTTCCGGGTTCGGATATTCGGCAGGCGGTGCAACGCGATGGTTTCGTGTGGAAAATTTTACATTTCAGCCTTCTGAATTCGCCCGTTTTGCGCTGGTGATCTATCTGGCATATTCAATGAATAAAAAAAAGGATAGAATCAAGGAGTTCAAGGTTGGTTTTCTACCCCACATTTTGCTCCTTGGCATGTTTGCGGTTCTGATCATTTTACAGCCTGACTTCGGTTCGGTGGTTATTCTGGGTGCGATTACATGGATAATGCTTTTTATCGGGGGGGTTCGAATTTCGCATCTGCTGGGATCATTGGCCGTGGCAACCCCAATCGTCTACTATTTAATGGTCAGTGCGGATTATCGAATTGAACGTATCATATCTTTCCTGAATCCTTGGCAGTATTCAGCAGATAAAGGTTACCAGATTGTCCATTCCCTCTTGGCTTTCGGTACAGGGGGGATCTGGGGTACAGGCATCGGCGGCGGCTATCAGAAGCTGTTTTACCTTCCTGAACCCCACACCGATTTCATCTTTTCGGTCATCGGAGAGGAACTCGGTCTTTTGGGCGTTTTGATTATCCTTGGGTTTTATACCCTAATCTTATGGCGGGGGGTATCGATTGCCAGAAACAGCAAGGATGTTTTCGGGTCATTGGTGGCCATCGGTCTGACAACGGCAATGGGCCTGCAGGTTTGTATTAACATGGGCGTTGCCCTCGGACTCCTGCCCACCAAGGGGCTTACGCTGCCATTTTTGAGCTATGGCGGCACATCCCTTTTGATCAATATGGTATCCATCGGGCTGCTGATGAATATCGGGGCATCAAAAAGAATACCCAAAGCTGAAAGTTAAGATGACGCGTCACAAAAAGCAAACGGCAGTTATGATTCAGGGCGATAAGAAAGGGAGGAAAAGAAGAAACTTCGGCGCAATTCGAAATGCTTCAAGAGCTCTGCGCATCGTTATCGCCGGTGGCGGGACCGGCGGTCATCTCTTCCCGGGGATTGCCATTGCTCAGGAATTTTTGGACAGAAACCCGGAAAACAGTGTCTTATTCGTTGGTACCGAACGGCCCTTTGAAATTTCGATTTTGTCAGAAACAGGGTTTAAACATAAAACTATTACCGCTGAAGGCTTCAAAGGACGGGGATTTTGGAATCAGATCGTGTCGATCTCAAAAATACCCAAAGGCGTCATTGAATCTATTTTGATTCTCAAACGCTTCAAGGCCGATTTGGTGGTGGGTGTGGGCGGCTATTCCGCCGGACCCCTTGTGACGGGGGCATGGCTTCTGGGGATTAACATTGTTCTGCATGAACAGAACATTCTACCCGGAATTACCAACCGGATTCTATCGCGTTTTGCGAACCGGATATATGTCTCGTTTAAGGAAACAAAAGCCGGCTTGAACCCTAAAAAAATAAGGATTACCGGAAACCCTGTGCGCAAAGAAATTCTCCAAATCGCAAGGGAGCAGAAAGATGTCCATACAGCGGATTCAGGGCAGCGGCGGCAGTTCACGATCCTGATACTCGGGGGGAGCCAGGGAGCTCACAGTATAAACATGGCAGTTTTGGAAGCCATCGAATGTATCGAAGATAAAGAAGCTTACTTTTTCGTGCATCAGACCGGAGCACACGATGAAATCCGGGTAAAAAGTGTTTACAGGGAACAGGGCGTTCCCTGCAAAGTCCAGGCCTTTTTTAACGATATGGCCCGACAGTATCAAAAAGCCGATCTTATCATATGCCGGGCAGGGGCGACCACTGTGGCAGAAGTCAAAGCTATTGAGAAGGGTGTCATTTTCATACCGTTTCCTTTTGCTGCGGACAATCACCAGGTGCTAAACGCACGTTCTTTGGTCGACGCAGGGGCTGCCGAAATGATCCTTGAAAAGGATCTCAGCGGTAACGCCCTTGCAGAGCGAATTAATTTTTATGCCGCCAACCCGAATGACCTTCATCGGATGGCATCCCGGGCCGGGGATCTTGGCCGAGTTGACGCGGCAGCGGCGATTGTCGATGACTGTAACGAGTTGATTTCTTAATGATGAATTTTGTGGCAAAACTTTTTTCTTTTCGCCACAAAGGCACCAAGACACTAAGAAAGAATAATGAAATAAAATTTTTTGTGTCTTTGTGCCTTGGTGGCAAATATTTCTTTATTCCGGCTTATCCGGATGGGTTTGGTAAAACCAAAAAAACTAAATTGAACTAACCGTATGTTTCTTAAAAAATATCATATCCACTTTGTTGGAATCGGCGGTATCGGAATGAGCGGAATTGCCGAACTCCTTCTCAATCTGGGCTATAAGGTGTCTGGATCTGACATCAGTTCTTCGGACATTACCCGGCGGCTGGAACGCCTCGGAGGTATTATATTTGAAGGTCATTCCAAAGAACAAATCAGGGGGGCTGATGTTGTGGTCACTTCGTCGGCGGTGGGCCCGGAAAATCCCGAAGTTGTTGCCGCAGGCCGAGCGTCGATCCCGGTCATCCCCCGGGCAGAGATGCTGGCAGAACTGATGCGCTTGAAGTACAGCGTGGCGGTTGCCGGCGCTCACGGTAAAACATCCACGACATCCATCGTCGCCACTGTTCTGGGTAAAGGCGGACTCGACCCTACGGTGGTTATCGGCGGAAAACTAAAAAGCATCGATTCCAATGCCCTCCTCGGCCAAGGGGATTATATCGTGGCCGAAGCCGATGAAAGTGACGGCTCTTTTCTTAAAATGTC
>Ga0070728_10005896_pt1 | contig 11842 bp, 10 predicted proteins | sample tdDd471_FD_66723 | JGI IMG/M metagenome (GOLD analysis project Ga0070728, IMG submission 66723) | Marine sediment microbial communities from the Atlantic coast under amendment with organic carbon and nitrate - tdDd47.1 | ecosystem: Environmental > Aquatic > Marine > Coastal > Sediment | place...
CCAGTGATCCAACCATTACCATTCAGAAAGCTATCTGCACCGCCGGTAATACCCACAAGCTGCGCATGGGCTTGGTTTGCTTGGAACATATTACCGCCGCCAAGCGCACCGCCGATCGTGAAGATTGAAAATACAACGGCAAGGATCGCACCGCCTGGAATGCCGCGCTCTTTGAAACCCTTCGTCATATAATACATTGGGCCGCCGGAGACGCTGCCATCATCATATTCATTTCGGTATTTAACGCCGAGCGTACATTCTGTGAATTTTGACGCCATGCCCATCAAGCCCGCCAAAATCATCCAAAAAGTAGCCCCTGGGCCACCTATACCGACCGCAACGGCCACACCTGCGATATTACCTAGACCAACCGTACCTGACAGGGCAGTTGTCAGTGCTTGGAAGTGACTAACCTCACCAGCGTCATTTGGATCAGAGTAATCTCCTTTCACCAGGGAAATCGCATGTCCGAATGCACGGAACTGAATAAAGCCGAAATAAAGCGTAAAAATTGTTGCCGCAACAACCAGCCACATAACAATCCAAGGGAACGATGTTCCCGGGAACGGTGCAAAAATTAAACTGACAAACCACCCTGTGGAGGCTGCGAAAACCTCGTTTACCTGTTGATCGAAACTAACTGCTTCGGTTTGCGCAAGGGCAACTCCGGGTAAAAGCGTACAGAATACTGTGATAAATAATCTTTTTATAGAATTCATGACGGCCCCCTTATGGAATTATCGTGACAGGCACATGTGCAGTTGAAACCAGATGAGCACTCACCCCACCGAACAACCGCTCCTTAATACCTCGAGCGCCTACGCGTCCCACAATGATCTGAGAGCCTGCATTCTCCCCTGCAACCCGATCCAAAATTTCAGCAACATCACCGTGCTGCACCACGCCTTCCACTTCAAAGCCGGAAGATGCAACCGATGCTACCGCTGGATCCAGGATACGTTCTTTCGCAATCGCGATTTCTTCTTCACGCCTCTGATGGCGTTTTTCATTCTCCTCAGCTGTCTGAAAGGTGTATGGAGACCACTCAATAATATAGCAAAGAACTAATTTACTATTATCAAGAAGTTTGGCCCTTTCCTTGGCAAATTCCAAGGCACGTTCCCCTGCTGGAGATCCATCAATCCCAACAATAAAAGTCGTTTGACTCATATTTTCCCCCTGTCAAATTGCAGATGGCTCTGAAAGGACAACAAAGGGTGTACATATACCGTTGGGACCCAGCCTGCCCCCACATAGCCGTCATAAAACGGTAGCACGTCAAAAAGGGGCTTGGCTATTGTTCATTTTATTTTTCTAAATTATATTGTTATTTTGAAATGGGGCAGTAGCCCCTGCTCCAGTCATTCCCGGGCTTTTAATTGCAGATATTGTCGTATCACAACAGGTGCTATCAAGACGGTACCAATTCCCATGGTTGTCAGCCCCGGCGTTACAAACAGCAAGGACACAAGCCCCACATACCATTTCTCCAAATGAGACATAGGTGCCAGCAAATAGCCGGTAAAAGCCACCCCAAGGAAGCTGATACCCGCCATGGCCCCAGCCAGTGTCACAAGAAATTCGGACCAGGTAAAGCTATCTGTCACCAGTAATAACGCCGGTGAATACACGAACACAAAAGGCACCAGTGCCTTCGCAATACCCAAGCGAAAAGCCGTATTACCAGTTTTAAATGGATTGGACCCCGCGATACCTGAGGCGGCATACGCCGCCAACGCCACCGGTGGTGTGATATCAGCCAAAACGCCGTAATAAAATACGAAGAAATGAGCAACCAATGGCTCGACCTGCAAAGTAGCCAATGCCGGACCTGCTACCGCGACCAGAATGATATAGGTCGCCGTGGTTGGAATGCCTGCCCCCATAAAAATACAAGCAATTGCCACCAACAATAATGAGAAGAAGAGCGCCCATTGAGGAACTTCAAAAAAGCTGAACGGCCAGGTTGTTCCAAAAAACGAGCCAATATCCGTCGCCGTCTGCACAACAACATATCCCAGTCGGAAACCGACACCTGTCAGAGTTACAACACCGACTATAATCCCGACACAGGCCGCCGCGGCGCCAACGGCAATTGTGCTTCGCGCACCCGCGCCTAATCCATCCCAAAGGTCCTTAATGGATAAACGTTTTTTAGGCTTTAAGAAGCCGACCACTACACAGGCAATGATCCCATATACGGCAGCAAAATCTGGAGTACGGCCGGACAGAATAAAATAAACAAGGACGATGAGCGGCGCGAGGGCTAACCAATGCTCTTTCAAAACCAATAATAATTTAGGCAATTCACCTGACGATAATCCCCGGAGCCCCAGTTTTTTAGCTTCCAGATGAACCATGATGAAAATACCGAAGTAATGCAGTAGCGCCGGAAACAGCGCCGCAGCCAAAATATCCCGAAGTGGAATTTCCAGATACTCCACCATAATAAACGCTGCCGCCCCCATAATTGGCGGCGTGATCTGCCCTCCGGTTGAGGCAGTTGCCTCCACCGCAGCAGCGAAGCGAGACGGATATCCAACCCGCTTCATAGCCGGAATAGTTAGCGCCCCAGTGGTCACCGTGTTTGCAATGGAAGATCCAGAAATACTCCCCATAAAAGCAGAAGCAAAAATCGCTACTTTTGCAGGGCCGCCTGAAAAGCGCCCCGCGATAACCATCGCAAGATCAATAAATAATTGCCCCAACCCAATCTTGGTTGCCAGCACCCCGAACAGAATAAACAGAAACACATACTGGGCCATCACCCCGATGGCGATGCCATAAATGCCCTGGTTGGTCATATAAATATGATTTATCAGCCCTGTCCAAGACGTACCTCCATGCTTGAGTGCCCCGGGGGCGTAGGGTCCAAAAATGGCAAACGCAATGAAAACCATCGCGATCAGGGGGAGAGTTAGCCCGACAGATCGCCGCGTCGCTTCTAACGTCAGGAGGAGTAACGTCGAGCCCATAACGATGTCAAAACCAGAGGGGTTACCAACCCTCTCAGCAACTTGCTCAGGTGGCAAAAGAGGAAGATAAAGCGCGGCAGCAACGGCAAGACACCCGAGTAGAATATCCTGGACATCTACGCCCCCAAAACGGAACCAACCCGTTTTAGGTTTACCTGGCTCCCCTCCTTTCCAAAACGCATAGAGGAAGAAAACAAGTCCCAGCACAAAAGACAAATGAATGCCCCGGTGTAACAATTCTCGAATAAGACCGAAACCGGATGCATAGAAGTGGTAGACCGACATAGCCACCAAAACTCCGGACAAGAACAGAGCCATCTTATGCCCCGTGGCCCGGAAATTACTTTCTGGATCATATCGGCGTTCTAGCTCAATCAACTCTTCCGGTGAGAGGGTTCCCTCATCTGACTTTTGGGCTGCCATTTGTGATTTTCCCTAACAATCCAAATACAAAAAGCCCCGAACGTTCTGCACATTCGGGGCCCTGTTACTCAAGACTGATTACTTAATCAGCCCTGCTTCTTTATAGAATTTTTCCGCACCTGGATGCAGCGGCACACCAACACCGGAAAGAGCGCTTTCCATTGTAATGCTTTTGCCTTTTGCATGACCAACATCCAGCAGCTTGCGAGACTCTTTATTCCACAAGGCTTTAGTTATGTTGTAGATCAACTCTTCGTCTTCTTTTGCACTGGTAAACCACTGAGCACCAACGGCAACTGTATTTGTCGCGTCGACACCTTCATATGTACCCGCAGGAATTTCGCTCTGAGAGAAAAAGCCATATTTATCACTCAAAGATTTGGCAGCAGCACCATCAATTGGCACCAATTTGATTTTCTCAGCAGAAGCCAGCTCGACAATAGAGCCGGTTGGATAACCCGCAACCACGAAATATGCATCGATCTTGCCATTTCGAAGCGCTTCGGATGCAGCATTACCTTTTAAAGCTTCAGCTGTCACGTCATCAATGCTCATGCCGTTTGCGCCCAGGATCAGGTTCGCGTCTACATATGTACCGGAACCTGGCTCATCCAGAGACACGACCTTACCTTTGAGGTCGGCAACTGAATTGATCCCACTATCGGCACGCGCGATCAAGTGGATATGCTCCTCAAACAAGGCTGCAATCGTGCGAAGATCTTTTGCTGGCTCTTTGCCTTCCATCGTTCCTGTGCCTGTATAAGCCCAGTAAGCGACGTCAGATTGGGCAAAACCGGAATTACGAAGGCCAGACATAATGGCGTTCACATTATCAACGGAACCACGGGAAGAAACAGCAGATGCAATTAAACCATCAACGCCGCAACTACCACCCTTACCGCACTCACGGGACCCTGGTGGTTTAGAGATGGCATTAGCGATTACCCCCCCAACTGGATAGTAAGTATAAGCCGTTCCACCAGTGCCAATGGTGAAAAACTTGATGTCCTGCGCGGAGGCAACTGTTGCAATGCCGAGGACGGAGACAGCAACCGCTGCACCGGCAACGAGTTTCTTCAGTGCTTTCATTTAAACCCCTTTCCCAACTCCCCAGAAGGAGTGGATGTTTATTCTTTTCACCAATGAATAACAGAACAATTTTGCAACAAATGCAAAGAATTATTTACAAAACTCCAGAAAAGTAGACTTTAACCCTTTAATCAATATACGTTTTTTGACTTCATTTGAGGCCAAACAAACGAATCACGAAAGGGTGTGTTTTTACGGTCCTTTTATAGTCAAATGATTAACTGCTATTTTCAAGTGTCCTTGATCTGATCCTTCCGCAAACAAAAACAGTTCCAAGATCTTGACCATTACAAGGGAGACGGACAATTTTAGTTATTGGATAGGGGTTCATAAATAATCAGCTTGAAAACATGTCGTTTCTGCCACCGCTTGATTGGGGCAATATCACCCTATTTACGGCTTTGAATTTTCTTATATTTTCGAAGAAGGCTGTCTCGCTTTAGCTTTGATAAATAGTCGAAAAATAAAACCCCATCCAGATAGTCAATTTCATGCTGAATAACTGTCGCAAGAAAGCCAGTTACCGCAAGAGAGCGTGTATCCCCAGTTAAATCCAGATACTCAACCGTGATTTTAGCAGGACGTTTTATCTCAGCTGAAATGCCCGGAAAGCTTAATGAGGCCTCCTCATAGGATTGCACAGTATCTGATTTTTCGACAATTACCGGATTTACCATGAAAAGTGGCATGGATATCTCGCTATCTGGAAGATCAATCACAATGATCCGCTCCAGCAGCCCCACCATGTTGGCACCAATGCCAACACCCTTTTCCCGTTTCAGAACATCCAGCATTCCATGCGCTTTTGTCACAATGTCGGCATTCACGGCAGCAACAGGCTCTGCTTTTTGCCGGAAAACTGGATGCGGTCCAATCACAAGTTCAAGATGCGACATGCTTTACTCTCCTTCGAAGCCTGCCTCAGTCATAAACTTGTGATCCGGCATTTCAAGTTTTAGATCGGAACCAGAAGGTTATCTAAATACTTCTCACGATTTGAGTATAATCGTAATTAGACGCCGATCGTGTAACCACCGTTCACAGACAAGTGCTGTCCCGTTATGTAACCAGCTGCTTTTGACAATAGGAAACAAACTGGCTGTGACACTTCTTCGGGATCAGAAAAACGGCGCATGGGAATTTGTGACATGACTCCATCACGGAATTTATCTGACCGAATAGTTTCGGTCATTTCCGTTTCAATCACACCGAAACAAATGGAATTGACCCGGATCTGCTTTGCGGCCCATTCGCGTGCTGCGCTCATGGTCAATCCCATAACACCTGACTTCGCCGCACCATAGTTGATCTGTCCAATTGTACCACGGCGCCCAGCGTCAGATGAGATATTAACGATAGAAGCAGGCGCCTCGTCACCCGCTTCAGCCCGCTCATACATATGACGGCCTACCGCCTGCAGACAATAAAACACACCAGACAAATTGACATCGATAACTTCTTGCCAAGTCTGGATCGGCATTTTTACAGCCATGGCGGCTCGAACAATACCGGCATTATTTACTAAACCGTGAACGGCTCCATTTTTAGCAACTGTACTATCCACCATATCTTGAACGAATCCGGGATCTGCAACAGAGCCAACATGAACTTCTGCATTTTTGCTCCCAAGATCATTAGCCAACGCCTCAAGCTTTTCTGCCTGCATATCTACAAGAATAGCTTTACCACCTAAGTCTACAACGAGGCGGGAGACAGCCTCGCCAATTCCCTGCGCGGCACCTGTAATAATGACATTATGCCCTTCAAGACTCATTGGATTTCGCATGATATTTCCTTTTCTTTTTCTTTTTATGTAAGGGTTAACAGAAAATCTGCATTTTACGCATATGCGAATTACGTTCGCTTATAAAATCCACAAAGGGATTTAGGATGCAAGTAATTTTAGCAAGTCAAATATGATTTGAAAAATAAACATTTTAGTCAGAATATCAGCATACCCTATGTGTCTATCTGAGAATCAATCAGGTATCGTATTATTTTAAGCTGGGCAGATTAGCGTATGCCGCTGGAAGAAACCCAAGAGCAAACAAACGCTCCTCAAATTGTGGACATGGCTACCCGTGCGGTTCTGGAAGTCAGCCCGATGGGTATCGTTATTCTGGATCGCCAATCCCGGGAAATTATCTATGCGAACAATACGTTCCTGAATGTCTTAGGCATCCATTCTTTAGAAGAGCTTCAAGGACTTCCAAAGGCAAGTACTTGGGTTGACAAAGACCTGTTTGCCTATTCACGTGGCCTCGTCGAACAGGGAAAGTCCATTACCAACCTTGAAGCCGAACGCCTTCGCCCTGACGGCTCTCATTGGTGGTCATTGACAAGCATCCAACCCATTCTTTTTGAAGGCCGGGAAGCCAGCATTCTTTGGCAAACAGACATCACGGAAAACAAGGCCATAGAAAGAAAGCTGGCGGAAAGTGAATATCAACTACAGCAGATATTTGACGCCAGCCCCATTGCAGTTGGCGTTACACGTGAACGAGATTCGGTAATCATATACGCTAACAAGTCTTACGCAACTATGTTTGGATATAGCCTGGATGAGGTGCAAGGCCATAAAGCCGTCAACATGTGGGCCAACCCAGAGCAGCGGGCTTCCTTTAAAGCAAAATATGCACGCGACGGTGAAATTATTCAGGAAGAGGCCTTGGGCCGTTGTAAGAACGGAGAAGAGGTTTGGGTATCCTTAAGCTGGAAGCCTTTCCAATTAAACGGGGAAGACTGTCATATCTTCTGGTTCACGAATATTAACAAACAAAAAGAAAACGAATTTTCGCTAGCCGCCGCCAAAGAAAAAGCGGAAATTGCAATGCAGGCAAAGGCTGACTTCCTTGCCACTATGAGCCACGAGATCAGAACGCCTTTAAACGGTGTCTTAGGCTTGGCCTCTCTCTTGAAGAAAACTGACCTTAGTCATGATCAATGTCTCAAAGTAGATGCCATTCTCTCTTCGGGCAAATCACTTATGGTGATACTGAATGATGTCTTGGATATGAGCCGCATTGACGGCGCAGGCATTGAACTAGAACATGAAGCCTTCTGCTTTGCTGACCTCATATGTGATGTAACGTTACCCTTTACTGAAGAGGCACATGGGAAGGGGATCGCTCTTAATATCCAACAGGATTTCGAAAAAGGCCTGATTGTTAAAAGTGATGCAACTCGGATCAGGCAAATCATTTGGAATCTACTTGGTAACGCTGTCAAATTCACCCAAGAAGGTGAAATCAATCTAACAATTTCACAAACGCCTCAACCATCTATTAACGATCAAACCCAAATTTCCATTCAGGTACAGGATACAGGGTGCGGTATCCCCGAAGAACGCCTTGATACTATTTTCGACGCTTTCACACAGGCGGATAGTTCAATTTCCAGGAAATTTGGTGGTTCGGGTCTTGGCTTAACCATCGTCAACCGCTTAGTCCAGCTATTTGGGGGAGATGTTGCCGTAAAAAGCGATGGCAATGGCTCTACTTTTGATGTTGTCATCCCCCTTAAAACCCAAGCAAAACTTGATCCAAAAACAGCGGAGCGTCCTGACACTTCTTCAACTCAGAAACAGATCAATATTATTGTCGCTGAAGATAACATGGTCAATGCGATGATTGCCCGCGCAATCCTGGAAGATGCCGGGCATACTGTCCGGCACGCCCTCAACGGTGTAGAAGCAGTTGACCTCGCCCTGGAAGGCTGGGCAGATATTATCTTGATGGATGTCCGAATGCCTGAGATGGATGGTTTGGAGGCCACAAAAATTATCCGGGAAGCTGAAAATTGCAAAGATATCCCGATTATTGCCGTCACAGCAGAAGCTTTCGAAGACCGCCACAAAATCATTAATAACAGTGGTATCGAAGACATTGTCACAAAACCCTTCACACCGCCCCAACTTTTGCAAATAATTGAAAAATATTGCAACAGAACTCATCGCACCTAAATGGGATAGATAACTTAAACTATGATGAGATCGTCAATTTATGAAATTGGCTATTGCCTCACAGTTCAAACTGCTCAAAATAAATAACGAAATCCTGAGGGCGCACATACCTACGGAGAATATAAATGAGTGATAAAGACACTTACACCCCACCCAAGGTCTGGAAATGGGAGCAGGAAAATGGTGGTAAATTTGCCAGCATAAACCGCCCGATTGCAGGCTCCACCCACGACAAGGAGTTGCCCAAAGGAGACCACCCTTTACAGCTTTATTCACTAGCAACCCCTAACGGCGTTAAAGTTACCGTTCTTCTGGAGGAATTGCTCGCGAAAGGCCACACGGGTGCGGAATACGATGCCTGGCTCATCAACATTGGTGATGGAGATCAATTCGGTAGTGGTTTTGTGGATGTCAATCCAAACTCCAAGATCCCTGCCCTTATGGATTACAGTTCAGACAAGCCAACCCGGATATTTGAATCTGGCGCCATCCTCCTCTACCTCGCTGAGAAATTTGGAGATTTTCTACCAAAAGATCCAACTGACCGGGCAGAATTGCTTTCCTGGCTTTTCTGGCAAGTAGGTAGTGCACCGTATTTGGGCGGTGGCTTTGGTCACTTCTATGCTTACGCTCCGGAGAAATTTGAATACCCGATTGATCGTTTTGCTATGGAAGTGAAACGCCAGCTCGACGTGCTTGATCGCCGCCTTGCCGACAACCAGTATCTATGTGGTGATGAATATACGATTGCGGATATGGCGGTCTGGCCTTGGTATGGCGCACTGGTTCAAAACAAAGTTTACGAAGCAGCAGAGTTTCTCGAGACACACACCTACAAAAATCTTATTCGCTGGACCGAGGAGATTGGTGCCCGCGATGCCGTAAAACGAGGCCGTATGGTCAACCGCGCCTTTGGTCCTCTAGAAGAACAACTTCGCGAGCGTCACAACGCCAGCGATTTTGACCGTTGCACACAAGATAAATTGGAAGCGGCTGAATAAGCTAACTTCTACTGCAGATGAAGAAGGCCTCTTTTTTTGGGGCCTTCTTTAATATTGCAGCAACTGAAAAAGCATTAACCACTCAAATGACTAGTCGTCAGAAAACTCCTCAAATGCTTTCAAGGCCTGCGCGGCATACATCAGCGAAGGACCGCCCCCCATATAGACACACATCGCAAGCGTTTCTGTAATCTCGTCCATGCTGGCCCCCATTTCTGCCAGCTTTTTCGAATGGAATCCGATGCAGCCGTCGCAATGAACCGCCACACCGATGGCTAGGGCAACAAATTCTTTAGTTTTTGGATCCAGCGCGCCATCTGCACCAGCTGCCTGCGCTAGTTTTGCAAATCCAGCCATTGCTTCAGGCTGTGCTTTTCTCAATTTTGCCATATGTATAGATATATCTTTGGTCAGGGCCTCATAACTATCTGCCATTCTTGCTCTTCCATTTCAGTTTTGAATAAAGTTGAAGAAAATTAAAACAGTTACCGGGTGCAGTGCATTGATCAAGCACAACACCGAAATCAGGCCGCTTGCACCATCCCAAGGGCTTCTGCTGCGATTTCAAAAGACCTGATCCGGGCATCATGGTCATAAATTTGAGCCGTGAAAATAATTTCATCCGCTCCTGTTTTCGATTGAAACGCCTCAACAGCTTCTACAACGTCACTATGTGTGCCTTGAGCCAGGCAAGTTGTAAAACGTGAAATAGCGGCACGTTCCATCTCAGACAAACCATCTGCAAACCCTTTTACAGGCGGTGGCAACTGAACGGGTTCTCCCTTAACCAACCCCAACACACCCTGCATCTGGGACGTCGCGATAAAGTCTGCTTCCTCCCTGCTATCAGCTGCCATTAAATTCATTGCCACCATGGCATATGGTTCTTTCAATTGCTCTGACGGTTGAAAACGCTCTCTGTATATCTCAAGCGCTGGCATCAAATCCGCTGGAGCGAAATGAGAAGCAAATGCATAAGGTAGTCCCAAATGTGCCGCCAGCTGTGCCCCGTAAAGGCTGGACCCTAATATCCAAAGCGGGATATTTAACCCTGCCCCCGGCACTGCTTGAACACGTTGGCCCGGAATGGCTTCCTTGAAGTAAGCTTGCAACTCCAACACATCATTTGGAAAAGTATCCACCTGATTATTGAGATTACGTCGGAGCGCCTGAGCAGTAATTCCGTCAGTTCCGGGAGCCCGGCCAAGTCCCAAATCAATTCGATCTCCGTATAAGGAGGCGAGCGTGCCAAATTGTTCGGCAATCACAAGCGGCGCATGATTGGGTAACATCACCCCACCCGACCCGATACGAATATGATTTGTATGGGCGCCGACATGGGACAGCAAAACAGATGTGGCGGCACTCCCAATGCCTGGCATGTTATGATGCTCCGCAAGCCAGTAACGGGTATAGCCCAACCTTTCGGCGGCTTGTGCAACCTTTACTGAATTCGCAAAGGATTGTGAAGCTTTGCTGCCCGCGGGGATTGGGGACAGGTCGAGTACGGAATATTTAGTCATTATTTTTCTCCGGACCGTAAAATTTAAGTCAGGCCATAAATGTCGCTCTAAGACCATCGACAATATATTGCACAGCGAGCGCTCCCAATATCACACCAAGAACACGGGAGATGATTTGGGTAAAGGTCGGCCCCATCAACTTTTCCAGCCGATGCGCTAGCATAAACAGGCAAAAAACGATCAGCAGCACAAACACAAGGACCGCCAGTACTGTCGCCATATGGACCACATTGTCCCGGTTGGCACTCATTAACAGCATAATAGAGGCAATTGCCCCCGGCCCTGAAATCAACGGAATTGAAATCGGAAAGACGGAAATGTCATCAAAGGCGCTATCAGACCTCATCTCCTGTTTCATTTTCTCGGCGCCGCTCTCTCTTCGCTGGGTGCGTTTTTCAAAGACCATTTCCAGCGCCGTGATGAATAACATGGCACCGCCTGCAATCCTAAAGGAGGCAATATTAACCCCGAGCAAGCCCAAAAAACGGTCTCCCAAAAAGGCGAAAAACAACAACGTTGCTCCACCGATCAGCACCCCTTTAATTGCCATCTTGCGCTTATGAGCCTCAGGGGCGTCTTGTGTTAACCCCATAAAAATCGGCAATAGACCAAGCGGGTCGATAATCACGAACATGGTGACGAAGGCCGTCAGCGCAATATCCATTACCTGTGGTGTGATCATAAGTTACCTGATTTTCTCTAAAGGATCCAAATTCCAGATTAAACACGGATGCTTCATAAATTCAATCTTTGGAAATGGGTATAACCTGATAAACTGTTTAAAAAAATAACTGGCCTACAGAAGCCTAGGAGAGAAAATGCCCGATCAGACAGTCCAGTTCCGTGAAATTCTGAGAGAGATGGCAGAAT